>OLFW01000311.1_pt1 | contig 45138 bp, 42 predicted proteins | sample 1605351 | NCBI WGS metagenome assembly OLFW01 (sample SAMEA3888918, study PRJEB22519) | human gut metagenome | biome: human gut; feature: human-associated habitat; material: faeces | place: Denmark | collected 2010 | reverse complement strand
CATTTAGTCATGAACTTGCGAATGTCTTCCTCCGGGGTACGCATACAAAAGTCCACAACGAACCCCTTGCTGCACGAATACGCCGCAGGAATGATCCAATGATGCCCGGCCCATTCAAATTGCTGATTCAAAGGGACTTCTGTTCCGGCACGTTCTTTTCCCGAATGTCCCCAGAAGTTTCCCTCAAAGTAGACCTTCCACTCCGGGATAGCTGGTTTTGCGTTCTGGTCCACAACATCGTAATATTCTTTGGTGTACTTGATTTTGCTGTAATCAAAAGATGCCTGAAGCTCTTTGATATATGCCCAAGGCCGCTCCATTGGCATCAGCTTTAATTTCGTAGCGACAAGCGCAAGAGTTTCCTGCTGCTCCTGCGTGGGAGGGTTGTCCTGTAAGAAGGTTTCAAATTGTGCCTTATCCCACATCCATGCCTGCTCCAATGCTGCCACATCGCCGCAGGCAAGCAGTAGCTGCAGAAAATCAGCGAAATTTTTTGCCAACGGATGAACATAGTTTGGAAATGTGTTCGCCGGGCTGACAGCAAAAACCATACCGCCAAAGCCACGAACAAAACAGAAGTGGATTCCATCCACACCGGTCCAACCAAATACAGATGCACCCTTTGGTGTGCAAAAATACGGTTCGTTATCTGTACGGCGTTCTACGCCTAAGGATGAAAGATCAATGTCAGTCTGTAATAATTTCTGAAATGTTTTGTCCATCGGCTGATCCTCATAAACAGGAATTTGATTACTTTTTTCCTTTTCGGAGATAAAGAATTGCAGTCACAAGACACATTCCTGCAATTCCTGCCAGAAATGAATTGGAATAGTTCTTTGTCAGAATGGCCCAAAGGTTGATTGACACAAAGACAGTTAAAAATATAATACCGATTATTCTATTTTTCATTTCTGTTACCCCTGCAACTTTCCGAGTTGTCGAGTTCATTATACCACACCGAACCCCATTGTAAAAGAACCTATGTACGCCGCCAATCGGCGGCAAAAATCAGTCCGGGGGAAATTCCAGTTCGGCAAACTCGGCATCGGTCAGCAGTTTCAGCTTTTCGATAACACCCTCCGACAGCTCCCGCAGAGCAGTTTCATCCGGCATCAGGTAGCACTGCATGAGCCGCAGTTCGTGGATAAGCCCCAGCCGGGTGCCGGTGTTGTAGAGCATCATCAGCATCAGTTCTTCATGGTCAAAGTTCATGGGCAGACCTCGCTTTCCGGCAGACGGTTGGATTGCACTCCGGGGCGTCGCACTTCTCCTTGAGGTTTTGCAGAACAGAAAGGCGCTCCGGCTTTTTATCCAGAAACCCCGGCAGTTCCTTGAAGCCGATGCTGTCCACATAATGCGCCGAGATTTTCCCATCCTGATTCAGCATGATTACATCGCTGACCGACAGGCTGTGCCCATGATAATCCGTCGGGCGGGCGCAGTTGAATTTCTGGTACAGTTGTTCCAGCAGCTCCGCCTGCGGAACGCTGCGCTTTCCTTCCGGGAGATTGCCCCGGTAAAGGATCTCGTAATTTTCAATGGATGGAGCGATGTTCTGCTTATTCAGATAGCGCATGGCGGCAAAGCGCAGCGCAGGGTCTGCATCCTGATGCAGCTGCATGACCAGATAGCAGTCGTGCCCGCTCTGCTGGAATTGCTTCATCCGGTATGACTGTATCTCGTTTCGGTCTGCGAGCTTCTGGGCAAATTCCTCTTGCGTGAGCGGGATGCAGTCTTTGTTCCGCAGATTGTGGCTGTATAGGATCTCGTCCCTCACTTCTTCGATCATCAGTTCGGGCGCATCAATTTTCCCGCGCTCCAGCAGGCAGCAGTCACCCTGATAAAGAGCATACTCCCATGCGCCGTCCTCTGCCTGCACGGTGAGATAATAGTCGTATTCCAGATTCCACGCCCGGCAGTCCTGCTGTGTCAGCGGCTCCGGCTCTACGATGGCATGGCTGCGTGCTATGCGCTCGGCAAATTCGCAGATGTGCTGCACCGAGGAACCGATCTTCATGTGGTAATCATCGAGGTATTCGACCCTCTCGGAGCGTTGATGCCCATCCGGGTAGGTCATCTGCACAACACCGCCGTCCGGCACCCGGAACAGCTCATTGTACTGCGGGTCGATGAAACGCACATCATTTTCCGGCAAAGAACGTGGAGCCAGATTCCGGCGTTTGCGAACCCCGGAGCGAAACTTTTCCAAGGTGGTGACGGCAACGTTCTGGATCTTTCCCACCGGCTCATCCTGATGCTCTGCCAGATAGTACGCGCGGGCGGTCTCGATGCGCCGCTGACTGTTGCCCAGAACTTCCCGTGGAATCTGTCCTTCCTCCACCGGGAGCGGGCTGTTTTTGTCAAAGACCTCATACCCGACCCCTGCAAGATTTTCTCGCAGATGCAGATACGTCTGCTCGTTGATGAGGTAGACCGCCTCGTTATCCTTTATTACGGCATCATCCTTCATCAGCAGCCACCCTCAAATTCCAGAGAAAACTTGCTGCGGCCATCCGCTTCACAGGACAGCAGTACGGTGGCGTTGTAGGTCTTGCCCTTGGCACTCTTGCAGCCCTTCAGGCGGACACGGCCATCCCGCAGCAGCTTGTCCGCCGCATGAGCGTCCAGCCGCTTGCCCAGACGCTTGAAGAACGCATTGTCCTTCCACAGCACGAAACGGCACTCCCGGTTCTCGCAGAACCAACCCTTTTCACGCTCCACAACAGACTTACCACAGTTGGGGCAGACACCAATCACTTTATTTTTCATAAGCGCATTCGCTCCTTTCCTAGCCTCGGTGGTCGTTACCAGCGAGGAGATCATCTCTTTGATTTCAGTCATAAATTCGTTCGGCTCCATTTCGCCGCGCTCAATACGCAGCAGTTTTGTTTCCCAATCGGCGGTCATTTCCGGGGATTGGATCTCTTCGGGCATCACGGTGATGAGGGCTTTGCCTTTGTCGGTGGGCAGCAACACCTTGGTTTTCTTGCTGCCCTTGCGTTCCAGAAAACCCTTCTGCACCAGCTTTTCGATGGTGGCGGCTCTGGTCGCCGGAGTGCCGATGCCCTGACGCTCCACGCCCTGCGGCATACTGTCCGCACCCGCTGCCTGCATAGCTGACAGGAGGGTGTCTTCCGTGTAGGATTTCGGCGGGGACGTTTGACCTTCCTTCAGTTCGGCACCGGTAACGCAACACTGGCTCTGCTCCTGCACATCCGGCAGAACAGCCGGTTCTTTCTGCTTGCCCAGCAGCTCGCCCAGCATTTTTCGCTCCACCGCTTTCCATCCATCGGACAATACCACCTTGCCTTTTGCGGAAAACTCCTCTTCAGCGCAGATGGTGGTGAGCGTAGTTTCTGCATAGCGGTGCGGTTCGCCTACGGCGCAGAGCAGCCGTGCGGCAATCAGCCGCAGGATATTCCGCTCCCCGGCAGGGAGGGCGGCAAGGTCTGCTTTTGCCATGCTTTTCGTGGGCAGCAGCGCATGATGGTCGTTGACTTTGCTGCCATTGATGACCTGCTGCACATGGATGGGAAACGGTTCCTCCACGGCAAACGCCCCGCCCGTATCTGCCACAAGCCCCGGAAGGGATGCCGCCATATCCTCCGTCAAAAATCGGCTGTCCGTGCGGGGGTAGGTGATGAGCCGTTTTTCGTAAAGACTTTGGGCATAATCCAACGTCTGCTGCGCCGTAAATCCCAACAGACGGTTTGCATCCCGCTGCAATGCAGTAAGGTCATAGAGCAACGGTGGATTTTCGGACTTTTCCTTGCGGGTCACTTTCTGGATCGTGGAAATCATCTCCTTTCGGCACTCCGCAAGCAGATTTTCAGCCGCATCTTTTTCAGAAATGCGGCGGCTGGATGCCGTGCATCCGCTGGTCAGTTCCAGTTCTACGGTGTAGAACTTCTGCGGAACAAAAGCGGCTATCGCAGCTTCCCGCACCACCGTCATGGCAAGCACCGGGGTCATAACACGCCCCACCGCCAGCGGTTGACCGTACAGGCACGAAAAAAGCCGGGACGCATTGATGCCAACCATCCAGTCGGCACGTTCCCGGCAGAGCGCTGCGTTGTACAGCGCATCGTATTCAGTTGATGGTTTGAGGCGGGCGAACCCCTCCCGGATAGCGTTTTCCTCCATGCTGGACAGCCACAGGCGGGAGAAGGGCTTTTTGCACCCCGCTTGCTGGTAGACAAGGCGGAAGATCAGTTCTCCCTCCCGGCCAGAATCGCAACTGTTCACGATACTATCCACATCCGGGCGGTGCATCAGCTTTTGCAGGATGCCAAACTGCTTTTTGGTGGACGCAGACACCAGATACTGCCACTTTTCCGGCAGGATGGGCAGGTCTGCGATGCTCCACTTGACGTATTTTGCATCGTAGACATTGGGCGGTGCCAGCTCCACCAGATGACCAACGCACCAGCTTACCAGATAGTCGTTGCCTTCAAGGTAGCCGTCTTTGCGGCTGGTTGCGCCGAGGACTTTGGCATAGGACATGGCCACCGAGGGCTTTTCTGCCACGACTAATTTTGCGATAAGAATCCCTCCAATCTGTTTCTGATTGCAATATGTACGGCGGCAAACGCCGCCTTGAAATCAGATGGGTTCGGTGTCCTGCTCGTCCGGGGCTTCGTCCTCGTCCGGCACATCGGTCGGAATATCGAAATCGCCCTTGTCCTCGGTGTAATCTGCATCGGGGTCAAGGGCTTCTTTTTCTGCCTTTTTCTTCTGCATCTGCTGGCGATAGAAATAGAAACCACCGCCCGCAGCCAGTGCAATCAGGGCAACTACGCCCAGAAATGCGCCTGCGTACTTTGTCACCTTGTTCTCCTTGGGCGGCTCAGCGGTTGCGGCTTCCTCTGCGACTTTCTTGGCTTCTTCCTCGGCTTTCAGCCTGTCCTGTTCCGCCTTCGCCGCTGCTTCCTTTTCGGCGGTATAAGCGTCCGCATCTTCTTCCTCCATCAGAGCCAACAGGTCGGCTTCATCCACAAGGTTCATAAAATGGACGGTCTGCGCCCCTTTACTATTCCTGTCAATGACCAGATAGAATGTGTTGCCGGACTTCGACACCAGCGTAATGAACTGCTGACCACTGCCATCGGAATAATTGGTGTGGTAATCGTCCACCAGTGTCAGGTTGCCCTCCGGGGTCAGAGCACCGGTTTCCTCATCGGTCACGGTGACTACATCTTCTTCATCGGTGGTAGAAGTCAGGACAGGCTGTTCCACTTCCTCCGTAGGCTCACCGCCATAGGCAAAAGCAGGAGCCGCCATGCCAGCGCACAGTGCCACCGACAACATCAGGGCACAGAACTTATTCATCATCTTCATTATCAGATTCCTCCTTGTTGAACGTAGCACCGACTGCGGACAACGCAGCCGGGGTCGGAGTGGAAGTTGCAGACTGGCGCAGCAGGGCGGCAAGCTGTTCCGGCGTAACCTTGGCGGTGCGCACCATCTCATTCACCTCGGCAGCTTCTGCTTCCTGAATCCGTCGTTCAAGGCTTTCAATGCGAGTGTTGATCTTAATGCGACGCTCCCTTTCCTTTTCCAGAGAAGCGCGCAGCTTATCGAGTTTTTCGCTCATGTTTTCCTCCAATCATTTTGAGAGCCGCCCGAAACCGGACAGATATTTCTGCCAGTAGGACGAGTGAATGTTTGCGTACTTGATGGGGTCGCCGGCGGACACCATCATCCCGTTTCCAAGGTAGATGCCCACATGACTTTTTCCCGGAGTATCATACGTTCCCTCGAAGAAAACAAGGTCACCGGGCTTTGCTTCGGCTTCGCTGATGTGCTGGCTCTTGTTCCACAGGCCGTTGGCGGTGGTGCGTCCCACATCGTAGCCGTTCTGGTTGTAGACCCAACAAACGTAGCCTGAACAGTCAAAGCCAGTTTCCGGGGTAGAGCCGCCCCACACATAGGGCGTACCCACATACTTTTGGGCTTCCTTGTAGATGGCGGCAAATTCCTCATCCGTCAAGGCTTCCGCTGGAACCTGATAATCAATGCCCGGCGCGCCAGAGCCATCGGAGCCACCGGGCGGCAGTCCACCTTTGAACAGATATGGCCGACCACCCAACGTATCCTGAAAGATCTCATAGCGTTTCCACTGGTCGTTGTCCAGTTCCTCCCGGATAACGACCTCCAGCCCTTTATTCACCAGCTTTGTGTGAAAAATTCGATACTCATAGGGGACTTGCACGGTGTAGGGGATGCCAGTAAAAATGTCGATCATCACTACCGTGCGGTACCGGGTCTGGACTTCCACCCATGTGGTCAGCTTGTATTGCTTGGCAAACGTCTCCTTGAGTTTTGCCTGCACCTCGCTGCGGGTGTAGTCGTCATAAAGAGTAGTCAGGAACGAAGTGAGCTGCCAAGGATCATGTTCAATAGCATCCAGATGGTATCGGTATTCGTCATAGCCGGGGTGGTCGGCGGGGGTGCGTTTGATTTTCTTATCCAGTTCCTTTTCCAGCTTCTTGTAGTCGGTTTCGGCTCCCCGGATGTCCCGGTCCTCTGCGGTGTAAATGGTCTGACCGGATACCTGCGTGGTGCCGGAAAACAGAATGGAACAGGACGAAAATGCCGACATGACCAGCAGCAAGAGCAAAAGAAAAACGCCCACGATCAAAAGAACGTGCGCGTTGCTTTTTGCAAAATTGGCAATGCCGTTGACTGCGGTGCTGACCACCGATCTTCCTTTGTCGATGACCTGCTCCACGCCGGATCGGGTGGCAGATGCACCGTTGGATGCCGCTTTGCCGCCTGCGGTCTGCGCCGCTGTGCCCGAATGGGCGGCGGCATAGTAACTTTGCCGAATGTCCTGTTTCTGCCGCCATCGGGAGAGCCAGTTGGAGCCGCCCTCGCCGGTGCCGGATGCGCCTGCATCTTGTGCCGCAGTCGGCTTCTGTGGGGAAGATTGTGCGGTTTTGGCACCCTTCTTGCCCTGCATCTTGGCTTTCTTTTTCAGCTTCCGGGCATAGATGCTCTTGGAAATATCCCGGACATTTCCTGCTGCCTTTTCGCCCTCGCTTAAAGCCTGCGTGCCCACATTATCGTCCTCGTACTGGTCAACCTCCCGATGCACCGCAGACCGGGCGGCGGCAGCGGCATACATAGCACGTTTCTGCTGCTTTGTCATGCGGGATGCTTCATCCGGGGTGATCTCTGCTTTGCCAAAACGCAGGTGCTGCGCCTTTTCCGCTGCCTTGTCTGCATCCTGCTTCAGTTTCTGCTTTTTGGGCTTAGACTGCTCCACTTTGGACTTTTTCGGAGGAGAGCGCGTGGCCGTGCGCTCCTTGTCTTCCTCAAATTTCAGCTTTGGCTGTTTCTCACTCATGCTTTTGAGCCTCCGCAACTTCGGAAAGGCGGGTCGTAAGGATGCGGTAGAGTTCAAGGTCTTTCGGGAAGTGGTCAACAAAGGGTAGGATCACGTTGCCGAAGAACAGCAGCCCTTCGCCCTCACCAGAGTGAGTGACGTAGGAAAGCTGATGGGGCGAGATGTTGAGCTGCTTTGCGAGAATCTGCCGGTCTCCGTTGGCCTGATTGAGCATATACACAAAGTCCGAGTTTTCAAAAATATTCGATACTTCGGGACTTGCCAGCAGATCTTTGACATTCTGCGTTAGGGCTGTCGGAATGCCGCCCCACTTACGGAAACGCTTCCAAATCTCAACGGAATAAGCAGCAGTCTGCTCTTCCTTCAAGAGCAAATGGAACTCGTCTGCATAGTACCGGGTGGATTTTCCGGCACTGCGGTTGGCGGTCACACGCCCCCACACGGCATCCTGCACGATGAGCATACCCAGCTTTTTGAGCTGCTTGCCCAGCTGCTTGATGTCAAAGCAGACGATGCGGTTATTGATATCTACGTTGGTGTGGTGATTGAAAATGTTCAAACTGCCCTTGACGTAGATTTCCAGCGCAGCCGCCACATGGCGGGCTTCCGGTTCGTCTTGCGTCAACAGTGCATTGTAGAGGTCTTCCAGCAGCGGCATATTTTCCGGGATGGGGTTCTCGAAATACTTGCGGTAGACCACATGGACGCAGCGGTCAATGACCGTCTTTTCCACCGGCTGCAAGCCCTCTTTGCCGCCCACCACCAGTTCGCACAGGGACAGTACAAAGTCGGCTTTCAAAGCCAGCGGGTTATCCTCTTCCGAATAGTTGCTGTTGATGTCCATAGGGTTGATATACTGGGTGCTGGCAGGGCTGATGTGGATGACCTGCCCATGCAGACGCTCCACCAGCGGAGCGTACTCTGCTTCCGGGTCGCAGATGATGATATCATCGTCCGTCACGAGGAACGCATTGCAGATCTCACGCTTTGCGCTGAAGGATTTACCGGAACCGGGAGTGCCCAAAATCAGACCGTTGGGGTTCTTCAGCTTTTTGCGGTCAACCATAATCAGGTTGTTGGACAGGGCGTTCAAGCCATAATACAGGCTTTCCTTGCCGTTGTCGAACAGCTCCTGTGTGGTAAACGGCACAAAAATCGCCGTGCTACTGGTGGTCAGCCCCCGCTGGATCTCGATTTGGCAGTCTGCCAGCGGCAGCGAGGACATAAGCCCCTGCTCCTGCTGAAAATCGAGGCGGCATAATTCGCAGTTGTGCTTCTGGGCAATGCTGACTGCCTGAAACACGTTGGTTTCCAGTTCCTGCTCGGTCTTGCCGGTGTTCAGCACCAGAAAAGTGACAAGGAACATCCGCTCGTTCTGGCTCTGCAATTCCTTCAAAAGTGCCTTGGCATCTCTGCCGTAGGTTGCCAAATCGGACGGCAAAACGTCCATATCGTATCCTGCGCGGACGGCTTTCTTCTGCTCTTCGATTTTGCTGCGGTCCAGTTCCGTGATGGTGTGCTTGATGGTTTTGATGGCCTTGTTCTGGTCAACGGACTGGATGTGCATGGTAACGATCTGGCTGGAATCCATATCAAGGAAATCCTTCAAAAGCTGATCGCTCAGGTCAGAAGCCGTAATATTCAGGAAGCTGACCGCCCCGAAGATGCCGCCCACCTGAAAGGTACGGCTGTTCTTAAACGCCAGCGCAGTGGGGGCAATGGCATCCTTTACGGACAGACCACTGGGCACAAGGTCTTTCCAGTTGAAGTGGAACTTGTTGGCTCCATCCATGTTCAGCATCCCGTGCATCAGCCGCAGACGCTCCGTACCGTCCAGCGGCTTTGCCAGAACGCCCAACCTGTGAAAGTTGTTCATCAGGTCGTTCTGGATGTGCTCTAACCGAGGTTTGACCTGCGCCATGCTGTCGCCCTCGATGCCATAGGTCAGGAATTTGGTCTTGGTCAGGCCGTTGTTGCCCTTGGAAAGCTGCTGCCGCAACATCTGGCTGTACTCGGCTCGCACATCATCAAAGCCATCCTGCTGGTACGGGATGCGGATGGACTTCTCGAAGTCCGCCGAATCGGTGGCGGTATTCACGAAGGACAACTCGAAGTGGATAGAGCTGTCGAAAAAGTTGAGAAAACTGCACCATTCCTCAAAGATGGCGGTCTTGTCCTCCTGCTGCGCCAACTGATAGTTGATATCCTGATACTGGATGGTGCGGGTGTAGTAGCCGGGACGGACACGGCAGGTACCGTCCTCAAACATCCGCTGGAACGGGATGCTTTCCTGTGCCGTGTGGGGCACTGTGGGCTTGGGCGGCTTTTTGCCGTCTTTATTCTTTTTCAGAAACGGAATCATGGGCGTCATCTCCCTTCACAAGCAGTGCATAGTAATTGCGGGTCTGGTACGGACGCACCTTCGGGCGAACAAAGCGCGCCTGAAAGTAGTACCGCAGGATCTTTTCAGCCGGCTGACCGTTCTTCTGATACATGGCCAGAAAGAACATGGGCAGCATGACCGCCATCATGCCGAGGGTAGCACCGGAATTGCCAGCGGTGTCCCGCAGAACAAAGAACAGCGGCACGCCTACGACTGCCGCTGCACCAAAACAGATAAGCTGCCGGGCGGTCAGGTTGAAGGCTACTTTGGACTTCACCTTGCTGAAATCGCGCGGCACGGAAATATAAGCTGCCAAAATTTCACCTCCGAATCAATGGGCACCCAGCAGAGTTTTGGCGACAGAGCTGGTCTTGAACAGCGAGAAGCAGAGCAGCACCGTGTACCCCACGATGCTCCAGATCGAGTTGATGGCATCCCCGGATATTGCAACATTCTGGAGCAGAACAGCGTAGATCGCCACGCAGATCAGAATCAGGAAACCCTGAAATCCCAGCGCGAACAGAGAACGAAGATAGTTCTGTCCCACATGGGATTGCTCGTGGTTGCCCCATGTTGCCATGGGCACCGGGGCAAGGCTGACCATCATGTAGATCTCAATCATTCTTCCGTAGACGATGACGAAAATCACGATGGACAGGATGCGCATAGTGATGCCGATGAAGAAGGACTGCAAGAACAGCCCGAACAGTGGGCCTACGTCCATCTGCATCATGCTGGATTGCAGCATGGAAAGCCCGATGTCGTTGACCCTTGTGTTGCCGGAAATAATGCCGCTGGAATTTGCCACCACCTGCTGCGTCACGTCGAACACCGCCATGATGATATCGAAAGTGTTGGAGATCATCCAGACCGAAATGGAAGTTTTGAAGATCCATTTCATCAGCAGCACAGGCTCAAATTGTGCCATGTTGTTGTGCTGTGTGATCATCTCGATCAACTCATAACAGGCGATGAAGGTCAGAATCACGCCTGCAATGGGAAGCACTACGTTCCGGGACAACGCCTCGATCATAGCGAAAACGCGCGGTTCAAAATTGGATGGTTTGGTGCCGACCTGCTGTGCGATGTTGCCCACTTGGGTGTTGACGTCATCAAACAAGCCGGAGAGATTGGACATGATCGCCGCTGTCAGCAGTGACTTGATCCAATCGGAGATTGCTTTGAGAACAGTTTCCACTCAGCGCCACCACCCATCAAGAAAAATGGTTGATAAGGGTCTTGAGCAGGTTGAGCAGAAAAATAAGGTGAGTCAGAATCTGCATAATAGCACCATCCTTTCAAAATAAAGGTGAATATTCGATTTGCAATGCGTTTCCTCTTTATAATAAGAATCCGTTTGCCACGGAGGGGCTGGAAATGCTTGCAAGTAAATATGTACGGGGCGGCAAACGCCGCCCGGAAAAGATCAGCCGAACAGACCACTCAGCAGGGGGATCAGAGTGATGCCAATCAGGGCAACACCGCCGCCAGCCATGAGCTGCTTCATTCCCTGACTCTTTGCGGAGGGGTTATCGCCGCCGTAACCCTCCATCAGGTTGACGGCACCCCACACGCCCAGACCGGCACCCAATGCCACAACCAGAGTCTTCAGAACGTCCACTGCGCTGTTAAAGAATTCCATAGAAAAATCTCCTTTGTTTTGAAAAAGTGACCCTGCACACATCTGAAATCCGTTTGCAAAAAGCCGAAAACCACGGCGAAGGCTGATTTTCCGGTGTACCTGTTGGGTCAATGGGTAAAAAATAACCGCTCGTCTTATCAGGCGGGCGGGAGTGAATCAGCATCCACCATGATGAAGGTATCATCCGGGTGGATTTTTTCTTTTCGATTCAAGAACTTCTCGATATCGAGGGCGTTCTTGGGGTCATAATCGGAGGTGTACTTATAGTTCGGGTGCTGGGTCAGGTCGTACTTGTCGCTCAAAAACGGGCGCACACCCCGCAGTTGCAGGATGCACTTGCCGCCATCCAGCACCGCCAGTTCATCCCGGCTCATAAGTTCGTGGCCGAGTTTTTGATAGTTGGTTCCATAGCTTGGGCTATTGCCACGGGTATCAGAATTGTTGTAGCTGTCGATGGTTTCCTTGCCGAGTGCTTCGGCAAGATCTTTCAGGGTGGTAGGCTCACTGCCGCCGAGGAAAATCTGGCTGTCCATGTTGCCCACGATGGTATCCGCGTTATCTTTGTAGATGGCTTTCAGCTGGCTGCGGGTCTGCAAGACCAGACACGCCGAGATCTCACGGCTGCGGATGGTGGCTACCAGCTTTTCTAGCTGCGGAATTTGACCAATGTTGGCACACTCGTCGATCAGGCAGCGGACATGGACTGGCAGCTTACCGCCGTACACATCATCGGCTTTGTCGCACAGCAAGTTGAAAAGCTGGGTGTAGATCATGGAGATTAGAAAGTTAAAGGTGCTGTCCGTATCGCTCATGATAAGGAACAGCGCCGTTTTCCGGTCACCAAGCTTGTCCAGTTCCAGCTCATCGTACATGGTGGCATCCCGGACTTCCTGAATGTCGAAAGGTGCCATCCGGGCACCGCAGGAGATCAGTATCGAACGGGCCGTCTTGCCGGCAGCTAATTTATAGAGCTTGTACTGGCGCACAGCGAAGGAATTGGGCTTTTTCTTGCCCAGATCCTCAAACAACAGGTCTACCGGATTCTGGTAAGTTTCATCATCTTCCGAGACCTGCATGGTGTTGAGCATTTCCAACAGCGTTGCGAAGTTTTGCTCCTCGACAGGGGCTTCGTAGTGGAGGTACGCGATCAGTGAAACCAGCAAAAGCCGTTCAGCCTTGTCCCAGAAAGGGTCGCCGCCCTGACCTTCACCTTTGGTGTTGGTCATCAGTGCGGTCACGAGTTTCAGAACATCCTTTTCACTGTGGATGTACGCCATGGGGTTATAGCGCATACTCTTGGAAAAGTTGATGGTGTTGAAGAATTTTAGCTTGTAGCCGTGCTTTAACAGGGCTTCTCCACATTCCACGCCGATACTACCTTTCGGATCTGTAACCACGAATGATACCGGAAAATTCTTGGAATCACATTGCAGCAGATTCGGCTTGATAAAGAACCTTGTCTTACCGCTGCCGGAGCCGCCGACTACCAGCACATTTTTGTTCCGGGCGTTCTTGGGGTCCGGTGGGCGGTTGGACATCATCAGGCGTTCTGTTTTGGTGAGGATGATATTGTCCTCAAACTTCGGAGCCATAAACGGCTCGATATCTTTGGGTCCGCCCCACCGGGCAGAGCCGTACTCCATGCCGTGGCGGTACTTCTTGGCGTTTTTACCACGCAGATAGACCGCCAGCCGTAACCCTGCGCCGCAGCACAAGCCCACCAGCAAATCCAGAGGGTGCAGGCTGGGCAGCGGATTTGAAAATGCAGCCGGGAGCGTATCCATCAGTGATACGATTTTGTCGCCAAGTTCCTTACCCGCAGCCAGCCGCCACGCCTCGCCCAGATTGGTGGCCAGCAAGCCAATTACCACATAGGGCAGATAGAGCACCAACAGCTTGGAAAGCTTCTTTTTGCTCATAGGCCACGCTCCTCCTGCTTGTGCCGCACTTTGTCCGGCAGATTTGCAACGGACTGCGCCAGATCATGCAGCTTTGCCAGCACGGAAGGACGCTTGGTTTTATCCAGCACCGATGCCGAATATTCCTTGAAAGCTGCATTCAAGGCATCCGTGTCCTGTGCCTTGAAGTAGATTAGATACCGGGGCGGCTTGCAGGACAGGTCTTTCTGGATGGAGTAGTCGATGTGATACCGCTTGGCATAGCGGTCAAAATCCTTGATACCGGTTTTCTGAATCTCCACATTTGTCACACCACGGTTCTGTCGTACCAGCCGCTTCATGGACTGCTTGCCCTGCGAAGCGTGCTTGTCGTACTGCCGCAACAGAAACTGCATCCCGCGCAGCAGGGTGCGGGCGGACAGTTTTGTGGTCGAGATGGCAAGGTTGACCGTCTTATGCTCGATTTCTTCCTGCATCGTTACCACCTCCTGTGCAGAAAATCGTCTTAGCGGTCATGTTCCACCGGGGGCTTGTTTACGGCCTTTTCTGCGTCATTCTGAACCGATTCATCCGGAACCGGAATGACCATCAGGCGACGCCCCAGAGGAAGAAAGGCTTCGGGTTGATGAAATTCTTCTTCATACTTCTGCGCCAGCTCCGGGGAGAGCGATACAAAATCCTCCTCACCCAGACCTACCACCAAAAAGGTTCCGGCAATGACATCGTACATCAGCCCGTTCTCATCCCGCAGGGCACGGTTCAACGGCAGTCCCATGAGCTTACCGTCATCGTTATAGACGATGGCAACCGGATCTTCAAACGGGTAGCTTGCGCCGATGGAGCCGCCCACTGCCTGCTGCAAAGTCTTCAGGTCGTTATCAATCTCGACCTGCTGCGGATGCTGTCCCGGTGCAATTTTCAGCACCGACAGAGTGTTCTCTTCCATGTGAATCCTCCTTTCCGTTCAGCCCGATTTCGCCGCTCCGTGCCGCCTGCATCAAAGCCGCCACAAAGAAGCCGAAAATGGCACCTGCTTCAAAAAATGCGAAACCGATAAAAAAGTTCAGCATGGCACACCTCAGTCGATGCAGATGCAGGGCAGCTTCTGATCGTCTGCCATCAGGGTGATGCTGTGGCTTTCCAGATACTTCTGGAACAGGTAGACCTCATCAATGGTCAGCGAGATGACCTCGCCGTCCATGTTGGTGCGGACCAGAATCACCGGGCCGGTCAGGTAGTGCTTGCCGCCCATCTTCAGCACCTGCGCCGGATTGTAGCAGAGCAGCAGCGAGGTGTTGGGAAGGTTCAAGCAGGCATCGTCCTCGTCAAAGCAGGGCAGGATGTCGGGAGCCTCGTCCAGCGTGATGACGGTCAGTTCCATATCCGGGGCAATGGCTGCGAGGTAGACCTCGCCGCCCCGGTTTGCCGCCAGTGCAGCGCAGATACGCACGTCAATGGTGATCTCCTCGGAGCGGATGGTACAGGTAGCGTTGTTTTTCATAGGCTTTTCTCCTTTTGATTGCAAAAGAAAAGACCCCATCGGGTCTTTCGTTACGGTATAAGTCAGCGTTCATTCTGCCGTTGCTGTTTGCGTTGCCACTGTTCCAGCAGCTTGATGATAGTGTCCTCCATCTGTTTCGGGGTGAAGCTGCGCGAGAAATATTTCCGCAGGGTGTCGTTTTTGATGACAACCTTGTCCAGCTCGTCCTTTTTCTCTTCTCCCATGACCGCAAAGGCAACGTCATACGAGAAGTGCCCTTCCTGCGCCAGCTTTTTAAGCCGCTGCGCTTGGGATAAAGATGGTGCATTCTGGGTGTCGTTCATCGCTTCTAAAAAATCCCGCTGTTGGTTCGTGTCGAGATGCGACAACTCCACAGCGGGATTAAAGGCAATTTTCTTTTCGTCTACCATGTCCAGCAGTTCGGGGATGAGGTTGGTCAGGCGGATGAATCGGTGCACCTGACGTTCACTTTCGTTTGCGTCTGCGCTCACTTGCGATACGCTCCACAACTTCTCGCCAACTTGGCGAGAAGTTAAATCTGACCTAGCACCTTGATTTTTTAGAGCCTCCAGCTTCATTTTGTAGGCAAACGCCCTCTCGCTGGGCAAGATGTTCTCACGTTGGAGATTGCTATCCACCATGAGCAAAACTGCGGCATCATCATCCATGTTGCGGACAATGACCGGCAGGGTGTCCAATCCGGCAAGCTGTGCAGCGTGCTGACGGCGGTGCCCGGAGATGATCTCATAGCCACCTTCCGGGCGGGGACGGGCAATTAGCGGAGACAGCACACCGTACTGCTCCACGCTTTCCACCGTGCGCTGCATGGATTCATCATCTAAAACCTTAAAGGGGTGGTTTTTGAAAGGGAACAGTTCTCCGATGGGAATCTGCTGCACCTGCTCCCGCTGATGTTCCTGCCGGGATTCCTCGGTGGAGAAAATGTCATCTGCCCCTTTCAGCGACACGTTTAAGCTGTTTTTCGGCATTCGCCATCACCTCCCTTGTCAGAGATTTATAGGCTTCTGCCACCTTGCCTTTGGGGTCGTGCTGGAAAATGCTCTTACCCACGGCACTGATTTCCGCAGCACGGACAGATCTAGGAATGGTCTGGTCGAACACCTTGATCCTGCTGCCGTAGGCACCTCGAATCAGGTTGTCGATCTGCTGTCCATAGTTGGTGCGGCTGTCGGTCATGGTCAGCAGGATACCCTCGATTTTCAGTTTCGGGTTGATCTGCCGTCGGACCTTCTGCACGGTCTGCAAAAGCTGTTCCAAGCCTTTCGCGGACAGATACTGCGCCTGTACAGGGATCAGCGTAGTATCCGCTGCGGCTAATGCGTTGACAGTCAACATCCCAAGGGAAGGAGTGCAGTCCAGCAGAATGAAATCGTAGTCGTGCTTTGCGCTTTCCAGCACCTGTTTCAGCATCTTTTCCCGGTTCATGCAGTTGACAAGGGAAACTTCCAGCCCTGCCAGTTCGATGTTTGCCGGAATCAGGTCAACACCCTCTGCATGGTGCAGGATGCCTTCACCGGGCGGAATACTTTGATCGTTCATAGCTTTTGCCATCAGGGTGGAAAGGGTGGTGGGCAGTTCATCGGGCTGCTGCCAGCCCATGCTGATGGTCAAGCTGCCCTGCGGGTCAGCGTCCACCAACAGGACTTTTTTACCTTCCATCGCCAGCCCGATGCCTAGATTTTCACAGGTGGTGGTCTTGCCGGTGCCGCCTTTCTGGTTGACGATGGCTATTGTGGTTGCTTTCTTTGAAATTTTCATCACCTCCGCATCGCCAAGTCATGGTTGGTTTGGTTCTGATAGAAAAGCTGCATTGTGGTGGGTGCATTATACAGAGAAGCAAGCAGATACTGTTTCATGTTTCGGATCGGGCTGCTGTTCTCTGCAAGGCACTTCAGCACAAAGCGAATATGGTCGGCGTTCAGCTTCATAAAGCGGCTGCGTACCACCTCAGCGGGTTTATCGTCCCCGGTAATGCGCAGCGTCTTGCGCTTGGTGGCACAGGTGTCCACCAGCAAATCCATAATCTGATAGATGGTATCCTCATCGTCCGGGCAGAGCCGGAGCAGAAGGTCTACCTCCAAAGACTGCGAAAAATATTCTTCCAGTTGGGCGCGTTTGCTCATCCAGTCGTTTTCATCGGAATAGATAGGATCAGTATCGCTTACCTCTGTATTATTTCTCTCAGTCTTATTATATCGTAGTTTGGCCGGGTCTTGAAGCGTATTCTGGACGGTTCCAGAATCGTCATTATCACGATTCATGTAGAGCGTTTTTGACGATTCTGACGAAAAATTCTTCACATAGATGAGGTCGGGCTTGCCCAGCCCCCTCCGTTTGCGTTCAATCAGGCCGTACTCTTCCAGTTCTCGCAGCAGCTTGGTGGCCTTTTTATCGGCACAGCCCAGTGAATCCTGCACCTCCTGCACAGTATAGATGATGAACACCCGCCCAGCTTTGTCCAACCAACCATTCCGGGCTGACAGGCTCATGCGGTCCAGCAGGATACCGTACAGCGTTTTGGCATCTGTGGAAAGCGGTTGGAAGCGGCTATCCTGAAACAACAGCTTGGGAATCCGGTAGAAGGAGAACAGCTCGCTGGACTGTCCATAGAAGTAATCAAGGTCTGCGGTTCTTGTCGGCTTTTTTTCGGGCATAGAGAATATCCCATTTTTCAGGTGTGGAACGGAATACATTGACCTGCTTCTTATAAGGGCAGTGGGCATACAGGCAGGTGCGGAATTTGAAATCAGGCCGATAGTACGGACACAGCTTGCAACTGTCCGGGGCACGGTCAGAACCTTCGCCAGCGGCGATCACATGGTGCATGGAGTGTTGAACATGGCGCAGAGCTTCGTTTCGCTTGTGGCTCACTTGGCATCACCTCGTTTCTCCAGCGGTGCCATCAGGTCTTTGTAGCAGGGAACCAGCACACAGGGCTTTGCCCGCTTGTAGGGGCACCCTTCGCACTTGCTGGGGCCTTTGGGCGGCTCGATCAGATAGTAGCAGTTCTCTTTGCCGAGAACGCAGCCCTTCTTTCGGTTCTTCCAGAAGAAGCAGTGCCGGCAATCTGCCGGGCGGGAAGCATGGTAGCGGATACCGTCGATCGTGACGGTCAGAACTTTTTTCATCGGTAAACCCTCCTTTGGTGGATTCGGGAAGTTCGGCCCGAAAACAAAAAAGCGCGTTCCTCTTTCTGTTCCGAGAGAACAGCGAGTGAACGCGCTATGTATGGAGAAAAGTGTTTTGCACGGTTTCTGGTAGGAATGTGAAAAATAGATTTACACAGATTATCTTGTATTTACATGGATTTACAGGAAAGCGTTTACCAATCTTAGCAGAGAGCCAGAAAACAGGGTTCAAAAGGCGCTTTATGAGGCTTTATTAGCTGGAAAGCCGATTTTATTAGCTGGAGCTGAAAATTCTGCTAATGGCATTAGCTGGCTAATTTTGGTGATAGGTTCAAAATGAAAAATGCGAAGATCGTCTTTCACATGGAAAAATGACCTTCGCATTTCTTAAAAGGATGTCCCTACCCGGGTTCGAACCGGGGGCGTTTCGCTTAGGAGGCGAACCCTCTATCCAGCTGAGGTATAGAGACATATATGTATTATCGTTGATTTTTGACTTTTCTGCACTTTGTATGGAATGCTTTTCACAACGAAGTGACCGACTGCGTTGCAACCGGAACGGTGTTAAACTTGTTGCATCAAAAATTGTTGAGAAAACTTCGATTCCCGGTCTTGCTTTTGATTAGAGCAATCACTTCTGCCCCCAAGGTATCAGGTTGACCGAATTCTTAGGAGGCGGACGCTCTATCCAGCTGAGCTACGGAGACACAGTTCTGCATCCTTGGGGCAGAAAACCCCAAAAATACAGTACCATATTATAATACCGCAACCGGGCTGTAAAATCAAGTTGAACCTGCGGGCAAAATGGTGTATGCTATAAAGGAATGCAAAGCGGCTGTGTGCTGCGCAGGGAGGATGCTATGGAAAAGATAAAAAATATCCGCAAAAAGCTGCGGCATCAGAGGTCGGTTCGGCGGAGAAAGCTGGGACTGAGCACCCCGACCCAGATCATCTGCGTCAGCTTTATTATCGTGATCGCGCTGGGCACGCTGCTGCTCACCCTGCCCATTGCCAGCAGGCACGGGCGGCTGGATGTGCTCAACGCCATGTTCACAGCCACCAGCGCCACCTGCGTCACCGGTCTGGTGGTGCGGGATACGTGGACGCAGTTCACATGGTTCGGGCAGGCGGTGGTGCTGTTGCTCATTCAGGTGGGCGGCCTTGGTCTTGTTACCCTTACCAGCTTTTTTGCGCTGGCCATGCGCCGGCGCATGGGCTTCCGGGATCTGCGGTTGCTGGGCGAAAGCGTTTCGGCGGACGGCTACGATCAGGCCAAAAGTGTGCTGAAGATCGTGGTGGGGCTGGCAGCGATGTTTGAAGGCATCGGCATTCTGCTGCTGCTGTTCGCCTTTGTGCCGCAGTTCGGGCTGGAGGGCGTCTGGATCAGCGTATTCACCGCCATTTCGGCCTTCTGCAATGCGGGCTTTGACCTGTTCGGACGGTTCGGGGCGTACTCCTCGCTGGTGCCCTATGTCAACAACTACTATGTGCAGGCGGTGATCATTTTCATGATCATCTCCGGCGGCCTGGGCTTTATGGTCTGGGTGGAGCTGTGCCAGTGGTACCAGAAACGCCGCCTGTCCCTGCACGCCAAGGTGGTGCTGTCCTTCTCGGTGATCCTGTGGCTGGGCGGCGCGCTGGGGCTGGGACTGATGGAGTGGAACAACCCCGCCACGCTGGGCGGACTGTCGGTGCCCGGCAAGGTGATGGCTTCACTGTTCCAGTCGGTATCCACCCGTACCGCCGGCATGAACACCGTGGATCTGGCCTCCTGCGGCACCCTGAGCAAGCTGCTCATGAGCGTGCTGCAATTCATCGGCGCAGCGCCCGGCTCTACCGGCGGCGGCGTGAAGGTGACCACCTTCGCGGTCATCATCCTGACCATCCGCAGCGTGGCGCAGGGGCGCGATGACTGTGTGATCGCTGACCATCATATCGAGTCCAAGACCGTCTACCGCGCCCTGACCATTATCGTGCTGGGCGCTGTGGCGGTCATCGGCTCGGCCATTGTGGTGTACTACAACACCTCGGACGCCGTGTCCGTGGTGGATGCCATCTTCGAGTCCTGCTCGGCCTTTGGTACGGTGGGCCTTTCCGTAGGCGTAACCAGCCAGCTGAACAACGGGGCAAAGATCCTGTATATGCTGGTCATGTTCATGGGCCGTGTAGGCCCGGTGGCCTTTGCCATGAGCCTGACCGCCAAACCGGACGACAACAAGCGCAAGATCATGCCAGTGGGGCATATCAACGTAGGTTAAATGAAAACAGGCGGCTGCACAAAGCATTGTGCAGCCGCCGCTTTTATGTTGAACGATAGGGACAGACCGTTTTCACGCTGAAAGTTTTTTCGCAGAAAAAGCAGATCACTCTGCGTACAGGGAGATAATATTCAGCACGATCTCGGTGCAGCGGTCCATCCGCTCCACGGTGGTGCACTCGCATACGCCGTGGAAGTTGAAGCCGCCGGTGCCCAGATTGGGGCAGGGCAGACCCATCCAGCTCAGGGTAGCGCCATCGGTGCCGCCGCGTACGGGCACCTCCACCGGCTCCAGACCGGCCATGCGCACAGCCTTGCGGGCGGTCTCGATGAGGTGGAAGTGGGGCTTGATCTTTTCCAGCATATTGCGGTAGCTGTCCTTGATCTCCACTTCCACGGTGCCTGCGCCGTACTTGCCGTTCAGGTAATCGGCAATGTCCTGCATATTGTCCTTTTTGAACTGCAGCTTGGCGGCATCGTGGTCGCGCAGGATGTAGCCCAGCTTTGCGGTGGTGACGTCGCCGTACATCTGGCACAGGTGGTAGAAGCCCTGACGCCCCTCGGTGGTCTCGGGACGTGCCATCACAGGCAGGGCGCCGTGGAACTCCATGGCAACGTTGGAAGCGTTGATCATGGTGTCCTTGGCAGAGCCGGGGTGCACCGAGAAGCCGTGGATGGTCACAGTGGCAGCAGCAGCGTTGAAGTTCTCGTACTCGATGTCGCCGGCATCGCCGCCGTCCACCGTGTAGGCAAAGTCTGCGCCAAAGCCGGGGATATCGAACAGGTCGGCACCCTCGCCGATCTCCTCGTCCGGGGTAAAGCCGATGCACAGCTTGCCATGGGGGCGGCCCTCGCGGATGACGGTCTCCACAGCGGTCATGATCTCAGCCACACCGGCCTTATCGTCTGCACCCAGCAGGGTGGTGCCGTCGGTGGTGATCAGGGTCTCGCCCTTCATGGAGGCAAGGAAGGGGAAGGCGGAGACCTTCATCACCTTGCCGGTGGCGGGCAGCACCACGTCGCCGCCGTCGTAGTTCTCGTGCAGGATGGGGTTCACGTTCTCGCCGCTGGCATCCGGGGCGGTGTCCATGTGGGCAATCAGACCCAGCGCGGGCTTTTCCTCGCAGCCGGGGGTGGCGGGCAGGGAACCGTAGACGTAGCAGTGCTCGTCCACACGGGCATCCTCCACGCCCAGAGCCTTCAGCTCCTCCACCAGCTTGTGAGCCAGATCAAACTCCCGCGCAGCGGAAGGATGGGTGCCGGACTCCGGATCCGAGGTGGTGTAGACCTTGACGTAATCAAGCAGTCGTTCATAGGCGCGCATAATAAAGCACACTCCTTTAGCAGTATTCAAGGATCACAGGCAGTGATCCACCTCCTATCATACCCTGTTTTTCGTGTTTTGACAACCTTTTTTGCGCACATGGGGCAGAAAGCACTGCTTCAACAACAAAATGAACAAAATTCACCTTGAAAAAGCTGTCCTCCATCTGTAAACGTGCTACAATAAAGGCATACTTACAAAGGTGCAGGCGCGCGGTGCAGGACGCGCCGCACAGGCACGCATTCCGGTAAAAAAGGACCAGGAGGAGAATTTTATGGCAGTCAAAGTATTTTTCTATACTCTGCGCCCCTACGATGAGCAGGGCATCTTGGAGGATCTGGCAAAGCAGCGGGGCATCGAGTACGGCTATACCGAGGCGTATCCTACCATGGAAAACGCCCAGCTGGCCGCAGGCTACGATGCGGTATCGCTGACCCCCTGTGATATGAGCGCACCCATGCTGCAGCGCTTTCACGACCTTGGGGTAAAGGCGGTCTGCTGTCGCTCCATCGGCTACGACCATGTGGATCTGGAAAAGGCCCGGGAGCTGGGCATGAAGGTGTCCAACGTGGATTATCCCCCCAATGGCGTGGCGAACTTTGCCATTATGCTGATGCTGATGAGCCTGCGCAAGGCGGGGCACATCCTCAAGCGGGGCGAGCTGCAGGACTACTCCCTGAAGGGCAAGATCGGCCGGGATATCTCCAACTGCACCGTGGGCGTTATCGGCACGGGGCGCATCGGGCAGACCGTGCTGAAGCACCTGTCCGGCTTTGGCTGCGAGCTGCTGGCCTACGACCTGTACCAGAACGACGAGGTGAAGAAGATCGCAAAGTATGTGCCGCTGGAGACCCTGCTTGCCGAGAGCGATGTTATCACCCTGCACACCAACGCTACCGAAGAGAACCACCACCTACTCAACGCCGAGGCCTTTGCCAAGATGAAGCCCGGCGTGACCATCGTGAACACCGCCCGCGGCAAGCTGATCGACAGCGACGCTCTGCTGGCTGCGTTGGAAAGCGGGCAGGTGGGTGCTGCCGGTCTGGACGTGCTGGAAAACGAGAACGGCCTGTACTACTACGACCGCATGGGCGATGTGATCCCCAATCCGGAGCTGGCTGCTCTGCGCGCCATGCCCAACGTGATCCTGACCGACCACACAGCCTTTTACACCTACGAGGACGTAAAGAGCATGGTACGCGGCGTGCTGGAAAGCGCCGCCGCCTTTGCCGAAGGCTCGCCCACTCGGCATGATGTGACCAACCGCTGAGAAAGCATAAAATGCAAAAATCGGACAGACCACAGTCTGTCCGATTTTTGTTTGCAATGATTCTGCCTTAAAAGATGCCCAAAGCGGCAGCTTACTCAGCCAGAGCGGCGGTGACGGCGTCCTTCACGCCGTTGGTGGTCAGGGTAGCACCGGACACGCCGTCGATCTCGGCACCGTTTGCAGCTACGACCTGCTTTGCCAGCTCTTCCAGAGCAGCACCGCCGATGGACTCGGTCTCGCTTGCGCCCTCCAGCTTGCAGTCGGACACAGTGCCGTCAGATTCCACGGTCAGGGTGGCAACGATATCGCCGCCAAAGCCCTTGCCGGTGCCGGTCTTGGTCACGCTTGCAGCGGCGGCGGTGGAAGTGCTCTTGCCGCCGCAGGCGACCAGAGAGGCACCAACGATCAGGCTCATGGCAACAGCGGCGCTCAGGCTGCGGATGGTCTGCTTCTTCATTCTTCATATCCTCCAAAATATACTCTGCTTCACTTTTTCGCAGTGAAAGATGATACTCTTTCAATACCGGTATACAATACCATACGAAAGCGGGTGCTGTCAATAGAAATTTAGCCTAGCTTTGTACATATTTTTGAGAATAATAGTTTTTTTGCCAGCTTCAGGAAAAACTGCCGTTCCCAACCTGTAAAAATAAGACACCGGGGCAACAGTGCTGCTCCGGTGTCCTGAACATATCAATAAGAAAAAATCAGCCCAGACAGACGCCCATGCGGCGGGCCACGTTCAGCAGCTCGCAGTTTTCAGGCACGTTGCGGGTCTTACCGGCAATGTCTGCCAGACGGTTCTCGGTCACCCGGCGGTTCACCATGGCCACGGTCACGCCGTAGCGTTCCACCTCCACCAGCTGTGCGGCATAGCTGCCGAACTGGGTGGCCAGCACACGGTCGTAGGCGCTGGGGCTGCCGCCGCGCTGCATATGACCCGGGATGCACACGCGGGTCTCCATGCCGGTCTTTTTCTGCACGGCCTGTGCAATGCGGTTGGTGGCGGTGGTGCCAAGGCCGGCCTCGGCACGCTTGGCCATCCAGTCCTTGCGCTTCATGCGGGCTTCCTCGGTGTTGATGGCACCCTCGGCCACGGCAAGGATAGAGAAGTTGGAACCCTTCTTGGCACGGCGCTCCACGGCCTCGCACACGCGGTCGATATCGTAGGGCAGCTCCGGCAGCAGAATGATGTCCGCACCACCGGCAATGCCAGAGTACAGGGTAAGCCAACCCGCCTTGTTGCCCATGATCTCAATGCACATCACGCGGCTGTGGCTGCCGGCGGTGGTGTGGATGCGGTCGATGACGTCCGTGGCAATGTCCACAGCGGTGTGGAAGCCGAAAGTCACATCGGTGCCGTAGATATCGTTGTCAATGGTCTTGGGCAGGCCGATGATGTTCAGCCCCTCCTGCGAGAGCAGGTTGGCGGTCTTGTGGGTGCCGTTGCCGCCCAGACACAGCAGGCAGTCCAGCTTTGCCGCCTTGTAGGTCTTTTTCATGGCGGCGACCTTATCAATGTTGTCGTCCTCCACCACACGCATCAGCTTGAAGGGGGTGCGCTTGGTGCCCAGAATGGTGCCGCCTAAGGTCAGGATGCCGCGGAAGTCGTCCTCGTTCATTTCACGGTAGTCGCCGTTGATCAGGCCGCTGTAACCGTTGGCGATGCCCACGATCTCCACGTTATCTCCCATGCGGGCGTACAGTGCTTTTGCAACGCCGCGGATGGTGGCGTTCAGGCCCGGACAATCGCCGCCGGAAGTCAGGATACCAACACGTTTTTTCATTCAAATACCCTCTTTCATTATCATTCAGGCAAAGCCGAACGGTCCGGCAAAGGGTGCCGGGCTGACCGGGGTCCTACCTTTTTGTAGTATTAGAGTATTCCGAAAGGGGAGTGCTGTCAAGAGAAAACCCAAAAATTTACAAGCCTGTGTGCATCGGAAAACCGCTGCGAAAACTTTTGCAGAAAAACTGAAAAAATGGTTGACAAGCAGCCCGCCGGCGTGTATAATATCCCTTGTCAGCAACGCACGGCGCGGCTGACACAACCGAATATTGGGGATTTGCATAGTGGTAGTGCGGTAGACTCTGACTCTACTTGTGGGAGTTCGATTCTCTCATCCCCAACCAGTTACCGCAGCCGAATAAGCTGCGGTATTTTCGGGGCATAGCGCAGTTGGTAGCGCGCCTCGTTCGGGACGAGGAGGCCGTGGGTTCAAATCCCGCTGCTCCGACCAAAAAGACCAGTGCACATTTGTGTACTGGTCTTTTTTTGCTTTTGCGCGCGAACAGGCTGTAAAAACAAGTGGCTCAGAAACACCGACAGGCGTTTCTGAGCCACTGATATCATATCGTTTCCAGCAGTGCGGGCAGCTGGGCAAGGTCGTCGATGACGTAGGGACTGACCTTTTCCAGCCGGGCGCGGGACTGATGCCCGCCGGTGTACAGCACACAAGTTGCACCGATGGCCGCAGCCACTGCGGCATCGTGGTCGGTGTCGCCGACCATCACACAGGCCGCCGGGTCGATGCCGGTGCGGCGCAGATAATCGGTGCCAAGCTGTACCTTGCTTACGCCGTAAATGTCCGCAAGGCCGAGCAACTCGGTAAAAAAGCCTTGCAGACCCCGGGCGGATACCTGCTCGATCAGGTAATCACGGCGGGAGGCGGAAAGCACAGCCTGCTGCCAGCCCATGCGAGCCAGCGTTTGCAGGGTGTCAACGGCGTGTGCCGTTACAGCGCAGCCGGGCACACCGGCGTTGTAGTGCTCCATAAAGCGTGCGGCAAGTTCCGGGTAGGGGTGCCGCGCAAAATCGAACCCGGCACAGCGGTAGTAGTCCTCGATGGGAAAGCCGAACAGCTCCCGGTAGGCAGCCAGATCGTACCGCTGGGGGTAGCCGTGGGTCTCCAGCATCCAGTTCAGGCAGCTGTGGGTAAAATCCACATCGTCCATCAGGGTACCGTTCCAGTCCCAGAAGATCATACCGTTTGGCTGCATGGAAACCTCCTTGCGTTATTCCGTCACAAACACCTTGCGCAGTGCGGCGTTGCTCTCGATCAACTTTACCAGCACAACGCCCAGCACGGTGCAGCTGATCAGCTCGCCGATGCCAACCGAGATGCCGTTGGTGATGCAGGCCAGCCAGATGGGGGCGCTGGACGTGGGGTCCGGGAACATCACGGCGATCTCAATACCGATGATTACCGCGTTGAACAGCACCGGGGGCAGGCTGGCGGCAATGGCCAGACCCTTGAAGCGCACATTGCGCAGTTTGTAGGTGACAAGGCAGGCCAGCAGGGTAGCCAGTGTGCCAAAGATCACATCCACGATGGTGGAGCCCAGCAGGTTTGCAAGGAAGCAACCCAGCACAACACCCACGATGTACTCAGCACCGAACACGGGCAGCAGGCACAGAGCCTCGGCCACACGCACCTGCACAGCACCATAGGAAAGGGGCTGCAGTGCCAGACACAGCACCACATAGATGGCTGCCACTACACCGCAGTGCACCAGCTTACGGACGGAAGAATTCTGATTCATGATAATACTCCAGCGGTTTGATTTTGACCGCACAGGAACCGCCAGCTCCTGTGGGTTTTGCCCAGCGCCGCTCGAGTGGCACCGGGGAGCCTAAAATCCTAAGTTGCTCTTTGAGGATACTGCACAAAAAAGCACAGCAGTAGGGAGTATATCACAAAATCGGACGGAATGCAACGGGAATCGGACGATTGAAAATGCCTGCTGCGCTGCTCTGGGCAGATTCGGCAGAAAGAAAGCTTTTATTATAGAGCCGAAGCTGCTGCCTGCGAAAATGGAAAAAGCTGAGCACCTGACTTTCTCGGATGCTCAGCCTTGCTGTACTTGTTTTTGCGGAGTTGCTTTTACTGTTTCTTGCGTTTTGCGGGCTTTTTCTTCCGCACGCTGTAACCAAAGGTGCCCAGCTTTTTGCCAAGGGCCAGATACTCGCCGTGGCTGTACACGATGAGGTTTGCCTTGTCCAAGCACAGCTTGCCTTTTTCGTCCAGCAGGCTCTCGTCCACATCGCAGGCCACCACCTCGGCCAAAAACAGGTCGTGGCTGCCCAGCGGGATGCGCTGGGTGATGCGGCACTCCAGATTGACCGGGCTTTCCTCCAGCACCGGGCAGTCGGTCAGCACGCTGCCGGGGGCGGCGTGCAGGCCGCAGGCGGCAAACTTGTCCACCTCGCGGCCGCTCTTCACGCCGCACCAGTCGATGGCACGCACCAGCTTTTCGGTGGGCAGATTGATGGCGAACTGCCCACTCTCGCATAGCAGCTGATGGCTGTACCGCTCCGGGCGCACGCTGATGGATACCATGCTGGGCTGGGTGCAGATGGTGCCTGTCCAGCCGATGGTGATAAGGTTGGGCTTATCCAGCCCGCCGCAGGATACCAGTACCGGCGGCTCCGGGTTCAAAAGGGTGCTGCCCTTCCAACTTTGCTTGCTCATCCGTGATATTTCCTTTCGTAGGGAGCCCATGTGCGCTCCGAGATGATATAGCGCGGGCGGGCCTTTGTTTCCATATAGATCTTGCCGATATACTCACCGATCACGCCCAGACACACCAGTTGCACACCGCTCATAAAGCAGACGATGCAGACGGTGGAGGCCCAGCCTGCCACGCTGCTGCCCATGGCAGCGCACACGATGGCCCAGATGACCCCGATAAAGCTGACAAGGCTCACCACGATGCCCGCTCCGGTGATGATGCGGATAGGCTTGTTGGAAAGGCTGGTAATGCCGTCAAAAGCCAGCGCCAGCATCTTGCTCAGGGGGTAGTGGCTCTCGCCGGCCAGACGCTCGTGGCGCTCGTAGGTGACCACATCGTGGGCAAAGCCCACCAGCGGCACCATGCCCCGCAAAAAGATGTTGACCTCCTTGTAATCCGCAAAGCTTTCCAGCACGCGGGTGCTGATCAGGCGGTAGTCTGCGTGGTTGAATACGATATCCGCGCCCAAGGCGTTCATCACATGATAAAAGCCCTCGGCGGTGAACCGCTTGAAGAAGGTGTCGGTGTCCCGGCGGCTGCGCACGCCGTACACCACCTCGGCACCGTCCAGATACTTTTTCACCATCTCGTCCATGGCGTTGATATCGTCCTGACCGTCGCAGTCGATGGAGATGGTGATATCGCAGCTGTCGCTGTGCAACGCCTCCATCAGCCCCGCCAGCACGGCGTTCTGGTGGCCGCGGTTGCGGCTCTGGGAAATGCCGATATAGTGCTCATCCTGCGCGGCAAAGCCTTGGATCAGTTCCCATGTTTTGTCGCGGGAGCCATCGTTGACAAAGAGCACCCGGCTTTTATCGCTGACCAGCCCCTGTGCGGTCAGACTGTGGATCTTTTCCAGAAACATGGGTGCTGTAATGGGCAGTACCTGCTCCTCGTTGTAGCAGGGGATCACGATCCAGAGTACGGGCTTAGACATTGTTTTATCGCTCCTTATTTGTAAAATAACCCTCTCAGTCATCGCTGTGCGATGCCAGCTCCCCCGAAAGGGGGAGCTTTTCTCGGCAGAGGGAAACACTTGTTCTTCTGCCGGAGAAGGCAGACTGTTCTGAAAACTTGCATAAAGCTCCCCCCTCGGGGGAGCTGGCGCGAAGCGCCTGAGAGGGTTTATTGCACCATCTGCTGCAAGGCATCCGGCTCCAGCAGCTTGAAGCTGCTGCGGTAGGTGTCGATGAGCCCTTCCTTCTGCATGGTGCTCAACTCCCGGGAAAGGGCGCTGCGGTCGCAGTTGAGGTAATCCGCCAGCTGGATGCGGGAGAAGGGGATGCTGAAGGTCAGGCTGTGGGCGCGGGCGGCCTCGCTGAGCAGATAGGCCGCCACCTTGGCGCGCAGGCTCTTCATTACCAGCAGGTCGATGCGGCGGGAGAGGGAAAAATATTTATCGCTGATGGTGCGCACAAGGTTCTGCACCACCCGCTGGTGGGCGGGGCTGCCGTCCGAGAGCAGCAGCCGCTCGTAGGGCAGCAGCAGCACCTCACAGGGGGCGGCAGCCAGCACGGTGACCGGGCTGGACAGGCTGGAGCCTCCCAGCACGTCCCCGAACACCCCGCCCGGCTCTACCTGGGCGATGGGGATGCGCACCCCGCCCGGTGCCGGGCGGTAGGCCTCCAGCTCGCCGGACAGCACGATGCCCACCCGGCGGCTGGGCTCCCCCGCCAGCACAAGGGCTTCGCCCTTGCCGTAGCTGCGCACACTGCCCCCCAGCCTGGACAGCAGCGTGCTGAGCTCCGCAGCGGAAAGCCCCGCGAACAGCGTGGTGGTTTGTAACAGCGGCAGATAATTATTCATCGCAACTCCGCAGAGAAAATAGCGTTCTCCGCAGCCTCCTGCAATTACGTTGCGCACGCAACGGTATTTTTACCCCTATTATAGTAAACTGGAACGCGCAAAGCAAATGATTTTGCAAAATTTTTCCAAAAAAGACCGGTTTCCGCTTCCCGTACCGGGGCGTGCCGGGTGTGAAAAGGAGTATTTCATGAAAAAGATCCTGTCCTTACTGCTGGCGTTCAGCCTTGCACTGAGCCTTGCAGCCTGCGGCGGCAGCGCAAGCTCTGCCGCTTCCAGCGCAGCGGTGTCCGAAGCTGCTTCCTCAGCGGCTGCTTCTGAGAAAGAGACCGCAGCGCCGCTGTCTGTTACCGAGCCGCTGCGCATCGCCGGGCTGAAGGGCCCCACCACTATGGGGCTTGTCAACCTGCTCTCGATGGAGCAGGCCGGTACCGCCGCCATGGACTACGATCTGCAGCTTTACGGCGCTGCGGATGAGATCGTGCCGCTGCTCATCAAGGGCGAGCTGGACATGGCTGCCATCCCGGCCAATCTGGCTGCGACCCTGTACCAGAAAACCAGCGGCGGCATTCAGGCCGTGGCGGTGAATACTTTGGGCGTTTTGTATGTGGTGGAGCAGGGCGACACAGTCCACAGTATGGCCGACCTCAAGGGACGCACCATCCTGTCCACCGGCAAGGGCACTACCCCGGAGTATGTGCTGCGCTATCTGCTTACCGCCAACGGCCTTGACCCGGACAAGGATGTGGATATCCAGTATTACAGCGAGGCTACCGAGGTGACCGCCCAGATGGCAACCACGCAGGATGCCATTGCCGTTTTGCCCCAGCCCTATGTGACCGCTGCCGGGCTGAAGGACGACACCCTGCGGGTAGCCCTTGACCTGACCGCCGAGTGGGACAAGGTGGCAGACACCCAGCTGATCACCGGTGTGACCGTGGTGCGCAAGGCCTACGCCGAGGAGCACCCGGACGTGGTAGCCGCCTTTCTGGCAGACTACGCCCAGAGCGTGAACGCCGCCAACACCGATCTGGAAGGCACCGCCGCTCTGTGTGAGGAGCAGGGCGTGGTGGCAAAAGCCGCCATTGCCAAAAAGGCACTGCCCAACTGCAACATCGTCTGCCTGACCGGCGAGGAACTGAAGGCGGACGTCTCCGGCTACCTGCAGGTGCTCTACGATGCCGATCCTGCCGCCGTGGGCGGTACGCTGCCCGGCGAGGACTTCTACTGGGCAGCCCAGTAACAGCCTGAAAAAAGCATTCCATCTCCCGCCGCTCTGCCGTGGTACGCAGCGCGGCGGTTTTTGTTTCCCGGTTGAAATTCCGCTGCAAAAGTTCTACAATAGAGGCACATTATAGAATATGGAGGGAAAACCTATGGCTTGCACTACCATTCTGGTCGGCAAGGCAGCATCGTACGATGGCTCTACCATGATCGCCCGCAACGATGACTCCGGCTCCGGCCATTTCACCGCTAAAAAATTTACCGTGATCCACCCGGAGGAGCTGCCCAAGACCTACCGCAGCGTCCTCTCCCATGTGGAGATCCCCCTGCCGGAGGGCGCACTGCGGTTTACCGCCATGCCCAACGCCGTGGAGGGCAAGGGTATCTGGGCAGCTTCCGGCGTCAACGCCGCCAATGTGGGCATGACCGCCACCGAGACCATCACCTCCAACCCCCGCGTGCTGGGCGCAGACCCGCTGGTGGAGTATCAGCCCGCCAAGGGTGAAAAGCCCGAGGTGCCCGGCGGCATCGGCGAGGAGGATATCGTCTATCTGGTGCTGCCCTATATCCACTCTGCCCGTGAGGGCGTGATGCGTCTGGGCAGTCTGCTGGAGCAGTACGGTACTTACGAAATGAACGGCATCGCTTTTCAGGATGTAAACGAGATCTGGTGGCTGGAGACCATCGGCGGTCACCACTGGATCGCCCGCCGTGTGCCGGACGATGTGTATGTGGTCATGCCCAACCAGCTGGGCATCGACACCTTTGATCTGGAAGATGCCTTCGGTGCACAGGAAAACTACCTCTGCTCTGCCGACCTGCGGGAGTTTATTGCCAAGAATCACCTCGACCTTTCTTTGGACGGCGCGCTGAACCCCCGGGACGCCTTTGGCAGCCACGATGATGCCGACCACGTTTACAACACCCCCCGCGCATGGTATATGCTGCGCTACCTCAACCCCCGCACATGGGTGTGGGAGGGTGCTGACGCCGACTACACCCCCATGTCCGATGACCTGCCGTGGTGCATGGTGCCGGAGCGCAAGGTGACCCCGGAGGACATCAAGTATATGCTGTCCAGCCACTATCAGGGCACCCCCTACGACCCCTACCTGAGCTACGGCGACAAGTCCGCAAAGGGCGCATACCGCTCCATCGGCATCAACCGCAACGACTTTATGGCGCTTTTGCAGATGCGTCCCGACCAGCCGGAGGAATCCCGCGCTGTGGAGTGGGTGGCCTATGCCTCCAACGCCTTCAACACCATGGTGCCCTTCTACGCCAACGTGGAGCGTACCCCGGAGTATCTGGCCAACACCACCGGCACCGTGTCCACCGATAACTTCTACTGGACCAGCCGTCTGATTGCCGCCATGGCAGACGCCTCCTATAACAAATCCCTCTTCCACCTCGAGCGCTATGAGGAGGCCGTGCTCTCCGCTGCCCGCGCACTGGTGAACCAGTACGACGCAAAGCTTGCCGCCGAGCCGGACGCCGCAAGCCGCGCCGCCCTGCGGGAGGAAGCCAACACCGCCATCGCCGCCATGCTGCAGGAGAAGGCCGCCGATACGCTGGATAAAGTTCTGTTTGAACTGAGCAGCCAGATGAAGAACGCCTACTCCCGCTCGGATGCCTGATGTAAACCAGCCGGAGCACCAAAACTGGTCATGACCGGTCACAGAAACGCAGAAAAGACCACCGCATACACAAGTGCGGTGGTCTTTTTGCGTGCAAAAAGCTCTTGTATCCAAGGCGTTGGAAATTTTGCACAAAAATGATGAAAATTCTTTGTGAGCGAAAATGACTGAAATTGATTGATTTTGACAGCGTTTTTGCTATAATAAAGATGTAAACAACCAAAACACGCCAAGACCACGCAAAACCGATCAGGCGTGGGAAGGAAAGAAGGGGAGAGACACTATGCTGGCGGAGGAACGTTTTGCGCTGATCCTAGAGCAGCTGAACGAGCAGCGCACCGTGACGGTGCAGCAGCTGTGCGAGGCGCTACACACCAGCGAATCCACGATCCGGCGTGACCTGACCGAGTTGGATCGGCAGGGCAGACTGACCAAGGTACACGGAGGGGCCACCCTGCCGGACAGCCGCTTTCTGGCAGACGAACCCACCATGGAGGCTAAGGAGACGCTGGCGGTAGCCGAAAAGCGCAGCATTGCCGCAGCCGCCGCAGCGCTCATTGCTGCCGAGGATTTTGTATTCATTGATGCAGGCACCACCACGCTGGAGCTGGTGCGGGCGTTGACGGGTGTGGCGCTCAAAGCCACCTATGTGACCAATGGCGTGGCGCACGCCCGGCTGCTGGCGCAGAAGGGTTGTCGGGTGTATCTTCCCGGCGGGCTGCTGCGCCCCCAGACCGAAGCCATCGTGGGCGCTCCGGCGGTCAGCAGCATCCAGCAGTATAACTTCACCAAAGCATTCATGGGTGCCAACGGCGTGGCGCTGGAGGCGGGCTTCACCACCCCGGACCCCGAGGAAGCAGCGGTAAAGGCCGCTGCCGTCCGCCGCGCCCGGGAAAGCTGGTTCCTTGTGGATGACGCCAAATTTGCTAAAATTTACCCGGCGGTCATCACGGACCTGCACGGCGGTGCCATCCTGACCAACCGCTGCCCGAACCCGAAATATAAGCAGTATACGTTCGTAAAGGAGGCAGAAGCATGATCTACACCGTTACTTTTAACCCGGCTATTGATTACGTTGTGCGTCTGGACGCACCGCTGGAGGTGGGTGAAGTGAACCGCGCCCAAGGCGAGGATTGCGTGCTGGGCGGCAAGGGCATCAACGTGTCCGGCGTGCTGGCGCAGCTGGGCTGCGAGAGCGTGGCACTGGGCTTTGTGGCCGGGGAGACCGGCGCATGGCTGGAGCGCGGTCTGGCGGCACAGGGGCTCAAGACCGACTTTGTGCATCTGGAAAACGGCATGACCCGCATCAACGTCAAGATCAAGGCCGGGCAGGAGACTGAGCTGAACGGCGCAGGCCCTGCCATCCCGGAAAGCGCTTTGCAGCAGCTGGAAGCCCAGCTGGACAAGCTGGCCGAGGGCGATATCCTTATTCTGGCAGGCAGCATCCCGGCAAGCCTGCCGCAAAGCGTCTACGAGCGGCTGCTGGCGCGGCTGCAGGGCAGGGGCGTGCGCGCAGTGGTGGATGCCACCCGCGACCTGTTGGTGAACGTGCTGCCCTACCACCCCTTCCTCATCAAGCCCAACAACCATGAGCTGGGCGAGATCGTGGGCAAGGTGCTGACCACTGATGCCGAGATCGTGGCCGCTGCCCGCACTCTGCAGGAAAAGGGCGCCCGCAACGTGCTGGTGAGCATGGCAGGGGACGGTGCGCTGCTGCTGGACGAGCAGGGACAGGTGCACCGCATCGGCTGCCCCAAGGGCAAGGTGGTCAACAGCGTGGGCGCAGGCGACAGCATGGTGGCCGGTTTTGTGGCCGGATATCTGCAAAGCCGCAGCTACGCGCAGGCGCTGCATCTGGGCACCGCCTGCGGCAGCGCAACGGCTTTCAGCCTTGGGCTTGCCACAAAGGAAAAGATCGACGAGCTGCTGGCGCAGCTTTGATAGGATAAAAGGAACAAAGGAGGAACGTTTATGCGCATTACCGAGTTATTTACCGCACAGTCCATTGCGCTGGACGAAGCGCTGCAGACGCAGGAGCAGATCCTGAGCCGTCTGGTGGAACTGCAGGCTACCCACGGCAACATCACCGATAAGGATGCCTACAAAAAGGCGCTCTATGCCCGCGAGACCGAGGGCTCTACCTATGTGGACAACGGTATCACCGTGCCCCACGCCAAGACCAATGTGGTCACCCGTCCCAGTCTGGCTGCCCTGCGGCTGACCACCCCGGTGCAGTACAACGCCGAGGATGACGGCACCACCGACCTGCTGTTTGCCATTGCTGCCCCGGAAAACGGCAGCCTACACGTGGATATGCTGGCCCGCATGATGCAGATGCTGATGAACGAGGACTTTGTGGAAAAGCTTAAAGCCGCCAAGACCCCCAAGGAGTTCTTGGAGTGCATCGATGCACAGGAGGAAGCGCAGTTCGGTACAGAAAGCTTTACCCAGCAGGTCATCCCGCAGGACGGCTACCGCATTCTGGCTGTGACCGCCTGTGTCAACGGCATTGCCCATACCTACATGGCGGCAGAAGCACTGACCAAGGCCGGAGACAAGCTGGGCCTGCCCACCAAGGTGGAGACCAATGGTTCAGACGGCGCAAAGAATATCCTGACCCGCGCCGAGATCGCCGCCTGTGACGGTATTATCGTAGCAGCGGAGAAAAAGGTGGATACTGCCCGCTTCGACGGCAAGCCGGTGCTGTTCACCCGCGTGGATGACGGCATCCACAAGCCGGAGGAACTCATTAAGAAGATCGCCCACGGTGAGGTGCCTGTGTTCCACGCTGAGGGCGGCGCAGCAGCCGAGGATGACGCTTCCGGCAAGGACAGCTTCGGCCGCAGCCTGTACAAGAACCTGATGAACGGCGTTTCCCATATGCTGCCCTTCGTGGTGGGCGGCGGCATTATGATCGCGCTGGCCTTCCTGCTGGATGATTACAGCATCAACCCCGCAAACTTCGGCATGAACACCCCCGTTGCCGCCTTCTTCAAGACGGTGGGCGGCGCAGTCTTCGGCTATATGCTGCCCATTCTGGCAGGTTTCATCGCCATGTCCATCGCCGACCGTCCGGGTCTTGCCGTAGGTTTTGCCGGCGGCGTGCTGGCTATGAACGGCACCAACTTCACCGACCTTGCCGCAGGCAGCACCACCGGCATCTCCGGCGGCTTCCTTGCAGCGCTGCTGGCAGGCTTTGCAGCGGGCTACATCGTGCAGTTCCTCAAAAAGATCACCGAAAAGCTGCCCGCCAGCCTGAACGGTATCCGCCCCATGCTCATCTACCCGCTGGGCGGCATTCTTATCGTAGGTGCGATGATGTGCGCCGTGAACCCGGTGATGGGTATGATCAACACCGCCATGACCGACTGGCTGAACGCACTGGGCGGCAGCTCCAAGGTGCTGCTGGGCGCTATCGTGGCCGGTATGATGAGCGTGGATATGGGCGGCCCGGTCAACAAGGCAGCCTACGTCTTTGGCACTGCAGCCCTTGCTTCCGGCAACTACGAGGTGATGGCTGCCGTCATGGTGGGCGGCATGGTTCCTCCCATCGCCATCGCCCTGTCCACTACCTTCTGCCCCCGCAAGTGGACGTTGGACGAACGCCGCAACGGCATTGTGAACTACGTCATGGGCCTGTGCTTCGTGTCTGAGGGCGCTATCCCCTACGCAGCAGCCGACCCGCTGCGCGTCCTGCCCAGCTGCGTTGTCGGCTCTGCAGTCGCCGGTGCGCTTTCCATGACCTTCGGCTGCGCACTGCGCGCACCCCACGGCGGCATCTTCGTATTCCCGGTGGTGGATCACGCTGCGCTGTACTGCGTGGCGCTGGCTGTGGGCAGTGTGCTGGGTGCAGTGATCCTGAGCCTTGTCAAAAAGACCCAGCCCGCCGAGGCAAAATAACAAGCCATTCTCTTCTCCATACGGATAGTTCTTCATAAGAGCAAAGGGGACTGCCGCACACCGCGGCAGTCCCCTTTGCGTTTTGCGCAGGCACCATTTTCACAAAAAACAGGACAATATACCGCCCAAAACGGCCTATCCTGCCGGAATTGCGTTCAGCGCTTTGTTTTGCATTGCACCCCACCCCGGGCTGTGGTATACTTATATTCGTGATTTTAAAGCCCGGGTATGGTGTGCCGGGCCACCAGAGAGGAAACGAACGATGAAAATAGGATTTGACAACGACAAATATCTTGCGATGCAGTCCGAGCATATCCGCGAGCGCATCAAGAAGTTTGACAATAAGCTGTATCTGGAATTCGGCGGCAAGCTGTTCGACGATTACCACGCCTCCCGCGTGCTGCCCGGCTTCCAGCCTGACAGCAAGATCCGCATGCTTCAGCAGCTGCGCGACGACGCAGAGATCGTCATCGCGGTCAACGCGAACGACATTGAAAAGAACAAGGTGCGCGGCGACCTCGGCATCACCTATGATGACGACTGCCTGCGCCTGATCGACGCGTTCCGCTCGCTGGGGCTTTATGTCGGCGGCGTATGCATCACGCAGTACGCGGGGCAGAACGCGGCGGATGCCTTCATCAAGCGTCTCAACACGCTTGGCGTTCGCAACTACCGCCACTACCCCATCGCGGGCTATCCCTCCGACGTCGCCCACATCGTGAGCGACGAGGGCTTTGGCCACAACGAGTATATCGAGACGACGCACTCGCTCATCGTCGTCACCGCGCCGGGCCCCGGCAGCGGCAAGATGGCGACGTGCCTCTCCCAGCTCTACCACGAGCACAAACACGGCGTGAGCGCGGGCTACGCCAAGTTTGAGACCTTCCCCATCTGGAACCTGCCGCTCAAGCACCCCGTGAACCTCGCCTACGAGGCCGCGACCGCGGACCTTGACGACGTGAACATGATCGACCCGTTCCACCTCGAGGCCTACGGCGAGACGACCGTGAACTATAACCGCGACGTGGAGATCTTCCCCGTCCTGCGCGCGATCTTCGAGCGCATCTCCGGCAAGTGCCCCTACCAGTCCCCCACCGACATGGGCGTCAACATGGCGGGCAACTGCATCATCGACGATGAGGTCTGTCGTCAGGCCTCGCGCATGGAAATTCTGCGCCGCTACTACACCGCGCAGGTCGACGTCGCGCGCGGCATTGCTGACGCCTGCCAGCTCAGAAAGCTCGAGCTCGTCATGCAGCAGGCGGATGTGACGCCCGACCTCTGCCCCGCTGTGGCCACGGCCAAGCAGAAGGCCGAGGAGACCGGCGCGCCCGCGGGCGCGATGGTGCTGCCCGACGGCCGCGTTGTCACGGGCAAGACCTCTTCCCTTCTCGGCGCTTCGGCGGCGCTGCTGCTCAACGCGCTCAAGGCCATGGCGGGCATCCGCAGCGACATGAACCTCATCTCGAATCAGGTCATTGAGCCGATCTCAGCGCTCAAGATCCAGTCGCTCGGCCACCACAACCCGCGCCTGCACTCTGACGAGGTGCTCATCGCGCTGGCGATCTCGGCGCTGACGAACCCCCTCGCCGACATGGCAAGAGCCCAGCTCGGCACGCTCCGCAGCTGCGATGCGCACTTCTCCGTCATCATCTCGGAGGAGGACATCAAGCTCTACAAGCGCCTCGGCATTCACGTCAGCTGCGAGCCGAAGTATGAATCCAAGCGTCTTTATCACAAATAATTCGGAGAAAGCAACATCATGTCTAACGAAAAGAATCTTCCCTACGCCGTCGTCTGCGGCGGCGTGAATATCGACATCGGCGCGCACTCCTTCGCACCGCTGCGCGCGAAGGACTCGAACCCCGGCAAGGTCGAGCTGAGCCTCGGCGGCGTGGGACGCAACATCGCGCACAACATGCGCCTGCTCGGCGTACCGACGTATCTTCTGACCGCCGTGGGCGGCGATTCGCGCGCAAGCCAGGTCGAAGAGAGCTGTAAAGAACTCGGCATCGACCTTTCGCACGCGCTGCGCGTGCCCGACGGCCGCACCTCGACCTACGTGTTCGTGGGCGACAGCGACGGCGACATGGCCGTGGCCGTGGCCGACATGGAGATCTGCGAAAAGTTGACTCCGGACTACTTCGCCTCGCAGAAGGAGCTGCTCGACGGCGCCGCCGCGGTGGTCGTGGACGCGAACCTGCCGCGCGAGTCCATCGCGTACCTTGTCGAGCACTGCGCCGCGCCGCTCTTCGTCGATCCGGTATCCACCGTCAAGGCGGAAAAGCTCCAGGGCTTACTCAGTCACGTCCACACGCTCAAGCCCAACCGCATTGAAGCAGAGCTCCTCTCCGGCGTGAAGATCACAGACAATGCAACGCTCCATCAAGCCGCGCAGGCGCTTCTCGATCAGGGCGTGCAGCGCGTGTTCCTGTCGCTCGGCGGCGACGGCGTGTTCGCCGCACAGCAGGGCGAGACGCATTTGGAGCCCATCTGCAAGGCCGAGATGCGCAACGCCACCGGCGCGGGCGACGCGATGATGGCATCCCTCGTCTGGTCGTTTCTCGCGGGCCGCGACCTTGCCAAAAGCTGCGCCGCCGGTACCGCCGCCGCGGCCATCGCGGTCGAGAGCGAAGAGACCATCAACCCGAGCATGAGCGCCGAGGCCGTTCTGGCCCGCGCCGCGAAGTAAATTTCTACGACAAAAAAGAACCGTCCGATCGGACGGTTCTTTTTTTGCTTATTTTCTCAGATCCAGCAGCATCGCGACGTGGCGATAGAGGCTTCTCTTGACCGCGGGGGTCATGCAGGCCTCCTTGATGGGCATGGCGAGCTTTCTGAGCTCGTCCTTGGCCTGCGCGATGACCTCGTCATCCGTGGCGTCGGAGTCGATCTTCGCCGCCGTCTCGGCCATCACGACCGGATGGGGCGCGACCGCGCCCGCAGCCAGACGCGCGGGGCGCTTGCCGCCGCAGCGGAGCGCGAAGTTGATGATCGGGAAGTCGATCGCCGTGCGCATGGCGTACTTATAAAAGCCGCTGCGCTCGCTCTCTTCCGCCGCGGGGACGAAAAAGCGCGTGACGAGGATGGGCAGGTGCTCGTGGCAGGCAAGGCCGTTGGCCATGCTGTGGCGCTCGATGAGGGACTTGAGGTCGGTGCGGTGCGTCTCGCCGTCTTCGATGTATTCGACCTCCGCCTCGTAAGCGATGAGCGCGGTGGCGACATCGGAATAGTAGATCGCGCGGCAGACCGGCGAGTTCGGGATCTGGTGGCAAATGCTGCCGCCGGTCTTGAAGCAGTAGGCAAGGCCGCTGCGCCACAGGTGCGGCTGGTTGAAGTAAATGCAGCGGCGGTCCTGCATGATGTTGCCGCCGACGGTGGCGATGTTTCTGATCTGCGGGGACGCCGTCAGCGACGACGGCCACGCGGTCGCCGATGGTCAGCGGCTCGGTCGTCAGCACCTTTTCATCCGCCATCAGAAGCGGAGAGGGCGGGTTGCCCGAGCAGTTGAAGTAGGCCTGCGGGGCCTCCTCCGGCAGGGCGCAGCCAAGAAAACCGGGAACCTTTTCCGCCACGCTCACATCGATGCTCAGCACCTTGGCGTGGGAATACGGGCAGCGCACGAGCGCGGCGCAGGCCATGTTGGGAAGCTCTAAGTCGTCGGTGTACTTGCCGCGGCCCAGCGCCTTATCCATGGACTCAAGGCGCGGCGTGGCGTGGTTGACAATGTCGAAATGATGCTGTTCCATCACTGCTGCGCCCCCTTTCCATTCGCGTACTGGTCAATGACCCTGGAGGCCGCGACGATGGCCTCCTCGATCTTCGTGTAGCCCGTGCAGCGGCAGAGGTTGCCGGACATGGCCGCGTGGATCTCCTCGCGCGTGGGATGGGAGTTGCGGTCGAGCAGCGCCTTGGCCGCCATGATCATTCCGGGCGTGCAGTAGCCGCACTGGATGGCGCCGGCGTCGATAAACGCCTGCTGCAGCGGGTGCGGCTCGTCGGCGGTGCCAATGCCCTCGATGGTCTCGACCCTGCTGCCGTCCGCCTCGATGGCGAACACACAGCACGAGTTGACCGCGCGCCCGTCCATGATGACCGTGCAGGCGCCGCATTCGCCAAGGTCACAGCCCTTCTTCGCGCCCGTCAGGTGCGCGCGCTCGCGCAGCACGTGCAGAAGCGTCTCCTGCGGCTCCACCGTGAACGCGCGGCTCTCGCCGTTGAGCGTCAGGTGAATCGTGTGGTTGTTTTCAAGCATGATGTTCTATCTCCTGCGCAGAATTTGCTGTTTGTTCCGTATTGGCCTTACTCTCCCGTTTCAGCCGCTCTGTGCGCTGCGGCAGGTCTCTCACTCACCGGAGAGCGGGCGTCTCATATCCTCTTTTTCGCCCGCGGGCATATTCTTTCCCGCGCGGGCGCAACGGCCCTCGAGGGCCCTTTTTTGGTATGGGCAACAGTATACTATCTATTTTGCACAAAATTAAGCGTTTAAATTACGTCGAATTCATTCAGCTTTTGTACATTATGTCTCAAAGCGGTTATCAACGCTTTTTCCAACGCCCGAACGGGGCGTCCCCCCTCGTCTTTCTCCACATCAAAAAAAGGCACGGGACAGCCTTCGCTGCCCCGTGCCCTTTTCCCTTTTTGCGCAAAAAACGGGCCGCTGAGGTATCAGCGGCCCGCCCTTCGCCTTTTCACTTTTCAATGAGATAGCTGCCGCTGTCCGTCGCCTCCGTCACGATGGGGACGAACTCGACGTCGTAGGCCTTCATCGCCTCGGTGACGCTCTCGAGCTGGTCTGCCGTGACCTTGACGTACACGCGGTCGAACTTTTCCGTGAGCTCGCTCATCACGATGCCGGAGTTTGCCTCGCTGCCCGCAAGCGCGATGTCCGCGTCCACGCTGACGGAGAGCTTGCCCTTGTAGCCCGCCTGCTCAAGCGCGGTGTGGATATCGTCGGCGAGCAGCGCAAGCGCCTCCTGCTGCGTCATGGTGCGCTCGTCCGTCTTGATGCGGCTCATGCGCCCCTCGCGCGGGTAGTGGAAATCTTCGAGCAGCAGCTCATCAAAGCCCATCTGTGCGCATTCCGTGACGATATCGGTCACATACTGCCGCGCCGCCTGCTTTTCGGGCGCGAGCCAGTGGGTGCTGTTCGTATCGTACCAGACAAAGCCCGTCAGCTGGCACACGGCGGCGTCCGTCATGTGCTCGTAGGCGTACAGGCTGTCGTGCAGCGTGCTGATGCGGCCGATCGTATAGTAGTCCGAGTCGACAAGGCCCTGAATGGACGTGTCCGATGCGCTGCCGCCAGCCACCGCGCCGCAGTCGATCGCGCCCTGCACCTTAGAGCCGTAATGGATCTTGCCGCTCGCGTCCTTGAGCTCGACCGCCACGGCGTTCACGTCCTTATCAAGGCCATCGAGCGCTGCCTGCCAATCGCTGCCGAGCGCGTCCGCGCCCAGCTCGACCGCGTAGGTATCCTTGATGACGGGCTTTTGCACCGTGATCTCAAGGTCGTCCTGCTTCTTATCGTCGCCGCTGTCGCCGCCATTTGCGGTGTCGTCCTGTGGGGTCTTCTTTATCCAGGGGAACTCAAAGCGGACCGAGCCGTCCGCATCGTATACCATATAGCGCTGCGCAAACAAAAAGCCGCACGCCAGCAGCAAAATGACCACCAGCACCACGGCCAGCACGCCTCTGCCGCGCCTGCGCCCGCGATAACCGGTATAGCCCTTCGTTCCGCTCGATCTTCTTGCCATTGTCTGCATCCGCCTCCTTTTTCTCGTGCAACAGTTTACCTTTTGAGAGCAAAAAAATCAACAAAAACCTTTCGGTTTTTGTTGATTTTCCGTTTTTGTATGCTTTAGCCCTCGATAGCGTCCATCAGCGCGACGCGGCGGGCGTGGCGGCCGCCCTCAAACGCGGTGGAGAGGAACGTCTCGACCATGGCCGCGGCCAGCTTCGGGCCCGTGAAGCCCGCGCCGATGGCCATCATGTTCGCGTTGTTGTGCTGGCGGCAGAGCTGCGCTTCGAGCGTATCGGCGCAGTGCGCACAGCGGATGCCCTTGACCTTGTTCGCCGCGATGGAGATGCCGATGCCCGTCGTGCACACGACGATACCGTACTCGCACTCTCCGCTCGCGACGGCGCGCGCGGCGGCCTCGCCGAAAATGGGATAGTCGCAGCTCTCGGTGGAATAGGTGCCGCAGTCCTTGACCTCGTGGCCTAGGCCCTCCAGCTGCTTTTTGATGTCTTCCTTCATGGCGTATCCGCCGTGGTCACAGCCCAATGCGATCTTCATAGTGTTTCTCCTTTTGTCAGTCAGATTTTGTGAAAGACCGGTTTTTTCTTTTCAAACGTGCACACATAGTTGAGGCCGCAGCTCTTTAAAAGCTCCTGCGTCTCGCGGGCGCGCATGCCGACGAATTCCGGCGTATGCGCGTCGGTGCCGATGGTGATGATCTCGCCGCTGAGCTCGTGATAGAGCCTCAGCCATTTGGCGTCCGGCAGCGGCGTGTTGCCGCGGTTGACGTTGCACTCGATGCCGCAGCCGTTTTCAATGAGTGCGCGGAACACCTGCGCCACCTCGTCCTCAAAACCGTCGAAACTCATGTGCATGCCGTGGTTTTCGTTCATGTAGCGAAGCGGCAGCGTCAGGTGGCCGAGCACGGAGAACTTCCCCCACTTGGCCGTCTCCAGAACGAGCGTTAAATAGTCCGCGATCTGCTCGCGCGCCTCCTGCTCCGTGGCCTCGGGCATGAAGTAGAGGTCGTTCCAATCGTACTTTTCCGACAGCTGATGCTGCGAGCCGATGACAAAGTCGAGCTCCGGCAAACGCGAGAGCAGCTCGTCTGCGTAGGCAAAGTCGCGCATCGCCTCGCCGAGCTCGATGCCGCGGCGGACGATGATCTTCCCGTCCGCCGCCTGGTCGGCGCGCGCAAAGGTCTCTTCACGATTCGAAAAATCGTGCTCCCAGTGCGCCGTCTCCCTCGGGTGGAACAGGTCTACATGGTCGGTCAGGCACATTTCCTGCAAACCCTGCGCGATGCCCGCGCGCACCATGTCTTCCACCGGCGTTTTCGAGTCGAACGAAAGCGAACAGTGGGTGTGATAATCGGATAAATACATCTTCTATTCGTTACAGCTTGAACTTTCCGAAAAAGCTCTTGTGTTCCTCATAATTCTTCTCGCCGAGCGACTCGCTGAACTTCTTGAGCGCTTCCTTCTGCTCGCGGTTCAGGTTGCGCGGCGTCTCGATATACACGGTGACGTACTGGTCGCCGCGGCCGCGGCCGTTGAGGCCGGGGATGCCCTTGCCCTTCAGGCGGAACGTCGTGCCGCTCTGCGTCCCCTCGGGGATGGTGTACTTCACCTTGCCGTCGATCGTCGGGATCTCAAGCTCCGCGCCGAGCACCGCCTGCGTGAACGTAATGGGCGCTTCGCACAGGACGCTCGTGCCCTCGCGGCGGAAGATCTCGTGCGGACGCACGGACACAACGATCAGAAGGTCGCCCGCGGGGCCGCCGTTCTTGCCCGCGTTGCCCTGCGCGCGCAGCGAAATGGTCTGCCCGTTGTCGATGCCCGCAGGAATACTGACCTTGATGGTCTTGCGGTGGCGGATCATGCCCTTGCCGCCGCACTTGGGGCAGGGCTGATGAATGATCTTACCCTTGCCGCCGCAGCGCTGGCAGGGTGCCGACGTCGACATATAGCCCAGCGGCGTCTGGCGGCGCTGCTGGACCACGCCGCTGCCGCGGCAGTCAGGACAGACCTCGGCGGTCGTGCCCTTGGCGCAGCCCGAGCCGCGGCAGTCAGGACACTGCTCGATGCGGTCGATGCTGACTTCCTTCTCGCAGCCGAAGGCCGCCTCTTCAAAGCTGATGTTCACGCTCGTGCGCAGGCTTTCGCCGCGCTGGGGCGCGTTGGGGTTCGCGCGCGCGCCGCCGAAGCCACCGCCGAAGAAGCTGCCGAAGATATCGCCGAGGTCGCCGAAGTCGAACCCGCCCGCGCTGTAAGCGCCGCCACCGGCGCCTGCGCCGTAATTCGGGTCAACGCCCGCAAAGCCGAACTGGTCGTAGCGCGCCTTCTTGTCTGGGTCGCTCAAAACCTCGTTCGCCTCGTTGATCTCCTTGAACTTCTCCTCGGCTTCCTTGTCGCCGGGGTTCATGTCGGGATGATACTTGCGTGCGAGCTTTTTGTATGCTTTTTTGATCTCATCTTCCGAAGCGCCCTTGGAAACGCCGAGCACCTCGTAATAGTCTCTTTTATTTTCAGCCATAGACTACGCTCCTAAAAACGCCGCAATCGGGGGCAGTATAAACTGTCCCCGCTGCGTCGATCGGTTTCAAATTACTTCTTGTTGTTGTCGTCGTCATCCACGACCTTGTAGTCAGCATCGTAATACTGCTGACCGTTCGGGCCGGTCTGCGCGCCGCCGTTCTGGCCGCCCATGTCAGGACCGGCCTGTGCGCCGCCCTGCGGGTTCGCCTGCTGATAGAGCTTCTCGCTCATCTGGTAGAACATCTGCGTGAGCTCTTCGGTCGCGCTCTTGATGGCGTCGGTGTCGTCGCCCTTGAGGACTTCCTTCAGCTTGTCGATACCACTCTGGACCTTGGCCTTCTCGTCCGCGGGGATCTTGTCGCCCACTTCGCCGAGGGTCTTCTCGCTCTGGTAGACCATCTGGTCGGCCTGGTTGCGGACTTCGACCTTTTCCTTGATCTTGGCGTCCTCAGCGGCGTACTGCTCGGCGTCCTTGACGGCCTTTTCGATATCCTCCTTGCTCATGTTGGAGGAAGAGGTGATGGTGATGTGCTGCTCGGTGCCGGTGCCGAGGTCCTTCGCGCTGACGTTCACGATGCCGTTGGCGTCGATATCGAATGTGACCTCGATCTGAGGCACGCCGCGGCGGGCCGGAGCGATGCCGTCGAGGTGGAAGCGGCCGAGGCTCTTGTTGGCAGCGGCCATCTCACGCTCGCCCTGCAGGACGTTGACCTCCACGCTGGTCTGGTTGTCAGCGGCGGTGGAGAAGATCTGGCTCTTCTTCACGGGGATGGTGGTGTTGCGGTCGATGAGCTTGGTGCAAACGCCGCCCATGGTCTCAATGCCGAGGGACAGCGGGGTGACGTCGAGCAGCAGCAGGCCCTTGACATCGCCGGTCAGAACGCCCGCCTGAAGAGCAGCGCCCATGGCGACGCACTCATCGGGGTTGATGCCCTTGAAGCCTTCCTTGCCGGTGAGCTTCTTGACCATTTCCTGCACGGCCGGGACACGGCTGGAGCCGCCGACGAGCAGGA
>OLFW01000305.1_pt1 | contig 45744 bp, 36 predicted proteins | sample 1605351 | NCBI WGS metagenome assembly OLFW01 (sample SAMEA3888918, study PRJEB22519) | human gut metagenome | biome: human gut; feature: human-associated habitat; material: faeces | place: Denmark | collected 2010 | reverse complement strand
TCCGGGGCTTTTTGATTAATTGTTTAACTCGTCCCATTTTAACGGGACACTAATGACATATCTAAGGTTATCCAAAGAATTAATCTGCTGTTGCAAAGCGAGAATCTTATAAACTTGCTTTTTCCGGATCTGTATATATATCACCAAAGATACGCATAATACTACAAGAAGTCCTACCAGAATGTATTTATAAATGGCTATCTGTCTATGAATAGTTTTTTTCTCACAAATATTTGTATAGGCCTGTATCGCCTTATCCAATGATTCTCCATTCAGGCAATCAAATGCCATTTCATATTTCTCCTTTAGCTTGTTAAGGCATTTTATTTGTTCGCCTGCATCATGATTTAACCGAGCAAACTCTGCACACAACGTATAGAATTCTATTTCTGCAAAGGCATTTCCTTCATTTATACTATTCTCTATCGCCAGAAACTTATACCTTTCTGCATTTAACAAGTCCTTTTTACGATAATAACAATATGTCAAAATTGCGAAACATGTGAATTTATGTTCAATGGATGTTTCCTCAACTACAGCTTCTTTCAGCTTTTCTATGCAAGCATCCCAATGTTGCATTTTGTATAAGGCAATTCCCTGCAGACGTTTTATTTCACTTAAAAATATATTCTTTTTACCAAGATGTTTTTCTATTTCATTCAATTTTTCGTATGAGACTTTATATTGATCTAAATATAGAAAGCTTTTGGCAACTTGTATTTGAGTTGATATACTCATATCTTGAAAATTTACATCCTTTATGCATTGATTGGCAAGAGTCTGGTATTTAATAAAATTCAAGGTGTTAAATTGCCTGATATACATTTCACTGAGATAGCTGTAAAGATAAAAAAGCCATTCCTGGTCATATTCTTGTCTAGCAATATTTATTGCGGTTTCTATGGTATGGACTTCTTTTGTTATATCATTTTCTTTTTTATAGGTTTCCGCAAGAAGATATAAAGTTTCAAGGTATGGCTGAATCATTTTTTCTTTCTTAAAAATCTGAATGCACCTTTCCAACACACTCTTTGGCGGATAATAATTATTATCCGTATAACTGAGTGTGATTGCAGCTAATATAAAATGAACCGCATCTCTTTTATTCTTTACGCAATTCATGTTTATCGTATCTAACTTTAACAAATAGGATTGTGGATCATTTTCTATCTGAAAAATTATATCATCAAAATTTCTACTCTCCGAATATTCAGAATTACAAGAACCAAGTAATAACAATGAAATACATGCTATTACACCCATATAGTGATTCAGTTTCATATTCATATTATTTTGCATGGTTATATCATGCAACTAAATGGATTAGATGTTAAAGTCTCATTTTACAACAGACATTTGTCAAAAGACATAGCTGTATTCAACCTGTATATATTAAACTTGCAACTCGCATCATTGTTTGTTACACAGGAAGATGCCCACAAATATATTGATAAATAGCATTGAACAATGATAAAAAAGGGAAAATATACAGATTATATTCTTTTTTAGCTAAGTTATCATAACAAAACAGTACGATGGATATAGAGTCACCCCATTTGCCTGTAAGGCAGGTACTTTCTCTAATTTATGATTTTCATCAAACTGAAATTCCGCCACATTCAATCTGGTTTTTACACTGCGAATCACTTTCTTTTCATCCTCATTCCCGTCAACTCATTGCACACTAAAACCTTCAAAAACGGAATATTGCGAATACTATCACCTTTGAACATTACTATGCTATAACTGATAAATAAGGAAAGCATCCACAAATTCAATCACCAAATTGGGTTATCATTCTTAATTGATGTATTTTTGTATCAGAACATAAAGGAAACCAGTATGTATGAAGAATATATCACAGCCAAAATGACACCGGCAGGAAAAGTGCTGGAACATATTTTGAGAAAAGCAAAAATCACTCAAAAGGAACTATCCACCGAGACTGGTGTATATCCACAAAGAATCAATGAATTAATTAAAGGAAAGCGAGATTTCACTATCGAGCAGTCTCTAAACATAGAAAAAGCATTAGGAATAGGCATTGAAGGCTATTTTTACATCATACAAGCCAATTATCAAGTCTATGCCTATATTACAGAAAAAGAACGGTCCCAGCATCCAGACTTATCAAAATTCAGCACAGCTTTATTCTGGGATACAAGAATAGAAAAAATCAACTGGATAAAAAACAAAGAATGGGTCATTCAACGCATATTTGAATATGGCAACCAGCAGGAAATTGAGGAAGCCATCAGATTCTATGGAAAGGATACATTAAAAGCTATATTACCCACCATAAACAGCGAATGGAAAAAGGAAACAAGGGAAAAGAACTTTAAAGAATTTGTGCAATGAAACTGTATCCCCACTTTTAGTTAACTGTCTGAAAAAAATATCAGAATCAGATATTTTCAAAGACTTTAATTTAGTGGGAGGAACATGTCTTAGTCTCCAGCTTGGACACAGACGCTCCATAGACATAGATTTATTTACAGACATGGATTATGGAAGCATGAATACAGCAGCAATGAAAGTTTTTTGAAAGAAAATTTTCCTTATACAGAAAATATAGACACCTTAGACCAACCAGCCTTGGGATACTCCGTCCGAATTGGAGAATCCCCAACTGCTTGCATAAAAGTAGACTTCTTCTATACGGAAAACTTTATTTTTCCCATCAAATGCATAGATGGAATCAGACTTGCAGACACAAGAGAAATCGCCGCAATGAAAATAAAAGCGATTACTCAAGACGAACCCAGGCAAAAGGACTTTTGGGACATCTATGAACTTTCCAACACATTCAGTCTGAAAGACATGATTGAGTGGGCTACCACACGTGATGAATGGAGCTTTACAGAAAAAGAGGTTGAAGCCGGATTCAAAAAAATATCCAACATCAAAGAATGTCCAGAAGGGATAGATTGCTTTAGAGGATACGCATGGGAACTTATCAGTATGGATCTGAAAATGGATGCAGAAGAATACTTCAAACAAAAGACTACATAATTTTTGAAGTTTTTCATTCCCCTACGAATAATTGCTTTTTCACATAAATAGGTAGTGTAAAACAAACAGTGTCACGAGTTATTCCAACATAACAAAATGTCAATTCCCCTCCTTCCTCATTCAAATTTTCTAATTCAGTCGCTCCAGGCCCCATGCTTCCCTTTTTCCCAAGGAAAAGTATCTACGCAAATTCAAAAAGAAACAATATTCAAATAAACAACAACCAAATTACAAAAATAAGAAAGGAACCACGCACATCATCCACAAAACACAAGCAAACACGTACAAAAAGAAACTCCCATTTTCACACTCCAATCACCTCATTTCGCAAAAAAAGTCTTCAAAAGTCTTCACCCACTACCCCCTTCCAGAAGCCCCCAAAACCACTTTCCCAAAACGCAAGTACATTTGCCCTCAAACGCCCTTACGTTTTCCTTCAAACGTCAAAGAGTTTTTCCAGAAATGCTTCGGGGCTTTCGCCCAAACACTTCGGCATTTTGGCTTCAAATTCGGCTTTTCAGGCCGATTTTCACGCATTTTCTTCTCCAGATTCATCCGAATACCCGTTTTTATACAGGAAACACCCCCTCTACAAGCCTTCTGAAAGGGGTAACCCAAGATTATACACAAAAAAATGCGAAATTCCTCCATTCAGAAAGAAAGCAGAATTTCGCATTTTAAATCTTATATTCAGCAAGAAGCGAGAAACAAGGACAAAGTGATTTTCCCATTCAATACATCTCCCAGTACTTTTCGCACTCGTGAAGGTAGTCCGTTTCCGGATGAGTACCGAACACCAGCGCATAGAAGGAAGTCCCCCGCAAACGGGCACGATGGATGTCGGCCAGCAGCGCGTCATCGGGAGGAGGCATCTCGAAATCGGAAATCAGTACCACGTCGGCCCGATGCCAGCCGTGGGTACGCAGCATCATCAGCGCTTCGGCAAAGGCCGGACGCACATCGGTACCGCCGTCGAAACGACGTTGCAGGAAGTTCACCAGCACAGGGAAATCGGTCTTCAAATCGCGCACCAGAAGGGTTTGGATGTCTTCCGAGAAGTTGATGACGTAACATTTCCGTGAGGTGGCTTCCGTGAGACGGGCAATGGCCAGCACGGCCGACTTGGCTAAGCGTTCGCGGCCTTCGCGCATGGAACCGGAGGTGTCCACACAAATGATGTAGGGGCCCTGGGCACTGACTTTCTTTTTCTCCGGCGAACGGTCGGAACGGTCCTCGCGGGAATAGGAGTCGAACTGTTGCAGGCGTTTTTCCACATAGCGCTGCATGAAGAAGGGATAGAGCACCTCGTCCGTGAGGTAGCAATACTCCACGGGCAGCAGGCTGTTGAGGTCGTCGCCCAAGGTCACTCCTTCCACGTCGCTTTGGGCGGCATGATGAATCAGCCTGTCGGCCCGAAGTCCCGACAGGGAGTCGAAACTTTCTTTCCGTCCGCCCACGTTCTTTCCCAGGCAGCGCACCAGCTCGCGTATCTGGCGGTTCTGCTCCATGGCTTTCTCATAGGGCACCACTTTCTGATAGAGTTCCGGATGGTTCCGCAACAGCCATTTCACGCGCGAGCCCCGGAGGTTGCCCTCCGTTTTCAGGCCGAACGACTTGTCCAGCAGGGCGAACCCGTCGCACAGGTGGAAGAGGTGCTGGTACTGGTAGTCGTATTCCTTCACCGAGAGCAGATGGTGCCACTTGTCCAGAAAGAGTTCCTGTAGGGCTGCACGTTCTTCGCTTCCTTCGGGAAGCCGGGACAGGCGACCGATGTAATAGGACACATCCAGCTCGGCCAGGGTATAGCGCTTGCGGAAGGCCGTTTCCATCCGTTGCAGGAAGGTCAGGAAATCGGCCGACGAAAGGGTTGCGTTTGCATAGAAGACTTCCCATTCGGGGGTATAGCGGGAATAGAATTCCTGAAGCGAGGGCACCGTCTTGCGGTAATAGTCCCACACACATTCTTCCAGCTCGCTCTCCAGCACCGTCCGCCCCTGAAGGTATTCTTCCATCCGCGCCCGGCTCCGCTCACGAAGTTGCTCCAAATAGGCTGTTTTCAGGTCTTTCAGACGGATATTCCTCGTTCTCTTTCCGGTATGCATGTTTCATTTCCTCCAATTCGTTCCGATAGCGGAACAGGGCTTTCGTCGGCTCGCCCAGTATCCGGCTCATGGCTTCTTTTTCTTTTCGTCCGACAAACAGATGGTTCGCGCAATAGTCGGCTTCTCCTTTCACCCAGTCGCCGCAATGGGCTTCCACGTGACTGAGCTGCTGTTCCAGCCGACTGAAGCGGGCGGGAAGGTCTTCGTGCGACTGTACTTCCATGGCGGGCAGGGCGGTACAGTCGGGCGTGCACAGCAAGGGGTATTCATAGTCGTTGATGAACACCGAACGGCGGCCCCGACGAAGGGTGTAGACTTTCGAAGGGGATACCTTGCCGCGCATCGAGGGGTCGTATTTCTTCAGCACGTAACAGTCGGTCTTGTACTTATCCTTATGCAGGTAGAACTGCTTGCCGGTATCGTCCAGCTGCTGGTAGTCGGAAGCAAAGAGGAGCAACCGTCCGGCCAGCCGCACGCGCTCCACCTGGTAATAATACGCATCGACCAGTTGCAGTCCGGCATCGGCCCGCTCGCGCAGGGCTCCTGCGGAGTCGAGTTCTTTCTTCAGGGCTTGCAAATCGGCTTCAATGCCGGAAAGGTTCAGCACATAGCCGCGCACGCTCTCTCCTACCGCGGTCAGCACGGCATCGCGCACCCAGTCTATCTGTCCGGTCTCGTTCCACAGGCAGTGTACCATCAGCAGGCAGTCGGACAGGCGCACCTCGGTGTTCCCTTGCAGGAAGGCGGAGGCCCGCAGCAGGCGTACGATTTTCTTCCAACGGCGGTCGGACACATACAGGGCGGGTGAAGCGGGTACATCGGCATTTTCCAGCTGACGGTTGTAGTCTTCCAGCTTATCCTTGAGGGAATGAATCACTTCCAGCACGGAATAGTGCAGACCAACGGCCTTCATCTGTTCCTGCCACTGGCGGTATTCTTCGTCGCTCACGGCCAGCTGCTCTTCCATCTCCGGTTCGCTTTCATCGGCGGTCAGAATCATCTGGTCGAATTCGGACAGGTCTTCAATGCCACCCACCAACTTGCGCACCAGGAAACGGTCGTACAGGGCCTCCAGTCCTTGCCCTGAAGCGGGAAGTTCGTTCGAGGCGGCAATCAGCCCCTTCATGGGTACCTGCACGGAGAACTGTCCGTTGCGGTAGATTTTCTCATTGATGACGGTCAGCAGGGCATTCTGTATGGCGGGACCGGCTTTCCAGATTTCATCCAGAAAGACCACGGTGGCGGTAGGCAGATAGCCTTCGGTCATGCGTTCGTAAGTGTCCTCATTTTTCAGCTTGGCGATGGACACGGGGCCGAAAATCTCGTCGGGGGTACTGAAACGCGACATGAGGTATTCGAACGCAGTACCTCCGCGAAACATGAGTTTCAGCCGACGGGCTACCATACTCTTGGCCACTCCCGGAGGGCCCAGCAGGAAAATACTCTCTCCAGCCACAGCCGAAAGCAGTGCCAGGGCCATGACTTCTTCCTTGCCGTACACCCGCTCGTTGAGGGTGTCCAGCAGTTGCTCGATACGGTTCTTCAGCGTTTCCATTTGACGTAGAGTGAGGGTACAAACTTATGGTGCTGCGACAGCACGTTGAGGGTCTGGAGCACCACCGACAGCACAATCAGTCCCAGGCCCAGATAAAAACTGAAGTTCAGGTCCTTGGCTTCTTGGAAAATAATCATGGCCCCGATGATGCTGTATATCGGCTCAAGGTTGTAGCTCAGGTTGACCGTAAAGGCGGAAATGACTTTCAGTACCTGAATCTGGAGGATATAGAGTCCGACGGTACATACCGACGCCAGACAGAGCAGGTAAATGAAATCCTGCGTCCCGGGCAGAATGGAGTCCACGGGGAAATAATGGAGGTAGAAAGGCAGGATGCACGACAAGCCCAGGAAACCGCCCAGCATCTCGTACATCAGCATGGTGCTGGAGGTATAGTTCACGGCCACTTTCTTGTTGACAATGGTAAACAGCGAAGCCAGAGCCGACGAGATGACACCCATGCAGATACCGGTCCGGTAGCGGGTGTCGAAATGGAAAATCAGCACGATGCCTCCCACAGCCACCAGGCTGAACAGAATCTCCCGCAAGGAAATGCGGTGACGGTTGATGAGGGGCTCAAAGATGGCGGTAAAGATGCTCATCAGCGACAGGCAGACCACACCGATGGACACGTTGGAGGCCTTGATGCTTCCATAGAAGAAAATCCAGTGGCTGGCCAGCAGCAGCCCCACGGAGGCAATCTTTGCCACATCGCCAAAGGAGACTTCCCGCAGCTTCTTCAAGCACGAAAGCAGCAGAAAGAACATCACGGAGGCAAACATCATCCGGTACCATACGAGCAGTCCTTCGTTCAGGGAAATCAGTCTCCCGAACACGCCCGTCCCTCCGGCAATGAGAATGGAAAGATGCAGTTTTATAAATGCTTCCTTCATAATGACAGAATCTAATGTGATAACTATACAAGAAAGCGAAGAACTCCTCGCGCATGACCGGCGGAATTCTTCGCTTCTTATGTGGATTTACTGAATAATCGTCAGCTGATTACAGCGGCATGTTGCCGTGTTTCTTCGGCGGATTGCTCTGGCTCTTGTTCTGAGTCATTTCCAATGCCTGAATCAGTTTGTAACGGGTATCTTTCGGCAGAATGATTTCATCGATGTAACCCTGTTCGGCCGCACGGTAAGGATTGGAGAATTTTTCCTTGTATTCTTCCACTGCCTTGGCTTTCTCTTCCGGAGTAGCCTTGCGGTAGAGGATGTTTACGGCTCCGTCGGCACCCATTACGGCGATTTCGGCTGTCGGGTAAGAGAAGTTCACATCGGCACCAATCGGCTTGCTGTTCATCACGATGTAAGCACCTCCGTAAGCCTTACGGGTAATCACGGTAATCTTAGGTACGGTAGCTTCTGCGTAGGCATACACAATCTTCGCTCCGTGACGGATGATACCGTTGTGTTCCTGTGTACATCCAGGCAGGAAGCCCGGCACGTCTTCGAACGTCACGATAGGAATATTGAAGCAGTCGCAGAAACGGATGAAGCGGGAAGCCTTGTCAGAGGCATCGATGTCGAGCACACCGGCCAGGTAAGCAGGCTGGTTGGCCACGATACCTACGGAACGTCCGCCCAGACGGGCAAATCCGACTACGATGTTCTTGGCAAAGTGAGGCATCACTTCAAAGAAATAATGGTTGTCGACCACCGGTTCGATGATGTTCTTGATATCGTACGGCATGTTCGGGTCGTCCGGAATGACTGTCATCAGCGATTCTTCCGCACGGCGGATATCGTCGGTGCAAGGAATCATCGGCGCATCTTCCATGTTGTTGGAAGGAAGGAAGCTCAACAGTTCGCGGATGCTCATCAGGGTTTCTTCTTCCGTATCGCAAAGGAAGTGTGTCACACCGCTCTTGCTGCTGTGGGTATAAGCACCACCCAGTTCTTCCTTGTCCACTTCTTCGTGGGTCACGGCTTTCACTACGTCCGGACCGGTGATGAACATGTGGCTCTTTTCCTTCACCATGAAAATGAAGTCGGTCAGGGCCGGAGAATAGCAGGCACCTCCCGCACACGGACCCAAGATGGCCGAAATCTGCGGAATCACACCCGAAGCAATGGTGTTCTGATAGAAGATGGAAGCGTAACCGGAGATACTGCCCACACCTTCCTGAATACGGGCACCACCTGAGTCGTTCAAGGCAATGACCGGAGCACCGTTCTTCAGCGCCAGTTCCTGTACCTTCACGATTTTCTGGGCACCGGTCGCACTCAGCGTACCGCCATACACGGTGAAGTCGTATGCATATACATATACCAGACGGCCGTCAATCTTACCGTAACCGCATACGATACCGTCGCCCGGAATATGTTTCTTGTCCATGCCAAAGTCTGTGCAATGGTGGATTACGAATTTGTCGATTTCATTGAACGTACCCTTGTCGAGCAACATGTCGATACGTTCGCGGGCTGTCATGTGACCGTTGGCGTGCTGTTTTTCCACGCGTTCTACACCGCCGCCCTGAGAAGCCAGCTTGTCCAGTTCCTCAAATTTCTTATATTGTTCTGCTGTTGTCATTGTTCGTCTTCTTTAATTACATCCAACGTCATTATAACCTGATTGCTGTTGACGGAGTCTCCTTCGTTCACGAGGATTTCCTTCACCACGCATTCACTGTTCACTTTGTAGTTGCTCTGCATCTTCATGGCTTCAATCACTACCACGATGTCGCCTGCCTGCAGACGGTCGCCCACTTTTACCGGAATCTTGACTACCTTGCCCGGCATCGGAGAAACAATCTTATCCTGCTGCTTCTCTTCGGCACCCTTGCGCATACGCAGGTACTTAGCCTGCGAGTCGATGATGTCAATGTTGTATGACTGATAATGTGCGTTCACGGTATAGCTCTTTCCACCTTCCTTACGAATCAGTTCGGCGTTGTACGACTTTCCTTCGTGCAGAATGGAACAACTTCCGTTTTCGGCCATCACGATGTCTACATCGTAAGGCACCCCGTCGATGGTCAGCTGCACCTTGTTGCCTTCCTTGCTGACCAATGTCACGTCCGCAACTCTGTCTCCTATATGTATTTCCATAATCTTCTACTTAATTTGAAACAAACGCTTAGATTCGCAATACGCCTTTTTTCAGACCGAATTCACGCCAACGGCTGATTGGACGGTTATCGCTGGATGCCGACTTGTTTTCTTCCAGGTTCATCAGGTAGTCGATGTAAGCGGCGATCATGGCTATGTTTTCGGTTTCTTCTTCTTTCTGTCCGGCCCATTCACGGAGCATATCCTGGTGTTTCGGAATGAACAAAGTATTGTAATGTCCTTCCACGAAATCGGGCACGTTCATGATGTGACGCAAATAACCGATATTGGTCTTCAAACCGGTAATCTTGTATTCATACAGCACACGGCGCATACGTTCAATGGCAAACTCACGGGTGGTAGCCCACACAATCAGCTTACCAATCATCGGGTCATAATAGATAGGAATTTCGTAGCTTTCGTACACGTAGCTGTCGATACGTACGCCGATGCCGTTCGGCTCAATCAGCTGACGGATGACACCCGGAGAAGGCATGAAGTTGTTTTCAGAATCCTCAGCACAGATACGGCATTCAATGGCATGTCCGCGCTGCTGCAGGTCTTCCTGCTTGAAGTGGAGCGGCTCGTTGTTGGCCACACGAAGCTGCTCCTTTACCAGGTCCACACCTACCACTTCTTCCGTAATCGGATGTTCTACCTGCAAACGGGTATTCATTTCCAGGAAGTAGAAATTGCGGTGCTTATCGACCAGGAACTCAATCGTACCGGCTCCTTTGTAATGCACAGCCTTTGCCGCAGCCACAGCTGCTTCACCCATTTTCTGACGCAATTCAGGAGTGACAAAAGGAGAAGGAGTTTCTTCCACGATTTTCTGGTTACGGCGCTGGATAGAACATTCACGTTCAAAAAGATGTACGGCATTTCCGAAATTATCACCCAGAATCTGGAATTCGATATGATGAGGTTCTTCTACAAATTTTTCCAGATAAACGGTATCGTCACCAAAAGAAGACATAGATTCCGAACGGGCTGTGTTATAGGCTTCTTCCACTTCGTCCACATTGTGAATCAAGCGCATACCCTTACCTCCACCACCCATGGAAGCTTTCAACATGACCGGATAACCGATTTGATTACAGATTTCTTTGGCCTCTTCTACACTCTGCAAAGGCTGCTCTGTACCCGGAACGACCGGTACACCGGCTGCAATCATGTGCTTGCGGGCAGAAATCTTGTCACCCATTGCATCCATCGTCTCCGGATCCGGACCAATAAAGATAATACCTTCCTGACGGCAGCGACGTGCAAACTCTGAATTTTCAGACAGGAATCCATATCCCGGATGAATAGCATCCACTCCATGACGTTTCGCCGCCATGATAATTTTATCTATGTTCAGATAACTTTCGCGCGATGCAGCAGGACCAATCAGGCAAGCTTCATCCGCATAAAGTACGTGGCGAGCCGTTCTGTCGGCTTCGGAAAAAACTGCCACGGTACGAATGCCCATTTCACGGCAAGAGCGCATCACGCGCACAGCAATTTCACCACGGTTAGCGATTAATACTTTGTGTATCATGCTTTATGTTTTAATTATGATTTCTATGATACCGGACCATTCTCATACAGTCCAATAATCAGGTCATTCGTGCAATGAATATTCCGCTCGTGCACAGACAACCCAAAAACTGTGCAAAAATAGCAAAAAAAGAGACACCGTTCCAACGAATGCCTCTTTTTTTGCCAAATCGCTATTTTTTCCTTCCAAAATACCTAAAAATGAGGAGATGATTATCTCTGTTCAAACAATAACGTAAAGTCGAGTTTACAAAATAATGAAATTCGCTATGTGTCTTTCTATTTTTTTAAGAATTTCACAATCTTCTTTTTATCATCGATTCAAATGATAATCACTCTTTATTATTTTGTCTGACGGACCGTATAAATCACCTTTCCATCTTTATTTATCATGTGCAGACACAGTTCTTTCTTATCGGCCGAAACCAAAGAGAAACCGGATTCACTGCTACAGAACTGAGTTCCGTCGACCGCTTTCACTTTGCGGCTTAACGAGCCGGAAGAATTTACCACATAATCGATGGAACTTCCTGGCTTGCGGATGTGCTGGAAGTTATGGATATGCCCACAAAGGTACATACTTACATTTTTATGTTTACGCAAAATGGTGTCCACTCTTTTTTCCATGTCAAGACGTTCCGCATCGCTCTTGTCGGTATCTGCAAAAATCGGATGATGGCCCACTACCAGCACCCAGTCTTCCTTGGAGACGGTCAACACAGAGTCCATCCACGCCAGCTGTTTGTCCATGTCCTGCTTGCAGGCATCCGGATATTTCTCCACATCTTTCCGGTATTTGTCCAACAAAGGAGCTGTATCAATCATGACCAGACGCACAGTGACATCGTCATTCTCCAACACTTTGGTATAATAACGGGCGGGCATCTCCCAGCGGGCACTCACCTGGGCGTAATCCAATACAGCTTGGGTATTGCCTCGATATTCATGGTTTCCCATGACCGGATACCAGGGAATCATCAGCTCCGGATGACTGTATATCAGTTCATAGTTGGTCATCCACAACGGATCGTTCACGCTGCGGACACCTTCAAAATGGTGTACATCCCCCGCAGCCACCACGGCTTCAATATCGACATTCTCTGCCATCTGTCCCATCAGTTCGGCGATAGGCTTCTGGTCGTAATAACCGTTACGCCCCAAGTCATTGGCCAACAGAAAGCTCACCGGCTTTTCCAACGACTTCCATGCAGAAGCATCCTGCGCAAACGCCACCAGTACAGACAAGGACAAACAACATGTCCAGAAAAGTTTTTTCAATGAAATCATAAATCAAGCATTTAAACGAATTGAGAATTCAAAGAATAAGCCCGAGACATACTGTCCGGACTTATTCCACTCGGAAAATACAGTCAATACAGACTGCCTTAACAAAACCTAGAAAAGGAATTTATCATTTTGTTCCATACGCCCCGAAACGAGCTTCCACTTTCGGAGAAGTATAAGTCTTTCCATTTACGTTCAGGCCTTCTGTTCCAAAATAAGGGGCCAGTGCCGCATCATTTCCGTCATAGGCGCCTGTCAGTACCGGAGAACCAGCCTGCACATGGAAATCCCATGCATTATTGTATACATAATCTGTCAAGGCTACCTCGTTAATCGGGAAATTCACGAATTTCGGGTCATTAACAGCACATTCTTCAGCAGTTTTGGTAATCACGCTATGTGCATCCACCACGCCTTCATAATAGTTTTTATGTGCGTATGCATATCCTTCCCAAGCATACGCTACACCAGACTCTTCTGCAAACACCACGTCACTCTTCTGAGTTCCAGAAGCATAATAGTTATAATCAATGACAGACTGGTCGTTGTAACCTTCATCCGGCAAGTTCGGAGTTTTGTAGTTAGGAGTCATGGCTCTGAACTTACAATTCACCATCAGGTTATTAAAGACATTTGCCAATGCATTCTTTTCTACATATACACATCCTCCTTTTTCACCGTCACGACGCCATCCGGCATTGATGATGGTGTTGTTGTAAGCCTGAATCTTAGCCATCGCACGTTCATCACTCTGACCAGAACTAGATAACTTCAAGCCATTGGTATTCGGACTGAACATGACGTTTCCTGCCACATCTGCTACGCAACCTGCTTTTACATTGACTGCTTCTGCTCCGTCGTATCCGTTAGCAGCAAAAATATTATTGGCTACAATGGCATTTCCACCCATCAAGTAAATACCGTCTGACCAACCATTGCGCAGGATGGAATTGGTAATTACATAACGCCCATTGATGTTATCGGTTGTAATCTGCGGATAAGCATCGTCACCTGCTGTATAGATACCTGCACTGGCAGCCGGAGAACCTTCTATTACCTGTGCTCCTGTATATTCAATAATCGTATGATCGATTAACATTTCACTACAAGTAGAAGTGGCAACAATTCCACCCCACATACCTGCGAGTATATTTTCCTCCGTACGTTCGCTTTCCGGAATGGAGAACAAAACCGGCTTTTCGGCCGTACCTTCACAATACAAGTTACCATTGACAGTAAACTCAATCGGAGCGTGGTTGGCTCCTACACCATTTGTACTGACAATCACCTGAACACCTTCCTTAATCACCAGGCTTTTTCCTTCGGGCACTGTATAATGTCCCTCAAGTTTTACGATTGTATCGGCAGGCCAAACAATGACATTGTCAGTGTTCTCTTCATTGTTTCCCCCATTGTTCTCATCATTTCCATCCGTATTCTCGGTACCGTCACTATTAGAGATTGGATCTTCTTCCGTACAAGCGGTCATAAAAGACAACGCTACCAAAACTGTACTTGCCAGCAAATAATTTTTCAGTTTCATTTCGTAATAAATTAGTTATTAGTCAATATTTATATTTGATTATAATTTATATCTGATTCCCAGCATAAACGACTGTCCATGCCATTCCTTGCGCTCAATGACATTGCCATCCTTTCGTTCGGAAGTGACACCTTCTGTATGCGGACCGTTTTGGATAAATCTCAACAAAGGAGTGTCCAACAAATTAGAGGCCTTGGCAAACAGACTGATGCCGTTCTTGAAACTCTTTTCTACAGACGCATCCAGCTGCATGTAACCGTCTTCCCAAATATCATCGTTATACCAGTTGGAAATGTCGCTCAAACGTTTTCCGGTGTAACTTCCGGCAATCTGTCCTTCCCAACCATATTTGGTGCTTTTGAAAAGCAACGACAAATTTGCCACATGAGCCGCTTGCCCGAACAACGGACGGGTCTGCGAAACAGTCTTCACATCATTGCCGGCCATGGTACGCTTCTCGGTCGTAATCGTAGAGTGAGTATACGTATAATTGGCCTTGATACCGAACCAGTTGAAGTATTTCATGATATCCACTTCCACGCCTAGGTTGGTCGCATCTCCGAAATTCATCGGCTTGTAGTAGGTATCCTGTCCTTCGTTCAACAGACCATATTCAATCGGGTTCTGCAACCGTTTGTAGAACATGCCCACCATAAACTGTTCGGATGATTTCGGGAAATATTCATAGCGCAGGTCAATGTTGTCGGCCACGGTATGCTTCAAATCCGGATTACCTTTTTCTTTGTAGTCTTCATTGATGATGCTGTAAGGCACAATTTCAAAGAAACTGGGGCGGTTGATAGACCGTGCGTACGAGAAACGTAGGTTGGCATTCTTATGCACCCCGTATTTCGCATGAAAACTGGGTAGCACGTCCGTATATTTCTGGTTTCCTTCTGGATTCGCATTTTCCGTAGGGAATTTCAAGACATACCCTTGGTTAGTATGTTCCACACGGACTCCCGCAATGAATTCCCATTTCCGATACGTGTATTTCACCATTCCGTAGCCTGCGCCAATCTTTTCGGAAGCATCGTAGTTCAACGGGTCACTGATGTTACCGTATTTCAAGGGAGTAAACAGAATCTCATCGTAATTATTCCAGTCTTCCCCCTGATATTGTGGGTCCTTCACTCCTGTCGCCGAGTTGAAGGTGTATTCATTGAAAAAACTATCACGCTTCTTGTCACGGTACATACCTCCGACAGAGAAATCAAAGACAGAACCACCGTCCAGTTTCAGCTTGTACATCAGGTCTACATATCCCGCCTTATCTTTATCTGAATTGTGTTCCCAACGCCGGGTAGCTGCTCCTGAGGTCTGTACGTGGGTACCTTGAAAGAAAATTTCCGCATTGTCCGGAGTCTCACTGTAGGCTTTCGAGATCACGGCCGACCAGTTCAGGCGAAGCGCCCCATCGTCCAAAAAGGAATGTTCCCCTTTCAAAGTTGAATTGATGATATACTGATGGTTCCACTTCATACGTACTGCCCCTTCCTTGTCGTCATGTCCGTCGCGCACTTCTGCCTCACGCATATCCATGTAGCCGTTGTACCAGGTCAGCTTATGATGTTCGTTGATGAAATAATCCAGCTTGGCATGCGCCCCGATACGGGTCTGCTGGGAAGAGTAATTACGATACTCAATGCCGTTGTGAGTGGTGCCCGGCTGATAATACAACTGGCTTTCCTTGCCACGATAGGTGTTCAGGAAACTTCCGGCCAACATCACCCCCAGTTTGTTCTGGAAGAAACGGTCGCCATAAGAAATCCCGGCAGTCAAATCCGGCAATGGCTTTTTCCAGCTCATCCGTAAGTTGTCGGTCGTGAAATTATCCATGGTCACCCGGTTGTCCTCCGGCATCCCCATCTGTTCATACGGTGACTGTTTGACGATGGCTCCGTGGTTGAACGACTGGAAGTCACGGCCGAAATACATGGCATTGTAACCGGTCGACAAATTCACGGTAAACTGCCGTTCCGTAGGCGCATCCTTCATAATCAGGTTGACTGCTCCTCCGATTCCGTCGCCTTCCATATTGGCGGTCAGCGATTTGGTTACTTCCAAACGGTCGAGCATCTCCGATGGGAAAATATCCAGCGGCACAAAACGGTTCTTGTTGTCCGGACTCGGAATCTTCACCCCATTAATCAAGGTATAATTGTAACGCTTGTCCATACCACGCAGAATCGCATACTGACCTTCTCCGCTGCTGTTCCGTTCGATGGTCACGCCTGACATACGCTGAATCACATTCGCTACCGTGATATCCGGAGAAAGTTCGATGGCCTTGGCACTCATCACGTTGACCACATTCATGGCCTGACGTTCAATGCCGCGTGCCCCAGCTTCCGTTCTTCCCGGATTGGAGGCTACCACCACTACCTCATCCAGTGCCACGTCATCGGTTTTCAACGGAATCACGATTTCTTTCTTGTCCGGTGTGACAGTCACCTCATATTTCTTGTATCCTACATAAGAACATACCAATGTATATTTATCTCGGTTGACAGACAGATTAAAGCTACCATCCAACCCCGTAACCGCTCCCTTTCCGGGCTCTTCCTTTACCATTACCGATGCACCGATAATTTCCTCTCCTGTCTGTGCATCCTTGATTTTTCCTTTTACCACACTGGCCTGCACACCTGCAGACATCAGTGACAACAACGCCAAAACGATACTTGCTTTCATTTCCTTTTCTTTTGCCGCAAAAGTATCCCATCCTATTTTCATCCTTATTGCATAGAAATTTCTTTTCTGTTACATTTAGGCAAGAGATACGTACATAAAAAAAGAGGTATCCCTTTCAAAAAGAAATACCTCTCCTTACAATATGTATAATGCCTCCAGACTACTTCATCTCTGCCGGAAGCTGAATGCTTTCCACCACTTTTTTCCAGTATCTCCGTACCTCTTTCCATGCATAATAGGGAGCTATCTCACTGGGAAGCGGCAATTTCACCTCGCGTTCGTTCAACAGCACCTTGACCAGCACCTCTTTCACCCCTTTCTTACGGTAGAATATCAGTTGCACATTTCCACACATCGGAATGATACGATAGGTACGGTACGTATCTGCAATACGCTGCCAGTCTGCCGTGGAAGCCTGCAAGTCATTGATGCCCATCAGTACCGCCAAAGGAGCCAGGTTCGTGTCGTGCCCATAACGCAACGTCACCCCATTCTTTCGGGAAGCAATCACGGTATCGGCCGTTTCAATGAAATTCTTCAACAGATTTTTTTCGAGCTTGTACATGCAGTCGTCACTCAATGGGGAAGCTCCTTTCTCATAATACCATTCAAAGTTGTTGCGCTGCCACAAGTCATACCGTTCCTGCGGAGTGAACAGGAAAGACAAATCGGGCTGACGGTCGCTGCTCTGGCTGATGCCGTGCAATTCAAACAAGTCTGTCATCAACTTCACCGGCTGTATATGAGCCTCTACATAAGAAGAATCACGAAACAGCTGTCTCATCAAGCGTGCCGGATGCACATACACGCTATCTGCCACACGATACACCGAGTCACTGTTCTCCAGATGCTGTGCTTCATACAAAGGATTCTTGTACTTTATATAATAGGCATCTGCCTCACTGGCCTGTGTGGTGATGTGCAGCTTGGGGCTCAACCCCTTCAATTCCACACAACCCGCTGCCATGGAAAGGAAGGCACGTGTCTTATAGGTAGAGCGTGCATCCACATGCACACCGTCAGCGAACACCTCCGGATAATGCCGGTACATCCGGTCTATTAGCTCCCGGTGTTGCCGCGCCCCTTTCGGCGTCAGTTCGCCATAACGTGCTTCGGCTTCCTGAGCCAAAGCAGCCACCACCTTCAATGCCCGCTTTCCGTCTGCGGTCAGCACCCCGGCCTCATCCGCTGCAAGGAGAAGCGACAAAGGCTGAGTGTATTTCTTTTCCTTCGTCAGATAACGCGAACCATGACGGGCAAACATCGATATATAAAAAGGAGTATAACCCGCGGGAGCTAGGGTAAGTTGCCCATCGGGTGCCTCATAGGCATAGTATTTTCCTCCCGCCAGTGCCGGATTCTCATCAATCTCTTCACGTGCCGTCTGCCCCTGCATGCACAGAGGGAAAACCAGAAACGGCAGTATCCATCCTATTTTTCTCATAAGCCTTTTTGAATTTGAGGCATAAAAATAGCCGTTTATTCCTCCCGGTCTTTCTCTTCCGACCCGAAAAAGAATCATCCCAAGCTTACTGAAACAAAAATGCAATTCCACTGTCACCCGATTGAGACAACCGGGGCCTACTGAGCCTTTTCTCCGTCCAGGCTGACAATTTCCTGCAGGATGCTGACTGCATCTTTCACGTTGGTCACCTTGGAAACTACCATGCTCCGACGTCCGTTCTGTTCCCGCAAATTGCAGTAACGAGGATTCTTGGACATATACGCAATAATCTTTCCAAAAGCCATACTCTGATAATACGGACTGTCCAGGTTGCTGACAAAAAAGAGGGTCATACGCTGGGCTTTCAACACCACTTTCTCCACTCCGAGGCGCTTGGCCAGCCGCCTCAACGGCACGATGCGCAGCAACTCTTCTCCTTCGGGAGGAATCTTGCCAAAGCGGTCGAGCAATCGGGCCCTGAACGCCTCCACATCCTTGTCCAGTTCCAGTTTGTCCAGCTCCCGGTACAACAGCATACGCTCACTGCTGCTCGGAATGTATTCATTCGGGAACAGCAACTCCAGGTCACTTTCCACGGTACATTCATCCACGAACTCTTCACCGCTGATTTTCTCTTCGCCGGCCTTGATTTCGTCCGCATACAAGTCGGCAAACTCTTCGTTTTTCAATTCGGTCACCGCCTCGTTCAGAATCTTCTGATAAGTTTCATATCCCAAGTCGGCAATGAATCCGCTCTGTTCGGCTCCCAGCATGTTACCGGCCCCACGGATGTCCAAATCCTGCATGGCAATGTGAATGCCGCTTCCCAAATCGCTGAAATTCTCGATGGCCTGCAAACGGCGCTTGGCTTCGGGAGTCAAAGACGATAAAGGAGGAGCCAGCAAATAGCAGAAAGCTTTCTTGTTGCTTCGTCCCACACGCCCCCGCATCTGATGCAGGTCGCTCAATCCAAAATTCTGCGCCTGGTTGATGATGATGGTATTGGCATTGGGAATGTCGATACCACTCTCAATGATAGTCGTAGCCAGCAGCACATCGTAGTCATAGTTGACAAAATCGAAGATAATCTTTTCCAGTTCCTCCGGTTGCATCTGTCCGTGTCCGATGCACACCCGGCAGTCCGGAATATTCCGCTGAATCATGGCCTTCAGTTCCCCCAGGTTCTGAATCCGGTTGTTCACAAAAAAGACCTGTCCGTTACGGCTCATTTCAAAGTTGATGGCCTCGGTAATGATTTCCTCATTAAAGGTATGCACCTCTGTCTGAATCGGATACCGGTTGGGCGGCGGAGTCTGGATAACCGACAAGTCACGGGCTCCCATCAGTGAGAACTGAAGCGTACGCGGAATCGGCGTGGCCGTCATGGTCAATGTATCCACGTTCACCTTTATCTGACGGAGTTTCTCTTTCACGCTCACCCCGAACTTCTGCTCCTCGTCAATAATCAGCAATCCCAGGTCCTTGAACTTCACACTCTTCCCGATAATCTTGTGCGTACCAATGAGTATATTGATGCTTCCTTCGGCCAGTTCCTTCAGAATACGGCTGGTTTCTTTGGCTGTCCGCGCACGGCTCAGGTATTCCACCTTGCAAGGCATTCCCTCCAGACGCTTCTTAAACGTTTGATAATGCTGGAAAGCCAACACCGTGGTCGGCACCAGTACCGCTACCTGCTTGTTGTCGGCCACTGCCTTGAAAGCAGCCCGGATGGCCACCTCCGTCTTACCGAAGCCTACGTCCCCACACACCAGACGGTCCATCGGCTTGTCACTCTCCATGTCCGCCTTCACTTCCTGTGTCGCCTTCAGCTGGTCGGGTGTATCCTCGTACAAGAAGCTGGCTTCCAATTCATGCTGCAAGAAGCTGTCGGGACTGTATTTAAATCCTTTTTCCTGTTTACGCTGCGAATACAGCTTAATCAAATCGCGGGCAATGTCCTTAATCTTGGTCTTCGTCCGTTCCTTGATTTTCTCCCATGCACCGGTTCCCAGTTTGCTGATACGCGGCTGTTCGCCTTCCTTTCCTTTGTACTTCGAGATTTTATGCAACGAATGAATGGACACAAACACCACGTCGTCATTCTGATACACCAGTTTGATGACCTCCTGCGTAGTATTCCCGTTCGGAATGCGCACCAGTCCCGCAAAACGGCCGATACCATGGTCGATATGCACCACATAATCCCCCGGCTCAAACGTGTTCAGTTCCTTTAGTGACAAGGCCACCTTTCCGCTACGGGCTTTGTCACTTCGGAGGTTGTATTTATGGAAACGGTCGAATATCTGATGGTCTGTAAACACACATATCCGTAAAGAATGGTCCACAAATCCCTCGTGCAACGTACGGTCCACCGGTTCAAACGTAATCTGATCTCCTCTTTCCTGAAAGATATCTTTCAATCGCTCTGTCTGTTTGGCTCTATCCGAACAGATATACAAACGGTATCCCCTTTGCAGAAAGTCCGTGAAAGAGCTAGATACCAAATCAAAATTCTTATGGAAAATAGGCTGCACGGAAGTTTCGAAAGCAAGCCGTGCCTGAGGAGTTCCTATGGCCTTATGCCCGAAATCAACCCGGAAAAACTCCAAGGTACGCACCGTAAACTCGGCCCCGTCAATCAGTTTTTGGGAAAGATTCATCAACTCCGTCTGCTCTCCTTCGTAGGCTTTCAATGCCTGAGGAGAAAGAGTATCCTCATGTACAGACTGAATGTGTTCTCGTACCCAAAGCAAGTCTTTCACCCACAGAATCGTTTCCTTAGGTATAAAATCCAGAAAACAAATATCCGACCCTTCCGAAGTGGACAATTCAGGTACAATGCTCACCGACTCCTTTTTCTCTTTCGACAGCTGCGTCTCGACTTCAAACGTACGGATGCTGTCAATCTCATCGCCGAAGAAGTCGATTCGATAAGGATATTCCGATGCAAAGGAATAGACATCCAGGATACTTCCTCGTAAGGCAAACTGTCCCGGTTCGTACACATAGTCCACATGTTCAAAACCATAGCTGGAAAGTTTTTCCATAAGCTTTCCTGTGTCTTCCTTCTGCCCCACTTTCAGTGTAAGCGTAGAAGCCGAAAGTTGTTTGCGGGAAACCACCTTCTCGGCCAAAGCTTCCGGATAAGTCACTACCGCCACAGGGTCTTGCCGTTCCAGCCGGCTCAGTACTTCCGTACGAAGAATCTCATTGGCCGCATCCTTCTGTCCGTACTTAATGGCCCGACGGTAGGAAGACGGAAAAAACAGGATATCTGCATCTCCGTTCACCTGCACCATGTCATGGTAAAAATACCCGGCTTCCTCCAGGTCATTCAAGATAAACACATAGACACCCGGCACCGACTTGACAAAAGCCGAGGCAAACAAAGAAGCGCACGACCCGTGCATGCCTTCCAAAAATACATTTTTTACACTCTTATTCCTACACAAAGAAGCCAAACCAGATACATTGGGATGTTTGGCATAGATGTCTTGAAGCTCTTTTATACTCATCGTTCCATCAATAGATGTTGCAAAAATAATCAATCCGGTTCGAATATGCACACAAAAAGACGAAGAATGGAACAAGAATTCACGGTTCAGAACTTAAAGCTGATACTTCCATACGGCAAACAGTTGCTACGCCAATGCACAGAATAAAAGTTCAGGATGTCTTCCTGAAGGATTTCCCACCACATTATATATGCCCAGACGAAGCAACAGCAGTTTCTCGCCAAAGGATTTCCGATAGGAATACCCCACATCCACCCGATAGTTGAGCGGATCCCGCTTTCCACGAAAATCTTCAAACGACAACGGATCAAAAAATCATCCAACTGCGTCACCTTTCCGGAACGCAGCATACCTCCCACAGAAAAAGAAGAGTGAGTATTCACCCGATAAGATACAGCTCCCCCCAACTGATGAGGTATATCATACAAAGAAGGCATTTTCCCTTTTTCCGGCAACTCTTTAAACCATTCCCGACTTCGGGTATAAGCATACGAAAGCTGCAAGTTCCAATGCTTCCAGTTTTTATAGAAATATCCTTTTACTCCATAGCTGTCTCCTCTTCCAACCATCAGATACTGCTGCCACTGATTATCTTCTATCCAAGCATCCGGCCGAAGAGCCAGCACGTTCCTGCGCGTCTTATAATACACGGAAACCTCCACCTGTCCGTCTTCAAGGAAATGCTTCCAACCCACCTCATAATGCTCCGAAGAACGTGGCTTGAATCCATCAATACTTGGCATGCGAAAATCAGTAGGCAATGACAGGTTATCAAAACGGAGGTAATGATAGAACTGTTCCATTTTAGAGAAATTCAGATAAAGCAGGTCTTTCTCACACAAGAAATACTTCACCGACAGCCGAGGCTGAATGCTATAGTACGACCGATGATGCTGCGGCAGATAGCCCACTCCATGTACTCCAACTTGTACAGAAAAATTGGGAGAAATTCGCAACAGATTGTCATAATATAACGACACCTGGCTCACCGGTTCATGTCTCACCAGCAATTTTGCCCCCATGGTAGCCAAATCATATACTTCATACGTATATTTAGCTCCCCAACGGGCTTGGAACAGATTTTCCAGCGAATAACTGAAATCTGTTGTCACGTTCCACGACTTGATGCCGCTATGTACATATCCTTCCTAGTCATATCCCAGTTCCTCTACACGTGCCCGGTTCGTATGCGCCGAATAAAACACCGCAGTCGAATTTCCCAACCGCCCTTTCTGCGTGCTGTAAGACAACTGATACACCTGGTTATCCCATCGCAACACCGATACATTATCACCGTTTTCCATAACCGGAAGATGAAAATTATCTCGGGCACCGTATGCCAAAAAATTCAATGTACTGACGGGCGAAAAACTATACGACAGCTTTGCATTGTAATCATAAGTAGCATGGTTCAGGCGGTTTTCTTCCGATAAAAGGCCATCAAAGAAATCCAGCCAGCTCCGCCGAGCACTTACCATATACGACATTTTTTTCTTGATAATCGGCCCCTCGAGCGTGACTGAAGCCGCCGGCATATCCAACGTAAGTGTATGTACATGCTCTTCCTTATTTCCTTCTTTCAAATTTACTTCTGTGACAGACGAAATGCGCCCTTCCAGTCGGGTCGGGAAAAAGCCCTTATGAAAAACCATGTTCTTTACCGCATCGCCGTTGAATACAGGCAGCAGCGAATTGAAATGGCCGGGATGAAACACAGGTACGCCGTCCAACAACAGTTGGTTCTCATCGTATCCCCCTCCGTCTACCATAAAGTTATGTCCGGCCAAGGAAGAAGTTACCCCCGGCAAAATCCAAATTTGTGAAAACAAATCATTTCCACTAAACGAAAGTAGATTGGAAGGAGTCAGCTCATTCAGCTCGTTCTCCTTTCGACCAGACTCCACCGTTACCTCCTCTATCTCAAAAAGCAACGGTTTCAGGTACGTGCGGACAAAGCAATCCTTTTCCACCCTGACACGTCTTACCTGCGGCGTATACCCCATGTAAGATGTCTTTTGTATATAAATTCCTTCGGGTACGTACAAACGGAAAACGCCATTTTCACCCGAAATCGTATGCCATTGTTTCCCGTCCTTGTCTTCCAGTGTGACCACAGCACCATACAAACGCTCTTCACTTTCCTCTTCGCAAACGGTTCCACTGACATAATAGTTCTCTATTTTCCTAGCCTGAATCACCAGTTTCAAGGGAGGAATAAAAGCTGTCTGCACCCGGTAACCGGCCAATATCCGATGTAACAGTTCTCCGACCGTCATTCTTCCGCCTTTTTCTACCCGGCAGACTTTGTCCACCTCAATCTGTGCCGGATTATACGACAAGACGATTCCAGTTTCCTTTTCTATCCAGTTGAACCACTGCAATACGGTAGCGGAAGAGGCATGGACCTGTATCCACTCTTCCGCTACCGTATTATCTGATTTGACTTCCTGCCCTTCTATCTTCTGGAGTCCGATTCCACACACCGTCCACAGCAAGAGGAGCAGCCATTTACTTTTCATAAAGTCTGTAATGTTTTCCTTTCACCAATGTTTCACACTTACATCCACAAAGGAAAGCCAGTTCTCCGGCTATGTCCGGTTCATCGATGTGGATTTGAGTCGTAATCAAGTTCTTTTCCAAGCCTTTGCCCAAATCTATTTGTATGCCGGTTTTCTCGGCCACCACCCTGACTACTTCCACAATCGGAGTCTGTTCAAACACCAATACCCGTTCCTTTTCGCCAAACAGGCTCTGCGGATTCCGGATTACTCCAGTCTGCCACGTACCGTTTTTCAATTCCGCTTTTTCATTGGCTTCAATCACCACTTCACCAGCCGAAGCTTCTTTGACGCGTACCTTCCCAGTCTTTACAAATACGCCTGCCTTGTCTCTGTGTGCCACGTCGACCAGGAAAGAAGTACCCAGCACCTCTACTTTCAGCAAGTCAGTCTCCACCTTAAACGGTATGCCGTGCATTTTCTTCACCTGAAAGAAGGCCTTTCCTTTCAATTCCGCCCGTCGTCCTTCCTGCCGGCCGGAAAAACAGTATGCCAATGTCGCTTCCGGATACAGTATCACTTCCGAGCTGTCGGGCAGCAGCACATGCTTTTCCGTCGTTCCAGTATTCGCATAACGCATCATCTGCTCATCCGAAGTGGAACGGAAGAAATAAAAAGCACCGATTCCCAACAACAGCAGCAAGGAAGCCGCCACAGAAAAGACCCATCGTGCTTTCTGCCTGAAAGGAATTATTTTTGCACGCTCCTCCAGATGAGGTTCGATTTTCTGCCAGGCCTTCTCTGCATCAAAGACCACCTCATCCGTCGTTTTCAGCGATGCATTCATCACTTTTCGCATCTGCTCAAATTCTTGCTTGTGAGCCGTCATCCATTCGTCCAGTTCGCGACGCTGCGCCACAGTCAGTGGTTCATTGGCAAAATAACGGGCCAGCAGTTCATTTATATCTTCTTTGTTGTTCATGGTCTTACTCACAATTTATAATAATGGATACAATGACAGCGACAACCGTAATCAGCAAAAAACTATGTTCAGCCACATATACACGCAACAACTTAATAGCTTTTGTCATCTGATTTTCCACTGTTTTCTCAGACAAACTTAATTTTCCGGCTATTTCACGGTATTTCAAGCCCTGAAGTTTGGACAGCAGGAAGATTTCCTTGCACTTAGGAGGCAAGGTAGCCAGCGCCGACTGCAGAATTTCTTCCGGTGATTTCTCTCCTTCATCTGTCACTTCATCCGGCATGCAACTGGTTGAAGCCGAATGCTCCTCAATCGATACGGTATCTTCTCTACGCTTCCGCAGAAAGGAGATGCAACTGTTCTTCACGGAGGTAGTCAGGTAAGCCGCAAATTCCTTTTCCGGCATGGCATCCAGCTGCTTGTTCCACACACTGATAAACAGTTCCTGTACAATATCTTCCGCGTCATCCCTGTCAGAAACATATCCATAGGCTATATGACACAGCCTTGAATAATGTTCCTGAAACCTGGATTTGAATATGTCCTTTCTATGGGCTTTCATTACCATGCCAAGTCAATCAAGCAATTAGAATTTCAAACTTACACCAGCCGTCACGAATCCCTTGTGGCCCAAGCCGGCTTCCACAAAACCTCCGATACGGTCATTTCCAACTCTCAAGGCAATCGGATTTACCTGGTATGCAAAAGAAGTGCTCAAATCGGCTTTTTTCACAGCTGCTTTTCCCGCCTCTGTCAGAGCGGCCTCTTTATGACGACTCAGGTTGACACCCGCAGCAGCCGATCCGTATAATTCTACAAGTCCTCGCTTATAGTACACAAACTCAGCAGCGGGCAACACCAGAAAGTTCATATTGCTTTCCTTCAATGAAGGCGTCTGCTCACCCGCCAGCGTCAGCTTGTTGTCCGATTTTGAGAATCCCATAATCAGCTCCCACTCTAAAGCGGCCCAAAGAATAACGATAGCCCAGGCCGTATACAAGACTGTAGTTCGCATCCGTACGTTTGGTTCCAACCACCGCATCCAGCAATCCCATACCCAGTACATCTACCGATCCCTGAGTCAGACCGTCGCTCACCGACAATCGAATGTCGTGTTTGTTTTCCGAAGGCATAAAGCCTTTACTTTCTTGTCCTTTTACCAGGTTCGCGCTTGCCAACATACACAAAGATAATGCAATAAATTTAAATTTCATACTGTCTAGTTTTTAATGATTCATAATTAAAATGCCGTTCTTTCAGGTCCGGTCTGCCGTTTCGGTTTATTTCTGTGTCATTCCGGTATCTCGAAAGTCCTGCGTTTAGTTTTTTTGTTGTTACACTTAGCTAGGTGACTTCATCTACATAACGCAGCTACCGCAAAAAACCCCTATCTCTTTGACAAAAAAAATTTGCTTTTTCATATCCATTTCCTACAAACATTTCATAACCATTTCATTATGAATGGGAAAGAGAGCAACATTTTCTTCAAAAAAAGGGCATTTAGATTCATCGCAAAACAAAAAACTAAGAAATAATTACTACTTTTGTCTCGTACGGAAAGATATCTTCAAGAAGATACTTCCATGTTATAGACTTAATCATTGTGAAATCATCATGCAGAAAGAGATTATCCAACTTTTACACGAGAAAAGACTGAAAGAAGCTTTTGCCCATATAAAAGAAGCAGCCAATACACTCAATGACTGGGAGCTGCAGTCGCAGATAGAGACACAGCAAACCACTTATAATTATATGCTGCAATATACAGCCATGGGGACACAGGACCCTCAGCGCGAAAACATCTACCAGCAACTGATGTGCAAAGCCTATGAACTGACCGACAAAACGTTCTTTCTGAAAGAGCAGGAAAAGGCTTACGGATACTATGCCGACAAATTCCGGAAGTTTGCACAGGTGCCGCCACATTCATTCAAAGAAATCGACTTCATGCTGGAAGCGGCCGGACATCCTTCACCCGCGCCGGAAAACGAAACGGAAAAAGAAGCGCAGACATTGCAGAACTACACCCTTCATAAAAATGCAGTCGACGAACTGTTCAATAAAATATGGGTATCTACCCAATGGAGTGAAGAAGAATACCAAGAGGCACGTCTGTTGCTGACGTCTCCTTCCATGGCCACGAACGACAAGGCAGTGATGATCAGCGCCCTCACGCTGAACCTCTTGCAGATTTTCGATGTACGGAAATTTACCTTGCTGCTTTCAGCCTGCCAGATGTCTGGCGAACTGGCTGTCAGCCAACGTGCATTGACGGGCATCGCTTTGGTGACCTATTTTCAGCCCGAGCGGATTTCACTCTATCCAGACCTCGTTTCTGCCTTGAAACTGATGGCAGACAATCCGGTACTCCTGAAACAATTGCACGACATCCAGATTATCTTACTCCTTTCGCGCGAAACAGAAAAAATTGACAAAAAAATGCGTGAAGAAATCATTCCCCAAATGATGCGTAACCCCAATCTGCGGAAACCAGAACTGAAAGCCATCGAAATAGAAGATATCGAAGACCTGAACCCGGAATGGCAGAAAGACCTGGAAAAAATAGGCGACCACATCCGCGAACTGGGCGAATTGCAAATGGAAGGCGCCGATACATACATGACCGCCTTTTCCCAACTAAAGACTTACCCGTTTTTTCAGGAAGCAGCCCACTGGTTCTATCTGTTCAGCATGAAAGTGCCCGACCTGTATCAAATATACAAGGACAAAACATTCGAAAAGCAATCCCTGCTGGGCATGGTAGTCAATTCTCAAGTGTTCTGCGACTCCGACAAATATTCGTTCTGCCTGGCCATGAAATCACTTCCTCATGACCAGCAGACCTTCATGCTGTCTAAAATGAGCGGCGAAGAAATTATTCCTAAAGAAATTGACGGCTCCGGAAATCCGGCAGAACGACAGGTCAATGCCATCCAACGGCAATATGTACACAACTTGTACCGTTTCTATAAATTATGGAGATTCAGGACCGAACAGCACGATATCTTCAAAGACAAGCTGGATTTCTGGAACAATCCGTTGCTCCGTCCGCTTATTCTAAAAGGGAAATACCACGAACAGATAGCGGGATACCTCTTTTCCAAAGGCTACATGCAGGAAGCTGCCGCCCTGTATGAAACGCTGGTACAGAAAGAACCCGACCAGGCAGAAACCTGGCAGAAACTGGGCTTCGCTTACCAGAAGAACAAGCTTTACGAAAAAGCCGTAAACGCCTACCAGCAAGCCGACCTCATCAAGCCCGACCACTTGTGGACCCTCAAGCACCTGGCTCATTGCTACAAACTGTCTGGTGGCTTTTCAAAGGCTACTCAGGTTTTCCAGCGGGTTCTTGCGTTCGACCCAGACAACCTCAACACCCTGATGCAAGTTGGACAATGCCTGGCCGCACAGAAAGAATATGCCGAAGCCATCAAACTGTTTTTTAAAGTTGAATTTCTGGAATTACACCCCGAAAAGGCACGGCGCGCCATCGGCTGGTGTTACTTCATGTCTGGGAAATACGAAGAAGCAATTCGAATGTACGAGAAACTGCTGGCACTGGAAAAACCTCAGGCAAACGACTGGCTGAATTCCGGACACGTCTACCTGGCCATGGGACAAGTGCCACAAGCCTTGGAACACTACCGAAAGGCAGCGGCAGATTGTGCCTCGACCGAAGAGTTCATATCCTTGTTCCTGGCCGACAAGGAAGCCCTTTCCACGCAAGGCATTTCCGACTGCCAGATTTACCTGATCACAGATATCCTGCGATGAGCGAAAGCAGGATTCCCGCACACCTGTCCGGAAAGGTTATCCCCTTACCGGACGGGTGTGTGTTTCTTTTATATACGCCAAAGCCGCTCCGATTGCTGTCTGATACTCCGCATTTTCCGGAATAATAAAACGCACATCATACATACGTCCGATGGTATCAAATACCGGACGGCATTGCGGAAGCTGCGTCAAGTTACCTATCAGCACAAAATTGCGGATACCCATACCCAAAGCCGACAAGACAGCCGCCTGCCCGATAGACTGCAACACCATGTGCATCAGCCCCAGTGCCAGGTCTTCAGGAGAAGCATTGTTATCCAGTTTTCCCAGCAAAGAAGCCGTCGCATCCAGCGGCAACCCGGGAAGAGAGGTCCGGCAAATATCCTGTATCTGCAAATCCACATTCCGCAAGTCTCCTTTCCCAGCCAGTTCCGATACCCACAGAATGTCCTGCGTATGCAGCAGCAAACGTGAAAGTCCCATCAGTGTTCCTCCCCCGATACCAATGCCGCCCACATGACAGATGGTATCATTCTCCACCCGGACAAACGAAGTACCTGTCCCCATGCTCACCACCATCAGTTTGTCCAGTCCGGTGGCATACTGTGCACTCAACCCGTTGGCAATAAACTCGTCCGTCCGAGCGGTGGGCAAACCGTACAAAGGTTGCTGGATGTAAGAACTTCCCACTCCGGTGAGCATCACCTGTTCCACCTCCGACAACTGGATAGAATGGTCGTATATATATTTTCCGAAAGCTCCAAACAAGGAAGTGACCGGGTCGGTAGCCGTCACAAACATCGGATGATAAGCACATCCGTCTTTGATTCCCACAATCTTGGTTGTACTTCCCCCTACATCTATTCCTATAATCATAATCTTCTATATTTTGTGTATATTACAATATGGGCGCAAGTCTAAGACTTTTTTCGCGAAAGTATTTCTACCGCCTTCTTTTTTTACAAAAATTAAGAATGACACAACCAACAACAAGCATGCAGAAAGACAAGATTTCATTCCTTCTGACGACCTTTTTTCAGGACACAAAATGCCCTTTTGAAAACGTCGAAGCGTTTCAAACAAAACACTTCGGCGTTTGAGACAAAACGCTTCGACGTTTGAAGTAAAACGCTTAGACGTTTCAGATGAAACGCTTCGACGTTTAAAAGCAAACGCCTAAGCGTTTTTGCGAAGGATAATTTAGGCCTGAACACAGCCCGATATTTCCCTAATTATATCACAAATTTCACGAGTTCTTATTATCTTTGCACGACATAATAAAAACACCATGCAGACAAGTGACAGTATTGTGATAATTCCTACTTATAACGAGAAGGAAAATATCGAAAATATCATCCGGGCAGTATTCGGACTGGAAAAATGTTTCCACATTCTGGTCATCGAAGACAATTCTCCCGACGGTACGGCCGACATCGTTCGCCGACTGCAAAAAGAATTTCCCGAACGCCTGTTCATGATTGAACGGAAAGGCAAACTCGGACTGGGAACAGCCTACATCACCGGCTTCAAATGGTCTATCGAACATGGGTATGACTACATATTCGAAATGGACGCCGACTTTAGTCACAATCCCAACGACCTGCCCCGGCTCTACAAAGCCTGCCACGACGACGGCGCGGATGTGTCCATCGGCTCACGCTACGTGAGCGGAGTCAATGTGGTCAACTGGCCAATGGGAAGAGTCCTGATGTCGTACTTCGCCTCCAAATACGTGCGGTTCATCACCGGCCTGCCCATTCACGACACCACTGCCGGCTTCGTCTGCTACCGCCGCAAAGTGCTTGAAACCATTCATCTGGACCGCATCCGTTTCAAAGGTTATGCCTTCCAGATTGAAATGAAATTCACAGCCTTCAAATGCGGCTTCCATATCACCGAAGTACCTGTCATCTTTATCAACCGTGAACTGGGCACTTCCAAGATGAACAGCAGCATTTTCGGAGAGGCCGTGTTCGGCGTCATCCAGCTGAAATGGGACAGCTGGTTCAAGAAATACCCCAAAAATTGTAATTGAAAATAGAGTTTATGAAACGTACGTGGATACATCATGCAATCATTGTAAACGAAGGACGCCGGTTTGCCGGTTCCGTGGTTATTGAAGGAGAGAAAATTCAAGAGATTATCGAAGGAGAAGGGAAACCTGCAACCGAATGTGACGAACAGATTGATGCACAAGGATGCTTCCTGCTGCCAGGAGTGATAGACGACCATGTACATTTCCGCGATCCGGGACTGACACAGAAGGCAGATATGGCCACCGAAACGGCTGCGGCTGCGGCAGGTGGAGTCACCTCTTTCATGGATATGCCGAACTGCAACCCGCAGACCACTACCTTGGAAGCACTGGACAACAAATTCCAGGATGCCGCCACCAAATGCATCGTGAACTATTCGTTCTACTTTGGCGCCACGAACAACAACACCCACTTGCTGAAGGAACTGGACAAGACCCGGGTATGCGGCGTGAAGCTTTTCATGGGAGCCAGCACCGGCAACATGCTGGTAGACCGCATGGAGGCACTGAAAAAGATATTTTCGGAAGCGGGTATGCTGATTGCCACGCATTGTGAGGACCAGAACACCATCCGTCAGAATACCGAACGCTACAAACAAGAATATGGAGAGGACCTCGACATTTCTTTCCACCCGCTGGTAAGGGATGAGGAGGCTTGCTACCGTTCTTCCTCACTGGCCGTAGCTTTGGCCAAGGAAACCGGAGCCCGCCTGCACATTCTGCACATCAGTACGGCACGCGAACTGGGCCTGCTGGAAGACCGTCCGCTGACCGAAAAGAAAATCACGGCGGAAGCCTGTGTGTCACACCTGATGTTCTGCGACGAGGACTATACCCGCTTGGGAGCCCGCATCAAATGCAACCCGAGCATCAAGACGAAAGCCGACCGCGATGCCCTGAGAAAGGCATTGACCACGAACCTGATTGACGTGATTGCCACTGACCACGCCCCTCACCTGCTGTCGGAGAAACAAGGTGGTGCGCTGAAAGCGGTTTCCGGCATGCCAACCCTGCAGTTCTCGCTGGTGAGCATCTATGAACTGGTGCATGAAGGATTGCTTTCGATGGAACAACTGGTACAGAAAATGTGTCACGCGCCTGCCCAGCTCTTCCAAATCAGCCGGAGAGGTTTCATCCGACCGGGGTATCAGGCCGACCTGGTGCTGCTGAATCCTCACAAGGAATGGACCGTCACTACCGACTGCATTGAAAGCAAGTGTGGCTGGAGCCCAATGGAAGGACGTACGTTCCACGGAAAAGTAGAGAAAACCTTTGTCAACGGAGCGGTAGTTTATGAGAATGGAAAGGTAGACAAGGCTCACCGCGGACAAGCCCTGAAATTTGAACGATAAAAGAAACCGCATGAAAACAGACATCACCACCGTCCGTTACGACATACACGACCTGGCTGAATACATCAACTGGATTTACTTCTTCCATGCGTGGGGATTCCAGCCTCGTTTCGCCACCATTGCCGACATTCATGGCTGTGATGCCTGCCGGGCCGGCTGGCTGGCTTCTTTCCCGGAAACCGACCGTGCCAAGGCTGCCGAAGCCATGCAATTGCATAAGGAAGCTGTACGCATGCTCAACCACATTGACGGAAAATACGGCGTTTATGCCATCTACCGACTTATGGAGGCCAATGCCGACGGAGACAACCTGATTTTGGAGGGGATGTCGTTCCCCTTGCTTCGCCAGCAGACCCGTGTACGTCCTGATGACCCGTTTCTTTGCCTGAGTGACTTTGTGCGCCCGCTCTCATCGGGCATCAAGGATACGGTGGGAGGATTTGCCACCACCATCGACCCGGCCATGGAAGAAGAGTTCCTGCACGACGATTACCAGGCCCTGCTCATCAAGACGCTGGGAGAACGTCTGGCAGAAGCAGCTGCCGAAAAGATACACGAAACCGTGCGCAAGGAGGTTTGGGGATATGCCAAAGACGAGCATCTCACCATGAAGCAGCTTCTGAACGAAGATTATCAGGGTATCCGTCCTGCCGTGGGCTATCCCTCCCTGCCGGATATTTCAGTCAGCTTCCTGCTCGACCGCCTCATCGACATGAAACGCATCGGCATCCGCCTCACCGAGAACGGGATGATGCAGCCGCATGCGTCGGTATGCGGACTGATGTTCGCGCATCCGGCTTCCCGCTATTTTGCCGTGGGAAAAATCGATGAAGAACAGCTCATGGATTATGCTGTCCGACGGCAAATGGAGCCCGACGTGTTACGCAAATACCTGACTGCCAACTTACAATCCTAACCCCATTTAAACCTGCCAATATGATTCTATTAAGAGTATCACTTCTGTTTCTGGCCTTGTTCCTCTTGCCCGACTGGTATATCTGCAAGACCTATCTGTCGCACTGGCACAATAAAAAATGGAAGCAGAGATTCTGGTGGCCGACCCTCGTGCTGCTCTTGATTCTGGTAGTATTCCTTATCGGGCACGACCAATTGCATGAGTATTTCGGAACGTACCTGATTGTGGCCTTGTGTGTCACCATTCCGAAGACCCTCTTCATGCTGACCAGCATCTTGCTGAGACTGCTCCAGAAACTCATCCGCCGGCCTGTTCCCCATGGGAAAATCTCCTTGATTCCAGCCGTACTCGTTTTCGGATACATCCTGTTCGGTGCCCTCAAAGGCAAGGAATATTTTCAGGTGAAAGAGGTGACTTTCTGTTCGCCCGACCTACCGGAAGCCTTCAACGGCTACCGCATCCTGCAGCTGTCGGACATTCATTCCGGAAGCTGGAAAGGCAACGGGGAAGCGCTTCGGAAAGCCATTGCCCTCTGTAACCAACAAAAAGCCGACCTGGCCGTATTTACCGGCGACCTGGTCAACAGCCGAGCCGACGAGCTGGTGGAGTTCATGCCGATATTCTCCCAACTGAAAGCGCCCGATGGCGTGTATGCCGTATTAGGAAATCACGATTACGGCACCTACGTGAAGTGGGACACCGAGCATGACCGCCTGGCCAATGTAGACAGTCTGGTTGCCCGCGAAAACCGTATGGGATGGAGAATGCTGCTGAACGATTCACATATTATATATAAAGGTAAGGACTCTCTTGCCCTGGCGGGAGTAGAAAACAGCGGAAAACCTCCCTTCCCCGACCGGGGAGACCTGCCCAAGGCCCTGAAAGGAACCGACGGCATGTTCACCGTGCTGCTCAGCCACGACCCTACCCACTGGCGGAGAAAAGTGCTTCCGGACACATCCGTACAGCTGACCTTGTCGGGACACACCCACGACATGCAAATCAGTCTGTTCGGCTTTTCCGTATCCAAATTCATCTATCCGGAACACCGGGGATTGTATCTGGAAGGCAATCGTGGCTTGTATGTCAACATCGGACTGGGCTATGTGCTCTTTCCCATGCGGTTGGGAGCCTGGCCGGAGATTACGGTCATCACTTTAAAGAAAGCGAATTAACTCAAAACAACAATCAAATAACCACTACCATTTATGAGATTCTTATACATTATTTATCAAATCTGTATCGGACTACCCATTTTTCTTGTACTGACCATCCTGACGGCACTGACCACCATGCTGGGATGCTGGCTCGGCAACGGCCATTTCTGGGGATACTACCCGGGCAAGATATGGTCACAGCTTACCTGCTTCCTGTTTCTGCTCCCGGTGAAAGTGGAAGGGCATCAGCATATAGACCACAAGACGTCGTACGTGTTTGTAGCCAACCACCAAGGAGCTTTCGATATTTTCCTGATTTATGGTTTTCTGGGAAGAAATTTCAAATGGATGATGAAGAAAAGCCTGCGCAACATTCCGTTTGTAGGTAAAGCCTGTGAATCGGCCGGATTCATCTTCGTCGACAAATCCAGTCCGCGAAAAGTATACGAAACCATCAAACGGGCCGAAAAGATACTGCAGGGAGGTACTTCGCTCGTGGTATTCCCGGAAGGAAGACGAACTTTCACGGGGCACATGAATGAATTTAAGAAAGGAGCTTTCCTCATCGCCGACCAGCTGCAAATGCCCGTAGTACCCATGACCATCAGCGGTTCGTTCGACGTGCTGCCCCGCACCGGCAAACTGCTGTCGTGGCATCCGTTGAAACTGACCATCCATGAGCCTATTTACCCACAAGGTAAAGGTCAGGAAAATCTTACCCTGCTGATGGAAGAGTCTTATCAAGCCATTGAAAAGGATTTGCCGGAAAAATACAAAGGAACAAAATAAAGAAGAAAGTAGAGAAAAGAAATAAAAGAATCGTCGGGTAGGAGGGAGACTTTCTACCCGATTCTTTTAATGTTGCGGCATGCGTGCCATATTTTCACGTGCCATCGACACAAACTCCTGAATCATATAATTGTTCTTGAACGATTCTGGAGCACCGTCAAAAATTTCTTGCATCAGTGGAGTCAGGAAAGGATAAGGCATACTGTTTCCCAGCATCAGAAACACTCCCGGCCCCAACACATTTTCATAATTGTCCTGGATGAATGTCTTTGCCAACTGATTCATCTCATCGGCAATCTCTTCGCGTTTTTTCTGGATTTCCTCATGAACTGTCTGCAAGTCCTTTCCGTCCATAATCATCCGGCTCTCCTCATGCTCCACTTCGTACGCACGGTCATCAAGCGAGTTCTTCCGCACCACAAAATCATTAAAGCAATCGTTCAATGGAGTTCCCTTAATAGTTATCCCGGCATTGTCTATCTGAATGTCGATATGACCCGGCTCAATAACCAAGGGCATAATGCAATCATCGTCCATAAACAAAGAGGCCAGTACCGTAGAGTCCACCTTCCCCTGCATCTTGAATAAGCCATGAATTACTTCTGCTGAATCGATGTTCATCAATTGATTGCCCACTGGAATCTTTATAAACAACATCTTACCATCCAACATTGAAACAGATGAAGTACCTTCTATCTTATATTTCTTACTGCAAGAGGCGCAAAGGATTGCACACAACAGGAAAAAATAAAGTTTATGCATGCTCTAACCTTTTAAATTTGACGGCAAAGGTATAATCTTTCAAGGATGAGTCGAAATAAATTATCAAATTTTATACTAAGATAGTGGTTTATTACCTTTTAATTTTCCTGCATGAAAAAGCTGTGCTTTTTTTTACTATTTTTGTCCCTTGATATATTAACAATCATCACTATATGAAAAAAATTAAAGTACTCGCACTCGCACTTATTTGTGCCGTCTTCTCTCCGGCAAAAGCCGATGAAGGAATGTGGCTGCTTCAACTCATGCAGGAGCAGAACCTTGCCGACCGAATGAAAGCGCAAGGCTTGAAAATGGATATTGCGGATATCTACAACCCGGACCAGATTACCCTGAAAGATGCAGTGGGAATCTTCGGACGTGGATGTACGGGTGAAATTATTTCCCCCAACGGACTGATTCTGACGAACCATCACTGTGGCTATGATGCCATTCAACAACATAGTTCCGTGGAACACGATTACCTGACCGACGGGTTCTGGGCAAAGAGTTATCAGGAAGAACTGCCGACTCCGGGATTGACCTTCAAGTTTGTGGACCGCATCGTAGATGTAACCAATAAGGTAAACGAAGACATACAGAAAGGTAAGGTCAGTGAGATCGAATCTTTCGGAAGTAAATACCTCAAGAAACTGGCAGATGAAGAACTGAAAAAGAGTGACCTGAAAGGGAAACCGGGCATTTCCACACAAGCTCTTCCCTTCTATGAAGGAAACAAATTCTACCTGTTCTTCATCAAGACCTACAGCGACGTCCGCATGGTAGCCGCTCCCCCTTCATCCATTGGTAAATTTGGTGGAGAAACCGACAACTGGATGTGGCCGCGCCACACCGGCGACTTCTCCATGTTCCGTATCTACGCCGACAAAAATGGAAACCCGGCTGAATACAGCAAGGACAATGTGCCCTTGAAAGTAAAAAAACACCTGACGATTTCTTTGAAGGGACTGCAGGAAGGCGACTATGCCATGATTATGGGATTCCCCGGAAGCACCAGCCGTTACCTGACTGAAAGTGAGGTACGTCTGCGCATGGAAGGTACCAACATTCCGCGTATCACGGTGCGTGAAGCCCGCCAGAATATCCTCCGCAAGGAAATGGCTGCCAGCGACAAGGTACGTATCCAGTATGCCAGCAAGTTTGCCAGCTCCAGCAACTACTGGAAAAACTCCATCGGCATGAACAAGGCCATCGTAGACAACCACGTATTGGAAACAAAGGCTGAACAGGAAGCAAAATTCGCTGCTTTTGCCAAAGAAAAACAGAATGCAGACTATGAAGCTGTAGTCGGCAAAATTGATGACTACGTAAAGCGTGTGACTCCGCTCCGTACCCAGCTGACTTATTTTACCGAAACTTTCAGAAGCGGCATTGAATTTACACACAGTTCCAAGATGAAAGCTTTGCAGAATCTGGCTTCCGCACTGAAAAAGAATAAGAAAAAAGACATCGACACAGCCATCGCTACTCTGAAGGAAGCCTACGCCGATATCCACAACAAGGATTATGACCACGAAGTAGACCGGAAAGTAGCCAAGGTCTTGTTGCCTCTTTATGCAGAGAAGGTACCGGCTGAAGCTCTGCCCGATTTCTATCAAACCATTCAAAACACATTCAAAGGCGATTATGATGCCTACGTAGATGCCCTCTACGATAACAGCATCTTCGCTAATGAAAAGAATTTCAATGCCTTCATCGAACATCCGACTGCAGAAGCCATCCAGAACGATTTGTCGGCTGAATATGCCAATGCCGTCAACAAGAAGTACAAGGAACTGGCCGACCAACTGGACAAGGCAAACGGCGACATCAACCTGCTGCACAAAACCTATGTACGCGGTCTTTGCGAAATGTACGCACCGACTCCGAAAGCTCCGGATGCCAACTTCACCCTCCGTCTGACTTACGGTAACGTGAAATCGTACGATCCGAAAGACGGAATCCACTACAAATACTACACAACCCTGAAAGGCGTGATGGAAAAGGAAGACCCCAACAATCCGGAATTCGTGGTTCCGGCCAAGCTGAAAGAACTGTACGCCACCAAGAACTACGGACGTTATGCCTTGCCGAATGGCGAAATGCCGACCTGCTTCCTGACCACCAACGACATTACCGGCGGTAACTCAGGTTCTCCGGTGATGAACGGCAACGGAGAACTGATTGGAGCCGCTTTCGACGGTAACTGGGAATCTCTTTCCGGCGACATCAACTTCGACAACAACCTCCAGCGCTGCATCGCCGTAGATATCCGCTACGTGCTGTTCATCGTAGAAAAACTGGGAGGTTGCAAGAACCTGATTGACGAAATGACCATCGTAGAATAATGAAGCATAAGTTTTTACTCACTTTATTTGCCACATTCACCCTCGCCGCCCATGCGGACGAGGGAATGTGGATGCTGACCGACCTGAAGCAGCAGAATGCGGCTGTGATGCAGGACCTGGGACTGGATATCACCATCGACAAGGTATACAGCCCGGACAATATCAGCCTGAAAGATGCAGTCGTACACTTTGGAGGAGGATGTACCGGAGAGGTCATTTCTTCCGAAGGACTGGTACTGACCAACCATCACTGTGGATACGGATATATCCAACAGCACAGCTCGGTGGAACATGACTACCTGACCGATGGCTTCTGGGCCATGACGCGGGAGCAGGAACTTCCTTGCGAAGGACTGAACGTGACGTTCATCGACCGGATACTCGACGTAACGGAATACGTACAGAAACAGCTGAAGAAGTCCAAAGACCCGGACGGAACGAATTATCTTTCTCCGTCTTTCCTGGCGGGAGTGGCTGAAAAGTTTGCCAAGAAAGAACATATCCGTACCGACGAATTCACCACCCTGGAGCTGAAACCGTTCTACGGGTCCAACAAATATTATCTGTTTGTCAAAACTTCCTACAAGGACGTACGTATGGTAGGAGCTCCTCCCTCTTCCATCGGGAAATTCGGGGCAGACACCGACAACTGGATGTGGCCACGCCACTGCGGAGATTTCTCTATCTTCCGCATCTATGCCAACAAGGACGGCAAACCGGCCAAATATAGTGCGGACAACGTACCTTTGAAAGTCAAGAAACACATCGCCATCAACCTGAAAGGGGTGAAAGAAGGTGACTTCACTTTCGTGATGGGATTTCCGGGACGTAACTGGCGTTACATGATCAGTGACGAAGTGGAGGAACGTATGCAGACTACCAACTTCATGCGCGACACCATCCGCGGCGTGCGCTTGCGGGTGTTGGGCGAAGAAATGGCCAAGGACGCGCACACGCGCATCCAGTATGCGGCCAAGTATGCGTCATCGGCCAATTACTGGAAGAACGCCATCGGCATGAACGAAGGACTGGTACGCCTGAAGGTGCTCGACCGCAAGAAACGGGAACAGCAGCAACTGCTGGCCTTCGGCGATTCCATCGGCAACGACAGCTACCGGAAAGCCTACGAAACCATCAAGCAGATAGTGGCACAGCGCCATGAGGCAGTCTATCACCAGCAAGCCATTTACGAGGCTCTGATGTTGGGCACGGAATTCTTCAAAGTGCCGGATACGGAAGCATTGAAAGCAGCCTTGGAAAGCCAGAAACAGAAAGACATTGACGAAGCCGTGGCCGACCTGAGAGAAGCCGGAAAGAAGTTCTTCAACAAGGACTACAATCCGGAAGTGGACCGCAAGGTATCCAAACAGCTCATCGCCTTGTATGCCCGGCTGATTCCGGCAGCCCAACGGATTGACATCTTCCAGACCATCGACAAGGACTTCCAGGGAAATACGGATGCTTTTGTAGACGCTTGCTTCGACCGGTCTATCTTCAGAAGCCCGGAAGCATTGGAAGCTTTTCTGGCACATCCGGATGCCGCTCAACTGGAGAACGACCTGATGGTGAAATACGCCGCTTCCGTACGCGACGGTTACCAGGCAACCAGCGAGGCCATGCAGGAAGAGACCAATGCCTACAATGCGGCCCACAAGACTTGGGTGGCAGGTATGCTGCAACTGAAAAAAGCGCACGGACAGCCTATCTATCCGGATGCCAACTCTACCCTGCGTCTGACTTATGGCAAAATCGGTTCCTACGAACCGGCCGACGGAAAAGAATACCTGTATTACACGACCCTGAAAGGGGTGATGGAAAAAGAAGACCCGAACAACCCGGAATTTGTGGTTCCGGCCAAACTGAAGGAACTATATGAAAAGAAAGACTTCGGCCCCTACGCCATGCCCAACGGACGTATGCCGGTCTGCTTTGCCACTGCTACCGACAACACGGGCGGAAACTCAGGCTCTCCGGTCTTCAACGCCCAAGGAGAACTCATCGGTACAGGCTTCGACCGCAACTATGAAGGCTTGACCGGCGACATTGCCTACAATCCTCAGTTGCAACGAGCCGCTTGCGTAGACATCCGCTATACCTTGTTCATCATCGACAAGTTTGCGGGTGCCGGTCACTTGCTCAAGGAAATGACCATTATCCGATAACCCTATCCACTAAAAAAGCCAGACTTCCCGGTCTGGCTTTTTTAGTGCTCAAGCTTGTGCGTCGCTTTCTTCTTCCAAAATCTTCTTGATTTCCGCATCGGCTTTATACAATTTGTTCTTACAGGACTTTATCAGTTTTTGGGCCTCCTGCAAGTATTCGCCCAACTGGTCAATGTCCAGTTCGTTGCTTTCAATACGGGCCACGATTTCCTCCAGGCGCTTCATGGCCTCTGAGTAGGTTTCTTTCTTTGCTGCCATATCATTGTTTCATTTGATTACTTTACTTCTGAATCGCCCCTTTGCCAGACGGGTCTCCACTTCATCCCCCGGTTTCAGCAAGGAAGCGTCTGTCACTGCTTTTCCATTCAGCAAGGTAAGACTATACCCTTTCTTCAACAAGACTTCCGGCGAAGCGGAAGACACCCGTTGCGCCAGCAGTTCCAGCCGATGTGTTTCGCGCTGCACCCGGTTCTGCAGGGCAGAAAGTACACGAGGCATCAGTTGCAAACGGTAATTTTCCTGCAGCAAACGCGACTGCCAAGCCGTCTTTATCCGGTTCTGGAAGCGCTCCTGCCGGAAGGTCTCCCGCTGCAAACGCATCTGCACCTGTCCGGGAATGCGCGTGACAAAACCTTCCAACCGTTGCTTTTCTTGCTGCAACAAGCGGGGAACTTCTTCATAAATAATTTCCTCGTATCCTTCCAATTCCTGTGCCGTCTGCCGCAGGTGATTAATCAGGAACTCGGCGGCAGCCGTCGGAGTCTTCACACGGGTATGGGCTATCAGGTCCAATACGGTATCATCACGTTCATGCCCGATTCCGGTAATGATGGGAAGCGGGAACTGGGCACAGTTCGCGGCCAGCTCGTAAGTGTCGAAACCGGAAAGATCGGAAGTGGCTCCTCCCCCTCGGATAATGACCACTACATCCCAAAGATCGCGCGTGGCATTGATACGGTCGAGGGCCTGAATGATGGACTGCTCCACCTGCTCTCCCTGCATGACCGCCTGAAAAAGATAAGGATAAAACACAAAGCCGAAGGCATTGTGCTGTAACTGGTTGCAGAAATCGCCATACCCCGCAGCTGTAGCCGATGAAATTACGGCAATCCGCTGGGTAAGTAGCGGCAGTTCCAGTTCTTTATTGAGTGTCAGGATACCCTCTTCGTCCAGCTGACGCAGAATTTCCTTCCGGCGACGTACCATATCGCCCAACGTATAAGTAGGGTCGATATTGACTACCGTCAACGAATAACCATACAGTTCATGAAAATCGACTGTGACTTTGACCAGCACTTTCAGTCCGGACACAAAAGCCTGTCCGGTTTCCCGTTCAAAATAAGCCCGCAATCTGGTAAATACGTTCGCCCATATAATCCCCCGAGCCTTGGCCAGCAGGGCATTGCCTGTGGCATCTTTCTGCACGAACTCCAGGTAACAATGCCCGGAATAGTTCACGCGTACATCGCTCAGTTCCGCCTGCACCCAATATTCATCCGGCAAGCAGGAGGTAATACTCCTCCTGACCAGTGAATTCAGCTCCAGCAAAGACAAAGGTTTATTTTCCATCGTTTCCGCTCTTCAGTTTCAATCCCAGCTGATAGGCTTTCCAGATATCCGTCACTCCATAACCGAAAATATTGTCCGGATAGGTATTACGGTCACTGGCTTCATGTACAATCTCAATCAACTGGCGGACAGTAAGCCAAGGACAAGCCTCCCACAAACAAGCCACCAGTCCGCAGAACGTAGGCGAAGCAAACGACGTACCGTTGGCAAAGGAAGTCCCCCCGTCGATACCCACTACAGCCGAATGAACCCCCATTGCCATGACATCCGGCTTGACACGTCCGTCGGCCGTATTGCCAATGGAAGAAAATGGGGCATTCACTCCCATATTGTCTATCGCCCCGATGGTCAGAATATCCTCTGCATCTGCCGGAGGCGTTATCTTTTTCCAGGTGTCCATACCAGAATTTCCGGCACTGCACACCACCAACAATCCCTTTTTGGCCGCATACGAAGCAGAAGCCGCCATCAAAGAAGTATGTCCATCGAGTTCCCGATAAGTATAATTGTCAATCGGATCGTCAAAAGAGTAATATCCCAGTGAAGTGTTCACGATATCCACCCCTACACTGTCGGCAAATTCAATGGCAGCCGCCCAATTATCCTCTTCCACCGGCTGTTCCGTATCATTATCCTCACTCCGCAACAGCCAATAACTTGCCTCGGGAGCAGTCCCGACCATTACATGGGGCATATTGGCAGCCATGCAGGAAAGTACTTTCATGCCATGATTGTGCTCTCCATAAATATCCGAATCCGGATTTACAAAATCATGTGTACCTAAGATGGAGGTTTTATGAAAAATCTTCATGGCATCCACATTGAAGAAACCGGCATCAATCACGGCAATCTGCATGCCTTGTCCCTTGAAACCTGCCAGATGCAAGCTGTCTCCATTGTGTATTTTAATCTGTTCGGAAGCCATTCCATAATAATCGTCCTGTTTTTTCCACTGGTTCTTTACCAGCTCCTTCCGTCCCGCTCCCCGGGCAGGAATGGAATCCGGAGAGACCCAGACTTTCTTTACGGAACGCACGAAAGGATTATCCAGAAAACGGAGGGCCACCGACTCATCGGGTACCTCCATCAGTACCGTATTGTTCCATTTGCTGGAAGAAACATATTCTCCCCCCTGCTCCTTCAGACGGTCTATATACACACGGCAGACAGGCAAATCGGTCGAATCGACGGCCAATCCCTGATGCGCCCGACGCGCCAATGCCCGCGACGACAAAAATTCCTCCGGATGTTCCAAAGAATAAACGGTCTTTTTCTTGTCCGTAAGCTGGACCCGATATTTGTACATAGTCTCTGCTGAAGCGCTCCCCAAGCAGGCCAACAGGCAAAAGAATAATCCTACTCTATTCACATTCATCCACATAGCTTTTATTTTTGAAGCGCAAAGATACACAAAGTTTTCCCTGATTCCGGAAAAAGACTTACCTTTGCGCGATTTTTTAGGGAATCTAAAGATTTCTGGATAACAATTAATAAGAAAAAGAATAGAGAGTATGACGTCACAAAAAGGAACAGCTACTGAGCTGGGAACAGAAAGAATTGGAAAACTATTGATGCAATATGCCATCCCAGCCATCATTGCCATGACCGCCTCCTCCCTCTACAACATGGTAGACAGTATCTTCATCGGACATGGAGTCGGGCCATTGGCTATCTCCGGACTGGCCATCACCTTTCCGCTGATGAACCTGGCCGCCGCTTTCGGCTCACTGGTAGGAGTCGGAGCTTCCACACTTATCTCTGTCAAACTGGGACAGAAGGATTATGTTACCGCCCAGCAGATTCTGGGAAATGTAGTATCACTCAACCTGATTATCGGGATACTGTTCACCCTTGTCTGCCTGCTGTTTCTGGACCCGATTCTGTATTTCTTCGGGGCCAGCGATGCTACCCTTCCTTATGCCAGAGACTACATGATTACCATCCTTCTGGGGAATGTCATTACCCACATGTACCTGGGACTGAACTCCGTACTGCGTTCGGCCGGACATCCGCAAAAGGCCATGGCAGCCACTATCCTGACCGTGGTCATCAATACGCTGCTGGACCCACTGTTCATCTATACCTTCCACATGGGAATCCAAGGTGCCGCCATAGCCACTGTACTGGCTCAGGTTATTTCCTTATGCTGGCTCATCAAGATTTTCTGTAACAAGAATGAACTTCTGCATCTGAAAAGAGGGATTTATCGGCTCAAGACAACACTGGTGGAAAACATCATCGGTATCGGACTGGCTCCCTTCTTCATGAACCTGGCTTCCTGCTTCATCGTCATCCTTATCAACAAGGGATTAAAACTGTATGATGGGGATTTGGCTATCGGCGCGTTTGGCATTGTCAACCGCATTGTATTTTTATTTGTCATGATTGTGATGGGACTGAACCAAGGGATGCAGCCCATTGCCGGCTATAATTTCGGTGCCCAGCACTACCATCGGGTAAACCAAGTCATGAAATATACCGTCATCGCCGCCACCATTGTAACGACCAGCGGCTTCCTTGTGGGAGAACTGATGCCAGAACTGGCCGTATCGGCCTTTACAACGGATGCACAGCTCATACAGCTGAGCGCAAAAGGATTGCAGGTGGTCGTCCTGTTTTTCCCCATCATCGGTTTTCAGATGGTGACCTCCAACTTCTTCCAAAGCATCGGTATGGCCAAGAAAGCCATCATCCTTTCTCTGAGCCGACAGGTCCTGATTCTGATTCCCTGCCTGCTAATTCTTCCTCTCTTTTGGGGAGTAGAAGGCGTGTGGTACAGCATGCCGATTTCAGATATCACAGCCAGTATCATTGCAGGCACCATGCTCTATGCCCAATTCAAACAATTCAAGCAACAACATGCAGCCCAATCCAAGCGCTGACGAAAATAAACGATAAAAAAGTCGCATTTTTCCGTAGAATGATTTATATTTGCTTTATATCAAACTAAAGAAGTTACACTATGGACGGACATTATGTGATTAATCTCGGACGTCAGCTGGGAAGTGGCGGAAAAGAGATTGGTGAGAAACTGGCGAATGAACTAGGCATTGCTTTTTATGATAAGGAATTGATCAACCTGGCTTCGGAGGAAAGTGGACTCTGCAAGGAATTTTTCGAGAAAGCAGACGAAAAAGCCTCTCAGACGATTTTGGGAGGACTGTTCGGCACGCGGTTCCCGTTCATCACAGAAGGAGCTTATCCCTACAATTCCTACTTGAGCAACGACTCTCTGTTCAAGATTCAGAGTGATGTCATCCGTCAGCTGGCTGAAAAGCAATCGTGCCTGTTTGTCGGACGTTGCGCGGATTATATTCTCCGCGACCACCCGCGATGTGCCAATGTCTTTGTTTCGGCCTCTCCCGAAGCCCGCATCGAACGACTGATGAAACTGCACCACATCAGTGCCGAAGATGCAGAAGACTTGATGGAAAAAGCCGACAAGAAACGTTCGTCTTACTACAATTATTACAGTTACAAGACATGGGGAGCGGCAGCTACTTATCATTTATGTATTGACTCCTCCGTATTGGGGATTGACGGCACCGTAGAGTTCATCAAGAAATTTGTGACCCTGAAGCTTCATCTTTAAAAAGAAAAAACATAGGGACATTCAGTAAATAATATAAAATTAGCCAACTAATTCATACACAAAGTGT
>OLFW01000292.1_pt1 | contig 46435 bp, 32 predicted proteins | sample 1605351 | NCBI WGS metagenome assembly OLFW01 (sample SAMEA3888918, study PRJEB22519) | human gut metagenome | biome: human gut; feature: human-associated habitat; material: faeces | place: Denmark | collected 2010 | reverse complement strand
GATCCTCTTTCTCTCTTTCCTTTGTGGAGGAATAACAATCACCAACGCAGCCAAACCGACAATGGCCCTGTTCCTGAATAAAGCACCGTTCTGGCGTAAAATACGGACAGGATTCAAAGTCATGCTGCCATTTGTCGTTTGCGTAGCTGCCGTCATGGGCTTTTACACCCTCAAAGCGAAACTGTTCAACCCGGAAGGCCCGTCTCCTATCGAAACGACCGGGCAACTCGGACAGTATTTTATCCACGACGAGACATTCGGTAAACAAGCACTGGTCGATTTCTGGGGCAATACGATTATAAGCACGCCTCTCACACAACAGTTAGTCGGGAAAGAGGTCGTATTGCGTCCCAGCGAATACCTGCACAGTTGGAACAATGCCGTAATCATGTTTCTGTTGTTTTTAGTCGCGGCCTCGGCTTTGCTCAATCTGAAAAACAAATATGTACAACTGCTACTTATGTACCTGAGTATCGATTTCGTGATCCACTTTATCATCCGCTACGGGATGAACGAGGCGATCCTGTTCGGTGGGCATTGGATGTTTGCAATCCCGATCCTGCTGGGCTGGCTATACACACGATTGCCGGTCCGCATGTACCGGATACTGGACTGGGTTATTATCGGATTCTTTGTCCTGACTGCAACGATAAACACGATGGAGTTTATGCGTTCCTTCTTATTCGCCTAAAATGATGAATTTCCTTGCTTTTGTCGCGTCTTTGGAATTATCGGTACTGATAGCTGCCCGGTAGATATAAACACCGGGACGCATACGGGCACCACCGGATGTCAGATCCCAGGAAACCGTATAGTTTTCGAACAGACCGGACGTTCCGCTTTCTTCATGTTTCCAAAGTTGTCGGCCTGCCAGATCGTAGACCATAATACCCACTCGCATCCGACTTTCGGGACGGTTGTGCATAAGATGGAAAGTCACTTGCTCACGGGCGATACCCGGTGTTGCGATCACATCGAACAGGAAGGGTTTCAGTCCCTCGACCACTTCAAAAGTAAATGTCCGCACGGTCGAGTTATTCAAGATATCCCACACCCAGAACTCCGCCGTATGTTTACCCGGCTCAAGCGCCGGGATCGGGAACTTCACGATACCGGTCCCATCTTCGCCAGGTAACAGTTCGTAATAACTGTTCAGGTTATAGCTCAGGACGGTCGATTCGTCTATTACCAGCATCATATCATGCCCGACACTGCTTCCCGTGATATTCACTCCGCTCTTATCCCATAACTCAGCGAAAAAATAGGGAGTCGTGTTCACCTGCCCGCCATCCACAAATGTCGTATCATTCAAGTATAGGGCACGAATTTCCGGACCGATCGTATCGGTTTCCGCCGTGTCGGAAGTTCCTCCGACAATGAAGTTGTCGAAATTACCCTGTGCCTCATTGCCACTTTCCGTATCGACGGCATAGAGGTTCATTTTCCCCTGCAAATTGGAATAGGAAATATCCTTCGGAACCGTAAAAGTAAAACTAAACTTTCCGTTGCGCACGGAGTCATTCCCTATAAAAATCGTATTCGGATAGTCAGTGAAGGTGAAAGCCGGACTGTCATCTTTATTGCTGTTCTTCAAGCAGGTGACAGTCACCTTGCTGTCTTTTACCGTCGGGTTGACTATACCAGTAAAATCAGTTACCAACTGCCCGGAAACATCCAACACCTCTCCTTCGACAGTGATCTTTTCCAAAGCTTTAAAAGATATTGAATTTCCGTCTACCGATTGCCCGTTTACAGTCGTCACTTTCATTCCAAATTCTGGATAAGCCATTTTTACAGCTGGGTCTCCGATCAAGCAGAAACCAAGTTTGTAAACGGACGACAAGGTGTTTTTCGTTGCTTGCATCACTTCTCCCAGCGTACGACGACGCCCATTATTTCTTTCAAACAAATTACGGATAACATTGTCGTTGATCGGGAAATTAGGTCTAGAATAAGCGACACGGACAGTCGTAAACAGCGCAATGCCCCCACTGCTTTTATTCAGAAAGACATCTTCTCCGGCAGACGTATTCAAGTCATCGAATCGCGTAAAATCGCAGGTAGCCGTCACCCATACCGGCAGATGAGTATAAGTAAACTGGTTGATATCTGTTTGTGTTAACACTTTCTCATCGCTTAAAGCCGTTGTCCCTCCATGTCCGGTATAATTAAACAATAGAAGTCCGTCTTTTAGAAGTTTTTGCAAGCCACTCCTTACATCCGGATAAGTTCCTGCCGTCATGTCTTTTTTATAGGCATCATAATACAGCTTATTCACCAAAAACTCAGGATGTTCACTTTCGACATAACCTGCCAACTGATCAGCAAACTCCATATGCTCAGTCATAAATCCATCCGTATTGCTACCATCATCAGCCATAAAACACAGATTGTTTTTCCACGAACCTGTATTTTTATTTTCCATATAAGAGATTACCTTATCCACCATCTGAGTCGCCTGCTCCACAGTCCTGATAGGAAAGCGTCCGATCCCCAGACATAGTTTTTTATTTTGAAGGGATTTCTTATTATCCGCATCATCCAGAAATCCGAAATAGTCATCAATCACATACGATTGACTACTTAATGAATTTTCCGTCTGATACGTCAATAACATATTGCTCATATCCACCGATTTCCAGGCGGAAGTCAATTTACGGTTGTCGAACGAGCCATCGCCGAACAGCAGTAAATATTTAGGAGCATCAGCTTCCGAAGTCTTCCGGTCGTAGAACATCTTCATAAAACGGCGATAAGCAGTTGCATCCGGTGTACCGCTGGAAAACTCGTTATAAATTGATTCTGGCGTCACCACCCGGACCGTCAGGTTATCCTTTGTCCGATGCGCTTCTGCCAAACGTTCTGCCTGCGTAGTAAAATTAGGCTGGGCAATAATGATCATATCTTGCTGTGGCAAAGCATGCAGATTCTGATTCGCCACCTCGCCGACCGTCACGGGAGCTTTTATCTGTGAAGGTTTTACTACGACAAACTCCCTCAAGGAAGCGGAAGCAGGAATCGAAAAAGACAACTCTGTCCCGTTCAGAGACGTTTCCATCTGTTGCGGATTTACACCGTCGGTCACATCAAAAACCAGCGTACTGGCATCGGCTCCCTGAATCACAAAGCGGGAAGCATTGCCTCTTGCCGAGAGGCTGCGGAAGAATGTATAATTGTCATATACTTTCAATTGCCTCTTCATCTGCAGACGGAAATAGTTCAAGTGCACATTCTTATGTCCGGTCGTACTGTATCCGATGTTGACCTTTACAGTCTCACCTTTATCAGCCATCCAAGCTCTTTCGCGATACAGTTCCCGTGCCACTTCGTATTCGTCCGACGGGACAGACACGGAACCGGATATTAAAGCGTTTCCATCGACATTCATAGTAATCGTTCCGTTGCCACGGGAGATAAAAGACAGGGTGGCTTTTCCCTCGTCGTTCGTAATACCCGGAACCGATATCGTGAAATCACGGGATAAAGTAGAAGTAAACGATTCCCCATACAATTCACGCCCGGAACTGTTCACCGATACCAACTCTTCTTCGTGCAAAACATAGTCATCGAAAGTTGTCACTTGCAAAGTGGCTCCAGCAGCAGATGCAGCCTTCTCCATCGTACGCCCGGTTGTTTCTTTCTCGCTCACGAAATAATATCCGTAATTGGAATAGGGGTTGTTGGTGTGGATAAAGGACTTATCAGAAAAAGAATATTCCCATTTGCGCGGCCCTTTCCCATAAAACAACAAATAATCCGCACTCCTCCATACGGCTACCTCAGGGACATCATCAATATAGGTAGTAGAGAAATCTTCATCCAAAGGCCATCCTCCGTAGCCATAAACAGCTACTTTATCCAAATTGGAAAAGCCCATCTTTTTCAGATCGGCAGCCGTCAGTTTGTAAATACCATCTTCCGCCACCTGTATCTTCACCCATTTCCCGGAGTTCAATACCGACTCGGAGGCATATCGGCTACTATCCGCCCAAGCAGAAGTGAGCAGACCGAATACAAACAGCAAGACACATAAGATTCTCTTCATACGTTTTTTCCGTGTTATCTCACAAAGAAATCCAGCAGCTTCTGCTCGCCGATATATCCCTGCAAGTGGTCGTCTATCTTGACCGGCCCCACGCCTACCGGGGTTCCGGTGTAGATCAAATCACCTATCTTCAACGTAAAGAAACGGCTCACATAGGCAATGATCTTGTCGACCGGGAAAAGCATATCCTGTGTATTTCCCTCCTGGACGGTCTTGCCGTTAATATCCAGATGGAAAGGAATGCGGTTCACATCTCCCACACGCTCCAGTGGGACGAATGTCCCAAGAACAGCCGAATTATCGAACGCCTTGCTGATTTCCCAAGGCAGACCTTGCGCACGCAGCTTGTTTTGCAAATCGCGAGCTGTAAAGTCAATCCCTACCGTCACCTCGTTATAGTAACGATGGGCGAAACGTTCGGCAATGTTTTTTCCCAGCCGGTCTATCTTCACGACGATCTCCGTTTCGTAATGAATCTCCGAAGAGAAATCAGGAATGAAGAACGGTTTGCCGTCTTTCAGTAACGAAGAGTCGGACTTCATAAAGATAGTAGGCTCCGATAATTTTAACGAATGATGCAGCTCTTTATTGTGAGCAGCATAATTCATTCCTACGGCTATTATTTTCATATATCAGTGATTGATTGAATTCAAGCGGTTGAACATCACAGCAAGATGGGCATACATAGAGGTATTTTGCACCACGATATCTTCCGGCACACGGATACGGAACGGGGTAAAGTTCCACAAAGCCTTGATTCCTCCGGCGATAATCAATTCGGTCACTTCCTGCGCCTTGTCGACAGGGACGGTAATCACTCCGATCGTCGCTCCGTATTCCTTCTGCTTGGCAGGAAAATCATCCATGTGGTAGACCGGTATCCCGTTAATCTCGGTTCCGGCCAATTCCCGACGGACATCGAAGCCTCCAACAATCTCCAATCCGTATTGTTTCAGACCGGAATCCTGCAACAAGGCGGCTCCCAAGCTACCGACACCGAACAGGAATGCTTTATGCTGCGCCGTAAAACCTAAGAAATCCTCCAACACATCCACCAGCGTACTGATTTCATAGCCGACACGTGTCTTCCCTGAAATATTCACAAAAGAGAGGTCTTTCGCCACCTGACTGGGGTCCACATTAATTTCTTTGGCAATCTGAGTAGATGATACGAAAGCTTCCCCTCTTCCTTTCATCAGTTTCAAAAAGGCAAGATACCACGGCAACCTCCTAAGAGTCGGCTCCGGCACTTTCCAGATTTGTTTCATTTCATCGTTAGCCATTGTTCAATCTTTATTAATGTAGCTCACAAAAGTACAATTTTTTTCTTTGGGAATAGAAAAATAGAACACGCTCTTTTCATAAAGCGTCCATCTGTTTTCGCCACCGATACGGACGATGACTATATAAATGTTCTTGCAAAACCAACCATCATACTATCATAATCGGCCGTATATTACTTTAAAACAACTCGTTACAGCATGATAGTTACCATTTTGCACTATTATTCATCTATCATAACCATCATAGTGAAAAACGATAACATACTGTATGTCAATTATACAATAAAAACAGAGACCGTCCGGGAATAGGTGCAAAACAGGTTAAAATAGCTTCATTTTTCATCAAGACAAGCTTTTCTTTTGCCAAAAACGGCTTGAATAGCTGCTTGAGACCCGGGTGTAAGAGCCACGGACATCCGGGTGTGGAAGAGGTGCAGATCCGGGTCTGTGCGAAGCTCTTCCGGGGATGTGGGGATGTTTATCTGCCATGCTGAGGACACTTTTATGCCCTGTTTTTGCATCTTATCCGGCGAAAAGAGCGTTTTTTGTGTCAAATAATCTCGTTTCTGTCGATAGTCATTTTGGCCTATATAAATATAAGCAGCTCATTATCGGTTACATAAATAAACTATTAAATAAAAAGCATGATAGATGCATGATGGTAGAATGATAGTAGAAAATAACTACTATCATGCTTTAACATATTGTGAAACAACAGCTAACAACCAGCCATGATAGTATGATGGTTGGTTTGCAAATTTTTATAGAGAAAGAAGAGATGGTCTTGGATAGCAATTTTTGGTGCGGTTGCCCTGGAAACATACAGAATCAATGCTTTTTTAACAAAAGCCTCCCCGATATTGCTACCGGAGAGGCTTCATTTTGTGTCTGCCTTTTCTCTTCACAGGGATAATGGCAGATGAACTTTTTTTAATTTTTTACTTTAGTATTAATATTACCGCCTGTTCACCCATCACGGGATAATTAGCTTGAAAGCTGCACGGTAAAATTTAGAATTATTTGATTTATAAAATCTTATTCTTTTTCAGAGCAGAGATACGATTGCTCGTATCCCTACCTGATGATGAATTTTCTATTATTACTTAACGATAGCTTTAACAGCTTCTTCGCCTTCAACAGCTACTACAACTACACCCTGAGGAGCAGCAATTACAGCATTGTCAGAAGTGATAACTGTGTTAGCTACTGTCTGGCCAAGGATGTTAGAAACAACAACCTTCTTACCGGCAGCATTAGCAACACGTACAGCACCCTGCTGAGCGATTACAGTTACTTCTGATGTTGCAATTTCTTCGTTGTCTGTTGCCAATTGATCATCTTCTTTGTTTTCAACGTTGAAGATCAGGGCACCGTCACCACCAGTCTTAGCGTTAGAGAAATAAGAAGGATTCTTAGTCAAGACAACGCAACCATTCTGGATCTTCAACCAAGAGCCGTTTTCAGGAGCAATCTTTTCACCATCATAGTTGTTTGATTCGAACAAGAATTTGTTAGCATTACCTTCTTCTTCCACATTACCGGCAGCTTCAGGATTCACATAACGGAATGACCAAGTATAATTTTTGTGGTTGACGCCAGTCAACACATTCTTAATCTTGGTTGCACCAGCAGCCACCAAAGAATCATTTACAGCTTGTAATCTTGCAAAATCGATCTTATCATTTGCCAAAGCCTTGAATTCGTCTGTCAAAACCCACAATGTATCAGCCTGTTTGATAGCTTCAACAAAACCTACGCGAACATAACCAGCAGTTACATCTGTGTACGGTTTCTTGTAACCATTAGCAGCAGCAGAATCAGCGAAGCTAACTACATATTTACCTCTTTCAAATGCAGCCTTACCCGGAATAGCATGGATACAGTGGTTAGCATCTACCAAGTTACCATTTTCATCACGGTGAGTTCCGTCTGCTTCCGTACAAGGAATTGTATCTGTACCCGCGAAATCATTATGAGCAACAGAAAGTAGATACTGAGGTTTGATATCACCATTGTCACGGTTGATCACAGCTGTATCGATCTGGAAGGCAAGACCTGTAGCCTTGTTAGCAGTCCACATACCTACATAATTCACGTTAGCATCCATCAAACCACCTTCGCGGTTGTTTTCATCCATCAGATATTCTTTACGAACATTTTCAAAGAATCTCAAACTGTCACGACCATCTGTTGCACTTTCACCCAAAGCCGTATTGTTGAAACGGCGATACAGAGGAGCATCGCTCTTAGCGATAGCAAATACAGAAGTTCTTGTTTCAGTCAATACCTGAGCACGCAGCAGAGCATCTTCATCGTTGTCGACAACACCAGCTTTATTCAAGCCATTGTTATCAATCAAAGCATAATAACAAGTCAGATCTTCACCCTTCGTAAATTCATTGTTTTCTTTGAAATAGAAAGAAGTTACAGCATCTGTGCTAGCCGGATTTGTCGTTGCCATGATCTGGTGTTCTTTGTTTACATAGAGCTTACGTCCGTAAGGTGCAGAAACCGTATAAAGACGTCTTTCCAACTGAGCCAATGTCGGAATATAAGTATTAGCACCACGAGCATCTACATCATAACCGAATTCAGCAGCTTGAGCAGCTTCAATTGAGAAACGGCCAGCATCTTCAGTCAATACGTTCAAAACAGAGTCTTCAGCATTCTTGTTCAGGTATTTATCAGCTGTATAAGCATGCCAGTAGTTGAATGTATAACGATTTACATCCAGATCCTGATCTTCCAAAAATTTGTATCCATTGTGTTTGTCAGCAACAGCGTCAGCAGAAACCGGTTCAAAGACAACTTCTACACCATTCAACTTGTACTGGCCGTCTTTAGTACCTTTTCTCAACTGGATCTGATAATCGTTCTGTGCATCGAACTCACGGTTAGTTACCTGAACCGGAGAAATTTCTGCACGAAGAGCAGAATGATCTTTCTTGATAACAACCCACTGGAATGCAGGGATATGGTTAAAATTCATATTCTTGATAACATCACCTCCAGTATATTCAGCTACAGAGTCTGCATCATAAATGTGAACGCCATAATATTCACCAGTTTTCACATTTTTGATCGTGTAAACACCGTCAGCGATACTTGCATAATCAGAATCGATACCGTCGGCGTAAGCCAAAAGATTTACGTGGTTTTCAACAGGTCTTCCAGCAAGCACATCGTCATCATAGAAAGTAACGACATTCTTAGCTTCGTCTACCAAAGTACAATGTGACAACACTGTAAACAGCTTCGTATTATTCTGAACACCTGGTTTAAAACCAGTTGCCATGCTACCAGAAATTCCACCATCTACACGGGCATCATCATTCAACATTGTCCAATATGTCACTTCGCTTCCTTTCTGGCTTTTCGGAGCCACGGCATTTGCCAACTCAACAAACTGAGAGAAAGATTCGACTTGCAAAGAGTCTGTCAACAGGTCCTTTGTGAATTTGAAACGGAATGCATCGTCCGGCAAATTATAGCCTAATGTATCAATCACATTATAACCATTAACCGGTGTAACCAAATTGCCTGCGGCATCTTTTTCCATGATTGCAGCCGATGTTGTCAACTGATTATACAGTTTGAAAGAAGCACCAGTACTTTCATAATAAGACGTATCAAGACGTAAATAGTTATAAGACAATTCTCCTTCGTCATTCAATTTGTTCAAAAACAGATATTCATCTTGTGCTGGTGTATATCCACCTTTTTTGTTACGCAGAACTTCATAAGGAGAAGAAGGAGTACCACTACTTCTCAGGACCTGGGCTTGATACTTATCGGCAAACGGATTTTTGTCGATATCCTCTGCAAAAGACAACTGCATGTACTTAACATCATCGCCCTTTGTGTTCAGGTCTTCAGCAGACATTACCCAAGAACCCGGAGTCAAGATCTGTAAAGCTGTACCTGATTGCAGTTTTTGTTTCGAATCTTTTGCTGCATAAATAACGTTAGTAGCAGCATCTACACGAATCACCAAAGTAGAGTCACCACCGGCAAAGTCCATAGAAACAACTTCGGAGGCTTGTAAAGAGTTAGAAACATTGTAACGGCTGTTATACCAAATCCACTGTGTCAAAGCACCACCAACTTCAGCTGCATTACCTGAAACAGCAGAAGTAGATGTACCCGTTTCTTTTACTGCATTCTTCGGATCAAAAGAAAAAGTAGCACCTGTTGCCTTGTTTGTCATAACAAAACGAGTAGCACCACCATCACCTGTCACATTAGCAGAAACCGTCCACAAAGCGGCATCAACTTTTGCCAAAGAATTCAATGAGTTTGCTGCAACCGATTTAAAAGCGAGAGTTCCATCGGCAGTTTCTGTAACGCTTACAACATTAGTTGCCCCACTTCCTACGCCTAAAGCATAATACTTGGCCTGACGAATTTCAGGTTCACTAGAAAAAACCTGAGGATTAAACGTCTGCGCAGAAGCTCCGACACCAGAAGCCAGCAGAACACCGGCTACAAGAGTAGAAAACTTTTTGTTCATAATCTAATAATTTAATTAATAATACTATATATAATGAAATTCAGTTCTATAAATCCCTCTTTGGGATCATCCTATAAAATGACTAATGAAAACGTACGTTTTTTAGTCATTTTATTTTATGGACCTATCTTGTTGATATAAAATTAATTACATCCCAATTTTTGCCTATTTTTACCCTCATAAACATACGTACGCGTGTACCTTTCAAGATCACAAGTACACCTAATAATCAATATATTACGAAATTGCCAAACTTGCAAAAAAGAGTTTTCCCGCAAAAAACAAAAAAACATCACCTACGAGACAATATACATATCCTCAATATACATACAATTCCTACTTTTCATACCGAGAAAGGAGATCATTCAGCATGCACAACGCAAGAAAACTTCACAGTTGACATTGTGGCAACAAAAAAGCCTCCGATGAAAAAGATCCACCGGAAGCTTCCTATTATATTATTATATAATGTATATACGAATCAGATTCTCGCAAGCGTCGTAACAATAAAGTCCCACGTACGGGCAACAGACGGAATGCTGACACGCTCGTCAGGAGAATGCGGATGCTGCAAGTCCGGACCGATAGAGATCATGTCCATATCAGGATAGGATTCCTGAATGATACCGCATTCCAGACCGGCATGCATAACCTTAGCCTCCGGCTTCTTTCCGTACAAATCCAAATAAGCTTGCTGCATGATTTTCAGGATCGGCGAATCGATATTCGGCTGCCATCCGCCGTAACCATCCGAATATTCCACCTTCGCCCCGGCTAGAGAGAAAATACTTTCCAAACTCGAACAAACAGCTTCCTTGCGGCTCTCGGACGAACTGCGAACCAAAATCTGAATCTCGATCATTTCGTTCGAGGACTTGACGATTGCCAAGTTTGTAGACGATTCGACCGTACCCGGAAAATCGACCAGCATACTGATCACACCGTTCTGGCAGCCTTCTATCGCATTGATCAGATCATCCTGAATCTCTTCCGGAATCAGAGTTGCCGGCATATCGGTCATTTCGGCCGTAAAATTAATATTGTGTTCAATGCCCTTATATTCGTAGCGGTACATTTCCTGATAATCGGACACAAGCTCCCAAAGAGCTTCCACATTATCTCCAGGAATTGTTATTACGGCAAAAGCTTCACGCGGGATAGCGTTGCGCAACGAACCGCCGTCGACAGATGACAGACGAGCCCCATAATCGCGTACGGCCTCTTTCAAAAAACGGAACATCAGCTTATTCGCATTCGCACGTCCCAAATGAATATCCACACCGGAGTGACCGCCTTTCAAGCCGGTCAGGCTGATTTTCACGGCAACATCGCCCTCCGGAATATAAGTATCTTCCTTAAATTGCATGGAGACATTCAGATCGGCGCCACCAGCACAACCGACAAACAACTCGCCTTCTTCCTCTGAATCACAGTTCAACAGGATTTCCCCTTTCAGGAAACCCGGCTTCAAACCGACTGCGCCATCCATCCCCACTTCTTCGTTAATGGTAAAAAGGGCTTCCAGAGGACCGTGCGTCAATGTCTTATCCGCCAGGACAGCCATAGCAAAAGCAGCACCCATACCGTTATCAGCACCCAATGTCGTTTCGCGTGCTTTCACCCAATCTCCATCTATATAAGCATCGATCGGATCAGTTAGAAAATCATGTTTTACCGAAGAGTTCTTCTGCGGAACCATATCGAGGTGAGACTGCATGGTCACGGTTTTGTGTCCTTCCATTCCCGGAGAAGCCGGTTTACGAATCAAAACGTTTCCCACTTCGTCCTGCAAAGTTTCCAATCCCAATCCTTTACCAAAAGCTACCATAAAACGGGTTACAGCCTCCATATGTCCGGTCGGACGAGGGATTTGCGTAAGGTCATAGAAATAACCCCAAACTGGCTGCGGAGAAAGATTTTTGATTTCTGCGGACATAAATAAAACTGCGTTTTAATTGACAATTGACAACTTAATCAATGGACAATTGACAATTAGGTTAATAATTAATGTTATATATCGAATGGACAACCGGGCATTTAATTGTCAATTGTCAATTGTCCATTGTCAATTCCTTTGTTTACAAAAGGTAGCGCCACCACACCAAACAGTCCCGTAATTCCGAGCCAGGCAGTTTGCACCGTATGCACCACCAGAGCAAAAGCCGCAGCATCGGTTTCTTTTACTCCGAAGCACATCAAAGTGGCGATCACCATAAAATGCCACGGACCAATCCCCCCCTGCACGGGTACCGCCACAGCGATACTACTCATCGTAAAAGCGATCAGACCGACCGTCACACCCAAATCACGGGTAAAATCGAAAGCATAGAAAGTGATGTAGAAATACAGGAAATATCCTGTCCAGATCAACAGGGTTTGAATAACGAAAAGACCTTTACGCTTCATCAGCCAGATGCTCTTCATTCCATCCCAGATGTTCTGCAACATCGACTTTGCTTTCTTGACCAGCGTAAAGTTACTCATATATGTGAATATAAACCAAATTCCGGCAATAAAAATTACGCCGGCCACATAAATCCATATCGAGTTGAACATGGACTGAAAACCATCCAGCAACGCAGGGTTCTTCGCAAAGAAACTATGGAAAAAATCAAAATTGAAGATAATGATGGACATTGTGATCAGCCCGACCATGATGGTATCGCTCACACGGTCGATCAGCAGCGTCCCCAACAGGCGGGTAAACGGGATCTTGTCATATTTGGTTATCATCCCGCAACGCCAGACTTCACCGACACGCGGTAGCACAAGGTTCACAGCATAATTTCCCAACACAGCATAAATCACATTGCAGGTCTTCACCTTATCACCTAACGAACGAATCAGCAGTCCCCAACGCAATCCCCGGACAATATTGGCTCCCAAGCCAAACAAAAGGGAAAAAAGAATAATCTCATAGCGGACCCCCTTACGAATCACATTCCAGATCTCGCCAATATCCATCTTACTGTATAGATACCAAAGGAGTAAACAACCGAATGCAAGCGGGAGAATTATCTTGAGAAACGTGCGTAGAATTGCTTTAAAATCCATTATACGTAGATGACTTTAAATTATTTGTTGTATTTTTGTACGCCTGCAAAGATAAGCATTATATTTAAATACGAACACATTACACCAAAGAAGTGGATGAGATTAGTTAAGCCCAAAAAAGCATTAGGACAACATTTCCTGAAAGATCTGCAAATAGCTGAGCGTATTGCAGATACATTGTCCGATTACAAGCAGTTACCTGTACTGGAAATTGGCCCAGGGATGGGCGTCCTCACCCAATTCTTACTGGAAAAAGGACACGATCTGACAGTAGTGGAGCTGGATATGGAATCGGTCGATTACCTGGAACAGAACTTTCCCGTCTTGGAAGGCAAGATTTTGGCCGAAGACTTTCTGCGTCTGGATCTCGGCAAGTTGTTTCCGGACCAGTTTTGTGTGATTGGCAATTATCCTTATAATATATCCAGTCAGATATTTTTCAAAGTGCTCGACTACAAGGAACATATTCCCTGCTGTTCGGGTATGATACAGAAAGAGGTGGCCGAACGTCTTGCTGCCGGTCCGGGTAGTAAGACATACGGCATCCTGAGCGTCCTGCTACAGGCCTGGTACGAAGTGGAATATCTGTTTACGGTCAGCGAGAATGTATTCGATCCGCCTCCAAAGGTCAAGAGTGCGGTGATACGGATGGTGCGCAATGACCGAAAATCGTTGGGATGTGACGAGAAGCTTTTCAAGACGGTTGTCAAAACCTCGTTCAACCAACGTCGCAAAACATTGCGCAACTCCATGAAACCTCTGCTGGGTAAGGATTGTCCCGATTATTCGCTCCCGATCTTTAACAAACGACCGGAACAGCTTTCCGTAGAGCAGTTCGTGGAACTGACGCTGATAACGGAGCGAAACTTAAAAGATTTATGATTTCAGATTTATGATTTATGACTTATGGAGCTTGCATTGTTTCACAAATCATAAATCATAAATCATAAATTCTCCAAAGCATGATTGAACTGACGAAAGAATATATAGACCATCTAAAAGACATCATCACGGAGAAGGATGATGCTAAGATTAAGGAGATACTGGACGAACTGTATCCGGCGGACATAGCCGAACTGTACCAGGAGCTTGATTTGCAAGAGGCTATCTACCTCTATCTGCTGATGGATGGTGAAAAGGCAGCGGATGTTCTAATGGAACTGGATGAAGAAGACCGTCACAAGTTGCTGAAAGAACTTCCGAACGAACTGATTGCCAAACGCTTCGTGGACAATATGGAGACCGACGACGCTGTAGACCTGATGCGTGAGTTGGACGAAGATACCCAGGAAGAGATTCTTTCGCACATCGAAGACGTAGAGCAGGCGGGCGACATCGTCGACCTCTTGAAATACGATGAAGACACTGCCGGTGGATTGATGGGTACCGAAATGATCGTGGTGAACGAGAATTGGAGTATGCCCAAATGTATCGACGAGATGCGCAAGCAAGCTGAAGACATGGATGAGATCTATTACGTCTATGTAGTTGACGATGATGAGCGCCTTCGCGGAGTCCTCCCCCTGCAGAAGCTGATCACTAATCCTTCCGTCTCGAAGATCAAGCATGTGATGAAGAAAGACCCGATCTCCGTCCGCGACAGTGACAGTATCGAAGAGGTGACCGAAACGATCGAAAAATATGACCTGGTCGCCCTACCTGTTATCGACAGCATCGGGCGTCTCGTCGGACGTATCACCATCGACGATGTCATGGATGAAGTCCGCGAACAGCACGAACGTGACTACCAGTTGGCATCCGGTATCTCGCAGGATGTGGAAACTTCGGATAATGTCTTCACCCAAACGGCCGCCCGCCTTCCTTGGCTCCTGATCGGTATGATAGGCGGAATAGGGAACTCTCTGATCTTAGGTAATTTTGAAGGAAATTTTGCCGTCAACCCCAAGATGGCGCTGTTTATTCCGTTGATTGGAGGAACAGGTGGAAATGTCGGCATCCAGTCTTCCGCCATCGTGGTACAAGGCCTGGCCAACAACAGTTTGAAGGAAGGAAACATTCTGCCTCAGATCTTGAAAGAGTCTGTCGTTTCACTGATTAACGCCAGCATCATCAGTTTAGTCGTATTTATCTATAATTTCTTTATGTTAGGCGACAGAGGCATCACCGCTTCGGTTTCCTTAAGCTTGTTTGCGGTCGTGATGTTCGCCAGTGTCTTCGGAACACTGGTCCCCATGACTCTCGATAAACTGAAGATCGACCCTGCTTTGGCCACCGGACCGTTTATCACCATCACAAACGACATTATCGGCATGATGATTTACATGTTCATTACGTCTGCACTGGCTGGATAAGCAAAAAACAATCTGTCACACAAAAGTATGTTTCAAAATAAAATCCGCTTTACTAATAAACATTATTTGACCATGGAATTTACAGCTTAACACGGGATGAATATACTTTCATTCCGTGTTAAGCTGTAAATTCCATACCCAAAAGATCGTCATAAATGTTATGACACTCTACATTTCAAATTCCAATCACCAGCCTGTAGGTTGTTTTATATTGGAATTAGCCGTTTCCTCTTGTTGTGGTAATGGCCAAGAGTCATATTTCGGAAACACACAAGCACGGGTTTCTATCAATACGAAAGCCTCATCATTCGGATTCCAAGCTCCATAAATCGGACCACTCATTGTTTCCGTCCCAATTCCCCAACGACGAATATCATCATAACGTTTGTTTTCAAAACAAAGTTCCACACGACGTTCACGACGATACAGTTCGCGCACCTTCTCCTGTGTGTTATAAACAGACTTGTCCATAGCCGGTAATCCTGCACGATGACGGATCATATTGATATAAGTCTCAACATCCGGATTTTGCCAATCCCCCGTTTCAACCAAACATTCTACATAATCTAACAGCACTTCGGCATAGCGATACAGAGGAAAATCTAACGATCCATAGCCTGTAGAACGGTCATTTTCATCAATAAACTTCTTCAACATATACCCAGAACGCGAAGCACCAGTCTTGCCAACATAGTCACTACTTCCAGGATCAAACGGCGTATAGGTATAATTAGAGATAGAAGAGTTATCTCCTGGAAGTATATAAGTAGCAGCCAAACGAGGATCACGTGGTTTATACAACGGATTCTTTTCGTATTGTTGACGTTCGGATGCAGGCAAAGATTGGATCGTCTTACCATCTATTGTTTCATATGTATCCAACAGTGATTTTAAAGGAGCAGCACAACCTTGTCCTCCCAATGGCGTCCCCATATTACGGAACCATATATCGTTTGCACCATCTTTGGTAAAGAAGATACGTTCTTTATTCTGCTCTCCTTTATAGGTAAACAAGTTGCGATAATTAGCTGACAGATCCGAAGGTTCAGATTCCGTATCATAGTACAGTTCAAATGCTCTCGAATCTATTAAGCGCTTTGCTGCCGCTTTTGCCAAATCATATTTCTTGAACTGCAAGTTAATGTCCATCTTCATAGCCAAGACCACTGCCTGGCAGATACGGTCACGGCGTCCTTCGTCCCACAAGAAAGGAAAAGCCTTTTCATCTTGAACATTTAGGATCTCATCAAACTCCCGATTTAAGAAATCAAGACACTCTTCCACCGTATTACGCCCGATATACACTTCCGTAGGATCTAAAGAATTATCAACAATAGGTATACCATCATTCCGGCCATACCACCGCAACAAATTCAAATGGTACCAAGCCCGCCATGTCCGCGCTTCCACTTTCATACGTGTTCGTTCAGATTCATCCGAAAAATAGGCTGCATCCACGTGTTCCAAGAAACGGCAGCAGCGACGGATTTTCTGATAATAATAACGCCAAGTCCAAAAAGTCGATTCCCAAAAAGAAGGTGAATTATTAGATGTAGGAGGAACCAAAGAACCATTTCCCACCATGACAATACGCTGTTCAAAATTGGACAAAAAATAAAAATTATGATAAAATCAATAGATAGGAGAACAAATAGGGTAATTCTTACATACAAAACTTAAATCATCCCCACCATGTCCGGCTTTCGGCCATGAACGGCATTGCCCTAATGCGTTTTCACACTCATTCATCGTCTTCCAAAATTCATCGTCTGTTGTTGCCGTTGGATGGTCTTTTGTCAAAAAATCTTCACATCCAGTAGTTCCAATCAACAATATAGACGAAAGTACAGCTATTAAAAAAAAATTATATTGTTTCATAATCAAACCTTTTTATTATTAGAAATTCAAACTAAGTCCCAAAGAATAAGTTTTCACTAATGGATAAGATCCTCGTTGCCCACGGCTTTCTGGATCAACCAATTTTTCCTTGGCAAACGTAAACGGATTTTGAACATTGGCATAGATCCGGATATTAGAGATTCCTATTTTTTTCAGTCCCATTTGATCGAACAAATAGCCCAACTGAATGTATTTCACACGACAATAGCTGGCATCAAAATGCCAAAAATCAGATGTATGATGGTTACTACCATAAGAAGAGTTAGGAGCCATTCTCGGATAACGTGCAGTCGTGTTTGTCGGAGTCCAATAGTCTTTCTGGACAGCTAAAGGAGTTTGCCCGTCTCCTCCTACGTTCAAACCAAAAGAATAGGGTTCGGAATAATAAGCATCCACTCCTTGCACACCCTGAAATAACACTTCCAGATTCCAGTTTTTATAATCCAACGTAATATTGGCAAAATAATTCAAATTGGGCTGATCATCTCCCCGGATAACACGATCATCTGTCGTAATACGACCATCCCCGTTTTGATCCAAATAATGGATATCTCCCGGTTTTTGCCCGTCAAAAATAACAACGCCATCTTTCGGTTTCAAATTTCCAGAAGCATCCTTCACAAAATCATTTTCTTGCAACAAACCATCTGTCGGATAGACATAATGACTATTCAATGCATATCCTACTTGATGAATGCGATTACCATGATCATAAGGAGCACCAAACAGTTCTTCTATTTTGTTTTTATTTTGTGAAAGACCACCATGTATACTAAACCCAAAATCCTTTGTCAACTGTTTTCCATACGTAAAATCCAATTCCCACCCTCTGTTACGAACTTCACCTGAATTTAACGGTGCTGAAGAAGTACCTCCGATATATGAAGTCGGCGGTGTAATAATCATATCGGTTGTCAATTTATCATAATAATCAAAAGTAATAGATAGATCTTTGAAGAGACGAATATCCGCACCAATGTTCAGCATATGGACAGTTTCCCATGTAATATCCGGATTTCCAAATACAGTCTCATTACCATTACCTGCATCGATCAACGACTGATACTTATATAACCCAATATTTTCGTTGCCCAACAAACCATAGGAAGCTCTCACTTTAAACTCGGAAATCTGATCCTTCAATGGCTTCATAAAAGCCTCTTCATGTAAGTTCCACCCAGCTCCGACAGAGGGGAAAACCCCAAATTTGTTGCCTTTTCCAAAACGAGAAGAGCCATCCCGACGCACAGTCGCCTCCAACAAATATCGAGAATCAAACGTATAATTGGCCTTTGCAAACAAAGAAACCATGGACCAACGATCCCAATCGCCACTATTGGTTAATTCTTGATTATAACCGGCAATAGTGAACAGGCGATGCTTTCGCTTTTCAAATGTATATTCGGCTGTTCCACCCAAATAGTAATAACTTGAACGATCTTTGGAAGCTCCATAACTCGCTCCCCATGTTTGTAAAAATGCACCAGAATTGTAATCAAAAAAGTTATAGGCTTCTCGCTCATCCCGTTGTGCACTGCTACTGATTCGATATGAATATTGTCCCCGAACTATCAATTTAGGGATAATCTCCCAACGAGGCGCAATATTGATACTAATATTATCTTCCAAATTAGTTCGAATTCCACCACGTTCAATAATCGCTGCAGGATTACGCTGCTCAGGTCTATTCCCATAATAAACAATATCACTGCCTTCTTTCATTGGATAATGGATAACTGTCGTAGGTGGTGTACGATAGATATAGGTAAAAATATCCCCACCATTATCAAATAATGGTTTTTCTCTATTTGTCCGATAAGAATTGAAGTCCATATTCACAGACAAATTATCCAACAAGTTAACAGATGTATTAGCACGAATATTCAATCGATCTGAATTAGTATTTTCAACTAATCCATTATTTTTCAAATAATTCACAGTCAAAGCGAAACGAGCTAAATTACTACCTCCTGAAACAGCAACCGAATGACTTTGCAGCGAACCCGTTTTGAATAACCAATCTGCCCAATCAGTATCCGGATAATTGATCGGATCAGTATGGTTACGAGTTGCTTCTATTGCCTCTTTAGAATAAACTGCATTTCCACCTATATTCAAGTTTGCAGCATTAACCATCTCCATATATCCGGCTCCATCTATAAATTCAGGTAAATACGTTGCTTCCTGCAAGCCAAAATAGCCATTGTAAGAAACATTTACCTTTCCTGGCATACCTCGCTTCGTTTTTACGACAATCACACCATTGGCAGCACGAGCACCATAAATTGCTGCTGCAGCCGCATCTTTCAAAACCGTCACACTTTCAATCGTATTCGGGTCCAATTGATTCATATCCATCGGAATGCCATCAACTAAGACTAAAGGATCATTATTGGTCTCCAATGAAGAAATACCGCGAATCTTAATTGTTGCAGCATCAGCACCCGGTAGACCAGAATTTTGTGTCACATTCAATCCCGTAATCCCTCCTTGCAGAGATTGAGAAAGGGATGTAATTGGTTTAGTCGACAGATTTTTACTGATATCTAAAGAGGATACAGACGAAATCGAGTTCAATTTCTTTTCTTCCGAGATCCCCGTCACCACAATTTCATCCAGCTTTTCCGATTCGGCATTCAAAGAAACTGTTAAGTTACTAATTGCACGTGAGACAACATATTCATAATCTTTAAAACCAATATATCGGAAAATTAAAACATCTCCTTTTTGAGCCTTAATGCTAAAATAACCATTTCCATCACTGACTGTACCCAAGGTTGTCCCTTTTACTACAATATTAACTCCAGCCAACGGAAAAGGAGGTTCTATATTTTCAAGAACCTGTCCTTGTATAGTCCAATTTCTATCGTCAGCAATATTGCTGACGATATCCGATGCATCGGATATCTCTTTCCGGGCGATTGCGATATAATCCTCAATTTGTTTAAAAGAATAACCGTCGCCCAATACAGAGCGTAATGCTGTCAAAATATCAGAAGTCTGGATATCCACCGATACCACCCGGTCCTTTTGAAGTTCATCACTACTATAGGCTATTTTCACACCCGATTGTTTCATAATAGCATCCAGAACTTGCTCCAAACGGGCGTCTTTAAAAGATAAATTCAACGTGTACTTTTGCTCTAAAAGAGTTGTTGATGCCGAAATATCCGGCGAAATACTTAATAAATTGATGAGTAAAAATAAAAATAACGAGTGCTTTAAGACTTTTTGTGCATACACAAAAGCCCCATGTCTGCTTTTTTCCATAAATTTGTATTTTACAGGTTTAAACTGAGTTATAAAAATGTTTAGTAATCTGTTACGGGAGACAGTATCTGGTACATACTGTCTCCTTTTTGTGTTTTCATGATATCTAAGTCATCATACCTCCTCTCTTCTTTGTTTAACATAAATGATATTTCCTTGGCTTCGTTCCAATTTTACATCCGACGTAAAACTGATCAACTCCAATAATTGCTCCAGACTGATTTTCCGGTCTATGACCAAAGAAAAACGCTTATCTTTCAACTGTTCATTTTGATACCGGACGGTAAAATCATACCAATGCAACAACTTATTAAAGATTTCCTCTAACGCGGCATCTTTGAAAATATATTCTCCTTTTACCCAAGATGTATATAAATCCGTGTCTACAACCCGTATCCCGGACTTACGGCTTTCCTTATTATAACAGAACTGCTCGGAGGGGACAATCCGGAATTCTTCGCCACCATTCGCTTTTACAGCCACAGAACCTCCTACCAGTGTGACACGAGCCATTTGCTCGGACTGATAAGCCGAGACATTGAAAGAGGTTCCCAAAACCTGGACTGCGACTTCATCTGTCCTCACCACAAAAGGACAGTCCGGATTCTTAGCCACATCGAAGAACGCCTCTCCTTTCAACCGGACCTCGCGCATTTCTCCTGCAAAGCGAGTCGGATAAGATAACTCTGATTCAGCATTCAGCCAAACGTGTGTTCCATCTGCCAACTCCAGTTCGTAAGCATTCCCTTTCGGTATCACCAAGTGATTCCAAGACAGCTTTTCTTCATCTGAAGGTTGCTCCCGGTCCGACTCATACGAAAGTTGTCCAACCAGATTATTCCGAATCACCATATTGCCCTGCTGAATCGAAAAACTATCCTGCTTCAACGGAATCCGTTCCCCATTATCCAACAGTAAAGTCGGTTGATTTATGTTTTTCAATACATCTGCCTCAGCAGTCCAATCCGGCTCCGCAGGTCTGTTCATAAAATAGAGCCCTATAGAAAACGCAATAGCGACCAAGGCCGCATAAGGCAACCAAGTTTTTAAGTTAAACTTTTTCTTCTTCTCTACAGTTTGGTTGCGTACCCTCATCCAAGCCTGTTCAACATCATATTCAGAATCATCCTGCTTTCCGACAGTCTCGAAACTGCGATATAGTTCACCCACTTGCTCGAACTGCTTTCTGTTGGCTTCCGAACAAGCAAGCCATTCATTCAACAGGCGATGCTCGTCTTCGGTCGCATCTTCGGACAGGACAGACAACATGATCTCATATATCGTTTCAGACTTCATTTGCAATACCTTTTATTATATGACAACAGTGGGCAGGAAAATGGGTAGGAAAAAATAAACTTTTTTCATGTATCTATGACAAATTCAGTCTGCATGTAATTTGTTTCCGGCAATGCCGAACATATATTCGTATATCTTCGACAATGTCGAACAGCTACACGACAACGTCAAAAACAGGTTTCATTAGCATAAAAAGCAAGACTGTTCCTTGTAAATCAATCAATTCTTCCCGCATAATTCGAAAAGCTTCTCCCAAATGATACTTGACAGTATTGACCGATATTCCGGACACTTCTGCTATTTCTTTATATTTCAATCCTTTTATACATTTAAGAAGAAATACTTGTTTACATTTAGGGGGTAGTTTACGAAGAGCCTCCCGCACTTCTTGTTTATACCGGAAATCATTCTCCTCTTCAGCTTGTCCATTCCACTCTTCTACAAGCGAGGCCAGAAAACTTTCTTTCGATAATTCAGCTTTATAGTAATTCAAGCAGCGGTTATAGACAGAGCGATAAGCATAAGGCAAAAAGTTATCCCCGTTGATCGTCAAACCGTCTTTTTCCCAAACGGCAATAAAAAAGCTTTGGACAATATCTTCTACAATTTGTTTATCTGACAAATAACGGGATGCATAGCGGCACAACTCCGCATAATACATCCGAAATAATTGCTCAAAAAGTAGTTCATTGACCATTTTTCCATTCAATTTTTCAATCTTATATGATAACTTAGAAGTACAAATATACGGAAAAACAAGAAACAGGAGTGAAAACCATAGTAATCCATAGGGTAACCTCATCAAAATTCGGGAACCGTATGAAATATACCAAAGAAAAAACAGGACCTTATCATACAGGTTTTTCTCATTTCCTCTGTCACTGTATCACTGATTTCTTTCTATCAGTTGATATTCAAATTGTCTGATTTGTGATACATGCCCGTTTTCTCTATCACTACCCTATCACTGGCAATAGCAGTTTTTCTCATCCCTGTAAATCACGCGATTATTTTATGTAAAAACGAGTGCAAAATAGGTAAAACCGGGTGGTTTTCATTGTCTAGCACGGTACTTTAGTTGCCGGACACCCCCATGTTGCCATCCTTAACACCCGGGTGTAGAAAGTCGGTACACCCGGGTGTTAAGGATGGCAACATGGGGGTGTTTACGGAATTATCTGCTTGTCTTTGGCAAAAAAAGAGAGGGCTTTTGTGGAATGAAGAACCGTATTTCGCCAATTTAATACCTGTTATATTCGTTTTTACATTTGTTTATTCGATTATTTTATATGCTTTTTCAAAAGTAATAGAAGGTAATATGTTGGTTTTCAATTGTATGACAAAAACGTCCTGTTTTAGAAGTGATAGAGGAGTGATAGGGGAAAACGTCCTGTATCACTGCCTTTGGACGTTTGAATATGAATAGCTACAACCTTTGTAGTGATAGAGTGATAGAGGATTAGCAGAAAACTTCGTATGCAGATTACAATCTTGGAAAATTGTGATATACTTCGTTTTATTGTATATTTGTCAACAATAAGGTTATAGCTCCCGGCGAGATTTGCTGAAAAAACAATTGTCGGAGTGTGGAGGACGTTTTCGGGATTCTCGGATTGACAATCTCAAAATGGAGAAAGGGTTTATCATTTAACAGTTAATTTATTATCATGAAATCAACAATCGTATTGGGAATAGGAGCTACCTTGCTGGCCTCCTGTTCTGGAAACAGACAAAAGGCGGAAGAAAAAGTAACACAGCAGCAGAAGAAGCCGAACGTTATTTTCCTGATAGCCGATGATATCGGTTATGGTGACCTGAGTTGCAACGGATCAAAAACGATCCATACGCCGAATGTGGAACGCCTGGCAGCCCAAGGTGTCCGTTTTACGGATGCGCATGCAGTGGCTGCGACCAGTACGCCTTCGCGCTATTCGCTGTTTACGGGGCATTATGCTTGGAGGCGGAATGACACGGGGATTGCGGCTGGAAATGCCGGAATGGTCATTCGTCCCGAACAGCCGACTGTTGCCGATATGTTTCGTGAGTGTGGTTATACAACAGGTGCTATAGGTAAATGGCATTTGGGATTGTCTGACAGGACGGGAGGACAGGATTGGAATGGCTTTATCACGCCGGGACCTTCAGATATAGGGTTCGACTATTCCTATATAATGGCTGCCACAGGCGACCGTGTGCCTTGTGTGTGGGTTGAGAATCAGCGGATCGTCAATCTTGATCCGAATGATCCGATTGAAGTGAGCTATGAAAAACCGTTCCCTGGCGAACCGTTGGGAAAAGACCATCCGGAATTGCTTACCAAATTGAAACCGAGTCCGAACCATGGGCATGATATGGCGATCGTGAACGGCATTTCGCGTATCGGCTACATGAAAGGGGGCAAGCAGGCCTTGTGGGAAGATGAAAACATTGCAGACAGCATCACTTGCAAAGCTGTCCGATTTATTGAAAACCACAAAGATGAACCGTTTTTCCTGTATGTCGGAACCAACGACGCGCACGTTCCCCGTTGGCCGCATCCCCGTTTTGTCGGCAAGAGCGGCATGGGCCCTCGTGGCGACGCTTTGTTGCAATTCGACTGGACCGTAGGCGAAATAATGGGCGCACTCGAAAAAGCCGGTATTGCCGAAAACACCTTGATCGTGTTGAGTAGCGACAACGGTCCTGTTGTGGATGATGGTTATGCAGACCGGGCTGTGGAATTGTTGGGCGAACATAGACCCTGGGGGCCGTTCCGTGGTGGTAAATACAGTATCTTCGAAGCCGGTACGCGTGTTCCGATGATTGTGAGCTGGCCGGCTCAGGTAAAACCGGGTGTCTCCGACGCATTGGTATCACAGATCGACCTGTATGCCTCCATGGCAAGCCTGATGGGCAAGCCGCTCGAAGAAGGGGCCGGTCCTGACAGCCGGGATCATCTGGACGCATTCTTGGGGAAGGACTTGAAAGGGCGCGACTATGTGGTCGAAGTCGCCGGTTCTCTTTCTGTCTCCGACGGCGAATGGAAGTACATAGCTCCGAGTAATGGTGCTGCTTATGCTAAACTGACGAATATCGAGTTGGGCAACAGCAAGGAAGAACAGCTTTACAACCTGAAGCAGGACATCGGAGAAAAGAAGAATCTGGCGGCCGAACATCCCGAAATCGTTGCAAAGTTGAAAGCTATATTGGAAAAGGAAAAAGCTAAATAGCCTTTTTACATAAAGTGTGAAAACGCCTGTAGGTAATCTAAAAAACATTCCTGCAGGTGTTTTTTATGTAAAAATGGACGAGTTCATTTTATTCTGCTCCCGGTTTGCGTTATCTTTGCAAATCATTAGGCAGAAAATAGAAGGATAATGCTGGGATTGATAAGTAAAGGAATTGTTATTGGCGTACTGGTTTCCGCCCCGATGGGTCCGATCGGTATGCTATGTATACAACGAACGCTGAACAAAGGACGTTGGCATGGGTTTGTTACCGGATTAGGGGCTGCTCTGTCAGACGTGATCTACGCTGCACTGACTTGCTTGGGGATGGGAGTTGTGGTGAACTTTGTGGAGGCGAATCAGGCTCCTTTGCAATTGATCGGCAGTATCGTATTGGGTATTTTCGGCTATTATATTTTCCAATCCAATCCTGTCCGGAATCTTAGAAAACAACGGGAGAAAAAGTTATCTTTCACTCAGGATTTTATTACAGCTTTTCTTCTTACCTTTAGCAACGTATTAATCGTATTGCTATATATTGGTTTGTTTGCCCGCTTTGGTTTTGTCTTGCCGGAACATTCTGTTTGGATGCTGTCGGGTGGCATTGCTTTTATTGGGGTGGGGGCTGTTCTCTGGTGGTTCGGAATCACTTATATAGTTGCTAAATTGAAAAAATGGTTTAACGTGCGAGGTATATGGTTATTGAATAGGATTGTAGGATCGGTCATTATTGTTTTGGCTATAATCGGAGTCTTATCCGTATTGCTGACTTCTTATTTACATTTACCATTACTCCAAATCTATAATTGATAATGAAGAAACTGAAAGTCCCTTATTTGGAAACGCTGGACGTACTGGATCTGTCGTCCGTAGGCTTTTTGATGGAAAAGGCCCAGCGAGAGTCGATCGATGTGATTAACTGGGAGGAATATTCCTATAAGCCTATCGTGGCTTTCGATATCGCAAGATCGAAAGTGAATCTGTATATTCGTTACTTTGTAAAAGGCAATTCATTGAAAGCTCTTTATGAAACGGATGGTTCACCTGTCTATCAAGATAGTTGCGTGGAGTTTTTTATGAAGCGGGTGAATGATCCCAATTACTACAATTTCGAGTTTAATTGTATCGGAACATGTGATGCTTCCTATCGGGAATCGCGTGATTCGAAGAAATCTCTGACCCCCGAAGAGTATGCTTCGATACGTCGTTTTTCAAGTCTTCCTCATGTCGCTTTTACAGAGAAACTGGGGGTTTATAGCTGGGAGTTGGTGGTTGCCATTCCTTTCCGGTTGATGGGCCTCGATCCTGACAACCTACCGGAAAAGATAATGGGCAACTTCTATAAATGTGCGGACGATACGGAATTTCCGCATTTCGTAAGTTGGAGTCCGATTGATCTTCCTTCTCCGAACTTCCATTGTCCGGAGTTCTTTGGGGAAATCTATTTATAAATTAAGAATTAAGAATTAAGAAATGAATGCATAAGACACCATTTCTTAATTCTTAATTTTTCAACTCCTTGATTTTTACTTCCGAGATACTTGCATTGCCGGAGGTTATTACGATACGGATATCACTGGCGGTCGTGCCTTTGAACCGGTAATTCGTCAGCTCGTTCGTGGCTTCTACCGTCCCTTCATATACGGTCAGGAACTGGCCTCCGCCACCGGAGAGTTGGATTTCAAATTTTGCATCTTTGCTTTTTTCTTTCCAGGCAATCGCGATGTTGTTAGGAGAGGCGTTGTTTTCGAGTGCAAAAGTTATGTATTCACCTTTGTTGGCTTTCCAAGCCGTAGATGGGTTGCCGTCTAATACTGACGGAGCAGACTCCTGAGTAGAGCTGGCAATAACTGATTTCTGCTGTCGGGAAGCTGCCGATATGTTTGCCTGCTCTTTATCATATTCCACTACCGTGAAACGGTCGTTCAGGCGGATGTCTTCGGATGAGGCTCCGATCATAACCTTGAAGTCTCCCGGTTCTACCACCCAATGGTTATCGCTATTCAGCAGCTGCAAGTCGCGCGGTTCGATAGTGAAGGTAAGCTCTTTCGTTTCTCCCGGATTCAGATGGATACGGTCGAAGCCGACGAGGTTCTTCTCGTAGGTCGTAACACTGCTGAGGATATCGCGTACATATAACTGTACTACCTCATCTCCGGCACGTTTACCTGTATTCGTCACCTTGCAACGGACGGTGACCGGTTGAACCTGTGTCACGATAGCTGGCTGGATCGAAATGTCTGAGTATTCGAAAGTCGTATAACTCAATCCGTAGCCGAACGGGTACAACGGACCGTTCACGCGGGACATGTTGCCGTCCAACCCTTTGTTGCGTCCGCCGTCGACCTGTGCATTCGGTTTGGTCGGGAAGTTGAACGGAATCTGTCCGACTGTCTTCGGGAAGGTAACGGTCAGCTTTCCACCTGGGTTATAGTCGCCGAACAGAGCGTCTGCAATGGCCGTACCGCCTTGCGAACCCGGATACCAGGCTTCGAGGATAGCCGGAACATATTTGTCCGCCCAGTTAATAGACAACGGACGTCCGTTGATCAGCACCAATACGACCGGTTTTCCAGTGGCTACGACGGCTTGTAGCAAGTCAAGCTGGCGGCCTGGCAAATCGAGGCTGGAACGTGATTTGTTTTCTCCGCAGGTGCGGTTACTTCCGCCCAGCACGACTACAGTCACATCGCTCTTCTTCGCGTTTTCCACTGCTTTGTCGATCTCGCTCTGTTCTTCGGCTGTCAACGGATAACGGATCAGTTCCGATTCCGGCCAATTGGCATCTACCAGATCACAACCTTTCGTAAAGAGCACGTCCGTTCCTGGTTTTACCTTATTCCGAATGCCTTCCAACACGGTTGTCACTTCTACGGCAAGCGGGCCGTAGTGTGTCAAAGCGTATGCCTCTTCATCTGCATTCGGACCGCATACGGCGATTTTGGAAATTTTGTTTACATCTAAAGGAAGGACGGCATCCTGGTTCTTCAACAGAACGAGCGATTCTTTTGAAGCCTGCAAGGCTACCAGTTGGTTTTCGGCGCAGTTTACCTCTTTGTCGGTCTCTTTCAAATCGATCTGATACGGATGGTCGAACAATCCAACGAGGAATTTGACGCGCAAAATGTCACGCACTTGGTCATCAATGGTGGACATTGGAATAGCTCCTTCCGCGATCAGTTCGCGAAGTGGCAGGACGTATGAATCCGGTGAGCGGAATGTACAACGTATGTTCAATCCCGCCAATACGCTTTGTAGCACGGATTCTTTCATATCGGCGGCAGTTCCGTGTTTAGAGAAAAGATATTCGACGGCGTCGCTGTCCGATACCACATATCCGCGGAAACCGAATTCGCCACGCAGACGTGTCGTCAGCCAATAATAGCTGCTCTGAATGGGGAATCCGTCGTAATCGTTGTATGAACTCATGACTCCGAGGATCCCGGCTTCCTTGATCACCCGTTTCCAGGGATAGACATGGATCATCTCGACCTCGCGTGGTGACATTTGCGGATCTACGCGTGCCATCCCTTCGCGTCCGCCTTTGTTGTTACTGTAAGCGATATAGTGTTTGGAAGTGGCGGCAACCTGGTAATCGGTCTGCATGCCTTTTGCCATTTCCACGCCCAACTCGGCTACCAGATACGGGCTTTCGCCGTATACCTCTTCATAGCGTCCCCAACGTTGATCGCGCCCGACATCGAGGATCGGGGCATAGACATTGGTATATCCCAACAACCGTCCTTCGCGCCCGGTGATATAGCCGACCTTATGAACCAGGTTCCGGTTCCAGGTGTGTCCCAATCCCAACTGTGTCGGGAAGTTGGTGGCGATATAGCTTTCTACCCCACGTATGCCCTCGTTCGTGAAGTCGGTCGGGATGCCGAGGCGTGTCTCTTCGATAAAGAACCGTTGTACTTCATTCAAAGCCCAGGCATGACGGGAAGCCGGCCAGACATACGGGTTGTCGGAAGGAGGAAGTCCCCATTGTTGGAAACCGTTCAGATGTTCATCGATGGCTCCTATGCCGTCTTTCCAGAGTTGTTTTTTCCAGTCCGATGTCGGCAGGTCGTCTTTCAGCACCCGCTTGTAACCGTAGAGCGTAACCATCTGGCAGGTTTTTTCTTCAACATTCATCTGCGAAAGGAGGTCTTCGACACGTGCATCGATCGGGACCGTAGGATCTTCATATACATCCTTTTTCCCATTCTTGTTGAAATCTATCCAGCCATTCCGGTAGATAGACTTGTTCGTTAATTTGTAAGTATCCGGTATCCGGATTTCCTGTGGCGTTTTGTTTTGTGCCTGCGTACAGAATGTCCCTGACAGGACAAGGCATGACGTAAGGACGGCGAGTTTGTTTTTCTTCATGGATTATAATTTGATATCGTTTAGTTCAACTAATTTGTTAACAATGGCGTATACGGTCAGACCACTGGCACTGTGTACCTGCAATTTCCGGGCGATGTTGCGTCGGTGTGTAACAACGGTGTGTGTGGAAAGGAACAGGCGGTCGGCTATTTCGCGGTTTGTCATCCCTTTGACGACACAGACCACGATTTCTTTTTCGCGTGCGCTGAGCGTCTGCTGTTCTTCGTTTTCGGTTTCCTCTTCCGGTGACGTATGGAGGCGTTCCAGCTTGTGGCGGATCTCGTCCGGGCTGTCATAGATGTTGATCTGGTCGTCGTAAGGTCGCAGCAGGGCATGATCAGCGACAGCATACAGCAGGGCTATGCATTTCATTTCCGTACAGCCGGTTTCTTCCTTGAGAAGCTGAATGGTGTAGTAACCGGGAAGTGACGGGTTAATAATCAGTATGTCTGGTTTGTGTGAGCGAAGTGTCTCTTGCAAAAGCTCCGCAGTGGCAATTTCGATGATCTGGATGCGGAATCCGGGAATTCGCTTTAATACCGCTTCGAGCCCACTGCGGATGATGGCAGACGGTTCGGCAATCGCTATGTTTAATAAGGCGCTCATAGGCATCACTGTATTGTTTTTTCAAGAGTCAGGATCGCCGGGACGAAAAGATAGTCTTCTACGTGGTTATGGGAGGCCAGATCTTGTTCGGTCGCGAAGATGTCAAACAAGACGCTGTTCAGCAGGTTGCTTCCGGGTCCCGGATAATACTTGATCAAGATATTTTTCAGTTCGATAATCTTCATTTCGATCTGATCATGATGTTTTCGGAAGATCGTTATGTTGTATTTCGGGTCTTTTATCCCTTTTAATAATCCCCGGACGTATGGAAATACTGTCTTTTCTTCATACGACATGTGTTTGTGGACTTCTGCTGCATATTCGTCGAAAAATTTAGTGATAACGAACGCCACATCTTTCGGGCAGTCTGCAATAGCATCGGTCAGTTTACGGCGGATATGGGGCAGCCGGAAGTCCAGGAAATAGGCGTGTGCATTATGCAGATAAGTGATCAAAGCCTCGATCGACAGACATTTGTCAATGTTTGTCATCGGCGCGGATATCTCTTCCGTCAGAAAGTTTACGACGGTCAGGAACGTGCAGGGATCGACACCGTTTTGGCGGCATACCTCTCCGATATTCTTTTCTCCGAATCCGAGTGCAATACCGAAGCGGCTCATGACGAGCACCATCGGATAATTCTCACAGATCAGATCACTCATTTTATCGGTTTCCCGATATTTACCATTCTTATACATAGGCTTTTCTCTCTTGTCTTGGTGTTTGAATAGCCAAAGATACATAAAAAATAGATTCTGCAGACTGCGCTTACAGAATTAGTAAATTCGGTAAGTCGGATAGTTTCAGCTAAAAAAGTTAGAAGCTAAAGTTTCATATAGTTACTCGCTTTGAGACCCTGATTCCATCATGTAGAAACTTTAGTTCCTTTTGTCGAAATAAAAGTTTCGACCGCAGACACATTTGTTTTGCGAAAGGAAACGAATAATAAGTGGACTTTTAGGAAAATATCCGTCTTGCATAGGGGCTGAAAAGGGCTGTTTTGGGTAGTAATTCGCAAAAAAGGTGTTTTTTGCATTTTGACGGTTTTTGTAATAGATTGATTAATAGAGATATATAATTTATATAATGTACGCTTAGATGAAGAATTTTAAGAGTAAAATCAGGTGTGTGATTGTTGTAAGATGTTGATCGATAGAAAAATAAGAGAAACTTTAGAAATGGCTAATGAAAACGTACGTTTTTTTTCGTCATTTTTTTGGAGCATTCAGTAAGTTCGTGGGCAAAAGATGGTTTTTTGTACATGTTAAGCTATCTGATTGATAAGAAAGAATATAGAAAAGAAAAAAACTTTGAAGAAAGAATTGCAGGTTTAAAAAGTATATGTATTTTTGTAGCTGAAAAATGACGAAAAAAAACGTACGTATTCGATTTCAAGATACAATAGTTAACAAACGTACGATAAGAACTGAACTTTTATAAACATTAGTATTAATATTAAATTTAGAATTATGAACAAAAAGTTTTCTACTCTTTTGTGTGCTAGCTTACTGTTCTCTTCAGCTTTCTCAGCTGTAAATGCGGCTAACCTCACTGGTGCAGCTGTGGGAGCTAATGCTACAGCTGTTGCTAAGTTGGATAAGGCGGCTTTGAGTGGAGTGTATCAGTTGAGAGTTGGTACTCAGGTGCTTGTTATAGAAGATGGCAAGTATGTATTAAAGAACGTAAATGATGGTTTTGATTTACAGGCTTCTCTGTGGTGTGTTCAAGTGACGGAAGAAGGTCAAGGCAAAGAACCGATCTATGACTTTGTAAATAAAGCAACTGGTGAATTTTTAGCTATTTCAGAAGAAGATGTTGTTGGTTTACAGGTAGGAGAAAAAACGAAGACTAATTTGTCTGTTGGCGAAACTTTTGGCGGTTGGGCATTTTCTCCGGAATACAAGGAAAATTTGAAAGGTAATATGCCTTTATTTACTTATCAAGAAGCTGATAATGTTCTTTTATTGGTAAAAGGTGATAATGGAGGCCTTAAGGCAAAAAAAGTAAAAGCATCTGAAGCCCGATCGAATTCGACAGGAGGAGCTCAATTTACTCTTTATGATGCAGGTACTTACGTTTTGAGTGCGGCTGAAATTAATGCTTATTTGAAAGATAATAAGAATGTGCTTACATTTACTCCGGATGCAAATGCAGATGTCAATCCGTTCTCAACGACTGCTTTTGTTGCTAAAGGAGTTGCAGCAGATACTGATCATAACTTCGTATATGTGACTTCTAAATCCGATGCGAATGCTTATTTGAAAGTGGATACTGCTGCTAATGGTGTTGGTATTCAATTCTTGAAGTTTGGCTGGACTGATATGGCTAAAGAAAAAGATTTTGATAACTCATTGTTAGTAGATCAGCACAAGTTCTTATTTACTTATCGTCCTTCTTTGGATCAACTGCGTATCCAGGTTAAACAGGCTCGTTACAAATCAGATAAGAATGCTGAAAAGTATTGGAGCGAAATTGATGGTACAGCGAAAGGAAAAATTTATAATTATGGTGATAAGTTTGTAGATCCGTTTAAGACTGAAGGTAATGTTGATGCTGCTAAATTGCATGTTAAGTTGCAGAACTTTACTGTTGCGGATCGTATTGCTACAATTGGAGAACAACCTATTAATACAAAGATCGGTTTCGGTCTGAAAGGCTGTTTCGTAACTAGCGATAAGACTTCTGTTGACAACGGTTTGTATATCATCAAGAATGCAAAGGGTCAGGTATTGGCTGCTCCTATTCATAAAAATGCAGAAGGTGGTAATAAACAATATGCAATCGAATGGGTGACATTGGACGAACAGGAGCCGTTGCACATGCCTGCATACCAGTGGGTTATTACAAAAACATTGAACGCAGAGGTATCTCAACCGGTTTCTCCGGTTAAAATTGTAAACCGTGAATTCCCGAATGCGAAAGATTGGGATAACGTTCAGTTCCGTTTGAATGAAGATGGTGAAATCTATACACTTACAACGGGTGCTGATATGTTGAACAACGTAACGTTTGTTCAGATCAAAGACTCTGCAATCATCAAAGATAAGAAGTTAGGTTACAAACATATCGACTCAAAAGATTTGTTGGTCAACAGATATAAATTCAATTATCTGAACCCGTTCTCAATGGAATATTGGATTGCTAACGGTACAGGTAAAGATTCTTTGATCTATGTTAAGCAGGATGCCGGCGATTATGCTTTGGTTGAAGGTTCTACATACGAATATGGTATCGATGTTGATGCCGCTCTTTTGAAAAAGATTCCGGGACTGGCTCAGTTGGAAAGAACGAATTATGTCATTGCTAAAGACGAACAGGATCGTTTGGTTGAAGCTTATGGAAGCAAGTATTCAATGGGTGTAGCAAACTATAATACTAAGATGGTTGTTGATACATTCTTCTTTAAAGAAAACAACCACTATGATGGTAAAGACTTCTATGCTATCGTCGAATCTTATTATAATAGAACTGCTCATGCTACTGAAATTCAAAATACAGCTGATACGAAGAAAGTCGGTATCGCTGATGACGGTATGAGTGCTGGTCTGAAAGTTCAGTTGCTGAATGAAACAAGAACTTCTGCTTTCACTGTTGAACCTTCTACAACTCCGTTGTATCGTCGTTTCAACAACGTTGCACTGAGTGAAAGCGCAACGGACGGCCGTGACAGCTTGAGATTCTTCGAAACTATCCGTAAGGAATACTTGATGGATGAAAACAATAGCAACTTGACTGATGCTAATGTTGACTATCTGGGTATGTGGACAGCTGACAAAGCAACAGGTTTGTCATTCCAGATCGATACTGCTTGGGTTAATCGTGGTGCTGGTTATATCAAACCGCAATACTTGATTTCGGTTGCACATAACGACTTTGCTGGAACTCCGGGTAAACCTTGTACGGAAGATGGTCCTCACGTAGACAAAGACGGTAATATTACAGACGCAGAACATTGTGTTCACGCTACTCCGGCTATCCCTGGCTTCGAAAGAGCTAAATATTTGGTAAGTTTCCAGGATTCTGTAGATGTTTACGGTCAGGACAAACCTTATGCAGATATCAAGGGTGGTTATACTCGCGTAGGTTTCGTTGAAGGTATCCGTGTTGCCGATACGTTGTGGATCCTGCCGGCAGAATTCGTAGCTTTGGCTAACGATAAGATTAGCTTCGATGCTTTGGAAGCTTATAATGATTCTGTGAATAATCTTGCTTCTAAATCATATTTGATCAAGAATAGACTTGACGGTGACGACCATAAGAATTACACTTGGTCATTCCGTTATGTACATCCGGAAAATGCAGGTAATGTAACGGAAGAAGGCGTAGAAAATCAGTTCTTGTTCGAATCGAACAACTATGACAATAAGATTATTGCACCTGAAAATGCTGCATGGTTGAAGATTCAGAATGGTTGTGTGGTTTTGACAGACAAATCATCTACATTCTCACATGCTGCAACAGGTGGCGACGGAGCTTTGATCTTCAATGTTGAAAATAAGGTTGACGATCAGCTGGCAACAGACAACGAAGAAATTGCAACATCTGAAGTTACAGTAATCGCTTTGCAGGGTGCTGTACGTGTAGCTAACGCTGAAGGTAAGAAAGTTGTTATCACTAACATCTTGGGCCAGACAGTTGCTAACACAGTTATCACTTCAAGCGATGCAACAATTGCTGCTCCTCAGGGCGTAGTTGTAGTAGCTGTTGAAGGTGAAGAAGCTGTTAAAGCGATCGTTAAGTAATAATGATCTCCCGTAGAGACACTATGAAACAGTGTCTCTACTATATTGAAATAAAGATTTTATAATCAAATAATGACCATGTGTCCGGTCTTTCCGACCAGTCAATTACCCCGCGAGGGCGAACAAGTGGTACATTAATACTAAAGTAAAAAAATAACAATGCTGCCTGTACTTCCGTGAGGAAAGAGAGCAGACACAAAACAAGCCCCGACAGAGTAATTCCGTCGGGGCTTCGTTGTTATTATGATAAAAGGATTCTGCCCAAATGGCTAAAGTGCCGCAAACCGTTCATCTCCTTTGGCTGTCACCGCTGTACATTCCATTTCGACCAGCCAGCCGGTTCGGCAAACCGGAGCACGTACGATGATATAAGGGAGGCTGGGATGATGTTCGTCTATATAACGTTTGACCCGCGCATAATCCGCCGTATCGCGGATATAGATCACAGCTTGCATGATGTCATTCAAAGTGGCGTCCGCTTCTTTCAGCAGGGCTTCGATATTCTCAATCATGCGGGAAGTTTGTTTTATGACATCGCCAGCATGCACGATTTCTCCGTATCGGTCGATGCTTGCCGTGCCGGAGATAAAGACATGGCGGCGGTCGCCGTATGTGACAGCTGTGCCTCGTTCGAACGTAACGCCGTATTCATATGTGCGGTTCAGGTGTTCTGGTGCATATAGATAGCGGATTTGTCCGGGGCAGATACCGGAAACAGCATATGTGTCCATTGTCACGAATACCATCGGGTCGAAATAGCGTCCCTCGATTCCCGTACTGGCGATGAAATGAGTTTCTTCTGTCAGGTTTTGTGTCGCGAACACTTCTTTGCGGGCTTTTACCACACCCGGATAATTCACGTCTACATTCTGTACGAAGATCCACGTGCGCAGGCAGTTAGCCGCCAGTGTGCAATTGGCTTCCGTCAGTTGCAGGATATAATCGCGGAAGATCAGGCGGGTCTGGTATTCCGAATTGGCCGCCCTGTTGCACTGGTTGGCACCTAAAAGCTGGCCGTATGCACCGTGACGCGCCTCAAACAACCCATTTGGCAACACCTGTGTCTGTACGCCAGTCTGCAGCCAAGCCCACAATGCAATCTTCGTGCCGTTCATCGGAGCCTGCTGTACGATTGATAGTGCGCAATAGGGGGAAAGCCGTTCCCGTTCCATCAGTTCATCTGTCTGGTTGGTTACGTCACTCAGAAAATAACGCCGGAAAATAGCGACCGGATTACCCGGCAACTCTTCCACTGAATGGGCGTAAACATCTTGTATGTGCTGTAACTGAGTGTGAAAATCCTCCAGGCAGTTCGTCTGTTGGAAGAAAATATGGTATTCCGTTATGCCTTTGGAGGATTGAAAAGAGGTGATTTGCACTTCCGTCGTGTCGTATGTTTTCCTTATCAGGTTCATATTTATATTGTGTTTTTATAGTATAGATTGTAAAAATAAGGCTATTTAATTGAAATCAGAAAATTGAGAGTTGAAAATTACTTAATAAAGCAAGGAACGGTACTGTTTGTTAGCCGTTCAAGTCCTTCAACTCTATCAATTTGTTTACGATGGCATAGACAGTCAAGCCGCTGGCACTGTGTACTTGCAATTTTCGGGCGATGTTCCGGCGGTGGGTAATAACGGTGTGGGTGGATAGGTATAACCTGTCTGCAATCTCTCGGTTTGTCATGCCTTTTACCACACAGATGACAATCTCTTTTTCCCTGCTACTCAGTGTCTGCTGGTCCTCGTTTTCCCCTTCTTCGGACGGAACTTCTTCGGTGTTGAGGCGTTCCAATTTATTTTTCAACTCATCGGCATTATCGTATATTGATATCTGATCGTCATAGGAGCGAAGCAGAAACGGGTCGTTTATATTATATTGAAGGGCAAAACATTTCATATCCGGGCAGCCGCATTCGTCTTTCAGATGTTGTAGGTTGAAGTTTCCCGGAATGGAAGGATTTACGATCAGGATGTCCGGCTTATAAATGCGTAAGCCCTCTGTCAGACAGTCTGCTGCTGTTATTTCGGATATCTGGATACGGAATCCAGGTAAGCGTTTCAGCAGTGTTTCCAGTCCGCACCGGATGATGGAGGATGATTCGGCTATCGTTATTTTAATGTTAGTGGACATGGCAAGTGGTTTTATTGTTTTTCTAAAGACAGAATAGCAGGTACGAAGATGTAGTCTTCTACCCGGTTATGAGAGGCAAGGTCTTGTTCTGTTGCGAAAATATCGAACAGGACGTTGTTGAGCAAATTACTGTCCGGTCCCGGATAATACTTCAAGATCAGGTTCTTCAGTTCCGTGATTTTCATCTCGATCTGGTCATGCCGTTTGCGGAAGATGGTGATGTTATATTTCGGGTCTTTCTTTCCTTCCAGCAAATTGCGGACATACGGGAAGACGGTTTTCTCTTCGTACGACATATGTTTGTGTACCTCTTCGGCATATTCGTCGAAAAAGCGGCGGATCACGAAGGCCACATCTTTCGGGCAGCTCACGATCGCCTCTGTCAGTTTGTGGCGGATATGGGGAAGACGGAAGTTCAGGAAATAGTCGTGTGCATTATGCAGATAAGTGATAAGCGAAGAGATGGAGATATCTTTATGGATCTCCGCTGCCGGGATTGTCTCCGTTTCCGTCAGAAAGTTGACGACAGTCAGGAATGTATATGTGTCGATCTTATTCTGCCGGCATACTTCCCCGATGTTTTTCTCTCCGAACCCCAGGTCGATACCGAAGCGGCTCATCACAAGGACCATCGGATAATTCTCGCATATCAGGTCACTCATCTTGCTTGTTTCCCTGTATTTTCCGTTCTTCATGTTTCCCATATCTTTTATCATTTGTATAGTAGATTATTATAAGTATGCATATTGAGGTGCATCCGCCGGTATGACAGCTATGCATTCCGTTTCGATCAGCCAGCCCGGACGACATACGGGAGCATGTACGATCAGGTGGAGAAACGACGGATACCGGCTTTCGATATATTGCTTGACCACGACATAGTCGGCCGGGTCGCGCAAGTAGACGATTGCCTGCATGATGTCTTGCAATCCGCCTCCCGCCTCCTGTAGCAAGGTGTCGATGTTTTCCAGCATGCGTTCCGTCTGCTTCAGGATATCCCCCGGATACATGATCTCGCCTTGATTGTCGATACTCGCGGTTCCGGAAATGAAGATTTGTTTCCGGTCGCCATAGGTTACAGCTGTCCCCCGCTCGAAAGTCACTCCGTATTCGTATGTCGGATTCAGGTGGGTGGGAGCATAGAGGAACTGGATTTGTCCGGTCTGCAAGCCTTTTACGGCATAAGTATCCATCTGGACAAAAACGTTCGGATCGGCATGGCGTCCTTCTATTCCCGTACTGGAAATATAATGGGTCTTTTCCGTCAGGTCTTGCGTGATGAAAACCTCTTTGCGGGCCTTGACGACGCCGGCATAGTTGACATCCACGTTTTGAACGAAGAACCAGGTACGGATGCAATCGTTTGCCAACTTGCATCCCTGCTCGGTCAGTTGCAAGACGTAATCGTTCAGCAAAAGCCGTGTCTGGTACTCGGAGTTGGAAGCCCTATTGCAAGAGCCCCCAGTCCAGTATTGTGTATAACGGTTGTGTTTGGCTTTCGACATTCCGTTTTTGGTAGTTTCGACAGTGATACCGGTCTGAAACCAAGTCCACATGGCTATTTTGCTCCCGTTTAGTGGAGCTTGCTCCACGATGGAAAGAGGGCAATAGGAATTTTCGCATTCCCAAACCATCACCAAGTCGGCTTGGTTGGCAGCGTCGCTCAGGAAATAGCGCCGGAAGACGGCAGTCGCATCGTCAGGTAACACCTCTTGGATAACTGCCACATAGGCCCGTTGAATGTTCTGAAGTTGTCCGGAAAACGGCAATGTCCGGTCTGTAATAGCGAGCAGAACGTGATATTCGGTAACCCCACCTTTCCCGGCAAAGGAAGAAATTTGAACTTCGACAGCTTTGTCTGTGTATGTCTTTTTGATATAATCCATGTAATATGTGCTTTCTTATTCTTTAGCTCCGTTATTGATCCAATCGTCGAGCAACGTCAGAGTGCTGGAGGTCGTGATGACGTTGGTATGATCGTACTTGACAATGTTCTCGTGCAAGATGACGTGCAGGAAACTTTCCTCCGCGCTTCCCGGCTTGACCAGTTTCAGCCCTTCCTCGCTTTTATCAGCTACGACATCGACTAAGGCCTTGTAACTTTTACCTTCCGTGAGGTACAGTCCGGCAGCAGGTTCCGTACTCCCTCCATGGCAAGCCGTACAGGAACGATTGAAAATTTCGGTTTGGATACTGTTGAACATGCCGGCATCCAACTTTCCGGCATCCAGCCGTATGGTATCCGCCTGTTCCGTGTAGTCGGCGGTATAGAAACTGGCAATCCTTTTGCGTAGTTTGTTGATGACACAAACTTCGATCTGTGTGACTTCACTGGGAATACCGGCCAAGACCATGTTTATCGTCCCGTCGGCTGTCTGGCTAATCCCTTTTGCCGTTTGTGCGAAAGCATTGTCAGGGGTGAATCCGGCCAGTACGACGCTGTAACCGCCTGGCCAGGAATCTATCCCGTTGATTTGGGCGGTTAACTTCACTGTTCCTCCTTCCCTTTCCGTCTGATTGTTTTCATCATATATCTTGCCATCGTCGCAGGAGATGGCAAGACAGGAAAAGAGCAATAGCCCGGAGATGAATGAATAAACTTCTCTTTTCATGACGTTACGATTAGAAAGTGTACTGAAGTAAGACGGTTCCGGAATGCATGGCTAATCCTAAGTCGTCGTTGTCGCGGTCAAGCTGCGTGTCATGTCCGGTACGTCCGATGAACTGATACATGGCTTGCAGTTTCAAGTTGCAGCTGGTGAAGAAATAGTTAAATCCGACGGCCGGCATATTCAGAAAACCGTTTGTGTCCAATCCGTTGCGGTTGAAGAAGTCATAACGGGCTGTCGCTTGTAGTTTGTTGGTAACGAAATAACCGCCTTGCACGTACCCCCCTAAATAGTTATAGCTCTCGTCAATTTTCTGCCGTTTGGTAAACCCTACATTCATATAATAGATTTCAGCGCCGAGATACAGGCGATTCTTCAACATGGCGAATTCTGCTCCTGCCCGGAAATCGTTCGTACTTTCGCTTTCGCTCTCCACATTCAATGAAGTGGAAAGACCGAACAGCATCTTATCTTCCTTCAAACGGTTCGGGCTGCCCTGGTTGGACGGCATAACTCCTTTCGGCATGTACGTGATGCGGCCGGCATACAACAATGACGGGATATGCCAGTCGTCGCTGAACGTTTTGGATGCCACGTTGACGGAGCTTCCCGTTCCGTTGAAAATCCCAACTTCGTAGCCGAACTTATCCTTTACCAATCCGTGCACTTCCACTCCGAGGTCGAATCCCATGCCGATGTTCGGTGTCACGGCATTAAGAGAATAAGGCAGGATAACGGATGAGGTGAGCGATGTCGGCAGTGTCGGCATTAACGTCTCGCCCAGCGTAGTCAGGTAAGCGTGCGAGAACGGAGTCTTGAACTTGCCAACACGTATGGCAAAACTCTTTTTTATCTCTACGTCGAACCAAGCCTGTTGAAGGATGTTTCCTCCGTTTCCGGCAGCATTGATGGAGAGGTTGAATGTCACCCGGTCGAATGCCTTGCCCGTGAAACCGAGGATGGCATAAGGGATCGAGAAACCGCTGTTGTGTATATTGTCCTGATTGTAGGCCGGGTCCAGCCCTTCATCGTCGTAGTAGTTGATGTTAGCACTGGTCTGTACCAACATATAAGGTTTGAAAACGAAATCCCCCTTCTTGGTAGCGATTGTAAAACCTTCTTTGCCGTTTAGTGATACGACACCGTTTTCCGTATCTTCCTCATATTGGGCCGTGACGGTCAACGGCAATAGTAATAATGCTGCAATTGTGATTATCAGTTGTTTCATTTTAATTTGTCTTATGGGTAAATTATAAGGAGTTGAGGAATGCGATCACTGCCTCACGCTCTTCCTTGCTCATTTGTTTGAATAAATTTTTGGAGGCTTCCCCTTCGCCTCCATGCCACATGATGGCTTCGGTCAGGTTGCGGGCGCGTCCGTCATGAAGGAAATAGGTATGACCGTTGACTTTCTCCTGCAGCCCGATACCCCAAAGCGGCGTAGTACGCCATTCGTTTCCTCGTGCCAGACCACTGACATAATTGTCGTTCAACCCGACCCCCATGATCTCCGACCCCATGTCATGCAGTAGGAAATCAGAATAAGGATGTATGGTCTGTCCGCCGAGCCATGGCAAACGTGTACCGTTGAGCAGTGTGGAACCGCCCGCTTGCGTGTGCAGCGTAGTGACGTGGCAGAGATGGCATTTCGCTTCGTAAAACTTTTGTTCTCCTAAGATGACCTGAGGGTCGTTTATGTTGCGCCGTGCCGGTACGCCGAGGCTTTGCATATAAAGGTCCACATCTTCCATATCGGCGGTCGATATGTCGAGCTGGTCATACGAGAGTCCCATCATGCTGCCTTGGTTGATCTGAGCCTGCCCTTCGCAAATCTCTTCCGGATAGCGGCTGTTTGTCACGCCCATATCGCTTGAAAAGCCCAGTTCGACGGTCAGGTCAAGATGCTGTGCCTTGTTTCCTGAAAGGCCGACACCGGTGACACCCTTCTCGGTGATATAGTTGCAACGTCCGCTGATGCCATATTCCGGATAATTGCTTTTGGCAGCGAGCGCTTCGATTTCCCTGCGGTCGATCGCCATCATCTGTCCCATACCGACGTGGCGTAACGGGATGCGTACGGTGCAGAACAAATCTTCCGGGGCGATACTGTCTTTATACCATTCGGTTATCGTGTAATTGGGTTTGCATAGTTCGTAAGTCTCTCCGTCGGGGAAGGAAAAAGTCTGCTTGTCGTATGTGACGGACAACTTACCTTCCGGTTTGACGCCGTAGATGGCTTGGTCGTGCAATACACGTCCGTAGTCGCGGAAGAAAGCACCGTTGCGGCGGGAGATATAGACCAGCATGGAAGAGCAAGAAACCGTAGTTGCCCGATCCGCCGTTTTCCCACAATGTCGGTTTGGTCCTTCCTGCGTTGCGATGGCAACTGCCGCAGGAATAGCCGGCATAAACAGGTCCGAGACCGCCTCCGTCGCCATTGTTGCTGGTGCGTACATCGTCGTAGAGACCGTCGCCGTTGTTGAAACGGATCGAGTTGGCTCCTGTTATCCAGTCGGCGTTCGTATCGTAGGCGACCGATGAGTTTAGGAAAATCGTTGAAGTCCCTGCTGACAGCGCATATCCGTTCGGGACATCTATTTTATCCATATCCATTTTATCGTCCTCTTCACAAGATGCGCATGCAAAGAGCAGGAATAGCGAGGATGTTAACAGGTAAGATTGCTTCATATCATTTGATTGGTTTTCTGAATTTATTTCCGAATAACGCGAGTCGCATTGTGTAATAACTCTGAAACCCTGAAACAGCGGGCATTTGTCTGCTGTTTCAAGGTTTGTCATGATCTATTATCAAGTTTTATGTCTCAGAGGCATGTTTATTTTGCTCTATCGACAGTGCGGGGCTGCCCGTCTTTGAACAGGAGATATTCCAATGTATGGTAACCACGTACGCTCTGTGCGGCTCCGATGGCCTCATCTTCTTCGTCAAAGTTTCCGCTCCATTCCAGGTCATCCCAGTTCTGTGAGTTCAATACCTGTACAATGCCGTTCTGGTCCAAAGGCCAGCTGTCCATATTGGGGTCCAAACCTAAGTTGGCGACCGGACCGATAAGGAAAGCTTCGCTCTTTTCCCACGGTTCGCGTGCCGTGATCCATAAGTTGCAGGCCTTTTCGAAGTTGTCGTTGCTTGGGTTCTGTCTGAACTGATTCACTGCATCCAGCAAAAGCTTGTTCTTTTCCTGCAAGTCTTTATAAGTAGGAAGAACGACCGCATCGACAAACTGTTCGGCTATTGCATCAAGGTCATCGTCGTATTCAGGATCGCCGAATGTTTGGTTTACATACGGTTTTACTTCATTTAACAACAGGTTGGCCAGTTCCATGCAAGTGTTCATTGCGGCAACGGACTCTTCGCTGTCGATGTTGTTGCGGAACGGTTGCGGAATAGCCTGGATCGCCTTTGCAGAAGCGAAAATCAGCGTTTTGATTTCTTCGTCGAGATCCGGGTTGGTTGAAGCGATCATTTTTGAAAGCGAGTGTTCTGCGATGTCTCCTTCATCGTCGAAATCTTTGTAAGAGTTGAAAGCGCTCAGGTTTCCGTCTACTTTGGACACGTCGTTGTCGTCGATACGGCCGTAATATGTGTTACGGATGGAGAAGATATTGTTCGTATAGTCGTCGCGCGAATGCCAGCTATACCATGATTCGACGGCATAAAGACCGCCTTCTTTGTCACCACTGGTATATTTGGTATACGGGTCTTTGATCTTGGCATCACCTACTTCGTTGGCGATGTTCCACATACCGCTTTCGATCATTTCCTCGATACACGAGAGCGGACTTTGGTAAGCCCCGGCAGTCTGGTCTTTGAAGATCGTGGCGTATGGGCCGTGTGAACCCTGCTCATCGACGTAGTCGGTCACCCAGGAGTTGTAGAGCGTGGTTGCGTCGTCATTCAGCAGCATGGCTACGTTATACATATAGTTACCCCATGCACTGGCGTTTTCAGAACTGTAATCCAGGTTGACCGGATCTTTTCCGCCACCATCCGGATTGGGGTCGTTGTTGTCGCTACATGCTCCCATCGAGAATGTCATGGCGAGCGATAAGGCTGCCAGATAGAAATAATTTTTCTTTTTCATTTTATTGATTAAGCTATTAAATTGTTTATGTTGTTTTTATTTGCTGAGGAACCAGCCGATGTAGGCGATAGCCAAGCTGAATTCGTTTTCGCTGTTATATTTGCCGCCTCCGATTTTGCGTGTTGTATAGTCTGCTTTCACGACAAGATTAGGTAAAGCATACCAATTGGCTCCGGCTGTCCACATGCTTACTTTGTTGCGTAAGTCCATCGTGTGCTTGCCTTCGCCTTTCTCCTGCGGGTTGTAGTATTCGTAGCGGACGAACGGATAGATGACGGGCACGTTCCTGTTGTCTTTACAAACCGCACGCAGGTTGAACCCCACTTCGCCACCATAGCTGACCGCACGTTTGGCGATCGGGGTTGTCTGTGTATAAGGAGAACCGCCGCTTTGGTGGTTGTTGACACTGCTGAGGTCGTCGGCTTTGCTCAGGTTACCGTATATCATGTTTGCGCGTGCGGTGACATATTTGTTTTTGTATTGCAGGTCGGCCGTATAGATGCGCAAAGGTATGTTTCCATATTTGACGTATGTTTCCGGTTTGTCGGAATTGGCTCCCGTATTGTGGCAATAGTAGAAGGAACCGCCTATTTTCAATCCCGGTACTCCTAAATAGTTCAGGCGGGCCACATAGCCCGGCGAGGTGAAGTTGTCTGTTTCGAACAGTCCCTGCTTGCCGCCGGCAACCCATGTATTGCGGTCGAACCCGTTGGCGTTCAATCCGGCAACGACCAAAGCCTGGTAGTTGAAACGTGTGTAGCCTCGGCCGAACGTACCGAACACTTCGATACCGTTTTCGTGCCAGGTAGAAGGAAGGATGGTCGTTTCGCCTTCCGGACGAGAAGTTCCGAAGAAGTTGATCGGCTCGTGATGCTCGTTGGTCAAACCGACCGGGACGATCAAATGACCGGCACGGACATTGAAGGCCGGATGGATAAGACGTGTGATGTGGAATTGTTCCAAAGCAACTTCACCGCCTTTTTCAACTTCCATTTCGTATTCTCCGTTTTCTGTGTTTTCTATCTCATAGGCACTTCCCGTACCTCCAGCCTCAAATTCTATTTCTGCTCCTAATACCCATTGGGAATTGAATTTGTAATCGAAAGCCAAGACAAAACGGGGTATGGAGATCGAATTGCGATGATCTTTCTTGCTTCCGTTGTCCGTACCCCGGAAACGGTTGATGCCGTAGTCCATAAAGTTTGCGAGGATCTCCCCATATCCGCCGAAGCGGAACTTGTTATATCCGGCTGCATAAATGTCTGCGGATTGTTCCACTGCGGATTTTTCTGTTGTTGTTTCTTCTTGTTCCTGTGCAAAAGCCGTTATACAAGAGGTGAGTAGAGTGATTGCTAATAAATTAGTTAACCTTTTCATTGCGTTTTTTAATTTTTGGCAAAATTAGAGGGGCTGTCAACGGTGTGCAATCGCAATTAGTAGGTAAAAAGGTTCCGATGTTACCCATTTGTAGGTATTGCGCCTGAATATCACCTTGATTAGGTAGTAAAAGACGTTTTTTTACTCACATATAGGTATTGTAGGAGGTGGGAAGTACCCGTATCTTTGCAATGTCATTAAGAAAGTAACACTATTAGTATAATCGCTATATCAAAACCTTTTGTCAATTATGTAAGCATATAAGATGATTAACTATATCGAAAAGTTTTTATTGGTTATTTTCGGTATAAAAAAGAAGCCTCTCTGTGAAGAGAGGCTTCTTTTTTATGTTTCCGTTTCCCATTCGCTTCTGTCCGGAATCTGTTCGGCGTCGAGTCTTGGACTTGTTCCCGCAAAGGTCTGTTTGCTGCTCCGGCTGTGCCAAAACAATTACATCGGCTTGGCACAACTGTTTCCTGAGTAGGAAACGCCTGTTACATAAGCTTGGCACAACCGTTTCATGCCGAGGAAACGGTCGTTACATAGGTATGGTACAACCAATACGTAGGCAAGTTGCGTCATGTGAACTTACCAGTCGTATGCCTCGAAGTAGGCATCGAACTTTCCGGGATCGTTGATACCGCACTGTTTCAGTATGTTCAACATGCTTTTTTGTTCGTCCGGCGAGAGCGGGCGTTCGCCTTTTCGCACGCGGTAGTAAGTCCTGCGTCCGAACCGTCTCATCAGCTTGCAAATGGCTTCCTGCATCAGTTTGTAGGGCATCCGGTCCAGCATCCCGATGAAACCGAGCGCATAGGTCAGTTTATCGGCAGGGCGGAAATAAGCACATCGGTCGGTTTGCTTCTCTTGGTATTTAGGGCTGATGACGTGCCACAGTTTGACTTCGTCGCCGATCTGTTGTTCTGCGATTCTCCTCAAGCAAGTAGTGGCTTTGGGGCAATCTTGTTTCATGCAGAGCAGATAGGAGGCGGGGATGTCGGAAGAGTCGATTTTTTCTTTCATATATTCCATTAATGTATTATAGTTGTTTGATCCGTCTGTGACGGACGTTGATGTAAAGATACATAATAATGTAAGGTTTTGCAAGTCTTGAAGCTGTTATTGAGCTAAGCAACCAATACTCCGTATTTTGTATATCTTTAACAGAAGGGGAAGCTTTTCCAAGATGAAATTACGAAACCTGCTGTTTTTGCCGTTTTTCCCCTCCAATGTGAATAAAGGAAGTTTATCTTATAGGTGATTGATTATCTTTGTTTTGATGAAGATGTAAAGATGTTTGGCGAGCGGTTGAAAACAGCTCTTTTTTTATATGGCTTTAGGCACTTTTTGCAATGTAAGTCATTGCTAATAAGAAGTATATGGGTATAAGAAGAAAAATAGCGAAAAAACGTACGTTTTCTTTCGCCATTTTCACTGCACAAAAATACAACTACTTTTTAAACCTGCAATCCTTTCTTCCAATTATTTTCCCTTTTCTATATTCTTTCTTATCAATCAGATAACTTAACAAGTACGAAAAACCGACTTTCCAACACAAACCCTCCAGAAAGCCCCTCAAAAATGACTAAAAAAAACGTACGTTTTCTCTCGTCAAAATACAG
>OLFW01000284.1_pt1 | contig 46958 bp, 51 predicted proteins | sample 1605351 | NCBI WGS metagenome assembly OLFW01 (sample SAMEA3888918, study PRJEB22519) | human gut metagenome | biome: human gut; feature: human-associated habitat; material: faeces | place: Denmark | collected 2010 | reverse complement strand
ACTTCCGCAGCCTCCGCCTCCGTCATGTCAGGCGGAGAGAAAGGCACATTACGCAGTTTCATTGTCATAAACAAAAATATTTAGTTGATGAATATTTCTCACAGCGAGGGCTTCAGCACATGGCTCCACAGTTGCGTACACAGCGAGACCGCCGCCCGCTCCCGATACACCATGTCGTGCTTCCATCGGTTCGCATACCACCGACGAAAGCGAAAAGCCACCTCCCTCATCCTGTTCTTGTGTTCTTCCGGCTCCACTTCGGGAGCCAATATATCCTGTATGCTTCGATCCACCAGCGCCTCGTCAACAGGCAAGTCTGGAAAGACCGAAGCCTCAAAGCCCAGATACCGCACACAGATGGCATTCAGCACCGCCAGGTAAGGCCTCATCCCCACCCTGTCCAGCTGCGCCAACAGCCAAGGCCAGTCCACGGGATGCCTCCTGACGTAGAACGCCCAGTCCAAGACGATACGCAGGCTGATATCCACCGAGGCAAAATGCTCCCCACTATGGCGCAGCAGATACAGCGAGTTGAAACGTGCGGAAGGCAAGGAGACGTTCACTATTCCCGATGGCTCCACCTCGTCAAGCTGCCCCTGCAAGATAGCCTCTATCTCGGCCGTCGAACGATGCGCATGCACATTGAGGAAACTATAATGGTTCTCCACCATCGTCTGCCCCAGTTGAAACACCGTGTGCTTATGGTGCGAGTTGTCTATCTCCACCCCAAACCGCGCATGCAACCGCTCGTCCGCCTCCTGCTGTTTGCCGAAGAGAAAGATGTCGATATCCCCCGTCGGGCGATGCTTCGGCACAGGCCATGCCAGCGACAGCCCATACCCCTTCAGGAGCAGCATACGCACCCCCATCTCGGCATAGAAAGCAGCAAGACGCGCTATCACCTGCCTGTGGTGCTCATACATCCGCTCCATGCGCATCACCATTCCCATCCACTCCAGCACCACCTCCTTCGGCGGACGCTGCCCAACGGGAAGCCTCTCCACCACGTCAAAGACAATACCTCCCACCCCTTGTCGGAAAGCCTGGTCCTTGATCTCCCACCAGTCGATGTCAGCAGGCAGGTCCACGACCTCCTCCCTCACCGCCATCCGCAGCAGGAGCAGCAGTACCCGGTCGTTATTTCCCACGACACACGCTCTTGATGACCTCCACATACTTCTGAGTACCCACCTCGCGCGTCAGGTTGTCCATCACAAACTGCCGTCCGTTCCGTCCATACCTCCTGCAGAGTTCACGGTTCTCATAGAGCGAGATGATCGACTGCTTAAACGCCTCCTTGTCCCCCGCTTTGGTGAAGATGCCACATTCGTTGCCCGCCAAAATATCCTTCAACTCATTCTCGTCGAAGTTGGCCAGCACAGGCCGCGATGCCGACATGATACTCCACGTCTTGCTCGGCACACTATTGGCACCCACCCCAGGCTTCGAGATGACAAGGCCCGCATCTCCCAGCGAGAATACATAGCTGATGTCCTCGTAGGGCTGAAACGGCAGCATTGTCACGTTCGTCAGTCCGTCACGCGCCACGATCTCCTCCACCTGCTTCTTATAGGCACCTTCGCCCACCAGCACCAGGCCAATCTCCGGATGCGACACCTTCAGTTCCTTCATCACCTCCAGCAGCATATCCATATTCTGCGTCAGTCCGATGTTACCCGAATACTCAATGTAGAACTTCCCTCGGTCCAAATGATACTTGTCAAAGAGCTTGTTCTTCTCACGCGGCACGTCCACCACGGCGTTCTGATCCACCCAGTTATAGACCACCACGATCTTATCCTCGGGCACGCCCTTCGCAAGCAACAGTTGCTTAAAGTCTTCCGAAATCACAATGATTTTGTCAGTACAAGCATAGGTGATCTTCATCACCAACGAACCGATATTCCACAACAGTCCTCCTTTTTTAGCCAAGCCCGTTCCTGCCAAAGAGTCAGGAAACAAATCTTGCGCATTAAAGACCACAGGTTTCCTACGAAGCAACTTGACCAATGGCAATTTCAGTCCTTGAATCGGAGGCGTACTGTCTATAAAGACTACGTCATACCCTTTCGTCAGACAATACCATAATTGTATCACCTCGCTCAACAGATAGCGCAAAGCCCGCGCTATCGGATTCTTCCCCTCTCCATACAAGGGAAAGCGATAAATACTAACCTTGCCACCACACTTTTGCTCATGTCGTTTCCACACGACGTTCGAATCCACATCTCGTGTCGGCGTGGGTACTGTCAGCACAGACTCTATACCTTCTTCAGCACACCGCTCCATCACATTGTCCAAGATATACAAACCCGCACAAGTTTCTGGATAGTAATATGCCGCTGGGAAAAACACTTTCATAAAACTTTATTCTGTGATAAATTTCACTTCAGCCACCAATCTCTCAGCCAGTTCCACAGCTCCCTTCGGAGTATCGTCCGTCACGATCACATGTCCAGAACGAGACAGACTACTTGTCACAGGAGGTATCACGTCGCCCTCCTTTGGATAAATCTCCCAAAGATACACATGGGGGTTATTCAATACCTCCGTGTTAGAAATACTCACAAGCATTCCTGGCTTCGGACAGAAATAACGGATACATACCCCCTTGGGATCTTCTTTGGCGCTTAAGTCAGGTTCCACACCCAAAGCCACATCAATAGCCGCTGCCACCATATCAATGCCCGTACTCAAATGAGTCAACTCTGTAGAAATAAAATCTCCGCCAAGGCGCGCACCAACCTCCATCAAATATGCCTTACCGTTCATCAACTTAGCCTCAGCATGACAAGCGCAATTGTTCACACCCAAAGCCCTAACGCCTGCAATAGCGGCAGCCTTCAGCGTTTCAACCTCAGCATCAGAGAAACAGGAGGGTTGATTATGCCCCAACTCCACAAAATGCGGAGCGTCCGTCGTCTTTTTATCAGTCACGGTAAGCACGTTCACCTTGCCGTTCCATACAATGATCTCTATAGAAAACTCCGGACCCTCTATAAACTGCTCTATCAATACAGAATGATCCCGACTTTCACTCAGAGCCTCATCATAAGCTCTGATGAAATCATCCTTATCCATATTACGAGAGACCTTTGCAATACCTCTTGAACCCGAATTGCGAGACGGTTTCAATATCGCATCGGTATCAAACTCGCTCTGCAAACGACGCCAAGCGTCCTCGGCATTCACTGTCAAGATACTTTTTGGCGATGGTGCATTACCTTTTTCAAATGCCTCACGCATCAAATGCTTGTTAGTGGCCCTGATGGCTTGCTCACGCGTAATACCCGAAAGCCCAAACTCGTCATTAATTCGCCCCATTACGCTCATGCTTACTTCCGAGCAAGGATGGATCACGCCATCAATCTGCTCGTCACGCAATGCTCTCAAGACCTCCTCCTCCGAGGTGATGTTCACCACCAAGGCCTTGTCGGCATATTTAAGTCCCACAGCATTGGGATTTCCATCCGCAGCGATGACATATATACCCAACTCTTTAGCCTTCTTTATCACTGGCAGCTGCAAGATGCCCGCTGCAAGTACCAAAAGTCTTTTCTGCATAACATTTAGTGATTTACGTTCTCTCTAAAAAGCACCGTTTTAATAGTCTTCAGAACAATCTTGACGTCCATCCAAAAGTTAAGATGCTCCGCATAGTAGTTATCATTCTTCATTTTTTCTGCCCCATCAATACTATTACGGAAATACGCTTGGTTATAACCCGTTATACCAGGCTTGATGGTCAATACAGAAGGGTATTTCTCCTCATATACATGGAGAAAATCCGGCGTATCTGGACGAGGGCCGATAAAACTCATCGTACCGTTAAGTACGTTCAAAAACTGCGGAATCTCGTCAATACTTGTCTTACGCATCAATCGCCCGATCTTTGTTACACGCGGATCATCATCACCATTATACGTATCCCCATTTTCCATGCGAATATCCGGCGCATTCATGATCATCGAACGGAATTTATACATTCCAAACATCTTTCCACCTTTGCCTATTCTCTTGGCCTTATAGAAGATAGTACCCTTGTCAGAACAATAAATGATTGGTCCAAGCACACAAATGAAGACTACCACAAAGGGCAAAGCCAACAAGCCGATGGCAATATCCACCAGCCTTTTACCAAAAAGTTTATACATAAGAGATTTTAATTATTTAGCAAACCAAGGATGCCATTCCCGTTCGAATAAGGACAAAGCATCCGCTTTGACCAACGCACGCTGACCAAAAAAGTGATACCATACAACAGCGAGGGAATAGAATTCCCCGATGTATGGCTAAGCAAAAATATGGTTACAAAACGCTTCCCTTATGGGAAACTATAGACAGTTTTAGGATTCAAAGTTCCTCATCATGGTATCGCTCCATGCCCTGCCGCCACTCGGATGAGGATAAGATTTACAACAACGCCAACGTACCGCCCTATCGGTCTATGTCTATTGTACCTATTTCGTTAAGGCGAAAAACAACATCACCCCAACACCACGGGGCGCTTTGGTTTCTCTATTCCCCGTTGGCTCAATCTTCTTGCATACATTGACTGAGGGCTAACATGCACACCGGCTTCTGTAGCAGCCCATTGATACTTGGGGCTACCAGCTTTCAAAGCACTCATAGAAGGAGCTTTCTCTTTTAGCCACTTGTCCAACCACAACTTCTTCTTTATGACCTCCTCTACGTTTGAAGTGTTTGCAGGATGCACCTCTACATAATAGACCTTTCCATCATAGCCGACCGCATAATCCCACCGCGATTCATTGGGATAGAGCATCTTAGTTTCTTCGTCAATATTCAGGCTACCATCAAGCCTTCTGGCCTCCTTCACCATCACTGCCCGCTTGTCAGCCTTTACTATTGCCTGCAATCCTTCACGATAACCATGCTGCACGTCCGGCGTATTCTCTATTCTATGGCCTTTCGAAAAGAGCAATTGGCTTTATCCGCTCCTGCTGTCTTTTGCTTCTTACCCTTACTCATCACAATACTTCGTTACAAGTTCAGAGGCCCGAGTGGCAAAAGAAGAAAGGCCACCCCATTCGCTCACGACGGGTTGGTCGTCCAAAGCATCAAGGGAGGAAATATCAACACTCTCAACCTTCTCACCCTTTCTTTCAAAAGCGTAGGTTCTGATGGACTTATCAAAGATGCCAGCAAAGATGCCAGCCCCTTTCCCCGAGACATCAAAGAGCTTTGCCAATCCTGCCTCTTTGTTTTTATTTGCAGATTTTTTTAGGATGTTGAAAGCCCACACAAACTCGAGAGGGACGGTAGAGTGAGTAGATACGATGACTTTTTTACCCATTTGTACCAACTCCAGTATTTCCAACAGCACAGACATGATCGCTTTGGGATGAAGTCCCATTTCGGGCTCCTCGATCACAATATACTCATACTGATCCTTGTTGAGCAACTGCATAGGAGACCCCGACACACAGTAGAAGCCCATCAGCAAGGGCATAAACTCCTTCTGTCCAGCACTCCACGTCATAAACGGCATATCCATCCCGTCCACCTTCATACGCATTTTGCGCTGTCCATTCTCATTTTCAAGTTCCACCCTTCCACCATGAAAAATAGAAATGTCAAAAGACTTTTTCTGCGCACTCTTCAGGCGAGTTTTTACGGGAAACAAGGTAGTATTCCCTCCCAAGCCTATCGACATAAACACACGCAGAATCTCACTAAACTGGCGCAACACATAAGGAGCCGTAGGGTCAAACTCTGAAAACGCCTTGGGCCGCCCTTCCGAAATGCTAAACACCCTTTGAGCAGGTATGTAGAACACCTTCTCCTCCGCCTCCTTCGCATGATTCCTCATCAACGAAGTCACAGCAGAAGCCTCTCGCCCGTCATAAACTATTTTGGTGTTCTCCCCCCAAATACCAGCCATACCATTGCCGAAGTACGCCTCCAACAAATAGGAAACATTACTCTTGCTGATGATATAATTATACTTCCTCAGCGTTTCGACAATAGCATCCTTGTCTTCCAACAGTTTCAGCAGTTCAAGAAACAGGCTTTTACCCGAAGCTTGCGCGCCGACAAGAATGGTAAGATCACCAAACTCCACATGAGCCTTGCCTATCGGTCCAAAGTTTTCTACTTTCAGTTCATTCATATCTCAAATGTCAAATGAAGTCTGCAAATATACACTTTCCTTTGCTTCCCTGCAAGTTTTCCCCAAAATTTCTTGCCGTATCGCAGTTGCAGTTCTAGTTGTTTCCCTTACCAGCATGTATTTGAGCATAGAATAGGTCAGCAATTCAGGGTGAAGATGCTAAAACATATCAAACATTTCTCAATACCGTTTCCCCAAACCTTACATTGCAAACTTTTTCAATTGCCGCAAAGCAATCGTGACGAAAGACACATTAAACAATTTCTCCTTACGCTTGCTCCATTTCTGTATTTCTTGCACCAGGAAATCGATAACAGTCTTTTCATCAGCATCCTGCCACCTCTTCATCTCGGGCCTGTTCTCCAACAGATAATCCACCGTAGAGAGGAGTTCTAACGAATAGTTGGAATAATTGCCACGCAAGAACTGCATCGCCTTATTACAAATATCTCGCAAACTACTATCCTTATAATTATCAACGTATTTCTGAGCCTCCGACGCAGCGTCATCAGTCAGCCAAATATAGTCAAATGGGCGCACGTTCATACCACCCATCCCTTTCACATAACTACCATTCATATAGTAAAGAACATGAGCCACCTTACCACCTGAATAAGGACCATAATAATAAGGTTTAAAGTCTATGCGAAAGTATCTTTTCGCTCCGAATCGCTGCATAAAGTATATCAGTTTCTCGGCAGCAAAGACAGAAGCAAACTCACCCTCACTATTCATATCGGCGAACATCAACAAAAGCATGGCTCTGGCCGGTGTGAGCTTTACACGCTCCGTTTTCATCCTTTCCACGATGGCATCAGAAGGCTCGTACAAATACACATCACAGTCCACTGTAGATAGTTCCTGCTCCACCATTTGCTTAACCCGTAGCCAGTCAAGCCCCCCATTGTGTGAACCAAGAGGCGGAATGGCAATGGAACGGATCTGACGGGAAACTCTTCTTCCAAAGACGCACACTCCTCTATATTATACTGCTCACACATATGGTTTCCTTATTATCTATCATCATTTAAAGAATTAAAAGTCGCCTATTACCCAATGACCCTCCTTACGTCCTCCTTCACGTTTAAGAACGTGAAAATCTTCTCGCAAAGCCTTTAGTTCGCTTGAAATCTTTCTTGCAGAAAGACCGGTCTTTCTTGCTAAATCTGCTATAGTAGTCTTATTTTCCTTAGATAATATTTTTAAAATAAGAGCCTGAATATCAGACAGTTCTTTCTTGCATTCTTTCTTGCATTCTTTCTTGCACTCTTTCTTGCATTCTTTCTTGTTATTTTTGCCTACTTGTATTCCCAAGCAATCCGACCTACAAGGAATGTCAATCAAAAAATATGTTCGTTCTTCATCTGTTTCGATTGTCGCGCGAGGCGAACCATTTTCCTTCAACTTCTGTTGAATGGTTGGAATACCCGTCGCTCTTCCCTCGGTCAAATCCAATTCCTTCAAGAACTCTCCTAACCGTCGGTTGGTATATCGCCGGGAACGAAGCATACTAGCTTCTTTTATAGCCTGCATAGATATAGTATGGTTGGGGCCTCCAAAGTTGAGAATACTGATTTTATCTGGCTCAATAGTAATCTCAATAGGCTCACGTTCGATATAACTGCGGTGATAAAGACTATTCACAACAGCTTCTTCCAAAGCCTGATATGGATAATTGAATTTGACTACTGAACGTTCAGTATCCTCTGGCTTATGGATTTTCTTTTGGATGACGTTTGTCTTGAGATAATTCATAGTGTCACGAATCATCTTTGGCACACAACCTCTTATCGGCGCGACCTCTACCATATTATCAGGGTCTTGCAATCTACCATTAGGAAATATCACTATCTCAACCTGAGTCATTTTGAAAAATTTCTCCGGATGCTCACAAAACATCATTGCAGCGACATTCTTGACCTTGAAACCATCTGGTGCTGTTTCCAACAAATCCATTTGGTCTAAGATTACTTTTAAATTTTCACCAGAAAGGTCTTGGTCAGCCAAGTCACTACCCACTTCAACAAGGAAGTCTCTCAACAAAGTTGTTGAAATATCTCTTAAACTTATTTGCTCATTGCCACGGTCATCAAATGGAGTACGATTAGCCAAATTTATAAGTTCACGCTCATAATTATCTTTCGGCACGATGCTACTACTATTATAGCGGATATAATAATTGAACTCCTTCTGTTTTGCCGTTATACGGTCTGGCACCTTATATGGTCGGCGTTCTCCTGCCGTGACTTTAATTACTAGAATTGTCTTGCCATCAACCTCTTCTATGAAAAGACGAGGCTGATAATACGGACGGATAAGGTTGTTATAGCCAACCATATCCCTCTCTATCTGTTCGATAGAATCAGGATTCACACCTAAAACAGGACGAACAGCATGTCCATGTACTTCCTTCACTCCTACAACAATATACCCACCACCTGTATCCTCAAAATCATTAGCAAAGGCACAGATGCTACGATATATTGTATTTGGATTCCAACCTTCCTTATATTCAAGCTGATTGCTTTCCACTGCACTTCCACTAAGAAGGCTTTCTATGTTAATTGGCAATGCCATTTTTTCTTTGTTTGAGGTAACGAAAGTATGCTTTGAACTCATGAAATATTTCAATTCAGAGCTCTTCGTTTTGTTTTCCAAACTGGACATATTATCCATAAAGGATTGTCAATATGCGCCAGCCGAAAAGCAGCACGGAGCACACACTATGAAGACTGCAAATATACACATTCCGTCGCTTCCCTGCAAATTTTCCCCAAAGTTTCTTGCTGTCAAACAAAGACTGTACAAAACATACGTAAGACAATGCATCTACGATGAGCTCACTTCAATATCGAAACATGTTTCTTGTCACACCATTTCTTTACTCTATCATATAGTCCCGTCTTCTTTGCTATTTGCAGTGTAAATGATTGGCAAATCGCTTTACGAAGATTATCCTTGGACACTTGCGTGTTATATTCATGTCTCAATATTCCCGACAACCGCAGAACCACATCATGTCCATTACTCAATTTGTGAAGCGCTTCCACATCTGTCTTTTTATTATTCTTTGTTAGAAACTTAGCAAAAGTTCGCGATGGAAACATTTTGGATGACGACTTTGTTGGTTCTACATATTGGGTAACAGTATTCACTGTCAATTCGCATCCGTGAGACAAAGATACAAGATCTATAGGTTTAAAACAATACTTAAATTGTCTTTTGGAGTTATACCACTTCAACATGGAGAGATTATACACCTCCTTTTCTGCAACTAATACTAGGTCTTCGCCATATAATTGGCGTTTAGTTATCTTTTGAAATGCTTTGGGCATTACGTATTTATTAGATAGCATCTGCATTTCAGAGTCGTGATAGTCAGTAAAAAACAAATTGTCATCATCTTTCAAAGGACTATCCATAAATCTAAAATCACTATCCAATATCGAAATAAAGTTCTTACCAAGTTCTTTTTTCAATGTCCAATGCTGCTTTTCAACATTTTCACAACCATTGCAATCCTTGAAATCAACTTTGTCCTCGTCTAGAAAGACAGAATATACAGGAACATCATCAACCCCTTCTACCAGCACGAGCAGCTTTTCGATTGTCTTCTTGTCTGACTTATGAGCAAGAATCGCCTCTCGTGCCGGAATTGCAGACTCTTCAACTATCGCTTTCAGACTCTTGAACACTACCATTTTCACAAAGATCATACGTTAAATCCCAGTGTCCATGAATAAAAGCTGGCGAGTGGGTTGCTATTATTATCTGACACTGTGTTGTTTTTGCAATTCTAATATAGTCTTCCAACATTTCTTGCAACCATGCCATGTGCAAAGAGTTTTCAGGCTCGTCTATCAAAAGAATATTTTTATTGTCCAAACCAAAAACAAGATTGTGGCAAAGAACTAACAGATTCTGTTCACCACTTGACAACTTTCGTATAGGTATTTCGTGCCCATCTAGTCCAACGACCTGCATTTTGTCGTCTTTAAACAGAAGCCGCTTATAAGACAGGTGCTTGCCAGACACCATTTTGTCAAATGTAGATAGCTTCTCGTAATACGGTTCTATTGACGATAGCTTTTTATCAAGGTCTGTCAAATACAACTTCAACACCTCGTTGTAATGCACACCTAAATTCGACACTACCTCCAACTCACCTACCAAATCATATTTTTTATATTTCTCTATCTTTTGAATTACATCTCGATATATTTGTTCTTTCTTGATGTGCTTCACTTTATTAGTCGGTTTTATATCAGAAAGGCGCTTCACAAAAGTACCATCGATTTTAAGGCTTGCCACATTATATGCTTTCTGCGCCTCTGAATAAAAACTACTGATCCTTTTCTGAATATCCTCGACTGTTTTCGAGTATTCTGAAGTATTACTCTGTGATTTTTTGGCAACGAGGCGTTGTTCCTCTATCATAACACAGTTCTGGTTCTGCAAAAACTCAGCCATCAATAGTACCTTTTCTTCTAGAAAAGCAACTAGCTTTTCCTCCCGAGCATTTTCCAGGTATTCATCAAGCCTCGAAATATCTAATTCTCTATTAAAAGGAATGGATCTACTTAGCAAATGGCGGACAACCGCAGCGTCTATCACCATGCTTTCGTGGATCGAAACTTGTGAAATATTGAATTCAAACGTTACGTCGCCATAGCCTCGCTCGACCATTTTGGACTTATTGATCGAGATAGTGTGCCCTGCATCAAAACAAACCTCTATTCGGCCAAATGGAAGCATATAGAAGTACCATAGCTTCAAAGAACACAGGTGATTGATAATCTGCAAAATGGTCGTCTTTCCAAATCCATTTGGACCTGTAAGTATCAACACATTAGGGGCTTTCGTAAAATCGATTTCGTAACTATAGATATAGTAAAGTTTCTCTATTTTAATTGATTGTATCATGACTGGTAAAAATCTATATTCATCTCAGTAATTCAACCTATCAGCTTTGCCGGAAGGGACGCAAAGCCTAATCCTGCTTTCCTCCTAACATCTCTTTCAAACCATCTAATATCAGTTTCTCTGACTCTGATATTCGATAGACCACGTCAGAAATAACCAAATAAAGACGGCTGAGTTGCGTATAGTATTCGGAGTCATCCCCTTCACTATAAGAACAAGTAGAGAAGGCTCTTCCGTCAGGGTTTGACAAAACCAGAGTACAAGAATCTTCCTCCGTATGAAAATCATAATCCTTACATATTTTCACTGGGCATCCTCCTATGCAAGTACTATAACCTCCCTTGGAATTAGTCTCTTCCTTCCAAACTATTTTTTTAGTTTCAGTCGCCTCAATGAGCATCTTCAGCATCTTCTGATAATCTTCCTCTTTCATTTGTGCACTATTTTAATTAACTCCTTCAATTCTTGCATCACTTTCCAGCACGGACTCCCTTCAAGTTCTTGCTTCTCTATGTTTGCCACATTCTTCTCTTCCAAGCCTCGCGATTTTATTTTCTCCATAAAGGACGAGACCATCGTGTTTACCATTCGTTCAATATTATCCATCGCCTGCTCACTCGATCGTGACACTTTGTTTGTCAACTTCAGCAGGCTCTCGATATAATGAATCTCGTATAGTTGCGAACTAATTTCCAAAGAAATTTTACTCGCTCGATTTTTGAGATAAACAAAAAGCCACAATAGTCCTATTGTGATGGGCACACTCATCGTATAGGGCATATACTCATGCCATTTCTCAAAACGAAAAGTGCTTACATTAGACAAAAACCAACAATAGAACCCCAAAAACGCCGCAACGACAATCCCCAATGCCACAAGACAAACATAAAACTCTACCTTTAGCTTTTTCAACTCACTGCTGAGATCGTCAACGTTCTTCAACTCTTCAAAAGCCTTGTTTATTCGTTCGGTTATGCGTTTCTCTTCGTCGGCATCCTTCTGTATATTTTCTATCGTTTCCTTCCTTTCTCCCAACTCTTCGTCCAAAGAATCAATCTTTTCTTTCAACTGCTTAATTTTCTTTTCGTTGGGAGGCGTTTCATGCTGAGCCGCCACATACTGCGACCACAACTCGCTCCTTCTTTTTCGTAGTTGTCCCAAGCGTTCTTCCTCTTCTTTACGGTCTTTATTCCTAACACTCTCATTCTTGTCCACTGAAGAGTCTTCCGACAAATAACTTATAGAGTTTAAAAACAACTTCGTTGATTTCAGTAATTCTTTGTAGCGTGTTATAGTATCGTCCGTCAAATCTCCAGAAAAATCATGTTGAAAGTCAACCCAAGAACGATAGAGAGCGTCTAGAGGGTATTCCGATTCCGCATTAATCAATAAAAACTTTTTCGAAAGATGCTTTTCCAACAATCTTTCTGCTTTTACAATACGCTTTTCTATATCAGAAACATCCAGACCACTAAAGATATTTAGAGCCTCAAACTCATTACTACGAAGAGTATCTCGAACTATATCCAAGGTACGAATAACTTCATTGAGCGGATAATAATAAAAAGTTTTTTTTATCATGACGAAAGAAAAACCAAACTATAGCTTCAAAAAAGTTAGCGATTCCATTGACGACCACAACTACGAACAAGAACCATGTATCTACCAAGCAAAAACTTATCTTTTCATCTTTTCAACCAACGCCAAGATATCATCCACACTGAAATTGTCTCGCTGGAAGAAACTGATATTGTCTTTCAACTTCTCCTCATCCCAATTCCACCATTCCAATTCCAAGAGACGTTGAATTATTTCGGGCGAGAAACGGTAGCGAATCACCTTGGCTGGCACACCACCAACTATAGCATACGGGGGAACATCCTTGACTACCACAGCTCCTGCGCCAATTACAGCTCCATGGCCTACTTTAACTCCACCATTTATTAGCACGTGAGATCCAACCCAAACATCGCTACCAATAATTACTCTTTTATCTTCCGCAGCATGAACATCTTTTGGGACCCATTGTGTCTTTGTCCCATTAAGGGCTTCGGTAAAAATCGGTGAAGTTGATAACATACCCAGGGTATGTCCTCCCATACCTATCCTGCAATGATCAGCAATAGAACAAAACTTACCAATATCGGCACTCTCCACATCTGTATTATTGGCAACATAAGAATACGCACCAATTGACGACAACTTCATTTTTACATTTCTATATATTGTCGCAGTTTTGTGTATATTATTATCTGATGAGACAAAGGCAAATACAGATATATGCGGATTGAAAAAGTTAATAAAAGCGCCTTTAATAAAACTTATTTTTGTAGACATCGAGACTAACAAAGTTTATAGAGCGTTTCATCAACATCCATCCGATAAGCATCAATGAGAGAACCCTTCGAAGAATTAACTATCTCCACCCCTGAGCGCCGTGCATATTCGGCGAGCTGTAAATGAACGGTTGCGTCAAAGCTATAACAAAACAATTCAAAATCCAAAGAGATCCTACGGGCTGCTTTATTATTCTTTCCCCCGTCATAACAATGGATTTCGTGCGGGAAGGCAAAAGAATTGAAGTCACATCCTAGCAATACAATTTTCTTATAACCTGCACCTATTGCAAAGGCTATAGCCGCACAAATCACATTACCAAATGCAGGCATAATTGTTGTGATGTCAATTTTTTTAGGAGTAATATAATAACCGTTATACATGCCTATGAACAACTTCTTGCAATCGTAAGTAAGCACTTCTGGGTTTATCCTTACAAAGGATGTATTCCACACAAAGACCGTCTCCTTATAGATATCAATCGCTTTTTTAAAAGCATCTATATGTTGAGGCATCATAAATCCAGCATCAGCCATAAGGTAATAAGTGGGGACTAATTTCGTAAGATTTGCCATTTTAAAGAAATGGTTTACAACAAGTGTGTCGGCATTTCTGTCTGCTAGCAGATCCAGATCAACATCTGCTAATGAAGGCCCTAAACCACATATATAAATAGTATCACGCTTGCGATTTTTTATCACCTCTTGATTGTTCTTTAACAAAGCCAAAGTACCCTTTAAGGAGGGCAATCGTAGCAAATATTTTAGTTTCCCACCCGCATTCACAAACTGCAAATTCAGACTATATAAACTTTTAAAATTCATTTGTATTATTTTTGTATTAATGAAGCGTATAGTTCTACATACTCTTCTGCAATATTTTCCCAACTGTAAGAAATGACAGTTGCAGCAACTTTTTTTCTATCCCATTTCCTACCTTGTAAAGTAGGCAAAACGCTCTTTATCGCATCAGAAGAACTATCTTCTATTTTTATGGAATTTCTATCATTGAGAATAGCGCCCTCCATGGCAAGAGGCAAGTGCTGTGGAATAATAACAGGAACACCACAGGCAATAGCTTCTAGATAAACCAAACCAAAACCTTCTGACGAACTCGGAAGAATCATATAATCACAATCAGCTAAAATAGAACGAATCTCATCAGAACTTTTAACACCCAACCAATGAAAATCCAATCCTTCGGAATATTTTTCAAGTTTTCTTTTATCTTCCTCAGATATTTGGCCAATACAAAGATAGCGATAATCGCATCCACAATTCTTTAAAGCTTGGATAACACGTTCTTGTCCTTTTAACTTTGAGAAAGAGGCAATTGTACAAAGAGTTAATTTCTCATGTTTTTGGGGCTCTATGTAACTAAAAGCTTTATTGTCATAAGCATTTAGAATTACATTAACAGGAGGGATAATAGTTCCATATGTTTCTTTCAATATTTTGGGAATTGTTGTGGAAATTGCACATAACTTGTCAATTTTATTTGAAACACAAAGTGCATTTTCTAACTTAGCATATATTGTATGATTCGGAATATTATTATCAGTTCCAACATTTCCATGAAGTGTTACAACAACCTTTATGTTTGATGGTATAATTGGAAGATAATGCATTGCCCCTACACCATGCAGATGTACTATCCGAGGCTGCACTCTGCGAATCGCATAATCAAGTAAAAGACTTTTAAAAAATAATCCTGGAACTAAGACAATAGGCGAATACTCAATTTTACAACTAAGCGCATTGACTAGTAACCGCACTGCTACAAATGGATGTTTCATTGCATATTTTAGCAAACAACTCTTTGTCCATCCGAAGATTGTGAGATTATCCTTGTGTAATTCTTGTACATATACATCTGTAGCAGCCAAGTACATTTCCACATCATCATGTTTAGCAAGATGATACGATAACTGAAAAATGACATTTGCAAGCCCACTACTTTGACGCCCCCCTGCAAAGGAAGGAATATGACCAAAAGATAAAATTCTCATTTTCTTATTTCTTAAAACAGTCACTTAAGCGAGTTGGTACCGCCCCATTAGCAATAGCATAGTCAATAAAAGTAAAGAAATCTTTGTAATGTTCTTCATTCTCGCGCATATGCCAATAATGCACATTGATGGCAAGTGGCAAATCTCTTTTTTTACAATAAAGAAACAAATTCTTCAAGAAATCAAAAGATGTGCGATTAGTTGCATTAACCTCTAAATGTGTACCATAGTCCATTACACCTGGATATGGGAATCCCAAGAATAAGCGAATATACCAACGCTTAATATAATTCATAAGACTCTTGAAAGAAAATGACCTATCGAAAGAAAAGCCTATAATGCCTGAATAATTCATTTCATTTGAATATACAGCTTCAATACCTTCCTTCAATATTCGATTACTTGGCGCTACAAAACAGTTGATAGGATAGTCAAAAACTTCCTCTAAATACTTCTTGTTTTTTCCAATGTTCTCAATCAAATCAGGCTCGTTATTTCGCCAGATCATTTCTGGGATTTTCGTCCCATTTTTATCAAACTTATATCCATGGTATACTCCATGCAATGCAATATCACACTTACCATCAATAAGTTTTTTCTTAAGGTAATTAACGAGTTCTTTATTTTCACCTACAGGACGAGGCTTTTTATTATCCATTGTCTCTGGACAGCCCCCATAGACATCTGTCACAGTTGGAACAACTGCAAAAGTAACGGGAAAATCTGGGATAGAACGATATACATGTTCCAAATCCTCTGGACGAGTAAAAAAGTTACAATCGTCATCTCTTATTATTAATCTTACCATAATTATATACGTTTTTTTTTCTTTATCATATCAAACAAAATTACAAATATAGGTACCCTCAATATGAATACACTTATTAAATAGCATATGGCACAGCATAATACTCCTAAAATAAAACGTATTATATCAGATACATCACTCAAAAAATATCTACATCCTATCAATACCAAAGATGTTACAACTGCCGCAATTACTATTCCTTTCAGATTTCTAAAGAAACTAACAAGTTCAAATTCTTTATACTTCTTTAAAAGTAAGAATAACAACATCCCTGTAATATATATAGCCGACAAAGCTGTTGCGAGAGCCAATCCATTTATTCCCATGACAAACGGAAGAGACAGATTTAGCACAAGATTTATAAGCACACCTATTGTTGCGTTTTTGGCAGGAGTAGCACTATCTTTAAGAGAATAAAAGACATTTGTTACTGTTCCCCTCAAAGCTAGGAACAATAAACCAAGTACATAGAATCCCAATAACTCTTGTGTTAAATCAATAGCTGAACTATCAAAAGCCCCTCTTGCAAAAGCCAAAGTGACAACCTCACGTTTAAAACATAACAAAAAAGCCATTACAGGAAGTAGGAAAAAAGCATATGCAGACAATGTCAAATTAATTCTACTATTTAATTGTTGAGTATCTCCTTTAGCAGCAGACTCTGCATATAACGGATACACTATAGTAGCAATAGCAGATGTAAAAAAAGAAATAAAAATAGTATTCAGTTTCTGCGAATAGCTAAGTGCAGCAATTGAACCAACAAAAAGAAATGATGCGACCATTCTATTAATCATGGCATTTAGTTCTGCAACACTTATACTCCAGAATACTGGCAATGACATTTTCAAAGCTTGTTTGATTTTTTCGTCTTGGGGATTTATGTAAAAGGAAAAAGCAAAATATTTTCTTATCAATAATCCTAAGAAAGCGAATTGAAGCAAAGTGCCAACTATTTGCCCAATACAAGCAGCTACTATTCCATATAAAGCATGCAACAATACTATTGACACTATTAACCCTATATTAAGCAATAATAAAGACAACTCCGGAATTACATATTTTTTATTTACATTTAGAATTGCTGTATACACTTTTACTATTAGTGAAAAAAACACTGTTGGCAATGTTATTCTTAACAGAGTAACTGCAAGATTATGTAGTTCGGTATTAAAACCAGGTGCAAACAAATATATTAATCCACTTGCAAAAGTCTCACCAATAATAAAAAACAGCAACACAAATAATGTAACTATTATAACAAGATTACTTGCAAATAAATCTGCTTTTTCACGACCTTGATTATAAAAAATATCAGAATAGAGAGGAACTACTACTGACTGTATTGCAACGGCCACAAAAGAAAAAAGAATTACTGGTATTTGAATAGCAATAGTATATGCATCGACTGCAGGCGAAACGCCATAATAGTATGCAACAACTGCTTCTTTCGCAAATGAAAGTAAATATCCAAGGACCATTACAATAGTAACTCCTATCGCTGATTTTGCAATATTTTCTTTACTCATTTCTTTAAATGTAAATGAAATAAAATTGAATATGTTATTTTTTGGAATAGCGTTTCCATTGGATATAATTTTTTATACATTTCTTCAAACGAATGTGTTGCATAGTCTTTTTCAAACTGATGCATCCTTTCTATCTCCATTTTCTTACGCTCTTCAGAGGTATTATCTAGATATCCTTTTATAACCTTCAAAGTTGCAGTTTCATCTGTTTCAGTTACTTTCAAATCACATTCACCCAAAAACGTATCACCTTTTAGAGTATTAGTAACCACGACCGAAGCTCCATTTTTTACATCTAAAGAAGGTCTAATGGATTCTATCCCCCAAAAATCCCCAATGACAATATCTGAATAGCGAGTAGCAGTTCTATAGGGACATCTAAAACAAGACTCTCGCATCATATAATGAAGACCAAACCAAGTATGAAATATATTACGATAGGCTGGAACATCTTTTTCATTACCATTTTCAAAAGAATAAGAAATACGCAATTTTCCCCATCCTTTTCTTTTAGAACGGAAATTATATCTGACAAGAGGAGAATTAAATTTTTCCTCAAGATGTTTTCTATAATCTTTCCAAACATATGGTGAATTCACACCATGACAAATAATCTCACAAAGTATCAAATTCTCTCTCAACCTTGTTGGAATACTGTTTCTAAGTGCATCTGTTTGACAAGGTGTTCCAAAAAATAAGACTCTATTATTTTCAACTAATAATTCTTTTATTTTTTTGTAAACACCTTCTGTGTTACTTTGAAGATATTTCGAGCCTTTAATGGCATCAATAATTGAATTTTCATTTGATATTATATGGGCGAGATTCCATTCTTTATCAAATGCAGCTCCACATACATACCAACCTTTCTCCAAAGCCAACTCTGCTAAGGCACTACCAACACCACCAGAAGTTGATGAAAAGCGCTTACGACTATCAACATTCCAAGCACAATAATATTTAGCTTTTGGTAAAGTATCAGACGGATGCTTAACTTGCCACTGCAACAGCGAGCAAGCATTCATACATTTACCACATTTAATACAAGTATCCTCATTAACAACAGGATAATAATGTAGACCTTTTAATGCAAATTTTATACTTGACGTAGGGCATACATTTGAGCATGCTCTACATCCAGTACAGTTATGCATATTTGCAAGTTTAATTTGTTTCTCCATACAACGCATTTTTTAGGAAGTTAAAAGAATTTACTTTATACGGAACAAACTGTTCTTCAGCTCGCGAATAATTAACGTTCATCATATCAGTAGAAAGCTCATCAATCATCGTTTGATTGAACATACGATTATCCAATCCAAACATTTCTTGCAAACTCTCCATTCGTGCATTTGCAAAACCTTTAGGAGCCACAAAATAATTTTTTCGGAAAATAACAGAAAACGCAGAACAATGAAATGAATTAGTACAAATATATGCTGCATTTTTAATAAGTCCTATAAACTGTTGGGGTGAAACTGCACGATATAAGTAATCAGAATTAAAACGGTCACGTGCATTTAAATTCAAATGAACAACTTTATACCCAGTTAATTTTTTAATTTTATTAACGAGGTTAACAGCCAAATCATTAGTCCCTAAAAAATAACAGAAAATATATGGTACTTCTATATTTATATTTTCAGAAAGCCTATCCCAATAGTCCTTAGATTTTAAAAAAACAGGATCAACAACATGAGTGACAGCTTTTCCAGAAAGTTTTTCAACTACTGCAATGTCACTTTTTTCGCGAACGGAGATAAAATCCATATTTGCAAGATACCCTTTAAATTCTTTCCATCTAGCCTTAGGCCAAGGGTCAGCAATACTTGGGGCATACCCAATCCTTTTTACATTCTTCATCGACTTTGTAAAGTCAAAAAAGTATGTTGGATCATCGAAACATTTCACAAAGTTCCATACTTGATCACTTCCACATATATAAGCATCAGCTATAGGCGGATTTTTTATAATACTATCTCTGTCATAGACTTGATGCGTTAGCGGTAAAAGCTCAGAAATAGCCTTATGCATTATACGGTTTTCTAGTTTAAACTCTCTTTTAATTTTTAAATTAAAAAACACATAGATATTACGCAGAATGTCTCGGAAATCAGTAACTCTTAAGTATAATTTCCAAGAAGCATCACTATATTTAGGCCAATATTGAATTATTTCGCATTCTTCATGCAAATCATTTTTTAGATAAGATGATAAAGCATGAGCTTGTAAAATGGCACCAAAGTTCTTTGCAAACTGAAATGTAAGAATGTTTATCTTCATATTTTATTTAATTAAATTTCTATTCTTTGACGCAAAAACATACATAATCACTAGCTGGAAGACGTAGGCTGCACCCAAAATATCTGGATTAGAGAAAAGGGCTATGACTATGCAAACTAAATAGGGTAATACTGCTTTATTGTTAATAAATATATTCCAATAAATGTTCATAAAAAAGAACAATCCAATAAGCCCTTGGCAACAAAGACATAACCAGAAAGCAGAAACGAAGACTTCTCCATCGGCATAAATAATTAAGTCTTTTGTAATGTATCCTGCCTCATAGGCATCCTGCAAGTTTGCGTACGGCACGCCAAAAATCCAGTCCACTACATTCATGTTTGCAGCTATAAGCCATCCATTTATGGTCCTGTTATTTTCTTCCACATCGGTACTTTGAAGTTTTTCAAGGCCCGCCGCGGCAAACGACGAGAATAAAAGAAAGTATAGCAACCCAGCCAAAGCTAGCAATCCCAAGACACGGTACCGCATTTTTTGTTTTTGGGTTATCATGAAGAATCCTATCATAAACAAGGCCATGAAGATACCTGTTGTTGACGTGGACAAAATCATGGAAAGTGCGATACCAAAAGCATATATCATTTTTTTCTCATATAAACTAAAGAATAGCGGAACCAACATAAAAGAAGTATACGATTGTGGTTCCCAAAAGAATGAAGTCGGTCGATCCAAAAAAGAATACAAACGTGTTTGAGAGTTCATGTCAGGCATAAAAGGCAATTTTATAGGTTGGATTGATTGCCCCGACATTATCAGTATAACATGATAAAGCAAACCTATAATACAAACAATTGAAACAATGTATATTGCATTTTTAAGTTTTTCAAAATCAAGATGTGGAACGATAATTACTATCGAAACAAGATAAATTACATCAGCTATAAAAGAATTAACAAAATAGCTTGGTATTGAGGGCATCAAAAAAAGCCAAACAACATCATGAAAGACTATAAAAGCCAAGTATTGATATATGTTATTGAACGACTGTTTTGATCGCAGGGGGGGCGTCGAATGAGACACACATCCAATATCAACAAGAAACCAAATGATAATTGAAACGACCCATATCCATACCCAGCAATGATCGGGTACAATGCAAATGCCAACTCTAATATACCTGTATTAAAGAGGCTATTCTTTTTCTTCAAAGACAATTCTAACACGATTCTAAGTCTTTTATTTTCTTAGCCGGCACGCCAGCATACAAACTATTTATTTTACAGACTCCTTTCACCACGCTTCCGGCAGCAATCACACATCCTTCCTCTATTATTGTTCCAGGAAGTATTGTTACGTTTGCCCCTATCCAACAACCATCTTTGATAACAATTGGAAGAGGTTTTAGTTGCCCTCCCCTTTTATCACTACTATTCATTGAATGGTTTGAAGTTATAAAAACTACATTATAACCGACAGAGCAATTACAACCGATTTCGATTAACGCATTGTTATCAATAAAGCAATTACGATTAATAAAAGAGCCCTCCGCTAGAAACAATTTGCGAGTAAGAATTGTACAATGCCCATGTACAACTCCTTTCACCTTTACGCCTATGCAATTTAATATAAAACGGCGAAAACTTAGAGGAACTATATAAGACATCAAAACTCCATTTACCAATAAGTTCCACCAAAATTGGCGATCAACTATCGTCTCTGATAAAGACTTCAATTTATGTAGAAAAAAAGCCATCTTAATTATATGCTATTTTAGCAACCTCTCCTGCATGAAGTTTTTTATTTTAAATGTTTCACCAAATCCTTAGCCTTAGCATATTCTTGAGGAGTGCCTATATCAATCCATGTTCCATTTAGTGGATAGCGGATAACCTTCTTTCCTTGAGCAATAAGCTTCTCCACAAGATGAGTGGCATGGAAGAATGTATTTTCTGGTATCTCAGCAAGGGCACGCTTCTTGATAAGATAAATACCAGCATTGGCATAGTAATTATATTTCGGTTTCTCTATGAGACCCTTAATATTACGACCATCCAAATCAAGAATACCCAACTCTATACTCACATTATAGGGGACAGCTGCTACGGACATTTCCGCATCATTCTGCTGAAAATGAAGGAAGAAATCTTCATAATCGATATTAGTGAAAAGATCAGAATTCATCACAAGAATGGTATCATTATAGAATGTATCTACAAACTTAATGCTACCAATAGTACCAAGGAACTTGGGTTCCCGGAATGTACGCACCTGCACACCATCACGAGGAGTGGAAAAATGATCCTCCAACTGCTCTGCAAGATAGTTTACAGTCACATCTATATGCTCTACACCATATGAAATTAAACGGTCTATATTATGGTCAATAATACACTTTCCTCCTACTTTCAACAATGGCTTAGGAGTCTTTTCCGTTAAAGGACGAAGACGTTCACCCTTTCCTCCTGCCATAAGAACTGCATCAATAGGAAGTCGTGTAATAAACTTTTCTAGATTGACTATATCAACAATATGATTGTCAGAATCAAGAATCGGAACCAACTTCATTTTTTTCAATTTCTGATCATGAAGATGCTGTACATCATCATCAACACCTCTACGAAGGAAATTGAAGTTTTTATGCATCACATTCTCAATAGAGTCATTCACAGAAACACCAGCTATCAAAGCTCGTCGAGAATCACCATCAGTCAAGGTACCCACCATTTTGTCATTCTCATCAACAACAAACAATACCAAAGGATCAGGCATTAAAGTATTTATAACTTTTAACGCTGACAAAAGCGATTGACTTTTATTAATTATATGTTCATTTTTCAAACTCATGTTTTTGTTTTTTAATAATTAGATGTGGAGATTGACCGAATACAATGCTATCAGAAGGAATATCTTCGTTCTTAATTAGCGTACCAGCACCAATTTTCACATTATCACCAACCTTACATCTTCCTAAGATACTTGAATTAGCAAAAATCTGTACATTTTCTCCCAATACAGGATAATAGATTTCACCATTTTTACCATCTATTCCACCTACAGTACATCCCTGATAAAAGAAAAAGCCTTCTCCATATTTAGCCCTACCCATTACAGAACCTAAAGGATGTTCGGCTCCAAACTTTTGCGGTAACTCTATCGCATAGAACAAATCTACGCTATTCATTATTTTATTTAGATAGTAGATTTTATCGCAAAGTATAGTATTTTGTGTATTAGCATATATCTCATGAGACAGATAATACAGAAAAATCATATATTGTACAGAATGATACGGGTTAAATCTTACATTTTCATGCCCCCCCAACATCTATTTTGAAGTATTTATTAGAAGATGCCCAAAAGTTTGATTCACATTTTCCCAATGCTAAATTCAGATAATCAGAAATAACCGTCTTTTCAATATTGCTAAGTATAAAATGGTTCTCTAACTGAACTATCAATTGAGCAAGTATATCTTGCTTCGGAATTTGCAACTGCATCATAAAGCTATCTCCAACTTTGCGCTAATCTATAAACTTCATGATATTTTTCCTTATTCTCGAAGAGGAACTTTGCTATAACCTGCATCAATTCATAATCCTCTTCAGAGTCAATATCCAGTACACCCGTATCATCCATAACAATGGCATCACATTTCTCATCCAACAAGATTGCCGGTTCTATTTCTTTCAATGCAGTTGAAGAATATGCATAGATGGATGCATTCATGTCATAAAAGGCAGGCGCTTCTTGACGAGTTGTGTAATGAGAAGGAAACGCTAAATCGTAGAAATCGCCTTTCTTGGTTACCATGTTGAAATATGGATTTCTTCTAGAATTAGCAACAGAAAAGACAGCACGAACATCATTTCTTGCAATCTTTCTGTCGATTGCATTTTTAATATCCTCCACTGTTCTCAAAGGAGAAGTGATATCCAAATCCACTACCATGTCATAAGCCTTACCAAATTCTTTCTCAGCTCTCAACAGACAGTCTTTAATGACATCGACTTTTGAGACTTTATCTCCTGCCAAAGAAGAATCGCGCCATAACTTAGTAACAGCAACCCCTTTCGCAGAATCCATGATATCCATCAAGTCTTGACTATCAGTATTGACAACAACATCGTATGTATTTTCTGAACTTCCATACTTCTCTATATAAAGTGAAATTCCTGCTACAGAATACCATGCAAGAGGTATATCTAAAAAATCTCGTGCATTTTTACCTTTCACACCTTTTGAACCTGCACGACCACATAATGTAAATAAGATATTCATAAATTATTCTCCTTTAGCTATTTTAAGCACATGGAAAGCATGTCCCATTGTACTGTCATTTTCAATTTTATTGTTTAAAATCTCGAAGAAATGTTCAATTTCTCGCATCTGATATTCATTTCTTTCACTTGGCAGCTGAATTACTCTACCTATTCTCAAATATTCAATTCTGCCGTCTTCTATATCACATCGTATGGTATCATCTGGCAAGAACATTTCTAATGTACGAATCATAGAACGACCAAAATAATCCAAATGTAATTCTATTGAAGTTTTAGATGTTCTACCTATATATATAGCAACATCATCACTATCAATTTCTAGATTTGATATTTGTCTCTGTATAGAATATGTCTCTATCGGAGTACCAAAAAGCCATGTCAGGTAATCCCATTCATGAATGAGATCGATTCCGACACCACCGCCCATGTCTCGATGCGCACTATAGCACTTGCGATAATCCTGTCCTGATCGCCAGTCTGGAAGATAGCTTGAACTGATAGCTCGTACAGAAAACGACTTTGAAAAATCAATATTCTGCTTTACATATTGCAGGGCTGCACTATATCTAAGAGGGCACGCAACATAGCAGATAGTATCCTTTAATTCTTCAAACAGAGAAGTTTCTATATCAGTTTTATCAAATACAGGCTTCTCTATAAAAAAGGATTTAGTTCTATGCTTAAACTTCTGTATCGTATCATAATGAACCGATGTTGGATTCGTAACAAACACGACATCGTACATTATATTCGATTCCGCAATATCGTCATATGAATAGATAGATGTAACTAATGGTCGAATATCCAAAGGAACATCACTTCCTACTTTGCTACGATATAAATCAATAGTAAAGGTATTACCTTTTTGATTGAGATACTCGCAAACATTCCTCAAATGACGCTTACCTATCGAACCTAATCCACAAAAAGCAATTTTGTAATTACTCATTTTTACTGTTCTATTTCATCAATTATTGAAAGCAAAGTTTTATCTTTCTCAAAATTCCAATCAGGAGTGATGCCATTCTCAACTTGATTAAAGAATGCATTTATTTCCTCTCTGTAAGGATTTTCTGTGATAAAATCGGCATAACCATCAACATGCTCTGCCTTTTCTTCAATCTTTACCTGAAGATCCTTTTTTGATTTCAAATAATCATATTCATATAAAGAATCCGAAGTCCCATTCCATGTCAAATGTAGTTTTTCACCATATACCTCTAAATGGCGTGTTGCCTTTCTGGACACAACATCTACAGCAAATACACCTTTAGCTCCAGTCACATGCTCTATAGTTATCAGATAGTTATCTGCATAATCTATGTTAAGATCAGTATTCTTACTCTTGATAGCACAAACTTTTGCTATGTCACCAAAGGCAGATACCAACCATGGCATATCAATTGCCATAATCTCACGACAACCATTTGTTCTCGGATTACCAATAAAATAGTTATTATAACTCTCCCAAGGATGCCAATCTGGCAAATACTGTCCTACATGATAAATGTAGTTTAACTTCTCATTACATGGGCGCACCTTATTAATAATTGCCTTTGTATCCTCTTCGTACAAAAATGTTGAAGAAAGGAATAACACACAATTATTATCATGAGCAAGTTTTATATTCTCATCATACAGATCACTTACCAGATTTATCTCTGTAAATACATGTAGTTTATTCTTTAAACACAGGTTTATTAACTTTGCATGTGACAAAGGTGATGTACAAACAAAGGCACAAGTAGGATTTTCCTTATCAATTGCCTCTTGTAAATCATTATAACAAGATACACCTAAATCCTCTGTCACTTGCTTAACACGTTCCATTTGGGTATCAATACCAAAGATTTCAACGTCTTTTCTTTCTTTCAAAAGACGAATTCTTCTTTTTCCCATAGACCCCAATCCGATAACTATAACTTTCATACTCCTAAAGTTTTATTTCTTCGTCAATTGAATAATCTTGTTGTGCGATTCTTCCTGCCACAACATCCCAAAAAGAAGCCTTGATTCCATTGTCGCTACGCTTTACGGTCATGTTATCCTCAGAAAGAATATCACCTTTCTTGATAGGACGGCTTGCAACAATACGTTTCAAAACTACCTCTGAGATTTTCTTCTCACTCTCATTTGGCTGCTTTATTCCATCTCCCAAGGCCTGCTCAATATGGCGAATGGCTGATACCATTGACTTGAGTTCCTCAGAATTCAAGGAAGCCTTATGGTCTGGTCCTTCCATATTTTGGTCAAGAGTGAAATGTTTCTCAATAATCTCTGCTCCCATGGCAACAGCAGCTATTGGAACTTCAATTCCCATGGTATGATCTGAATATCCAACCCTGCACTTAAATGCATCCTTCATTGTCTGCATAGCTCGAAGGTTGACCTCATTCATAGGACATGGATAATTGGTTGTACAGTGTAAAATAGAGATATCCTTGACACCAGCCTCCTGCAATGTATCATAAGCAATGGCAACTTGTGCCAAGTTTGCCATGCCTGTAGAAAGTATAACAGGCATTCCATATTTCGCAACAGAGCGAAGATATGGAATATTAGTGATATCACCTGAGCCTAACTTGATAAAAGGCATTCCCAGGTTCACCAGAAAATCTAGAGACTCTGTCTCATCCGCTGTGGAAAGAAACTGGATACCGATTTCATCACAATACTGTTTAACCAACTGGAAATTATCATATGACAACTCCAATTTCTTCAGCATCGTAAACTGATCATCATCATTATTGAGATTTTTCTCCTGATACTCTGCTTTCTTTGTGCCTTTGGTTATAATAAGTTCCGTTTTCCAAGTTTGGAACTTCACGGCATCAACACCGGCAGCTTTTGCAGCATCGCAAAGTTTCAAAGCCAAATCGAGTCGACCATTATGGTTGACTCCTGCCTCAGCTATTATGTAAACATGTTGATTAGTCATGGTAATCTCTTAGCAAATCTTTTTCCTTGGTAATGACGACATCATCATACATCAACATCAGAACCCCTTCATCATACTCTCCGATTTGTGACTTATTCTCTATGCCATCAATATTGTTCATAATGAGTTTTACAAAATCAACTCCAGCACCATAGGCATGTAAATAAGCACCACCAAATCGAGGGTTAATCTCTGAAAGATAATACTCTCCATTTTTATAGAAGAAATCCATATCACAAGGTCCATTCAGTTCTAAGACACTACAAACCTCTTCTATAAAATCAAACAACTTTTGGTCCTTGAAAGAAATTGTTTTACTTGCTCCTCCAATTCGCGTTTCTATTTTACGCTTTGAAAATGCAGCTACAGGCTTATGACTAAAGCAATCTACATAAACATCAGCATCGCAGTCACCCCCTGTCATCAATTCCTGAATAATATAATCAAACTTACTTTCACTGAATATAACTTCCATTTCTTCTATTGTGTTGACACGCTGAGCACCAACACTTCCACTGCCAGATATTGGCTTGATAAATACAGGGAACGAAATATCTCCTTTTCCTAATCCAGCCTTAAAAGAATCCAATGAATTATATGTTAGGACAGTACGAACTCCTTTTTTAGACAGATGTAAGAACATTTCATATTTATCAAAGCATAAACCTGCAGACCTATAAGAAGGACATAACGGAAGTATACCATTTTCTATAAAGAGCTCTCTATTTTTAGACAACACCTCTATCTCTGGATCTATAAAAGTAGTTATAGCCTTAATGTCCTCTTTTTTGCATAAATCAAGAACTGTTTCGATGTATAATGGATCTGATATCTTAGGGACAACGTATTGTTTATCTGCTAAAAATAAAGCTGGTGCTACTGACCAGTTGTCAGTAGCTATGACCTTACCCTTGCCGTTAAGAGTATTACGAAAGTCTATCATAAGCCGGCCTCTTCTGCCAACGTTACAACACAAAAGATTATATTTCATAATGGTTTACTTATTTGAATTATCTAATTGTAAATATTCACGCTCTGTCCATGACGGACGAACTAATGTAAAATTATCCCCCTCTTGCAAATAGATATTTGGGAAATATCTAATAAACAATGGAGACAGACAAGATGTGTATGCTCCAACAAAAGAAAATTTTATAATATCGGCAACTTTTAACATTGGCAAGTCGCTTTCGCTGAAAAGTCTGTCATTCTCTAAACAAGTGCAACCTACGACTACTTGCAGCTGTTCTGTTTCTCTATTTGTTATATCATTGACAATTGTTTTAAAATAATTCTTTTTGTGAAAGAAAGGATCGATATCATTTCTACTACCATCAATGACTACGATACGTTTGTCACCAATATACTTGGTATCTATTACTGACGAATAGAAAGAAAATGGAGATGCAATGATAGCATTGCCTGGTTCTACTATCAAAGTTAATTGAGAAATATCCATGAAAGTGGACAGGTTTTCTGCAATTGCTTCCACATAGTCATCATAAGTTGGCTTTCCAGGCATATCCCCATAAAAACCTCCACCCAAATCTAAATATTTAAGATCCAAGTCATATTTTCTTACTACTTCAACTGCATAATTGCAAATATTTTTATATACAGAAAGACTTCTTGTCTTGGATGTTCTGTGAAGATGCAAACCTGCAATTGAAATATTTTCTAATCCATAAATACAAGATAGAGCTTCTTCAAACTCACCATTTTCATCTGAAAAACCGAATCTGCTGAATTCTTCTCCATCCTTACAGTCCTCTGGTGAAATGTCCATTAAATTCAAGTTCAGCCGAAGTCCCACCTCGTAGGAATGATCTTTTGGTAAATCTTCTAACCAATCTAATTCACGCTTCGTGTCAATATTAACATAACTTCCATTTACAATAGCATCTATAAACGTAGCTTTATCTTTTAAAGGTCCATTATAGACGATTCTATTGGGCTTGAATTGTTTACAACGAGCCAGCTTATATTCATCGTAAGATACTACTTCTGCAAAACAACCCTCATTTCTCAAAATATCAAGTAATACTGGAGTCGAATTCGTCTTAACCGAATAGCCTAATACGTTTTGTTTAAATCGCTTGTTCAAAGCTTTTCTAAAAGAGCGTATATTTGAAACGAGCTTTTCTGTCTCTAAAACAAAACATGGAGTTTTAACTTCATCAAACTTCATAAAAAAATCTTTTTATATATTTGACTATTCGTTCTGAAGCCTTTCCATCTCCATACGGGTTTTCTATCATCGCTATTTTTTTTCGATAACTGTCTGTACTCATATAAGTAAATGCGCTTTTGATTTCTGAGTAGGAAGTTCCCACATTTATAATATTAGATGTCGTGAATCTGCCTTTTTGCCGATTGCCGATATTTATTGTTGGTAATTTCCAATAACCCGTTTCATAAATTCCACTTGAAGAATTACCTATCATGCAATACAAATATTGCAAAATACTGGTATATCTTAATTGCCCCAAAGAGGCAAATAGATGACAATGGGGATGAACCGAGGCGTATTTACTGAGATGTTGGTTAATTTCATTACCATACAAGTCTGTATTAGCCTTTCCTATTAGTACTTCAAAATCCTCGTCTAATCCATCAATAACCTTCAGAATATTTTGAAGTGTCAACATGTTGTCGTCAAAACTTTCTTTTGTGACAGGATGATAAGTTAATAGAATCCATTTCTTTCTCTCATCAAGGCCAAGAGATAAGGCAAGCTCCTTTTGGGATAACAATGTCAGGTTGCGAAAATTGTCTAAATTTGTCTCACCCGTAACATATATATTATCAGTACTTTGGCGCATTGTTCTAATACGAGCAGCTGATTCTTCAGTACCTGGGAAATGAAGAGTTGACATCATTGTCACTGCATTTCTCACTTCATTGTCAATTGCTCCCTCTGTGATATCTCCTCCAGATATATGAGCAACAGGAATTCTCATAACCAAGGCTGTACCTACGATTGGAAGCAACTCGTATCTATCTCCTAAAACCACAATCATATCTGGATTCAAGCGATTAAAAGCATCTGTCATTCCAATGGAACAGAGCCCCATTGATTTGGAGATACCAACAGATGTTTCAGAAGAAAGGAGCATCTCTACCTTCTCATCTATATGATAGCCATCCTCTTCTATTGCCTGATAGGTAAGCCCTTGTTCTGGAGAAAGATGTCCACCTGTAACTACTAACTGTAGTTGCAAGTCTTCATCTTTTTCTATTCCATCTATCACCCATCGCAAAAGCCCATACTCAGAACGGGCTCCCGTGATAACGCAAACTCTCTTCATTATTCCTTAGGCAAATCAGAGGGACGAACAGAACTTGGAATATTCACTACTCTATCAGCAAACCAGATCGTATTCTCCAAGCCATCGTTCTCACAATTCTCAAACATTGGCAAGCGATTCATCAGCTCCCAAATTGGACGAGTCATTACACCATTATCATTTGTCTGGGTAAGGAAGTCAATCTGTGCCTCCTTATCTTTCAAGATAACAGCATTGAGCCAATAGTTGGAGATTGTATTTGGAGAATCTACGAAGAACTCGATATCTGGTACATTCTTGAAGTACTCCTCATATTCAGCAGCTACCTTACGCTTGCTTGCTACATACTTGTCAATGTTCTCCAACTGGGCGCATCCCATTGCAGCATTGATGTTTGGCATACGATAGTTGAAGCCAATATGGTCATGGCGGAACTCCCAGCGATGTGGAATCTTCGCCTGGGTAGTAATATGCTTGGCATAAGCTGCCAACTCCTCATCATTGAAGAGCATCATACCGCCGCCACCAGTAGTGATGGTCTTGTTACCATTGAAGCTAATCGCACCAATCTTACCAAATGTACCAGTATGCTGTCCTTTGAATGTAGAACCAATACTCTCTGCTGCATCCTCTACAAGTTCGATATGCCACTCTTTACAGATAGCTGCAATCTCATCAATACGGACAGGATGACCGAATGAGTGCATAGGAACGCATGCCTTGACACGACGACCGGTATTCTTGTTATAGCAAGCCAAGTCATCCTCTTCGAAAGCGAAATCCTTACTTTCTGGAAGTTCTCCCTTGCGAGCGTTCTTGCGAACCTCTGCATTCTTATCAAGCCATGCCTTCAAAGAGTCAGGAGAAAGACCCATTGTTGAACGATCCACATCGATGAATACCGCATGAGCTCCAATATAACTCAATGCATTGCAGGTTGCAATGAAAGTAAGAGCCAGGGTCAATACTTCATCATCTTGCTTTACACCGACGAGCAACAAGCTCATGTGAAGGGCATTTGTTCCACTAACACATACCACCGCCTTCTTTGCACCTGTGTATTTTGCCATATCCTCCTCGAAACGATCGACAAACTTACCTACGGATGAAACGAAGGTTGTGTCAATACACTCGTTGAGATATTTCTTTTCATTACCTGCAAAAACAGGAACTGCCAGCGGAGTAAACTCCTGGTTGCCATAAACCGACTTGATAAAGTCTATTGTTTTACTAAAATCTGCCATAATATTAAAATTTTAAAAATCCCTCCAACCCACCCAGTTGCTTAGAAATAATTCAACATTGTTTCAAGGTATGGTTGAAACCATTGGTATATTTCAACCAAATTATTCCATATCCACTTTGTTACAATTATACTATTATACAACCATACACCTGCATTAATTAAAGACTACACTCTAGACCCGCAGGTGGTGAGCTTCTAGAGGAGTCTCTTCATCTTTCTTTTCATACTCAATGAATTTATTTTTATAGGTCATGAGTTTTATGTCTGCGACCATTTATAGACAGGTTTTACATTTTCTGATCCAAGTTCTTACCTTTTTCCTCATGCTCGAAGTTAGGAATAAACATCTTGATAGATGTCACGATTTCAGCCTTGGTGAAGTCTGGCTCTGCAAAGATACCCTCCAACTCATCAAAGAACTGGTTAATCTCCGGCATCGGACGGCGGGTCGTCTCCTCAACTACACCGAGTGCAGAAAAACGAGTCATATTGATTTTCTCACCAGGAATATAGAATTCCTCGTAAGCTTTCTCGCCAGTAGTATCACTCCTGAAGTAAACAACAGGATAGTTGTCACTCTCGTAATCCATATCTGCTGCATACTTCTTTGCATCAGGATCATTCTTGCACTCCACTTTCTTGAATCCTTCTGCCTTTACGAAGTCATCGCAGATAGATGAGAAGGTAAGCATCTGCTCTTCACCCAGCTTTGGGAAGAACACCTCACCACCATTACCAAGGATACAAGCCAACATGCAAATCTGGCCAGACTCCTCAGGAGATACAAAATAGCGCTTCACATCAGAAGGTGCTGCCAATGGCTGCTTCTTCTGCAAACGATGAATCCATCCATCTGGCAAAGAACCGTTGGAGAAAGCTACATTAGCAAAACGAGCGGTTGTCACCTTGAAATGCTCATTGTAAGCCATCACCAGGTCTTCCATAATACGCTTGCTAGCACCCATGATATTAACTGGATTTGCAGCCTTATCTGTAGAAACGCAGAAGAAATGCTTTGGTGGGAAAACGCAAAGCAAATCCATCAGTTTCTTTGCCTTAATATCGTTGTTCTCGATAAGAGCCTGTACGCTATACTTGTCTTTCTCGGAGCGCACATGCTTATGCGCAGAGAAATTGGCTACAATATCAAAGCCTTTCTCCTCACGAAAGATACGCTCAAAGATAGGGTCAGCAAAGTTAAGCGTGTAGCAACGGAACTCATCTGGCACATAGAGCCCCTCCGTGCTTCGAACGTCACGAACCAGCTCCGCCAGCCCATTCTCGTTGAGATCGACCACCACCACACTCTTAGGCTCAAAACGCAGCACGGCTTTGATAAACGAGGATCCAATGGATCCAGCTCCACCAATCACACACACTTTCTTACCCTTTATCTCCTGAGTAAGAGTTTCCTTGTTTGCCTCGATATCCTTGGCAAACATACTGACCGGACGGTTAATCACATAGTCAGCGATGAATTTATCCAAATTAAACATTGTATAGAATTTCCTATAGTTAATCAGCAGCAAAGTGCACCGCATGCTTAGCACGTTCACTGTTATTGCTTCGTTTTTTTGATTTCTTGGTATTTTATTATTACGGGAGAGTTTGAAAAGTTTTTGAGCTAAACCCAACTAGTCGGAAGTATTATCCTATTTATAGTAAAAGTCTGATAAAATACAATAACCCAACCATATTTATTAGCTAAAACTCTATTAAGAAAATTATAAAGCAATCTTTCTTACTTTATTTGCTTCTTTTACTACATATACTCCACGAGGAAGCGATTTGAGGAAATTTCCGTAACTTTCCGCAACATTCTCTGCGGCTATACGCTGAAATAGGATGCCGTTGGCAGAATAGATGAAGACGTCCGCCTTTGCTGCTTCCGTTTCTGGTACATTGATACCTGATGGTTCTGTTGTACCCAAAAGAGTATAAGCTTCTTCGGTGGTATTGTAATAGTAAGCCTTTATAGAAGTTAAACTCTTTCCTTCGAGGGCAACAGCTGCCTGTGGAACCAAGATGTGGTATGTAGTCTTAGATTGGCTGAATATTGGCTGCGTGGTCTCATAATTATATTCTGCGCCATCCGCGACAATCTCCAATTTAATCTTGTTTTGGAAATTATTGGTGGAAGGGTTGATAAAGTTCAACTCAAACGCTCTTCCTGAAACGGTTTTACCGAAAGGATTCTCAACCTCTATGATGTCTTTTTCTAAATACAGTTTAGGATTTCCCAAATGATTGTCGGGAACAATTATCTCAGCCTTGCCACCATTGACTTTAACTTCTGCTTCTGTAGGAGCGGAAATCCACACCTTGCTCCATGTGGGTTCAATGTCTGACTTGGAATATAATACCAACTTATAGTTGCCATCTTCAAGAGTTGTAGGCAACGAAAAATCCAAGTGACGTGTTTCCGTAAACTTGTTTCCAGCGCTCAGTCCATAGGTACGTTGACGTAGGATGTCGATAAATTGACCGTCTTTTTCAAGCCCCCAACCATAGTTTACGGTTGCTTTCTGCAAACTATAGTTTCTGAGATTACAACTGAGCGTGAACTTCTCGCCCAAATTTACTGTTATCTGTCTCAGTAAGGTGTCCATATTCAAGATGATAGCTTCCTCAGAAATACATCTCTGCATTGGATAGTCTGTGTATTCTGGTGTAGGGTAGCAGTTGATGACCATAGCTTGTGTGGCGTTATAACAAACGCCACGACCACCTGGCTTAGTACCACTTTGATTGAGCACGTTGATGTCTGCAAACTTATCACCGCTACCTGAATGTCCGAAATTAACATGATACTTGCCTTCTGAATCAAGACCATCAATTACAAACATGTGCCCAGCTTCTGTACCATCAAACAGCCATGAGCCACGGTAGAATACAGGATGGCCTGCTCGAAGCTGCGTATTCAGCATTTCTATCCACTCTGCTGTAGAATAGTGTTGACGACGCAAATATCTTGCATCCTCAGAAATATGGAGGTTGTGCTGCAAGCCATAAAGCATCTTAGCATAATTGTTGATAGAAGTTGCCGAGCCATATTGCGCATACATTGCAGCACCACAAGCATATACTAAATCAGCAACAGCCTTGGCTTGTTGTTCGGTATAATCATCTCGATAATCTTCTTTGATATTATCCCAGTCAAAAATGTAGTTTTCAAAATCAACATCCACTGCATACTTATTTGCTCCGCTTTGGTACGAAACACTTCCATAACCATGAGTAGGTTGCTTATACTTGGTTAGTATCTGCGCAACAGCCACAGGTCCACATCCTGCCGCTGAATTATCTGGGCAACTGTTATTATACGGTGCAGTCTGACTATACTTTGTTGTAAGCATTGGCACAACTTCTTGTGCCGACAAAGATATTTTACAAAAAAGTAATGTAGCAGCAAGCAATATTGTTGAGGAAATCTTTCTTTTATGTATCATACTTTATCAAGTGTTAGGAATTAATGCTTTTAGACTATACAAGGAGGGTACAATCCTTGTCGCATTAGTCAGCTCCCATGAAGCACTGTAAGGCAGACATAAGTCTGAGCTCTTGGGCAGAGGGAGCCTTGACACCTTTCATCGCACAGTCTAAGAAGAATGGGAGATTCGGGGCAAGGGACTCGCGGAGTTCCGTAGGCGAGACCATGTGCCATTCGTTCTTTTCATCGTCGCAATAAGTGACGACAAGATAGTATTTCTGGAGGATATAAAGGGCTTGCGTTCCTTGCGGACAACGTCAGTACTGTCGTTTCCATTTACGAACTCATCGAGAATCTGTAGCTCAGCCTTGCTAAGACGGCTGATTATCTCGATTGGATTGTCAACAACTTCATTGTCAATGCGATGCGCTGTCTCGTCTTTCCTAAGATTAGGACTGACATAAAGGTCGAACTTTTTGCAGACTTTCAGCATGTTGACTTTTGTGATGCTATTGAGTAGCTGAGCTAAACGGATGCTATCAGCAGAAAAATTCTTATTTGGTATCGTTATCATAATTTTCTGAAAGTTTTTATCTTTATACCATTGAGGATTTATCCTTTATTCTTAGCGATAACTTTGCCCAAGGTATTGGCAATCTCAAAGAAGATCATAGGATCGTCATAATCTATCTCTGAAATGGCGTTATCCATATCATTGACAGTATAACGAACCCACTCGATGGTGGCATCCAGGTTTCTCATATTGATATGAGAGTAAGTTTCCTCAAAACGACGTATGAAGAAGGTAGCAGCAAGTGGACTCTTTGTCAAGTACTGATGGAATGCCTTGCATACCTTGGCTTGGTCTTTGTAGTCGAGACTACGTATATCATCAAGCATTGGCATGGCGCAGGAATAAGATGATGCAGAAGAAGTTTTCTTCCTCATCTTCTTGCGAACCTCCTTTGCTTCGGGAATCGTATCATCGTAAATGTCTTGAAACTCTTCTGGAAGCATTGAGAGCATTCGATCTAAAAATTCTTTATCTGACATAATCGTATTTTTTCTAAAATCAACCCGTCCTTCATTACCATTAAAGAAGAAGTTTTGTAATATGGTCTAAAATGACTGCCTACTTAGCTCTGCGCATTTCTACTACCACAACAACAATTTACGAACATTCACGTGACATTTACGATAATTTACGATATGCGACAGCAAGTATAATTTGAAACGCAAATTGCCGTTAATTGAACATTAATTGTTGTAATAACGAGCGTACCACTCTGCAAAGCGACGGAGACCTTCTCATAGACTTGTGTTTGGCTTGAAACCGAAGTTCTGCACCAATGGCGTTGTATCAGCATAGGTTACTGGCACATCACCCGGTTGCATAGGTACAAGTTCCTTGTGTGCCTCAAAGTCGTAATTTGTTGGTGAAGCCAAAGTAGGCCATGTCGGGACGACCTGCTGGACCATAGACGGTAAAGAAGCGGAGGCCTGTTGACGGGATGTTATAGAGTTTGCTATAGGCGTGCGCCATCAGTTCGTTAGTCTTCTTCGTGGCGGCATAGAGTGAAACGGGGTTGTCCACCTTGTCATCGGTGGAGTACGGCACCTTCTTGTTGCTGCCATAGACCGAGGAGGATGAGGCATAGACCAAATGCTCGACCTCGTGGTGACGGCAGGCCTCCAAGATATTGTAGAAACCGATAAGGTTGCTCTGAATGTAAGCATCGGGATTGGTGATGCTGTAGCGGACTCCTGCCTGGGCGGCGAGGTTCACGACTACGGCAATCTTGTTTTACGTGAAGATTTTCTCCACTGCATCTTTATCAGCGATGGAGGCGTGGACAAAAGTCCAGTTGCCATGCAAAGCCTCTATTTCTTTCAGACGCTCATACTTGATGTTAACATCATAGTAGTCTGTAATTGAATCGATTCCAATTACCTTGATGTTCTTGACATCGTGGAAGAGTCGCTTGACGAGATTGCTACCGATAAAGCCGGCAACTCCCGTCACAAGGACGGTCTTTCCTTCGAGATTTATATTATACTTTACCATGTTTTCTGTTTATGTTTATAGAGGTTATACGTTTAATATGGAGTCTCAGCACAGGGACGAGAGACGTTGAGGGTATGGTTGGCAGGCAAGCAGCCAAGGCGTTTCACATTAATCGCCGTTAATCGAACATTAATCTGTCGTTAATATTTTGCAGAAGCAATCCATTTCTGTAAAGACCCAAAAGGCAGGAATACTACATAGATATTCTCATTATGACAAAGTTCAAGCAAGCTGGCAATGCTCATAGTTTATCGAAAATGTTCCAAATCTTCGCTGCTGTACATAAATCAATGTTTGAAATTTGGCTGCAAAGTTACGCCTTTCAAAATTGAGCCCTAATTTGAGTGCTTACCATATTCCTATTCTCATACAATAAATATTATTGCTGTTTTTTCAACCATTTACTCATATTAATGTTTACGACATCTGCTTGATAAATGTCACGCCCTCCGTCCTTTGAGCATAAAGTTTTGTTATTGTCATTCAAGTTGTCATAAATAATATTAGAAAGGAAAACCCTTTTGTCAAAAAATCCACTATTAGCCTCGTTACACAAATGACAGGCTTGATTTACAACATCACCCATCCAAACAACATCATCAATAGCAGAACCATCGTTTCCTGCTTTAATCATCAGAGCACGACCATAATCTATACCTACACCTACTTGATATGTTTGATAATTTTTTATCTTTAATTTATAATTCAGAATATCGACCAAACTACAAGCTTTAGCAGCTAAAGAAAACACGCCATCAATATCAGTCTTATATTTTGTCTCACAAACACACCACACACAATCACCGTTTATATTAACTTCACGACAGGTATCATGTCCATTCATTAGAGCGACCATCTCAGAGATAAAACTTCTATATATCTTAGCAAGAACAGGACGCTTATGGGCATCAGTCATATTGCTGCTATCTCTAATGTCAACAAACAAGGCTGTGCAATATACATAAAAGCCATTTTTATATGTAAGGTTTTCTCTATTTACAATACTATCAGATTCCTTAAAAGAATCATTGGAGGCATCAAGAATCTCGTCAATACGAGATAGTGATGAATTAAAATCATATTGTTTGTTTGTTGCTTTCATTACTAAACGAATAAATATAGAACATACATAATTGCAATACTAATCACAACTGCATAAAAACTTCCTAATGCTACCTTATAGCTTTTAATTTATTTTGCACATATAGAAGAATTTATGTATATCTGACTCATTAAATCATCTGCATAGGATACTTGTTCAAATTTTGAATATGTTTCAAAATTACCAGAAGAAATTGTTTGAAAAAACAAATATGAATAATTGGAAAGAGTCGGATTGTTAGCATGCTGCTTTTCCGAATCAACAGTTGCTGATATGGCCAACAATGCAAATATGGCACTCACGGCACATGTAATCACAGATGACATCAAGACAATGAAAAACAAAAAACGAATCAAGGAAAACTCAAATGCTTTCGGCATGTCAAGATAGCACAAAAAAGGTTCTACTATATCTTTTTTCACGACACCGACAAAATCTGTAGCAAACAATATTGCCAAGACAATTCCTATTGTCGCTAAGAGAAATCCTGCCTTTTGGTCACAATTGCTTATCCAACTATTAATTCTATCAAGCGATAGCTCCAGGCTCTCTACGCTCTTGTGGTTTCTTTCTTGTTGGCACATAATGAATATTTTTTATTTGCAAGCGATAAGCAGAAAAATGCTCTCCGCCCTTAGTTATTGAATTTATTTTCTCACAATTGTTTCCATTTAAAACTTTAGATAAAACATGGTAAGGCAAATTGTTAAGAATAACATCCCCTTTGTTTCCAGCTGAATTCATACGAGTTGCCCATACACATGCATCACCAATGGCAAATAATTGATTATCTAAATCCTTAAAACTTACGATACCACTATCTACCCCAATGCACAAACCAATATCAGTTTCTGGAATGCGACGTAAGAGATGCGCCCATTCTTCAAAGAAAGGATTCGAGAACTCCAATATTTCTCGGCATGACTTAAGCATCATTTCATAATAATCCTTGCCTTCCTGCTCACACATATACTTATTAAAATAAGCAATAAATCCATCGCCAGTAAAACGATCATATAGTCCGCAATTACTCTTTAAAATTTCACGAGTACGATTCATAAATTCGATAATCTTATCTCTATATACATTAGGATTACTTCCATAAGTCATCAAATCCTGTAAACGCCTAATGTCGCCAACAACAACTAAAGAGTCAAAACTGCTCATATTACTTATGTACGCCTCATCTATCTTTGGTATTACTGCATCAGGTAGCTGTGCAGCCCATTTCAATACGTTTTTATGAAATGATTCTTCATAGGCGGTTGCAGAACATGTAAGTTTAACTGGCAGTTTCAATTCCTCTGATAGTTGAGTTTCAAAATCGGACAAAACTTTCTGGAAGAAAAAGCGATTTCTATTTACAACAAGATTTTGGGGAGTTATATTTGGATACAAACTGTTATTACTCAGCCATGATTTTAATGACATTAAAAATAATCTTTGATCTGTTAAATCATCAGGTTTGGCAATTTCCCCTGCAGATGTCAATTTAAATGACTTATCTCCATAAATTTCATAAAACAAACTTGTCAATTTATTAGCTTCTACCTTAACTTCTTCTTTGTACAAACTACCATCTGACAACGAATAAGGAGACCAATATTTTTCAAAATTCAGAAGTAAAGCTAAAAGATTAACCTTCTTCAATTTTTCATTTTCCATACAACCTTCTTTAGAATTTAGTATCTTATCAGATTTTACTTGGGAAAAATTTCGTCGATTCTTCTTTTTCATACCGAGACACTACTTTAAATAAAAGAAATCATCCAAATTCAATCGTTCGATTGTTTCCATATACTTGGCTTTAAAGTCCTCCTCACTGAAAATTTCATCTTTCAATCTATCTCTAAGCGTATATGGAAATGTGCCAGTTACTGCTTCTGACAATGCTGACATCATTTTGTCAGTTATGCCACCACGATAAATCATGGCTATATAAAAATCTGTCTTACGACATTTATCGCTAGGATTATGACAAACGAAGCTCTTCGTCAGATATTCGTCAATGAAAATATCATAAAGCCCATTGTCTATCAAGACATTAAAATCGTCTTCATCCTTTATAAAAAGATGTCCCTGTTCATATTCATGCGTCAAATATAATTCTAACGATTCCTTTATTTCTGCATCTGTCAACATTTTTGCACGCAACATCTCTACATATACATTCATACATCTATGGGACAAACGCAAATCATCATACCATATTTTACGAGTCACTGTTGGATCATTACCCAATATCAAAGAAACATCCTTAGGCTTAGCACATAGATATGCTTTCAATCTTTTCATTTCTCCTCTCAAAAATGAAATGGCCAATTCTTTATGATATCCGTCTATCAATAAGTCATGTACCAAGTCACATTGAGGCTTGAAATCCATATTGGAAAAAGTTGCCTTTAAAAACAACTCTAAATCTTCTTGTGTCTTTATGACATAACGAAGCCGTTTAAATATACGTTCTGTGCTTGATCCTCTTGGGGTAAGAGATACATCGAAATGACGATTATATTCGTTTATTGATTGCTGAAGACTTCCAATAGGGGTAAATTTATTGTAGTTGTCCATCATAAACACCCAAAAAGCAGACACATGCGAAAGAGTTATCTCTGAATCCTTATAATGTGCACAATCGTTACGACGACTCCTCCAATAACAAACATCATTTCTCAGAGTGTCAGTAAGTTCAAAGAATGCAGGATCAGAAACTCCATTTGCTCTTTTCATGATACAGTCAACAACTTCAGAATCCCATTTTCCTTCACTTCGCAAGTTATTCATACATGCATCCCATCGTGCTTTTTTGAAACCTGAAGGCTTTTCTGAATTCAAGAGATTATTCCTTACTGCTTGAATAAAAGCTATATAAGAAAGCATCAGTGCGGGTCTGGCAATACCATGACGATAACAACGTATCGCATCATTCAAGATATCACGCAATGCCGTACCTTCCTTGAATTCGTCATAGATATTAACAAATTTAACAAATCGTTCATCCATAACGTATAATGTTTATGACACAATCCGATTCTTAAGTATATCACCAATCGAACATTTCCGCTATTTTTCAAGCAGTTACGCATATATGTTTTAAAAAAAATGAAATACTATCGTTTTTAGGGCGAAGACGAACCTAAGCGCACCACATCACCTCACTTGTTTTCTCAACATAGAAATATGGAAGCATAGCCCGATTGTCCTTATCCCCATCTTTCATGCGGGTAAGGATATCCTCTATGTACCTACCATAATTCAAATTGTTCATCTTGTAGCTTTCATATAGAGAATACATGAAGGCTAGATTTTCGGCGGGCAAGCCGCCAAGGGGTTTCACATTAATCGCCGTTAATCGGACGCTAATCTGTCGTTAATACTATTCCGTCATTCGGACGGTAATACGACATTGTTCCCCACCGCAGTATCGCTCTGCGCTATGCCGCCACTCGTATGGGGATAGTTTGTTATTGCAATTCTCTTACTTTACTTATTATTACGTTCTGCATGTCAGACCAAGTTGTCGAATCAAACATTTTTGGCATGGGCTGCACTTCCGCGTCTTCAAAATATGTAAGACTCATCAAAGCTCTAAAATCGCTATAATTGGGGTATTTCGCTTTATAAAACTCTAAAATCTCTTTCAAGGAGTAGTGTTGCAACAGGAAATAAATATCAACAAAATCTTTTCTTGTTCCACGACCCTCAATCGCATTAGTTTTCATTGCAGCAATATCCTTGGTCGATGCCAAACGAATTCCATCCACAAGAACAACCTCAGCAAGCCATGGGTAGCACGAATAATAGACAAAATCTACTTTGATGCCATCTACTGAATAAATACGTATGCGCTGAGTTTCCTTAAGCACCTCAACTTTTCCATATTTGGATAGTATTTCTTGCGTTTCTTCCTGTTCGCATCTGAAATCTCCAAAAAAATCTAAATCAATAGACTGGCGATGCCCGTACTGTAATGCCAAAGCGGTACCACCTACCAAACGCATATCGGCAAAGGCTGGTTCTTGCATCAAAACTTTTAATAAGTCCAGTGTTCTTGGCTCAATTGTTTCATACGATAACATCTGTATTCCTCCTTTTTAGTATTTGAAATAGCACAAATGTACGAAAGGCATATCGAGTCGAGCGAACGCAACCGTTTACAGATTTCCACGATCTGATCCTTGCCATAGTAGCTCAGCAGGAGTTTCCAATCATTCCAATTGCCATACTCCAGAACCCGCTGAACAAAGAAGGACGGATACCTGTCCATGTCAGCCTGTGATTTGTCTATGTCCCAAAATAGAACAGGAGACAACTTTTTAATACATTCAGCACCGTTCATCATTATTGCCATTTCTGTTGCCCAGCAAAGGTAAGGCTAATATTTAACACCACAAAGGTTTTTAGCGATTTTTGTGATTAGTGTTCATGCGGAGCGTTACTCTTTATAAAAGGGAACATCCTACATGGATTGGATTTTGGTGGCGAGCAGGCCGCCAGGGCTTTTCACATTAATCGCCGTTAATCGGACATTAATCTGTCGTTAATATTTTGGGATACCGTCATTCGGACGGTAATACGACTTTGTTCCCCACCGCAGTATCGCTCTGCGCTATGCCGCCACTCGGATGGGGATATTACTTACTGATAAGGGAAAACAACTAGAACAACAAGTACAATATATAACAACGCCTTCGGCAAGGCACTAGGTGGACAGAAATCCTGCTGCAAGGGAAACAACATGAACAAGGCTTCGCAAGGACGATGTCCTAGCACTTCCCTTAAGTCCATGACAATGCTTTGTGAACGGATTGACGCTCACGAATAACGGCCAACATTGCTTTGCTGGCACCTGCAGCATCTGCCATTTCATACATCGTGATCTTTGTATCCTCGCCAGTTTTATCTGCTTGTCGCTTTGCGCGCTTCCATGCTTTGTCCTCATGTGACTTGTCTGACAAATCAAAGGAATCTACGCCTTTGCATTTGTCAATCCATTTATCAAGCATCTTGACGTCAGCTACTGAGAGTTCGTCCATATCGCAAACAGCTCGCTTTGAAGCAAGGATAAGTTGATGGCCGTCCTGTGATAATTCGACTTGCAATGAGTCGGCGAAGTCTTTCAACTCTGGTGAAGATATCTCAGCCTTTCCTTCTACTCCACGCAACACCTTGTAAGTCAATGTCGGAACAGGGCCATGCTTCCGTGCCACAAAAGTATCGTAGATGATGGGCAAGCCGTACTCTTTCAGCTGGTTTTGCTGGGCAAAGTACATGACCTTAAAGAGGTGGATGTAGTCCACTCCCTCTGGGAATGCCTTCAGGATGTAAAGCACAACTGCTTTTATCTTTAGTATCTGATCTATTGTCTTCATGACGATTATTCCTTTCTTTAATTTGGCAAAAGTACAACTTTATTTCTAAACGGCCAAGGGTTTCTCGGTTTTTAACGCGCGCTTATAGCACAAGGGATGTTGGTGGCGGGCAGGCTGCCAGGGCTTTTTACATTCATCGCCGTTAATCGGACATGAATTGGTCGTTTATACTTTTCGTCATGGGCGAGACCTGTGACGGGTCTCCAAGGCATCGTTGATGCGGGCGCGAATGTTGTTCACGCTTCTTCCCGTGGTGATGTTGATGGTGAAAGGAAGCAAGCATTGGATGAAGCTCTCCTTGACAATGGTCTCTTCGGTGAGCTTGGGCTCTTGATCGAGCAGGGAGACGACGACCTGGGCCAGATCGGTGGCGTTGTTGCACGCACGAATCTTGTTGAGGTGCGCCGGGATATGGTCCTTGTCGATGTAGCGAGAGAGCTTTTCTGCCTCGGAAGAAAGAGCGTCGCTGGTAGTCTGGACGACCTGCTGTTTGTTGGCATGATCATAGACATAGAGGTTTTGTACAGCCTCGGTGGCGTTGGGCAGAATCTGGTTGTTTCCGCCGTAAATGTTGATGGTCAAATCACACATGGAAGGTTGAATATTTGTTTTGGATGATGAATACTCGATAGAGGGTCTTTAGTACGCTGCTCGATGAAGTTAACTTCGTAGGCCGATGAATATAACTTCGTAGGCCGATGAATATAACTTCATTTTTTGGGGTAGTTGGGGAGCTTTTTCTCCTTATCTATATATAGGCACCGAGAAATCCGTCTTTCACGTCCTTCGGGGGTGATTTCTGAGCTAAATCAGACCGATTATGAACGGATTGTGAATGGATTGTAAACGGATTGTAAACGGTTATGAATAGATTTGATTTCGGCTTCTCAACTTAGTACCTTTGCATCGCAGTCAGGAAACAACAACCAATTCTGTCGGGCGCAATGACTGCTTGCGTAAACATCAAGTCCCATACCGACGATGGGCAAGCGTATGATCAATTACAGTGTGTACATGATGCGTAATTCGTTGAAGCCGAATCTCCCCGAGAAGGCGTATGCCAAGGCGCAGGTGAAGGAGGTGATGTCGTTTCGCGACTTCGTGGCCCACATCGCCGAGCATGGTGGCTACAAGCGTGGACAGGTGAAGGGCGTGCTGAGCGACATGTGCTCGTGTCTCGTGGAGCAACTGTTAGAGGGCAAGAAGGTGATGCTCGATGAGCTCGGCAACTTCTGGTTGTCCATCAGCAGCGAAGGGGCGGAGAGCTGTGAGACGTTCACGTCGAAGAACATCACGGCGGTGAATATCATCTTCACGCCGGGTACGGACTTCGAGAACCTCATCGGACGCGCGGCCTTCAACCCGGTAGCGAGCCGATCGCTGCAAACTGCTGCCTTGAAGGCGGAGAAGAAGGGTGAGAACGTGATCGACATCGAGGCCGTGAAGAAGGGTCCTGGCAACGGTGGTGGCAACACGGGAAAGCCTTCTAACCCTTCTGAGGGTACGGGAGAGAACACCGGTGAGCCTTCCAACCCGTCGGGTGGCGCAGGAAGCAACACGGATAAGGACAGCAAGACGGACACGGGAATCACCAATCCGCCGAGCAGTGGCGAGGACGGTGGCACCTTGGGTGACTAATCAAGCAGTTTATGAAGTTTATTCTATTCATCTATCTTAAAACATCGCGTATGAAAGTGAACTGGAAACGTGTGGCACTTTATGTGCTGCGAATCATTGAAATGGTGATCACCGGCGCAGCGGGTGGAGCCATCACGCAACTCTAATCTCTAACTCGTGGTCACGGCCTCTGCTCATCGGCCCTCAACTCGTTGACGGAAGATGGAGGGGTCGTGACCTCTCACCTGAATTTTTATGAGAACTATCACTTTGATCATTATTCATTGCTCGGCGGTACGGCCCAACCAGACGTCGAGCGCGCAACAGATTGACTCTTGGCACCGCAAGCGGGGCTGGAGTGGTATCGGCTACCACTATGTGGTGCGGCGGGACGGAACCGTAGAGCGGGGACGGCCCGAGGCGAAAGTGGGAGCGCACTGCCTGAACCACAACAGGCATAGCATCGGGGTGTGCTACGAGGGTGGTCTGGACGCCCTGGGCAGGCCGGCGGACACGCGGACGGAGGCGCAGAAGCGTGCGCTGATCACGTTGGTGCGGGAGCTCAAGGGGCGGTATCCACAGGCGATCGTCGTGTCGCATCATACGTTCGACCCGCGCAAGGCGTGTCCTTGCTTTCATGCGGAGCGGGAGTATAAGGACGTTTCTTGCTGAGGTAGGGAAAACAACTAAAACAACAAGTACAACTTATAACTATGCTTCGCCGGGACAACACGCTATGCGTGATACAAGCCTGCTGAAAGGGAAACAACAAAATACAACAAAGAGGACAGTTTGCACTGTCTATATCCTTGCAGAGTTTGTTTTCTTAGAAATGAATAGAAAAGAAATTATCGCTTCTTTCGCTTTCCAAACAATTCCGAATGAGAGCCTAAACGAACTAATTTGATGACATCGTCCTCTTTGTCATACCATATAAGAAGGTAATCATCTTGCACATGGCATTCCATAAAGTCTTTCCACTCACCCCTCAATGGATGGGGATTGAACTTGTCTGGAATTTCTTCACCATTTGCTAGTTTGTCAACTATCTCATAAAGCAACTTGACTTTCTCCAGGTCTTTGCTAAAACGCTTGAAATCTTTCTTAAACTGAGAGGTTTTACGAACTTCTTTCATGCTTAGTCCATTGAAGCCATAAAACTGTGCAAACTATCCATGCGAACGACTCCAGCATCTGTGCTTCCTTCAGCTTCTTTCATAGCTGCCAAAGTCGTAGCATTGGGCTGGTCGGTAGTTGCGTCATCGACCAACGTCTCATCCGAACTCAACACCTTAACACCCTGAATAGCTTTAAGTACAGCTTTCAGATGTGCCATGATGGAGGGGTTGTCAATTTGCAATGTCAATGTTGCCATAATCTAAGCACTTTGTTTCTTTCTGACAAAGGTACGGATTTTTCCGTATTCATGCCACAAGAACATCCGCATTTAATTAAAATTAAGCATTTCAGGAAAAGCTGCCCGTCGTTGCTGCGGCTTCTTGCTGATATAGGAAAAACAACTTGAACAACAAGTACAACGTATAACTATGCTTCGCCGGGACAACACGCTACGCGTGGCACAAACCTGCTGAAAGGGAAACAACAAAATACAACAAAGAGGACAGTTTGCACTGTCTAT
>OLFW01000282.1_pt1 | contig 47038 bp, 43 predicted proteins | sample 1605351 | NCBI WGS metagenome assembly OLFW01 (sample SAMEA3888918, study PRJEB22519) | human gut metagenome | biome: human gut; feature: human-associated habitat; material: faeces | place: Denmark | collected 2010 | reverse complement strand
TCATCCACAGCGCCTTTATTTCGCTAGCGTCAGCTGGCTTCCATCGGCTGGTGACTAGTGACTAGTGACTGGTGACTGGGTGTGAAAAAGCATTTTTTCACACCCAGTTGCTTACTTCGCCGGAACGATGGTTCCCTTGAATTTTTCCTCGATGAATTTCTTGACGGCTTCGGAATGGAAGATTTCGGCGATCTTCTTGTATTCCGGTTTGTCCTTGTCCTTTTCCCGGGCAGCCAGCACCATGACAGCCAACGGTTCGTCATCCTTTTCCCAGAACAGGCCCTGTTTCTTCACATCCATGCCGGAGCTCATCACGTAATTCATGGTGATGACGGCCAGATCCACGTCATCCAGGCTGCGAGGCAGCTGGGCGGCTTCCAGTTCCTTGAACTTCAGGTTGTGGGGATTTTCTACAACGTCATTGACCGTAGCTTTAAAGCCCACCCCTTCCTTCAGTTTCAGCAGGCCGGCCTTTTCCAGCAGTACTAGGCCCCGGCCGCCGTTGGTGGGATCGTTGGGGATGGCCACAACAGCCCCGTCGGGGATGTTCTTCAGGTCATGGATCTTATTGCTGTAAATACCCATGCGCATCAGGATGGTATTGCCGATGGGTACCAGTTTGGTTCCGTTCTGTTTGTTGAAATTGGCCAGGAACGGTGCGTGCTGATAACTGTTCAGATCCAGGTCCCCTTCGGCCAGTGCCTTATCCGGAGTGATGTAATCGGAGAACTCCACCACTTCCACATTCAGGCCCTGCTTCTTGGCCTCGTCCGCCACTGCATGGACCACATCTGCATGAGGGCCTGCCGTAGCCCCGATTTTAATGGGTTTGCTGCTGGTACCGGCACTCTTCTTGTCCGTACTGGAACCGCAGCCGGCCACCAGCAGCGCCGCTGCCAGAATGCTTGTCAACGCCAATGCCCATTTTTTTCCGTTCATCTGTCATCGCTCCCTTTTTAATTCATAGTAAGAAACTAAAGATTTGCAATTTCCTATATGATACTAGGGATTGAGGAAGATGTCAATAAAAAAGGGATAGTGGGCAGTGGTTGGTGGGTAGGGCCCGCCGGGCGGCTTCTGCTCCCTTTCCCGGTTTTGCCGGTTTATGGTTTCCGCAGCCACTCACTGAGGGCTTCCATGGCGATGACCAGCAGGGCCAGTCCCCAGAGCAGGGCTCCGGCTTCCTGCCATTTGTAATGCTGCAGGGCCAGGATCAGGGGCGTACCGATGCCTCCGGCCCCTACCAGGCCCAGAATGGCCGCTTCCCGCAGGTTCACATCCAGACGATACAGGATGGCCGCGCCCCAGCCCGGTTCCAGCTGGGGTAGCAGCCCCCGCCAGAAGGCCCTGGCCCTGCCGCAGCCCGTGGCTTCATACGCCAGGTAGGGTTCCGGTGCGATTTCTTCCAGGGTATTGAGGAAACGCCTGGCCAGCAGGCCGATGCTGCAAAGCATCAGGGTCAGTACCCCTGCAAAGGGTCCCGGCCCCGTCACCCGGATCCATAACAGTCCATAAACGAAGACCGGTACCGTCCGAATGGCCAGCAGCAGCAGCCGGGGTACCAGTGCCACTCCCACCGGCAGCAGCCGGAAACTGGACAGACTGCTGAGCGCTCCTGCCAGTACAGCGCCGCCCAGGGTCCCCAGCAGGGCCATGCAGAAGGTTTCCCACAGCAGATACAGGATCCCTTCCCGGGAAAGGTCCCGCACCATGGACAGGTCCGGATGCAGCAGGCCGGAAACCATTCCCCCGGCAGCTTTCAGTCCAGTCCCTCCCATGGGTTCCACACTCCCAAGGGCCCAGAAAAGGACCAGAAGCCCCCCCGCCCAAAGGGCCCTGCGGATTTTCTGCCCCGGCCGCCACTTCCCGGCCAGGCCCTGCCGCAGCAGTTCACTGCACATTTCAGAAGCCAGTACCACCCCATACAGCAGAAGCAGAATGGTACCCACCTGGCTGTAGGCCCGCCAGGCCAGCCGCTCGTTCAGAAGCAGGCCGATCCCGCCGGCGCCCACATAGCCCAGGATGGCCGCCTGCCGCACGTTGGCCTCCCACAGATAGAGTGCATTGCTCAGATAGCCGGGCAATACTTTGGGAAGGATGGCCCGAAAGAAGGCCTTTCCCCTTCCCGACCCTGCCGCAGCCAGGGCCTGTGCCCCCTTCCAGTCCGCCGTCTCCATGTCTTCATACCCCAGCCGGGTCATCACGCCGAACGCATAAACGGTCAGTGCCAGGGTCCCAGCCAGGGTCCCCAGTCCCACCAGAAACGTACAGAAAAGTGCCAGGATCAGCGCCGGCACTGTACGCAGCAGCTGGATCAGCAGTTTGAAGGGAACCCGCAGGAACGGGCAGGGATCGGTCCAGCGGTTGGCCAGCAGGGCCCCCAAAAATCCAAGGAGGGTCCCCAGGACCGAGCCCAGCACCGACATTCGGATGGTGGCCGCCAGCGGGTACAGGACTTGTCCAACATACCGGGGATCCGGAGGGACCATAGCTTCCAGAATGTCCAGGAACCGGCTGCCCCGTTCTGCCAGCACCAGCAGCGAGGCCCCGGTCTCCTGCCAGGCCGCCGCCAGGAGTAGCAGCAGGAGCCACCGTTTTCGCCAGCGAATCTTCATGCCTGCCTCCTGTACAGTTCCCGGAACCGGGTTTCCGTCCATTCGTCCGGTTGGCCATCGAAGCCGATCCGTCCCTGGCGCAGACCCAGGATCCGGTCCGAATACTGCCGGGCCTGCTCCACGTTATGGCTGTTCATGACCACCGTCAGCTGCTGTGTTTCCTGCAGCCGGCGCAGCAATTCCAGGATGGCCCGGCTGGAACCGGGATCCAGGGAAGCCACAGGTTCATCTGCCAGGATGATGGATGCCTGCTGGACCAGGACCCGGGCAATGGCCACCCGCTGTTTCTGGCCCCCGCTCAGTTCACCGGTCTTCTTGTCAGCGGAATCGGCCAGGCCCACCAGTTCCAGGGCTACCCGGGCCCGTTCCACTTCCTCCTGGGGAAAATGATCCAGCAATACACGCCAGAAGGGAACACGGGACAGGCTGCCGTTCAGTACATTGGCCAGACAGGTACTTTCTTCCACCAGACAGAAATCCTGGAAGATCATCCCCACCTGCTGCTGGACCTGCCGCCGTTTTTTCCCTTTCAGGCAGTCAAAGCGCCGGCCTTCCACCCAGACTTCCCCGGCTGCCGGCTTCACCATGCCGTTGAACAGCCGCAGAAGGGTGGTCTTGCCGGCCCCGCTGGGCCCGATGACCGAAAGGAACTGCCCTTCCGGCACGGAAAGAGACACCCCATCCAGGATGAGGTGTCCCTTCTGATACGATTGTGTCACATGCCGCAATCCCAGTGCTTCTTTCGTCATTTCAATTCCTTCTGGATCTTCCGTTCGCTGTCGTAGTCGCTGGACCTGGCCCAATCGTATCCTTTGTGCCCGATGGTCTTCAGGATCTTCAGCCCTTCGTCCGTCTTGCCGATCTCAATCAGGGCCTCGCCCAGTGCTTTCCGGAATCCTTCATCCTGCATCAGTTTGCTGCTTTTGCTGACACTGATGGTATCGTTGAAGATCTTGTCCGATACGCCGATCACACCGGTCTGTTCCCAGATGGGAGCGGTACCGCCCAGTTTGGCCTGCCAGTCTTTTTCCATCTTGGCCCGGATATGGGAATAGGCCACCATCACGTCCACCTGGCCACTGGCCAGCCGTGCCGCAGAGGTGGTATAGGAATCAGCCTGGATCACATGGGGCAGGTCTTTCAGGGTCTTTCCATAATTCTCCTTCAGCCACAGGGAAGGATACAGGTAACCGGAAGCGGAAGCCGGGCTCATCACCGACCAGTTCAGATCTGCCAGTTCCTCCCAGGTGGGCTTTTCCCCCCGTTTCACCCTGGCAAGCAGGGCCTGTCCCTTGGGGCTGGGTCCCACCACAATGGCCGACCGGTAATATTTCACCAGATTTTTGGTGAATGTATCCCGGCTGCCGTCATTCCATACCTTCAGATCCGTGGTGTCCTTATTGATGCCTTCCCGCAGTGCCGTCAGCAGCACGTCCACATCCTTGTCATAGAGCACATACGTGGCGCCGGAAATAAAGCCCACATCGGCACTGCCTGCGCTGAGAGCCTCTCCCACCGCATTGTAGGAGGTCCCTACGGTGATGGAAACTTTTTTCACATCATAGCCTTTTTCCTTCAATTTGGCCTGGAGCAGTTTGCCCAGGGGCTCCGTCCGGGTCCGGATGGTATCCGCATCCTGATAGGGCGAAATGGCGATTTTCAGTTCCGGTATGGATCGGCTTCCTTCTTTTTTCTCCGTTGTACTGCCGCAGCCGGAAGCCAGCAGCGCTCCTGCCAGCAGCATCCCTGTCATCATTTTCCATAATTTCATCCTGCATTCCCCTTTCCCTCACCATAAGACAAAATCGGCTGCCGCACCAGGCGACAGCCGATTTTGTCAGGAACAGACCGCGCCTTCAAGACAGGATTTCTCTCAGGTCGGTCGATACTCCGGTATCCTCTCAGCCCGGTTCACGGGCTCCCTCGCAGTCTGATCCCTGTTATGGTACTCCATAAAGCAGGACCGGGGCGCTCCCCCCAGTCCCACAGGCGGACCAGATTTATTTCTTTGTTTCTTTGTCTTTGTCTTTGTCTTTCTTCACAACGGTGCTGCGGATGTGCAGTTCACGCAGCTGCTTTTCGTCAACCAGGTTGGGTGCCTGGCACATCAGGTCGATGGCACTCTGGGATTTCGGGAAAGCAATCACGTCACGGATGGACGGCCGTTTGGCCATGAGCATCACCAGACGATCCAGACCGAAGGCCAGGCCGCCATGGGGAGGTGCCCCGAATTCGAAGGCTTTCAGCAGGAATCCGAATTTTTCCTGGGCCTGTTCATCGGTCAGGCCGATGGCTTCAAAGACCTTCTTCTGTACATCTTCCCGATGGATACGAACGGAACCGCCGCCGATTTCAACACCGTTCAGCACCATATCATATGCTTTGGCATACACATGGCCGGGATCGGTGAGCAGCTTATCCACGTCCTCATCGCAGGGGCAGGTGAACGGATGGTGCATGGCCACATACCGATGTTCCTCTTCGCTGTATTCGAACATGGGGAACTTCACCACCCAGGTGAAGCACAGTTTGTCCGGATCGATCAGGCCCAGGCGTTTGCCCATTTCCAGACGCAGAGCGCCCAGAGCGGCAGCCACCACAGAAGCCTTCCGGTCGGCTACGAACAGCAGCACATCGCCCTTTTCTGCCTTGCCGGCAGCCAGGATCCGCTGCATTTCCTCGTCGGAGAAGAATTTGGCAATGGGGGATTTGATGGTGCCGTCATCGTTCACGATGATCCAGGCCAGACCCTTGGCACCGTAGATGCCTACGAATTCCACCAGGCCATCCAGTTCTCTCCGGGGGATCTTGTTGTACCCTTTGACGTTGATGGCCTTCACCAGGCCTCCTTTATCGATGATGTCCTTGAACACCTTGAACTGGGTCCCCTTCAGGGCTTCGTTCATGTTGATCAGCTGCATGCCGAACCGCAGGTCCGGTTTGTCGCTGCCGTACTTGTCCATGGCTTCGTCCCAGGTCATGCGGGCCATGGGAACGGGCACGTCCACGTTCAGGGTTTGTTTGAACACATAGGAAATCAGTTTTTCCGTCAGGCTCATGATATCATCTTCATCCACGAAGGACATTTCCATATCCAGCTGGGTGAATTCGGGCTGACGGTCTGCACGCAGGTCTTCATCACGGAAGCAGCGGGCAATCTGGAAGTACCGTTCCATGCCGGCAATCATCAGCAGCTGTTTGAACAGTTGGGGAGACTGGGGCAGTGCATAGAACTTGCCGGGGTTCACACGGCTGGGTACCAGATAGTCACGGGCACCTTCCGGGGTGCTGCGGATCAGATCCGGCGTTTCAATTTCCAGGAAGTCCTGGTGGTCCAGGAAGTCCCGGACAGCCTTGGTCACTTTGTGACGCAGGATCAGGTTCTTTTGCATTTCCGGACGGCGCAGGTCCAGATACCGATAGCGCAGACGCACATTTTCATCCACATCGATGCCATCCTGGATGTAGAAGGGCGGGGTCTTGGACGGATTCAGCACGTTCAGATCCTTGACGACCACTTCCACTTCACCGGTGGGCAGATGGGGGTTCACGGTTTCTTCGCTCCGTTCCCGCACCAGGCCGGTCACCTGCAGCACATATTCGCTGCGGACACCTTCGGCCTTATGGAAGTCTTTGCTGTCGTGGGCGGGGTCGATGACCACCTGCACCAGGCCATGCCGATCACGGAGATCGATGAAGATGATGCCGCCGTGGTCACGTCGTTTGCTTACCCAGCCGCACAAGGTCACTGTCTTGCCGGCATCTGCTTTTCTCAAGTCACCGCAATGATGACTGCGTTTCATACTCATTCTGATTTACACCTCTGGTTTATTTGTTTACTTTTGGAAATAGGACTCCAGAGCCCCAAAGCATACTTCTTCCTGGCTGCTGTCGGCCATATTCCGCACGGTCACCGCACCCCGGCTCCGTTCTTCTTCGCCGAAGATCAGTGCGAATCTGGCCTGTTCCCGGTTGGCCTGTTTCATCTGGGCCTTCATGCTGCGGGATACCAGGTTCATGTCACAGACCAGGCCCTTGGCACGCAGTGCCGTTACCACACGGAAGGCATCAGCCACACCGCCTTCATCGGGAATGACGGCGAACACGTCCACCGCTTCCTTGCTTTCCGGCAGCAGGTTCTGTTTTTCCAGGGCCAGCAGGATCCGTTCCAGACCCATGGCAAAGCCCACGCCAGGCGTGCTGGGACCGCCCAGTTCCTCCACCAGGCCGTCATACCGGCCGCCACCGCCTACAGCGCTCTGGGCGCCCAGCGGGGAGTACTGGATTTCGAAGGCCGTCTTGGTATAGTAGTCCAGCCCCCGTACCAGGTTGCTGTCCACTTCGTATTCCACCCCGGCTTCCGTCAGCAGCTTCTTGACCGTTTCAAAATGTTCCCTGCATTCGTCGCACAGGCTGTCCGTGATCTTGGGCGCACCGGCCATGAACGGTTTGTCAGCATCCACTTTGCAGTCCAGGATCCGCAGCGGGCTCCGGTCGAAACGGCTCTGACAGTCTTCACACAGTTCGCTCAGATGGGGACGGAAATAGTCCTGCAGCAGTTTGCGGTGCTGGGGACGGCAGTTGGGGCACCCTACGGAGTTGATCTTCAGCTTCAGGTCTTTCAGGCCCAGCTTCTTCAGCACCGTCAGCGCCAGCATGATGACTTCCGCATCCACCACCGGAGATTCAGACCCCAGGGCTTCCACGCCGAACTGATGGAATTGTCTCATCCGGCCGGCCTGAGGACGGTCATACCGGAACATGGGTCCGATATAGAACACCTTCAGCGGCATGGGTTCCGCATACAGTTTGTTTTCCACGAAGGAACGCACCACGGAAGCCGTGTTTTCCGGACGCAGCGTCAGGCTCCGGCCACTGCGGTCGGTGAAGGTGTACATTTCCTTGTCCACCACATCGGTGCCGTCCCCGATGCCTCTCTGGAACAATTCCGTGTGCTCAAAGATGGGAGTGCGGATCTCCTGATAGTTGAATTCACGGCAAGCTTCCCGAATGATTTGTTCCACATACCGCCAGCCATTGACCATACCCGGCAGAATGTCTTTGGTACCACGAGGTGCCCCTGTTAACATAAAAATCCCTCCGTCCATACGACTACTAGTTTGAACTTATTAATTTTAACACAGTTTGCAAGGATTTATCAACCGTACGGATCTGTGTCATTTCTTTTCTTCCCCGGCATGCCAGAAGTACCCGTAGAGCACTTTCAGGATGGTCAGTACCGGCACGGCAAAGATCAGTCCGGCCACGCCGCCGATCTGCCCCCCGATCATCACCGCCAGGATGATCAGCACCGGATGCAGGGTGATGCCATGGCCCATCAGGTTGGGCATGATCACCTGGGCATCCACCTGGTAGTACACCAGATACAGCACCAGCACCTTCACCGCCAGAGACGGCTTCTGCAGCAGGGCGATGAACACGGCTGCCAGCGTGCCGGCCACGCTCCCCACCATGGGGATCATTTCCGAGATCATGGCCAGGAACCCCAGCACCAGGGTGTACTGCACACCCAGGATGGTGTTGCCGATGGTCAGGATGATGGCGGAAACGAAGCACAGCTTGAACATGTTGTCCACATAGGCACAGAGCATATGCCCGATATCGGTGAGCACCTGATCAGCCAGGGTCTGCCTGTTGTAGGAGAACAGCCCCACCACCATTTTCTTCAGGGTGCGCCAGTCCTTCAGGAAATAGAAGCACAGGAACGGTACCAGAGCCAGGTTCACCAGGCTGCGGGCCGCCTGCAGGGTGGACGTGACCATGGTCTTCAGGAACCCCATCACATAGCTGCTCATGCTGCTGGTCCCCTGCTGCAGCAGATCCCGCACATTGGGCGGCAGTTTCTGGGCCTCCCCGCCCAGAAACAGGGTGAGGCTGTCATTGGCATGGGCGGCCAGCCCCGGCAGGGCTTTCAGCAGGTTGTTCACCTGGGTCACCAGGGGGACGATCAGTACATTGATTGCCGCCGCCACGAACAGGCCGAAGATCAGGAACGAAATCAGCACGGCCAGGGTGTTGGGAAACGGCCGGCCCTTGATCCGGATGGTTTCCAGCCGGTCCACAATGGGATACAGCAGGAAGCTCATGCCAATGGCCAGCAGCACGGGCAGAAAGGCCGTGGCCGCCAGATAAAACACTCCGAAACCGGCCAGGGCCAGCAGGCTTTTTACCACCAGCCCTTTGGGTTTCTGTCGGATTTCCATCAATTTGCCACTTCCTTACTGCAGGAACGGATTCCGCCGTCTTTCCCAGCCCACCGTGGTGGCAGGGCCATGGCCCGGAAGGAGTTTGTAGTCATCGGGCAGGGGCAGGATCTTCGTCTTGATGGAGTTCAGGATGGCATCATAGGAGCCACCCGGCAGATCCGTCCGTCCGATGCTTTCCAGGAATACCGTATCCCCGCAGAACACCACGCCGTCGCCGATGATACACACCCCGCCCCGGGTATGGCCCGGCGTGGCAGCGATGGTGAAATCCAGCCCGGCCACGGTCAGTTTCTCCCCGTCGGTGAAGTATGCATCGGGGGGATCGAATTTCTTGTCCCGGTTGGTGGAATAGGAGAGGCTGCTGTTCCAGACCCGCAGCATGGGGGCATCCTCTTTGCTCATGTACACCTTGGCACCGGTGGCTTTCTTCACCTCGTCCAGGGCGGAGATATGATCCCCGTGGCCGTGGGTGATGAAAATGGCCACCACCTGCTGGATGCCCGCTCTGTGCACAGCGTCCAGGATCAGGTTGGCTTCATCCCCCGGGTCCACGATGATGCCCAGGTTGTTCTCTTCATTTTTGATGATATAGCAGTTTTCCTGAATGGGTCCCACTACGACCCGATAAATCTTCATTGAAAGAATTCCTCCTAAAATACCTTCCGGCTGTCCAGCAGGATGGTCACCGGACCATCGTTCACCAGGCTCACTTCCATATGGGCCTGGAACTGTCCCGTTTCCACCGGAATGCCCTTCTGCCGCAGCCTGTCCGCCAGGTCCTCATACAGAGCGTCCGCCTCCCGGGGTGGAGCCGCCTGGGTGAAGGAAGGCCGCTTGCCGTGGCGTACATCCCCCAGCAGGGTGAACTGGGACACCAGCAAAATACTGCCCCCCACCTGCTGCACCGAAAGGTTCATTTTCTCATGGTCGTCTTCAAAGATCCGCAGCCCGGCCAGCTTTTCTGCCAGATAGGCTCCGTCCTTTTCCGTATCTCCCTGTTCCACGCCCAGAAGCACCATAAGCCCCGAACCGATGGAACCTACCGTCTTTCCTTCCACGGTGACGGAGGCTTCCGTCACCCGCTGCACCACAGCCCGCATATCACACCCCCGAGACTTTCCGGTCCACCTTGTAGACCCCTTTGATGCGACGCAGCCGGCCGATGATGTAGTTCAGCTGGTCCAGGCTGGTGATGTCCAGTCCCATGTCGATGAACGCCGTCTTGTTGGGATTGGTGTGAGCGTTCAGCGCATTGATGTTCACCTTGGTCTCGCTGGTCACGGTCATGATGTTGGCCATGACGCCGGGCTGGTCCGAGGTGGTCAGCCGCAGCACCACCTTATAGGCCGTATCCGTGTCCACGTTCCAGGACACTTCGATCATCCGGTTGGGATCTTCCGTATTGGCCAGCACATTGGGGCAGTCGGCCCGATGGACGCTGACCCCGTGGCCCCGGGTGATATAGCCCACAATGGGGTCGCCGGGGATGGGGTTGCAGCACTTGGCCAGCTTCACCATGATGTCGTCTTCCCCTTTGACCAGGATGCCGTGGCTGCCTTTGTGGGTCTTCACGGTCTTGGGCTTCAGCTCACTGAGCAGCTGGGACAGGTTCTTGTTGGTGTTCTTCTTCTGGGCCTTCTTATACAGGTCCACCAGCTTCACCATCACCGAGTTCACCATCAGGCCGCCGTACCCCAGGGCTGCCAGCAGGTTCTCCACGCTGCCGTCCATATGGGTCCGGGACGCCACTTCCTTCAGGTTCTCCGGGCTGAGCATGGTATTCACGTCGTAGCCCAGGCGCCGGCATTCCCGCTCCAGCATTTCCCGGCCGTTGACGATGTTCTCTTCCCGCCGTTCCTTCTTGAAGAACTGTTTGATCTTGTTCTTGGTCTGGCTGGACCCCACAATGTTGATCCAGTCCCGGCTGGGTCCCGGCGACGTCTTGGAGGTGATGATCTCCACGATGTCCCCGTTTTTCAGATGGTAATCCAGGGGCACGATCTTACCGTTGACCTTGGCCCCCACGCAGCTGTTGCCCACCCCGGTATGCACCCGGTAGGCAAAATCGATGGGGACGGATCCCTCCGGCAGGTCCAGCACATCCCCCTGGGGCGTGAATACGAACACTTCGTCAGAGAACACGTCCATCTTGACCGTGTCCACGAATTCATGGGGATCCCGCATGTCCTTGTGCCATTCCAGCAGCTGGCGCAGCCAGGCCATTTTGGCATCCACGCTCTTGTCCGCCGCACTGGGCATCTTGGAGCCGCCGCTTTCCTTATACCGCCAGTGGGCTGCCACACCGTATTCAGAGACCTTGTGCATCTCGAAGGTCCGGATCTGGATTTCCAGAGGCTGGCCGCTGGAGGAGACCACCGTGGTGTGCAGGCTCTGGTAGCCGTTGGATTTGGGGACAGCGATGTAATCCTTGAACCGGCCCGGAATGGGTTTCCACTTGCCGTGGACGATTCCCAGTACCCCGTAGCAGTCCTTGACCGTATCCACCAGGACCCGTACGGCCAGAAGGTCGTAGATTTCGTTGATGGTCTTGTGATCCCGCTGCATCTTCTTGTAGATGCTGTAGAAGCTCTTGGGACGGCCCTGGATCTGGCAGTTGATGCCCGATTCCTCGCACAGCTTCCGCAGTTCGTCCATGGCTTCCTGGACCATGGCCTCCCGCTCGTGCCGTTTGATCTTCACCTGTTCCACCAGCTCGTAGTAATGCTGGGGTTCCATGTACCGGAAGGCCAGATCCTCCAGTTCCCATTTGATGGCGTAGATACCCAGCCGGTGAGCCAGGGGCGCATAGATCTCCAGGGTTTCGCTGGAAATCCGTTTCTGCTTGTTCACCGGCATATATTTCATGGTACGCATGTTGTGCAGCCGGTCGGCCAGTTTGATCAGCACCACCCGGATGTCCTTGGCCATGGCCAGGAACATTTTCCGGTAGTTCTCCACCTGCTGCTCTTCCCGGGAGATGTATTCGATCTTGCCCAGTTTGGTCACGCCGTCCACCAGCATGGCCACTTCCCGGCCGAAAATGTCTTCCAGCTGGTCCAGGGACACTTCGGTGTCCTCTACCACGTCATGCAGGAAGGCCGCCGCCAGCGTCACGTCGTCCATCTGGAGCTGGGCCAGGATGGAGGCCACCCCCAGGGGATGGATGATATAGGGTTCACCGGACGCCCGTTTCTGTTTGGCATGGGCCTCCGCCGCGAAGTTATAGGCTTCCCGGACGAACTCCACCTGCCGGGGAGTCAGATATTTGCTGATGCGGGCATAGAATTCCTCCGCACTGATTGGCTTGTCATCAAGCTGTTCCATGATTGAATCACCTTCCTGTCCTCCAAAGGGCAGCGATTTCCGCCGGCGTGATGAGCCAGCTGCGGTTCAGCTGCTGGAACTTTTGGTCATAGGTGGCCTGCAGTTCCTGGAACCCTTTGGATTCCTGCATATTCTTGTGTCCTGTGTCCCCCAGGGTAACCAGTTCCCGGTCCCGGGTAAACAGGTGTAACTCATAAAAGATATCAAGGACCTGCCGGCTGATCGTATACCCTTCCCGGGTGGTCCTGCCCAGCAGCTGGGCTTCCCGGCAGGCCCCCTGCTGCTGCAGCAGGTGCCGGATGGCCGCGTAACAGAAACGCATGCCCCCCAGATCCGGATAGGACCGCCGCAGGGCATCCCGCAGCGCCACCAGGTCATCCCGGTTGTAGAACAGGTACAGACGCCCGGTCTGCTCCGGCTTCAGAGGAAAGTTCCCTGCCGTGAGCACCCGTTCCGCTCCGGCCCCGTAAAATACCGTGGTCCGGGTTCCCTCCGGTGCCTCCGTTCCATAGGGAAGTACAGTCGCTTCCGGGAATTTGGTCTTCAGGGGAACAGTATCCTGTACATATACTACCGTTTTTCTGTCTTTTTGTAAAATACTATTTAGTTCTGTCTCTTTATTCCGGTTTTCATGCCGCCAGTCAATGATGGTATAGGGAGCCTCCACGGCCGCCACCTCCAGGTCCACACTGGTGACCCCTCGAAAGGTGTTCAGCCGGGGCGAAAAAGCGATGGCTCCCTGTTCCCCGGCGTAGAAAGAATGGAACTGGGGCCCTTCCTGCCACAGAAGGCCCTTGTACCGGAAGCCGCCCTGGTGCAGGTCGAACCGCAGATGGTTCTGCTCCTTGCCCAGAAGCGCCACCTGGTCGATGGTGGCATGGCTGAATCCCAGCACCGGAGCCGGGTTCCCCACCCCGAAGGGTTCCAGTCTGGACAGCTGCTGCACCGCTTCCACCGTTACCTCCCGGCCTTCCGGCACGAAATAATCCGGGTGGGCAGCCGGTTCATAGGGAACCTGGTCCAGCATATCCGCCACCACATCCTGAAAGGCCCTGCGGAAGGCATCGATGTTGGCGGTCTTGATGGTGAGTCCCGCTGCCTGGGCGTGGCCCCCGAACTGCTCCAGATACTCCCGGCACCTGTCCAGGGCCTTGTACAGGTCCAGGGGCGGAATGCTGCGGCAGGATCCCTTGGCCATATCCCCGTTCACAGAAAGCAGGATGGAGGGCAGATGGTATTTTTCCGTCATCCGGGAAGCCACGATGCCGATCACCCCAGGGTGCCAGCCTTCCCGGCCCAGCACCAGGCCCCACTCCGGAGCGCCCTGGCGGGCCAGTTCCTGTTCTGCTTCCTCAAAGATCTTCTGGCTCAGAGCCTGTCGTTCCTGGTTGGCGCTGTTCAGCTGGCTGGCCAGGTCGTGGGCCCGGGCCGGATCCTCTGTGGTCAGCAGCTGTACGGCCACCATGGCATCGTCCAGCCGGCCGGCCGCATTGATCCGGGGACCCAGGCCAAAGCCGATGGTCCCGCTGTTGATGGCGGCCCCGGGGGCCACCGTGACCCCGATCAGGGCCTGGAGGCCGCACAGGGACGTATGGGGCATTTTGGCCAGTCCCTTGCGCACGATTTCCCGGTTTTCATCCCGGAGGGGCACCATGTCGGCCACCGTACCCAGGGCGACCAGTTCGATCAGATCGTCCCAGAAGGCATCCGTATGATGCAGTTTCTGGTACAGGGCCTGGCACAGTTTAAAGGCCACTCCCACCCCGGCGATCCCCTTGAAAGGATACGTGTCTCCGGGCTGGTTGGGATTCACCACCGCCAGTGCCGCAGGCAGCTGCCGGGGCGCCAGATGGTGGTCGGTGATGATGATGTCCAGGTCCTTGGGAGCCTGGTCCACCACCGGGGCGCCGCTGATGCCCGTATCCACGGTGATCAGGAGCCGGGTTCCCTTTCGGGCCAGTTTCTCCAGGGCCGGACCGTTCAGGCCGTAGCCCTCCGTATCCCGCCGGGGTACATACACATCCACGGAAGCGCCCCGGGCTTTCAGAAACAAATACAGCAGGGAGCTGGCCGATGTACCATCCACGTCGTAATCCCCGTAAATGGTCATGGGTTCCCCCTGCTGCAGGGCCTGGCAGATCCGTGCCACCGCCTTGTCCATATCCTTCAGCAGGAACGGATCATAGTACGGCTGTGGCTTCCCTTCCAGGAATTCTTCGATTTGCTGTTTTTCGGTCAGATGCCGCCGGACCAGGATGCCGGTCACCAGAGGGGGCAGGCCCAGCTCGGTGCTGAGCCGCTCGATGGTGGCCTGGTCCTCGTCCGTCAGCGGTGTGATTTTATGGTAGATCATGGGTTTCCTTTATTCTTTGGGACGGAACGGCCGGATGATGGGATCTTTGTCCTCTTTCAGGGGCTTCCCGCTTTTAGAAGCATAACCGCCGGTGCGAGGTGCCCGGGGAATGGAGGGAGTGCGCCGGGTTTCTTCCTTTTCCCATTGGGCTTTTTCCGCTTCCAGGTCCCGCAGCTGGTTCTTCAGTTTCCGGTCCTTCATATAGTGGCCGGCCTTGATTTTCAAGGTCCAGAGGCTGGCCAGGATAAAGCCCAGCAGCAGACAGCCCAGGATGATCAGGACCAGGCTCAGGGAAAAATGCCAGACCAGGAAGCTGACTTCCACCGGAATGGCATTCTGGATGGCAAAGATGGCGATGAACAGGGCGATGAGGCCCATCAGGATTACATACAACATGGGGTTCCACTTCCTTTCCGTCCGATTGCGTGATTCATCATTATATCGCATTTTGTGGGAACAGTCACTAGCAACAGCCCGTTGTGTCCCTCTGAAAGGGGAAAGGCCCGCCTGGCAGGCAGGGTGTCTCGCATCCGGTGTGAAACCGATCCACCGTCCATAGGGACGGTCCCCCTTCCCTTTCAGGGAAGGACATTACCGGCTCTTCCTGTACCCCGTCTTCCGGTCCACCGGGTTGTCCAGCGGTTCCCCTGCCAGGTAATGCTTCAGGTTGGTGGCAGCGATGTTCACCACGTTGTCCCAGGTCCTGGCCAGATGATGATCGCCACTGATGTGAGGAGTGATCACCAGGTTGGGCGTATCCCACAGCGGGTCGTCCGCCGGCAGGGGTTCCGGGTCCGTCACGTCAAGAGCCGCTCCGGAAAGGTGGCCGTTCCGCAGAGCCTGACGCAGGTCGTCCTGCACCACGGCATTGCCCCGGCCGCAGTTGATGAACCAGGCACCGGGCTTCATAGCAGCAAACATCCGGGCATCGTACAGGTGGGTGGTCTCCGGCGTACCGGGCAGCACACTGGCCACCACATCCGCCCGGGGAAGGAGCCCGGGCAGGTCCTCCAGGTTCCCCATTTCGTCCGCTTCCCCGGGCACAGCTCCCCGATGGCGCCGGATGCCGATCACATGGGCCCCCAGCAGTTTGCACAGCCGTCCGAAGGCCCGGCCGATGTTGCCGAAGCCCACCACCACCACTGTGGCATCCTCCAGGCTGGTAACCGTCCCCTCGTCCTTCCACTGGTGGGCCTTCTGGTTATCATGGTACAGATACAATTTTTTCATCATGGCCAGCAGCAGGGCCAGCATATGTTCAGAAAGAGCCTGGCCATAGGCACCGGTGCTGTTGGTCAGCTGCACCCGTTCCGGCAGGATGCCCGGCTTGCAGTAGGCATCGGCCCCGGCGGAATTCAGCTGCAGCCATTTCAGGTTCCGGCAGCGGCCCAGAAGTTCCGGCTGCACATTGCCCAGGATCACCTCGGCTTCCGCCAGCTTTTCCGGGTCCCTTCCATAATAGAAATCCCCCTGGGGCGCAGCCGCCTCCAGGATTTTTTGATCCGATTCCCGCACAAACATGGGGACAGCGATTTTCATAGTAGTACCACCTTTCGGGAAAATGTCCTAAAAATCCATTTTTATTGTACAGGAAAGAGAGGACGGACGCAAGGGGAAGGAGGGAGGGGGTAGGGTGGGTAAGTGGTTAGTGGTTAGTGGTTAGTGGATAGTGGTTAGTGGGTAAGTGGATAAGTGGCTGGGGAGATTCGTAGGGACGACCCGTCAGGGGCGTCCGTTCCCAGGTCTGTGAGCGCATCGGTCAGGGGCGTCCGTTCCCTGCCACTCCCCACTACCCAGCAGCCACTGAAAAAGGGGGGCTGTGATTGTTTCACAGCCCCCCTTTTTCAATTTACTTTCTCCCCAGTTTCTTCCGGAAGAACAGCCACATGCTGCCTGCCAGGAAGGTGGACGTATAGAACCCGCTGCAGAAGCCTACCAGCATGGCAAAGGAGAAGTTGTGGATGGTCTCCCCGCCGAACAGGAAAATGGCCACTACGGCGAACAGGGTGGTCAGCGTGGTGTACACGCTCCGGGTCATGGTCTGCCAGATGCTGGCATCCACCAGATCCCCCAGGCTCTCGCTGCGCCGATGGGTATGCAGGTTTTCCCGGATCCGGTCGAACACCACAATGGTTCCGTTGACGGAATACCCTACCACGGTCAGCAGCGCCGCCACGAAGGAAGAATCGATTTCCAGGTGCAGCACCGAGAACCAGGTCAGGGTCACCAGCACGTCGATGATCAGCGCAACGATGGCCGCCAGGGCGAACCGCAGCTCGAACCGGATGGTGATGTAGATGATCATGAGCACCCAGCTCAGGACCACGGCGCCTACGGCGCTCTTCACCAGATCCTTGCCCACGGTGGCGCCTACGTTTTCCACCCGCAGCACTTCGTTCTGGCCCAGCTTGTCGGTCATGTCCTTCATGACTTCCACCCGCTGGCTGTCAGAGATCAGCCCGGTGCGGATCAGCACCGATTCGCTGCTCTCCACCTGCTGGTCACTGCTTCCCAGCTGGATGATGCTGTTGCCCAGATCATGGGTGGTCAAAACGCTCCGCACCTGGGATACCGTCACCGGCTGGGCGAACTTCACATCCAGGATGCTGCCGCCGGTAAAGTCGATGCCCAGGTTGAACCCCCGGGTGAACATGGATACGATCCCCACGATCAGGACAATGGCCGTAATGGAAAAGAAGATCTTGGCATGTTGTACAATGGAGAACTTTTTCATCGTGCCGCCTCCTCTTTTTCCTTTTTATGAGCCGTGCCCCGCACCCCGTACCAGGCCGGATTCGTAACAAGCCGGCTGCCGATCAGGGCGCTGAGGATGAATTTCGTTACCGTGACGGCGGTGAACATACTGATCAGTACGCCCAGGGCCAGGGTCACGGCGAACCCTTTGATGGGTCCGGTTCCCAGATAGAACAGCACCGCAGCCGCCATCAGGGTGGTCACGTTGGAGTCCAGGATGGTGGTGAAGGCCCGGGAGAAGCCGGAACTTACCGCCGCCCGCAGGGTCTTGCCCGCTTTGGCTTCTTCCTTGAACCGTTCAAAGATCAGCACGTTGGCATCCACGGCCATCCCGATGGACAGGATGATCCCGGCGATGCCCGGCAGGGTCAGGGTGGCATTCAGCCCCTTCATCACCGCCAGCAGCAGCAGGGTGTACAGCAGCAGCACGATATCGGCCACCAGCCCGCTCAGGCGGTAGTACAACAGCATGAACAGGAATACCCCGGCCAGCCCGATGGCGAAAGCCTTCACGCTGGCATCCTTGGCATCCTGGCCCAGGGTGGGTCCCACCGTCCGGTTCTCCACCACTTCCAGCTTCACAGGCAGAGAGCCGCTGCGCAACAGAATGGCCAGATGTTCGGCTTCCTTGGCATCCTTGGAACCGGTGATCTGGGCGTTGCCGCCGGTGATGGCTTCGTTCACCCGGGGAGCAGTCAGTACCTGCCCGTCCAGCAGGATGGCGATCTGTCTGCCCACGTTCCGGGCGGTCATGTCGGCGAATTTTTTCGCCCCTTCATCGTTGAATTTCAGGGTGACCACAGGGTTGCCGCTCTGGTCGGCACTGGCCTTGGAATCCTGCAGATCCTTACCGGTCAGCCCGGTGTTGCCATCCATGTCCTTGAATTCCAGCATGGCGGTCTTGCCCAGCATGGCAATGGCCTTTTCCGGATCCTTGACACCCGGCAGTTCCACAATGATCTTATCCTTGCCCTGGCGCTGGATCACCGGTTCCGTCAGGCCCAGTTCGTTGACCCGGCGTTCGATGATCTGGATGGAGCGGTTGATGGCATCGTCGTCCACTTTGGCTTCTTCCGTGGGCTGTGCCTGCAGCACCACATGGGTACCTCCCTGCAGGTCCAGGCCCTGTTTGACCGTACTGGCCAGCGGCTTGATGAATACGGCAAACGCAATGATGATGGCCAGCACTGAAACCAGCAGCTTGACCCGATTTTTAGCCTCCAAAATGATTCCTCCTCATTTTCCGTTGGTCTTGCATACCCGCAAGCCTTTTTCAGTACACAAGTAACGGACTTTTGCATCATGGGCATTGGTGGGCAGTTCTTTCTGCACCTGTACCTCATACCCGATTGCCATGGGAACCGCTTTGGTGCACCGTGGCAGGAAGCGATCGTAATAGCCGGCGCCCCGGCCCAGCCGTTCACCGGCCGGTGTGAAGCCCAGCCCCGGGGTCAGCACCAGGTCGATCTCCTCCGGTGCCACCGCTTCCACAGGTTCCTGGGGCGTCCGGATGCCGTACCGGTCCCGTCCCAGCTTCTTCAATGTAACCAGCCGGGCCGCCTGCATCTCTCCCGGTCCCTCCAGGATCTGGGGCACGCAGACGGTCTTGCCCATGTTGAGAGCCGTCTGGAGGGACTGGTCGATATTCACTTCCCCGGGTTCTCCCAGGTAGCCCATAATGACCTTTCCTTCCAGGAACAGCCGGCTGTTCACGATGTGGCTGTTGATTTCCCGGTTGAATTTATGGATTTCCCGCTGGTTCAGGCGCTTGATCCGCTCCCTGATTTCCAGCCGGACCGCTTTCTTGTCCATTATTTCCCTTCCCCGGTCCCTTCTTCGGGTCTGGCTTCTTCAGCCGCTGCTTCTGCAGGGGCTGCAGCCGGCTGTTCCGGTTCTGCCTTGACGGTTTCCTTCACCGGTTCCTTCGTTTCTTCTTTCTTTTCGGCCGGTTTGCTGCCGTGGTCGAACGCCGTGGTCACAACACCGCCCACCGCGCTTTTCCGGATGTGGATTTCCACTCCTTTGGCCACTTTGATGCGGATCCGGTCGTCCTGCACCTTGGTGATGGTGCCGAAAATGCCGCCGATGGTGACAATATTCGTCCCGATCTTCAGGGAATCCAGCATTTCGCTTCGTTTCTTCTGATCCCGTTTCTGGGGACGGTAGATCATCACATAGAAGATCACACCCATCAGGATAAAGGGCCAGGCCATTTGAAGCAAGTTTTCCATCTGCAATTACCTCCTGTTTGTCTCATAGTTGGCTAAGAACGCCGCCCGGAATTCGGGGAACGTATCAGTAGCAATGGCATTTCTCATATCCTCTGCAAATTTTAGCAGAAAATGGAGATTATGTATAGATAACAGCCGCAGGGCCAGGATTTCCTCCGCCTTGAACAGGTGGCGGATGTACGCCCGGCTGAAGTGCCGGCAGGTGTAGCAGTCGCAGTGCTCATCGATGGGACGCCAGTCTTCGGCATACTGGGCATTGCGTACCACCAGCCGTCCCGTGGGGATCATGGCGGTACCGTTCCGGGCCACCCGGGTGGGATACACACAATCGAACATATCCACGCCCAGGTTCACCCCTTCCACCAGACAGTCAGGGGTCCCCACCCCCATCAGGTAGCGTGCCTTGTCTTTGGGCATGTGCTGTGTGGTCTTGTCCAGGATGTCGTACATCAGGGGATGGGGTTCCCCTACGGACAGTCCGCCGATGGCGAACCCGGCGAAATCCATGGAAGTGATGGCCTTGGCGCTGTATTCCCGCAGGTCCGGGTACATCCCGCCCTGGATGATGCCGAACAGGCCCTGGTCCTCCCGGGTCTTGGCCTCCAGGCATCGTTTGGCCCAGCGGGTGGTCCGTTCCGTGGACTGCTTGGCATAGGCGTGATCCGCCGGATACGGGATGCATTCATCGAAGGCCATGATGATATCCGCGCCCAGGTCCTCCTGGGCCTTTGTGGCCACTTCCGGATTCAGGAACTGCTTGGAGCCGTCCAGATGGGACCGGAACATGACCCCCTCCTCGGTGATCTTGCGCATCTCTCCCAGGCTGAACACCTGGAAGCCGCCGCTGTCGGTGAGCATCCCCCGCTTGTAGTTCATGAACTTGTGCAGGCCCCCGGCCTTGCGGATCAGCTCTGTGCCCGGCCGCAGGAACAGGTGATACGTGTTGGACAGGATCACCTGGGAATGCATGTCATACAGCTCCTCCGGGGTCAGGGTCTTCACCGTGGCCTGGGTCCCCACCGGCATGAACATAGGGGTGTCGAAGGTCCCGTGGGGGGTGTGCAGCTTGCCCAGCCGCGCCCCGCTCCGGGGATCTTCCTTGATGAGTTCGAAATAGACCGATTGCATAACCTCTCCTCTTTATGGAATCAATGGATGAACATGGCGTCGCCAAAGCTGAAGAACCGGTACCTGTTCTCCACGGCCACCTGATAGGCATGGAGGATCTTCTCCCGGCTGGACAGGGCGGACACCAGCATCACCAGCGTACTCTGGGGCAGGTGGAAGTTGGTCACCAGGGCATCCACGAACTTGAACTGGTAGCCCGGATAGATAAAGATTTCCGTCCAGTTGCCACCGGCTTTCATGACGCCGCTGGCCCCGGCGCTCTCCAGGGTCCGCACACTGGTGGTGCCCACAGCGATGATCCGCCGTCCTTCCCGCTTGGCCTTGTTGATGGCGTCCGCGGCTTCCTGGGATACGGTGTAGAATTCCCGGTGCATCTTGTGATCTTCCACCTTGCTCTCATTGACCGGACGGAACGTGCCCAGCCCCACATGCAGGGTGACGAACACTTCCTCCACGCCCATGTCCTTGATCTTTTTCAGCAGCTCTTTCGTGAAGTGCAGGCCGGCCGTGGGTGCAGCAGCACTGCCCCGTTCCCGGTTGTACACCGTCTGGTACCGTTCCTTGTCCTTCAGTTTTTCGTGGATATAGGGCGGCAGAGGGGTTTCGCCCAGCCGGTCCAGGATTTCCTCGAAAATGCCGTCGTAATGGAACCGGGCAATCCGGCCCCCGAAATCGGTGGTATCCAGGATCTCGCAGCTCAGTTCATCGCTGAACTTGATCTGGGCACCCTTCTGCAGTTTCTTCCCCGGCTTCACCAGTACTTCCCAATCCGTGGCGTTCTTCCGGGTCAGCAGGAACACTTCCACATGGGCCCCGGTGGTCTTGAACCCGTGGAGACGGGCCGGGATTACCCGGGTATCGTTGAACACCAGCAGGTCGCCGGGTTTCAGGTATTCCGGCAGATTGTAGAAATGCCGGTGCTCCAGTTCTCCGGTATTCTTGTCCATGACCAGCAGCCGGGAAGAATCCCGGGGTTCCACCGGCGTCTGGGCGATCAGCTCCTTGGGCAGATCATAATCAAAATCTGTTACATCCATGGTTCTTAACTCCTCTAATATACCTTTTTGATTTTTACACCCTGGTAGTAATGGGCCAGGATGGTCTTATAATAGTCGCGTTTGCCTTTAGCTGCCCTGCTGAGGGCCATGCCTCTGGCGCCCCATTGGCTGAGCCCCACGCCGTGGCCCCAGCCGTTTCCGGTGAACGTCACCTTTTCCCCATCCACTCCTGTGAACAGGTGCAGATCCCCAACGGACGCAGAATCGGTGCCGCCCTTTTCGTTGATGGGGATGGTCTTTTTGCCCACCGGGTAGCCGTAGCCATTGGTGAGGGTCACATCCAGTTCTTTGGGCCGTTCCAGTCCGATGCTCACATCGAACAGGGTGCTGTCCAGGGCCAGCAGGCTCCGCACCTGGCTGCCCGTCAGGGTCAGGCTCTTTTTGGAGCCCACGAAGGTCAGCCGCTTCACCCGCCCGGAAACACCCCGGTCAGGGGTATAGGCCATGGGGGCTGCCGTACGGGCGGAAAGCCGGATGCCCTGCAGGTCGCCCAGCTGGTAGCCTCCCTGGCTCAAAAGCCGGGTAAGCTGCACCCGGGTCAGGCTCTTCGTCCAGGCATAGCGGGGAGAATCCTGGTCGTAATCCTTCACAGCCTGCAAATAGGGAATGTCTTTGCCCCACACGGCGCTGGCCGCTTCCGTATAGCCGCCCCCGCTGCTGTGAAACACCGCCTGAATGGGCGCCCCGTCGTACAGCGCCGCCATGCCGCAGGTGGCATCCACCAGCTTCGTGGTGTTGGCGTTCTCTCCTTCGATGCCACCGTACACCTGGCCCATTTCATTGGCCCGGATGTCGAAGTTGGCATACTTGGGGTTGTCCATCGAATATAAAGCGAAGGAACGGGCTGCCACGGCCTGGGCCTTGATGGCTTCGTCAGGCCACAGGGGCAGCACTTCCCGGGCCACCACCCCGTACAGGTACTGCTCCAGGGGAAGGGAATTCACCACGTTCAGGTTCTTCTTTCCGCTGTTCAGCAGCACCGTCAGGGCGCCCCGGTACTTTTTCCGGTTCACCAGAACCGGATTCTTCGGGTCCCCTGCCAGAAGGGAAGCCGTACTGCCTGCCAGTTTCTTCTGGTCCGCATACAGACTGCCCTGCTTCACGCTCACATAATGGGTGCCCGGGGCCAGCACCGTAGTCCGGCCGCTGCCGTCCACCACTTTGATTTTGCCGGTGGAACTCACCTGGGCCGAAAACTGGTCCACAGCCAGGCCCACCCGCAGTCTGGGCCCCGCAGAGCCCGCTCCCAGTGCCACCCCCTGCACCAGGAGCACCAGCACGCACAGGAAAAACGCCAGACCCTTCCTCATTTTCCCTGCTCCTCCGGATAGGGTACCCCCAGATACCGATAGGCTGCCAGGGTGGCCTGCCGTCCTTTCGGGGTCCGCTGGAGCATGCCCAGCTGCATCAGATAGGGTTCATAGACATCTTCCAGGGTCTCCGCTTCTTCGTTCAGGGAGGCGGCCAGCGTATCCACACCCACAGGCCGGCCCCCGAAATCCTTCACCAGCTTCTTCAGCAGGCGACGGTCATTCTGGTCCAGACCCAGGTCGTCGATTTCCAGTCGTTCCATGGCCCGCCGGCATACATCCCGGGTGATGGTATCGCACCCTGCCACTTCGGCAAAGTCCCGTACCCGTTTCAGCAGCCGGTTGGCCACCCGGGGCGTACCCCGGCTGCGGCGCCCGATTTCGTAGGCTCCTTCCGGCTCGATGGTCACCTTCAGGATTTCTGCCGCCCGCTGCACGATGATCTGCAGCTCTTCCGGCGTATAGAACTCCAGATGGCAGATGACGCCGAACCGGTCCCGCAAAGGTGCCGCAATGGAACCCATGCGGGTGGTGGCTCCGATCAGGGTGAACCGGGGCAGATCCAGCCGTACACTGCGGGCCGCCGGCCCCTTGCCGATGATGATGTCCAGGGCGTAATCTTCCATGGCCGAATAGAGGATTTCCTCCACGGTCTTGGGCAGCCGGTGGATTTCATCGATGAACAGCACATCGCTGTCGCTAAGATTGGTCAGGATGGCCGCCAGATCCCCCTGCCGCTCCAGGGCCGGGCCGCTGGTGATCCGGATGTTCACGTTCAGTTCATTGGCGATGATGTTGGCCAGGGTGGTCTTCCCCAGACCGGGCGGTCCGTACAGGAGGACGTGATCCAGGGCTTCTTTCCGTTTCAGAGCCGCCTGGATGAACACCTCCATATTCTTCTTCACTTTGCTCTGGCCGATGTATTCCGCCAGCCGCCGGGGGCGCAGGCTGTACTGCCAGCCGTCCTGGGCCTGCTCCGGCCCGGCGATCACACGATTGGTATCTTCCATTTAACCCCTCCGATACAGCATTTTCAAAGCTTCGTCCAGCAGCTGTTCCACCGTGCTTTCCGGTTTCACAGGGAGCCGTTTCAGGACGGCATCGATTTCGTCCCGTCTGAAGCCCAGGGACGCCAGCCCTTCCGCCACAGCCCCCAGGGTGGTGGTGTCATCGTCCAGGTCATTTTCATTGAAGGAAACCTCGTTCCCATCCTCGTCCTGGAGCCCTTCCGGCGCCACCATATCCTTCAATTCCAGGAGAAGCCGTTCCGCTGTTTTTTTGCCGATACCCGGCAGCTTGGTAAGGAATTTCACATCCCGGTTCTTCACTGCCAGATAGAAGCTGTCCACTTTGGACGCCGACAGGATGCCCTGGGCCATCTTGGGCCCGATGCCGCTCACCGTGATCAGCTGGGTGAACAGGCTGTAAGCATCATAGGAAAGGAAGCCGAACAGCTGCAGGGCATCTTCCCGTACTGACAGATACGTATAGACCTTCACCTTCTGATCCACCTGCAGCCGGGCCAGGTCACCGGTATTCATGAAGATCCGGTACCCTACCCCGCCAGTGTCCACCAGGATGAAATTCGTTCCCATATGGTCGATCCGGCCGGTAATGAATCCGATCATCGCATTCTCTCCCGCAGTTCCTGTTCCCGGATGAAGTTCAGCCCTGTAATCCCGATGGCCAGGGCATCGGCCACGTCATCCGGTTTGGGTTTTTCCTGGATATGGAGCAGTTTCTGCACCATATAGGTCACCTGGTTCTTGTCCGCACGCCCGGTGCCGGTGATGGCCTGTTTCACCTGGATGGGCGTATAGCCGTAGACCGGCAGGCCCGCATTGGCCGCCGTCAGCAGGATGATGCCCCGGGCCTCTCCCACCGCAATGGCCGTGGTCACGTTCCGGTTGAAGAACAGCTTTTCCACGCTCATGAAATCCGGTTTGTATTCCGCAATGAGGGTCGTCAGCTCCTCATAGATCTTCTTCAGCCGCAGCTCCGGCAGCATATCCTTGTCCGTAAAGACCGCCCCGTAATGGACGGGAATCAGCCGGCTCCGTTCCAGGCGCACCAGTCCGTAGCCGCAGATTGCCGTACCCGGGTCGATTCCCAATGCCAGCATGTGCAATTCCCCTCTCTCATGGTTAAAAAAGCCGGCCCCCGGGGAAAGAAGTTCCCCAGCCGGCCGGCCTTATGGTCTCCCGGGATGCCTGTTCGGCATGCACCCCTTATTCTTCATCCGGCAGGTCAGCGTTCGTATAAACGTCCTGCACGTCGTCCAGATCGTTGAAAGCATCGATCATGTTCTGGACTTTTTCTGCATCTTCTCCGGTCACGGCGATGGTGTTGTCCGGGATCAGGGACAGTTCGCTCATGGCCACTTCGATGTTGTGGTCGGCCAGGGCCTTTTCCACAGCATCATAGTCTTCCGGAGCGGTGGTGATCTCATAGGCATCGTCCAGGGTCTGCATATCTTCGGCCCCGGCTTCCAGTGCCACTTCCATCACTTCGTCCTCAGAAGGAGCCCCTTCCTTTTCCACCGTAAATACCCCTTTGTTCTTGAACATCCAGCTTACGCAGCCGGATTCACCCATGTTCCCGCCTTTGGAGAACACGTGCCGCACATCGGCAGCCGTACGGTTCCGGTTATCCGTCAGTGCGCTGACCATGATGGCCACGCCGGCGGGGCCGTAGCCTTCATAGGTGATCTGTTCGTAGTTGGACCCTTCCGTAGCGCCCTGCCCCTTGGCAATGGCTCTCTTGATGTTGTCCTTGGGGATGTTGTTGGCTTTGGCCTTGGACAAAGCCAGTTTCAGTCTCATATTACCAGTAGGATCAGGGCCTCCCATACGTACAGCGATGGTGATTTCTCTGCCGATCTTCGTGGTGATCTTCCCACGCAGCGCATCTGCTTTGCCTTTTTTAAATTTGATGTTCGCCCACTTGGAATGTCCTGACATTCTAGATTCCTCCTACATAAATTCGAAAACGCCGGGTATGGAGCCCTGTTTTCAACGTACTCATACCCGGCTATTTTATCACACTCTAGTTATTTGCGCAAATATACCCGTTCCATATCCACGTTCTTCACGCCGTCCATGGCCATCTTGATGTCGGCAGACGAGGTGGCCTGGGTGGTCCCGGCGAACCGTTTCAGCAGCACCCGGGTCAAACCCGGTTCGGTCAGAGCCCCCGGTCCGTTCAGGCAGCCCTTCTGGCAGGCCATGCCTTCCATATACTGGACATCCAGCTTGCCGCCCTCGATGTCCTTCAGCGTGGCCAGGCATTCTTCCAGCCCGTTGCAGTACACGGTTTTCAGGCTGTCCACATCCACCTCCGGATGGGTTTCCTTCACATAGTCCTTCACAGCCTGGGTCACACCGGCCGCCTGGGGGAAGCCGCAGCCATCCGCAGAAGAGGCAGCGTGGAACGCATCCACTTCGCACTTGGCCGGATCGATGCCCTGGCTGTCCATCATGCACTTCAGTTCTTCGAAGGTCAGCACGAAATCGATGTCTTCCGGATGTTCCCGGGCTTCCACCTTCTTGGCGATGCAGGGCCCGATGAAGCAGGTCAGGGCGCCGGGGTGGTTGTGTTTCTCCAGTTTGCTGCGGGCCACCATGGGAGACACTGCATCGGAGATGCAGTCCGCCAGTTCCGGAGCATGCCGTTTCACCGTGGCCACGAAAGCCGGACAGCAGGAGCTGGTCATGACCTTCTGTTTGCCCGTGGGGACCTTTTCCAGGAATTCTTCGGCTTCAGCAATGGCGGTCATATCCGCCCCCACAGCCACTTCCTTCACCGTGGTGAAGCCCAGTTCCTTGCAGGCCTTCACAATCTGGCCCGGCTGCACCTTCAGGCCGAACTGGCCCACGAAGGAAGGGGCCAGCAGCGCCACCACTTCCTTACCGCTTTTGATGGCCTGGATCAGCTGGACGATATGACTCCGTTCCTCGATGGCGCCGAAGGGGCAGGCCCCACGGCAGGCACCGCATTCCACACAGATGTTCTTGTCGATTTCAGCCTTCTTGTTGGCACCGGTATGCAGGGCATGCACCTTGCAGGCATTTTCGCAGGGCCGGGCGATTTCCACCACAGCGCCGTACGGGCAGGCCCGTTTGCAGTTGCCGCATTCCACGCACATATCGTAGTCGATGTGGGCACGGCCCTGGTACACGGAAATGGCCTTTTTGGGGCATCCGTTCATGCACCGGTGGGTCAGGCAGCGACGGCACACGTCGGTGATCATGTACTTGTTCACCGGGCAGGCGCTGCAGCCTTCCGGCAGCACAGCGATCACGTGCTGGCTCCGGTCCACCGGTTCACTGGTGGCCTTGTTGGCGGCATCGATGATGTTCATATCCGTATCCACACCCAGGGCCACACAGATCCGTTCCTTCAGGACCGCTCTTTCTTTATGTACGCAGCATCGTGTCCGCGGAGTGTTTTCGTTGACGATCTGCAGGATGTCATAGACGTGATCCGGCAGGTTCCCGTCATAAGCCATTTTCGACAGCATGGTCAACACTTTCCGTCTGATGTTGGTAATTACAGTGACTTCCATCTTTTGCTCCCCTTTGAATCAAAAAGATATAACGTTCATTCTACATACACTCTATCATATCATATTTTCTTAGAAAAAATAAGAAGGCAACTGTATATTTTTGTATAAAACTGCAACAAACGTTACACTTTAGCATACATTTTTCCTTATATGAGGTACGCTAATTTCCTTATGCGGGGTTAGTGGGTAGTGGGTAGTGGGTAGTGGCTAGTGGTTGGTGGCCCGCTGGGCGACCTGGGTCCGGACTCCCCTTATGGGGAGTCCCTACGAAATATGTCGTACCGTCCGTTTCCATGCACGGGGGCGACCCATGAGGGTGATCGGCGGCCCGCTGGGCGACCTGGGTTCGGACTCCCTTTATGGGGAGTCCCTACGAAACAGGTCGTACCGTCCGTTTCCATGGATTGGGGCGGCCCATGAGGGACGTCCGTTCCCAGGTCCGGTGCCCCATGCAAAAACGCCGATGGTGTTTTCACCATCGGCGTTTATCGTATGAAGTTTTGCGCAGGATGCGGGTGTTATTCCAGCCCCAGCACTTTTTTCACTTCGGCTTCCAGCTGGGTCTTGTCCACCACATCGCTCTGGCGTTTTTCCAGCTGGGGCAACTCTTTCATGCCTCTGGGAATGGGCATTTTGGCTTCCCGGCTCAGTTCTTCCATGGCGGCGAAGGGATCCAGGGTTTTGCCTTCGAATTTGTCCGGGTTGATGGATTGCAGCACCACATCATTGAACTTGAAGGGACTGGCCGTGCTCAGCACAATGCTGTACGTATCATCGCTGGTCAGCAGCCGGTATTTTTCCATGGCCTTATAGGCCACAGCCGTGTGGGGATCCATCACATAGCCATAATTGTTGAACACATCCCCGATGGTCTCCCGGGTTTCCACTTCGTCCACCCAGGTGCCGAAGAAGTCCTTCAGGATCTTGTTCTGGAGTTCCACCCCAACCTTGTATTCGCCCTTTTCATTCAGTTCCTTCATCCATTCGGCCACCTGGGCTGCATCATGGTCCGTTTCCTCGAACAGCAGCCGTTCCAGGTTGCTGGAAACCAGGATATCCATGGAAGGAGAAATGGTCTTGTGGAAGGGGCGCTTCCGGTTGTATACCCCTGTATTGATGAAATCCGTCAGTACATTGTTGCTGTTGGAGGCGCAGATGAATTTGTGCACCGGCAGGCCCATGAGTTTGGCGTAGAACCCGGCCAGGATATCCCCGAAGTTGCCGGTGGGCACGGCGAAATTCACCGGATCCCCGTTCTCGATGCGGCCGCTGTTCACCGCATCTGCATAGGCACTGAAGTAGTACACGATCTGAGGAACCAGACGGCCCCAGTTGATGGAGTTGGCAGAAGAGAAAGCGCAACCATGTTCCTGCAGTTCTTCCGCCAGGGGTTTGCTGCCGAACAGCACCTTCACGCCGGTCTGGGCATCGTCGAAGTTGCCTTCCACCGCCACGGCGTGTACGTTGCCGCCCCGCTGGGTGATCATCTGCAGCTTCTGGATGTCGCTGACCCCTTCCTGGGGATAGAACACGATCACTTCCGTATCAGGCACATCCGCAAACCCGGCCATGGCAGCCTTGCCCGTATCTCCGGAAGTCGCCACCAGGATCACCAATTTCTTCTGTTCTCCGGTCTTCTGGACGGCCCGGGTCAAAAACAGAGGCAGAATCTGCAGGGCCATATCCTTGAACGCACAGGTGGGACCATGCCACAGCTCCAGTACATCCAGGTTGTCCTTCAACGGATGCAGCGGTGCCGGAAAATCTCCGAACCGTTCTTTGCTGTAGGCCGTTTCCACACAATTCCGCAGTTCTTCTTCGCTGTAGTCCGTCAGGAAACGGGCCAGCACCGTCAGGGCACGGGCGCTGTACGGCTGTTCCCGCATCGCATCGATTTCTGCCACACTGATGGGCGGAAATTCCTTGGGTACAAACAGTCCCCCGTCTGCAGCCAATCCGTTCGAAATCGCGTGAGCCGAGCTCACCATATCCGTTTTCCCTCTTGTACTAATGTATAACATAGTCCCCCCTACTTTCTGCATAGCGCAATGGTATCATAGCATAACCCTTGTATATACGCAACATTTGACCTTGTTTTTTGTATGGTCCAAAAGACACAGGGTTCCCCGGGCCGTACTTTCCTAACCTTCCCCCATTTGTTATAATGGAACCAAGTCATTTTATCCTGTTATTATATCAAGTAATGGAGCGAGAAACAAATGGATATCAAAATTGCGTGTGCACAGATCCAGGTCAAGCCAGGGCAGCCGGCCGCCAATACCCGAAAGGCCCTGGAGGCCATCCAGGAAGCCAGGAATGCCGGAGTGGACCTGCTCCTTCTGCCGGAACTCATGGTCCCCGGCTACCTGCTGGGCGATTTATGGGAACAGCGGGCCTTCATCGCCGACTGTGAAGAATACGGCAAAGAAATCATCGCCGCGACCCGGGGCATCTGTGTGGTCTTCGGCAACATCGCCACAGATCCTGCCAAAGTCAACGAGGACGGCCGGGTGCGAAAATACAATGCGGCCTTTGTGGCCCAGGACGGACAACTGAAAAAAGGCGGCCTGCCCTATCCCTTCATCAGCAAGACCTCCCTGCCCGAATATCGGGAATTCGACGACGCCCGGTACTTTTTCAGCGCCGCCAAACTGCTGCCGGAACTGCCCGCCGGTACCACCATGGAGGACCTGATCCAGCCGGTGACCGTCACCCTGAAGGGCCGCACCGTAAAGCTGGGGGTCCTGCTGTGCGAAGATGGCTGGACGGATAACTACCATTATAATGTACCACAGCTGCTGCGGCAGAACGGAGCCCAGATCCTGTGCAACCTGTCCTGCTCCCCCTATACCTATCAGAAGAACCGGAAGCGCCATCAGCTGTTTGTGCGCCAGGCCAGCCAGAACGGCATCCCCCTGGTGTACTGCAACAATGTGGGCGTCCAGAACAACGGCAAGGACGTGTTCACCTACGACGGGTGCAGCTGTATGTACGATGCCACCGGGAAAAGCATCACCGATTCTCCGGCCTTTGCAGAGGATCTGCTGGTGGCAGACTGGGATCCGGACACCGGAGCCATCCGGGGTAAGCGGGGCCTGCAGCCCGTACCCAGTGACACCGCTGCCCTGTACACAGCGCTGCGCTATGGAGCGGCCACCTTCCTGCAGCAGCTGGGCATCCAAAAGATGACCATCGGCGTATCCGGAGGCATCGACTCCGCTGTCACCGCTGCCTTCTATGTAGACATCCTGGGCCCTGAGAATGTGCTGCTGGTGAATATGCCCAGCCAGTACAACTCCGCCCTGACCAAAGGGCTGGCCCAGCAGATGGCCCAGGCCCTGGGCACCCACTACACCATCATCCCCATCCAGGAAGCGGTGGATCATACCATCCGTCAGTTCGGCGAGACCCCCGTTCACAACTATGGAACCGGAGGGGACCAATGCCTGACCGTTTCCTCCTTCGCCACAGAGAACATCCAGGCCCGGGACCGGGGTGCCCGAGTGCTGGCCGGCCTGGCCTCCCTCTTTGGCGGCGGCTTCAGCTGCAACTCCAACAAGGCGGAGATGACCGTGGGCTACGCCACCTTCTACGGAGACATCGCCGGGGTCCTGGCACTCATCGGAGACCTGTGGAAGCACCAGGTATACCAGCTAGGACGGTATCTCAATGAGGAAGTCTTCCATAAAGAAGTGATCCCCGATCCCATCTTCAAGATCAAACCCAGTGCAGAACTGTCCGCTGCCCAGACCGTGGGCAAGGGGGGCGATCCCCTGGTCTATCCCTACCATGATTATCTGCTGCAGGCCTTTGTGGAAAGCTGGAACAAGACCAGCCCCGAAGAATTGCTCCAGTGGTATCTGGACGGGACCCTGGAAGAGCACCTGGGCTGCGAACATGGTCTGGTGGCCCGGTTGTTCCCCACCGCCGGAGATTTCATCGCCGACCTGGAACGGTGGTGGAAACTGTTCTGCGGCCTGTCCGTGGCCAAGCGGATCCAGGCTCCTCCCATCCTGGCCGTGTCCCGCCGCGCCTATGGGTATGACCAGCGGGAAAGCCAGCTGCCGGCGTACTTTTCCCGGAAGTACCTGGCCCTGAAGGCCAGGGCCCTGGGGGCAGAGGCATGAAGGAGCTGCATCCCGGAGAAGTGGGGCTGTTCCAGAATGCCCTCCTGGCCGCCATCTACGCCGTCCTGACCCTGTGCCTGGCGCCGCTCAGCTACGGTCCCATCCAGGTACGGATCTCGGAAAGTCTCACCCTCCTGGCGTTCTACGACAAAAAGTGGGTACCCGGCCTCACCGTGGGCTGCTTCCTGTCCAATCTCGGCAGCCCTTTTGGGATCACCGACATGGTGATCGGGACCCTGGCTACATTTCTGGGCGTATTCCCCATGCACTGGTGTCCCAATGTATGGGTGGCCGCTCTGCTTCCAGTAGTCAGCAACGGGCTGCTCATCGGCGGCGAACTGTACTACCTGGCCGCCCTGCCCCCGGACCTGTCCGCGGGAGCCGCCATGGCCTACATCGGCCTGGGCGAACTCATCAGCGTGGCCGTGCTGGGACCCCTGGTGATGAAGGTACTGCGGAAGCGGGGGATTGTTTAGTGGCAGGGGCCCGCTGGGCGACCTGGGTCCGGATGTCCCTTATGGGCCATCCCTACGGATTGAAACACAATTTGCAACTTGTTGCGCAGGGTCTACCCATAGAGAATTTCCTTTTCAGCCACTGCTCACTACCCACCAGCCACTAAAAAACAGGCGGTGTGAAAAATCACACCGCCTGTTTTTTATGCATGTTTGGCGAAGAACGCACCCAGGATCTTTTCCATCTTGGGTTTATCATCCCCGGGCTGGGCTTCGTAGATTTTTTCGTCCCCGTAGAAAAACGTGGGCACGTAATAATACTGGCGGCCCTTCAGTTTTTCCGGTTCCGTGGTTTCATTCACCTTTTCCACCGGGATCTTGCTGTATTCCGGATGTTCATGGGTCAGACCGGCCAGCACATCCGCCGCCATGTGACAGTACGGGCACCCGTCCATATAAATGAAAAGCAGTTTTTCCATACGTATTGCCTCCTTTGCAGTTGTTTCCACCTTCCCTTTTCCCCGGGACTAGGCCGTTCCTCTTCGTCACGGCCGTCGCGGGAAGGAAAATGGAATTTGCGTTAACCTTACGAAAAATGGTGTTGACCATCATTTTTCGTTTTTTTATAATACTAACTATATTATACCAGAAGGGATGAGCATATTGAAGAGTGAAGAATTGCACGCGTTGACCGACCGGATCATCGAGGGGTACCGTCTGAAACAGACCGACCCGGAAGTCCAGGATCTTTTGACCCAGCCCCTGGCCGAACTCCAGAAAGAAGCCGGCCGGCTGCAGACCCATTTCTGCGGCAACTACGTGGATTTCTGTACCATCATCAACGCCCGCAGCGGCCGCTGCGGCGAAAACTGCAAATACTGCGCCCAGGCCGCCTGCCATCACACCGGCTGTGAAGAATACGGGTTCCTGGACGAAGAGGAAATCATGAAAACCGCCAAGGCGGACCAGGACGCCGGTGCCAACCGGTTCGCCATGGTGACCAGCGGCCGTGCCCTGACAGGCAAAGATTTCGAAAAGGCCCTGACCATCTACGGGCATATGCGGGACAAGCTGACCATCGATTTATGTGCCTCCCACGGCATCATCAGCCGGGAGCAGCTGCACCGGCTCCGCCAGGCCGGCGTCACCAGCTACCACCACAACATTGAAACCAGCCGCCGCTTCTTCCCCCACATCTGCACCAGCCACACCTTTGACGACCGGATCCGCACCATCAAGGCCGCCCAGGCCGAAGGCATGTGCGTGTGCTCCGGCGGCATCATCGGCATGGGCGAAACCTGGCAGGACCGTCTGGACATGGCTTTCACCCTGCAGAGCCTGGGCATCGAGTCCATTCCCATCAATGCCCTGATGGCCATTCCCGGAACCGGCATGGAAGGCCGCAAGCCCCTGCCGGCCGATGACATCCTGCGGACCATCGCCATTTTCCGCTTCATCAACCCCACCGCCAACATCCGCCTGGCTGCCGGCCGCAAGCTGCTGCCCCAGAACGGGGCCACAGCCCTGAAGAGCGGTGCCTCCGCCTCCATTACCGGCAATATGCTCACCACCAGCGGGACCACCATCAAGGAAGATATGGAAATGATCCGGGAACTGGGATTGACCAACCATTGATAAAAAAAGGCGCTGTGAAAAAATCATCCACAGCGTCTTTTTTTCGCCAGCGTCAGCTGGCTTCCATCGGCTAGTGACTAGTGACTAGTGGCTAGTGACTAGTAAGGGGGTGTGAAAAAGCATTTTTTCACACCCCCTTTTTTTATGCAATTAGAAGCATTCGCAGTTGACCATGAAGAAGGATTTGGGATGAGCGCAAACCGGGCATACTTCCGGAGCTTTTTCAGCTTCTACAATATGGCCGCAGTTGGAGCAGATCCAAACGGTCTTTTCGCTGCGCTGGAACATGGTCCCATCTTCCACTTTCTTCAGCAGGGCTCTATACCGTTCTTCGTGGTGTTTTTCAATGGCACCCACAGCCTTGAATTTATAGGCCAAGTCCTTGAACCCTTCTTTTTCAGCGGTTTCAGCGAATTCCTTGTACATTTCAGTCCATTCGTAGTTTTCGCCGGCAGCAGCGTCTTTCAGGTTGGCTACCGTATCAGGGATGGAGCCGCCATGCAGGGCCTTGAACCAGATTTTTGCATGTTCCCGTTCATTTCCGGAAGTTTCCAGGAAATTCTGGGCTACCCGTTCATAGCCTTCCTTCTTGGCAACACTTGCATAATAACCATATTTGTTGTAAGCCTGGGATTCACCAGCAAAAGCCGTCCACAGATTTTTTTCAGTTTGAGAACCTTTTAATTCAGCCATTGTCTAATTTCTCCTCATTACTAGTGTCCTCCTGGAAAGGAGAAAGGGACCCGTCTGGCGGGTATGGGGTTGCGCACCCGGTGTAGGTCTCACAGCCGGTGTGTGACCTATCCACCATCCTTCCGGATGGTCCCCCTTCCCTTTCAGGGAAGGACAACGGGGATTTTTTTCTGCTCCCCTCGTTACATGCATAGTGTACCCCAAACTCAGTAAATAGTCAAGCCTTTTTAATAATTATTTTCATTTAATCAGCTTCATTGATTGTCATGGTCCGGTCAATGCGATCCAGCAGGCTTTCTCTGGAGGAGCTCTGTGTTTTGGCCGTTTTCCCAGCCTTCCTGGCCGTGGATCCTGAATCCGTCGCCTTCTTTCCGGACTCTGCCTGTTTCAACTGCCGGCGGGCCCGCCAGCGGCTCAGGCTGTCCGTATTGCCGGTCCCGGCAGCAGTCTGCCCCTTCCGGTCTTCCCGGATGCCCTCCCAGAAAATCCGTACGGGCAGGTTGGAGGACCCGGGCGGCGAAAAGAAGAAGGTACCGCTCTTGCCGGCAGGCACCACGCCCAGTTTCATGGTCTCTCCGTCCCCGTTCCAGCCAAAGGACTGCCGGTCATCCGGGATCCGGATATATTGGGCCGTTGCCCCTTCCAGGCTCAGGACCCCTTCCCCGGCATAGGCGCCCCCGTAGGGGTTGAACCGCATCTGGGTGGCACGGCTTCCCCGGGTCTGGAAATTGACGGCGTACATGACCCCGTAATTGCCGTAGTTGACTACCGGCTCATTCCGGGTCACGTCGATGCCCCGCACATAGGGGTCTTCCACATCATCCGCCAGTTTCACACCCCAGATTTCCCCGCTGTCCGCTGGGAAGGCGCCGGGCAGGTCCACCCTTACATCGGCCCCTTCAAAGGTGCCCCGGAGCACATGGCCCCCTTCGTCCGGCGGCAGGATGGAATATACTTCCGCCGAAATCCGGGGATCCGCATCCACGGGCATCATGATGAAAGAAACTTCCACCGGCTTGTCGAAGTTCAGATCCACGATCCCCGTCACCAGTTCCTGGGGATGGAGGATGTACCCCCTGCCGTTGTTCAGGATGTCCCGGGGACCGTCCAGCACCAGCTTGCGGCCGTTGGGAGCCGACCGGTAGTATTTGCTCTGGGCTTCCTTGCCTGCGGCCAGCCAGTCCTCGTTGGGACGAGAGACGCCGTTCCGGCCAAAGGACACAGCCGTAGGGCGGATGGTGGTCCGCCGCAGCAGCACCGCCAGCCGCTTGTCCGTCCGGGTGTCATTTACATGGTGGAAGAACAGGCGCACCGGCCCGCTGACCGTATCCCGGTACATGATGCCGATCTTCCCCACCATCTCCGGGCTGTCCGAAAAGATCAGTTTCGGGCCCCCATGGGTGATGTTCCCCTGGATCTGCCGGTAATAGGGCACATCCTCCTTCCAGGCCAGGTCCTGTATGTCTGATGCTGAAGCCCTGTTCCCCCAGGGAAGGAAAAGAGCCAGCCCGGCACAAAATAAGCCCATCAATCGCTTCTGCACGTTCAAAAATAATATCTCCGCTTTCATTCATAGTACCCCATGGTCTTTTTCTGAAATGGAAGGGCCATGGGGACAGACACTTCCTTATTTTACCACATCCCAACTGTGATAAAATCATTTTCAGAAATTGCATAAAAATCAGTTATAGAACCCTTGTAGAATCCCTCGTAACTCGCTATAATTAGAGTGTAATTTTAAATTATAGGAATAATTAGAGTATTCGGTATACAATATCCCAGAAAGGAAGTTGCTTATGAAAATCCGCACCGTACAAGCCGATCCCAGCGGTAACATCACCCTGTTCGTCCTTGACCCGGTACCGCTGGAACAACGCAGGGACATCAACGAAAAACTCCTGTCCGGCGACACCGCCCTTGAACAGGTGGGCTGCCTTTCCCTGGTTGACGGCCAGCCCAAAGTGGAAATGATGGGCGGCGAATTCTGCGGCAACGCCACCCGCAGCGCCGGTGCCTACGCCCTCCATACCCTGGGGAAAAAAGAAGGAGATTTCCAGGTGACCTGCAGCGGCTGTTCCACTCCCCTGCCCGTCCACGCCAAAAAAGTGCGGGAAAACTGCTACCAGGCCAGTGTGGAATTGCCCCCGCCCCTTTCCATTTCCAAACAGCGCCTTTCCTATGAGCGGGAAAGCGTGGAATGTCAGGCAGTGGTCCTGCCGGGCATCACCCATTATGTATATTTCACCCTGAACGTGGATGAAATCAATCAGGATGAGTTCTTCTATTCCCTCCAGCGGAAAATTTCCCGGGGCCCCGAACCGGAAGCCTACGGCCTTATGCTGGTGGAAATCAGCACCCTGAAGGTGATTCCCATTGTCTATGTGACCGCCACCGGCACCCTGTACCACGAAAACAGCTGTGGCAGTGGATCCGCCGCCGTGGCTGCCGCCCTGGCCCAGCGCCAGAAACGGTCCGTGGGAGCGTCCTTATTGGAACCGGGTGGCCGCATCGACATCGAAGCCTACTGGAAAGACGACAAGATTACCGGCATGGCCATCGGCGGACCGGTGAAACTGGGTGAGGTCAGGACCCTGGAGGTATGATTCTCCTTGACAGGACATAAGGGCGATGGTAAAATAACAGTATTGTGATATATATCACAACTGCCGAAGTGGCGGAATTGGCAGACGCACTTGACTCAAAATCAAGCGTCCCAAAAGACGTGCCGGTTCGAGTCCGGCCTTCGGCACCAACCAAAAGAAGCAGAGGCTGTGAAAAATGGATTTCCATTTCTTCACAGCCTCTTTTGTCATACATGCCCCCTGCTCACTACCCACCAGCCACTGAAAAAGGAACCGTGATTTTTTTTCACGGCTCCTTTGGTTCCCGATTGATCCACTCATTGACCTTGCGGTTATAATACTCGTTCTTTTTCTTCTGCACCCATTTGTCCCGTTCGTCACAGATGGCCAGCATTTCATCCACCATTTCTTCCGCCGTAGGGGGCTGCACCCGCAGCACATACTGGAGCATCCGCTCCACCGTGCTTTCCGTACCCAGGTTCCGGGCCATGAGAGCGCCCAGCTCGGCAGGGTACCCAAGGTCGGTGACAGCAGAGATCAGTGCGTGGGTCAAAGATTCAAATCGGGTCATGGAAGTCCTCCGTTGGTTATAAGTCACGATTTTTGCCATTCCGTCAACTCCTTTGCCATTGATTTCCTGGTAAATTCCTACGTTCTATGATACCAGTTCCAATCGAACAAGCAACAATCACATCCGATTTCACTTCACCAACCACCAATCACTACCCACCAGCCACTATGTGGATACCAGCAGCACCCTTCACCTCCCTCGCCATACTCTCCAGAGGAGTGCCGCCACGGCGATCCCCAGGCTCACCCCTATGGCATCTACGCACACATCCTGCCAGGTGGCAGTGCGGCCGCCGGCAAAATACTGGATGGTTTCATCCAGGGAAGCGATGACCACACCCAGGGCCAGGACAGCTTTTTTATACCTCCTGCCCCACCGGTGCCAGGCGCCCAGGCTGGCTGTCAGCCCAAAGGCCCCGTATTCCGTCAAATGGGCCAGCCGCCGGACCCGGTTGTCCGTCAGCCAGTCCGTCACACCATTGTGTCCCAGCACTTCCCGGATCAGCCCCAGTACCCGCCGGCTTTCCCCATGGGAAACGGTCCCGGGCTGCAGGGATTGCCCCCAGATAAAGGCAAGGAGCAGAAGCAGCAGAAGGCCGAAAAGCCAGGTAAAAGAAGATTGTTTGCGCATGGATGGAAGGCCTCCGAAACAGGATTATCGTTCGTCGTTCATCGTGAATCGTTCGTCGTTATGTTTAATATTTTACCACAAATGGGTGGGGTACTGTATCATTGTATGATTTTTTACATTTTTCCTTGCTTTTTCGGATATTTTTGATATAATCATATTATCTGATATTTTCTATCAACCAGTCCTCTTCTATTCCCCAGCATTGGAGTGATCCCATTGGCTCTCGCAAACTCCCAGAATCACCACTTCCGGCAGCACGTATTCCGTATCGCTGATTCCATTGTCCATACCACGTTTTGCCGTTTCAAATACAATCATTTCCAGGATTCCTATCGACCATTTTGAACCTGTGTAAGGAAGCTGATGCCTTCCCGGTACATGGGCTGTTTTGTGTCCCCCTTCGCAAAGCCGTTTCTGTACTGTTGCACAGGTATTTTTTATGCCCTTTTGGTTTACAAATCGATAGGAATCCTGTTTTTTATTATCGGTTATTGTTTCATCCAAAAACAGAAACCGTGGCCCCTGTTTTTTTGCGCCCATTTTCGGATGCACCCAAACCCTCTTCACTCTTGAAAGGAGTCTTTGTCCATGGCTTACCGTCGTACGTTGTTGCAAGAGCTGGAAACTCTTTTGCATGTAGAGTCCATCCTGGCCTTTTCTTCCCTTGTGATCCTGATCATAAACGGGTGCCGGCTCAACCGGATCCGCAAAGATCGGTATCGTTCCCGTATCATTACAGGGAGACATCACGTTACAAAGTTCAATAATAGGTTCTATAAAGTTCTTGAGAATGTAATCATCATTGCAACCAACCCGCAACCACCTGTCAGACAGATGGTTGCCACCCTGACAACCAGTCCGACGCCAGCCTGGATGACAACCGTGTGCCAAATGGTTGACGACCGGTTGTCATCCGGTTGTCAACCGGTTGCCCTGTCCCATTTCCCGATTCCGGAAAAAATGCCGCAGACCCGCATCCAGCCTGCCCTGCAACCACCTGGCAACCACATGGCAACCATCTGGCAACCATCTGCGTGCACAGGTTAGGATAGTATAGGTTAGGATAGTCTAGAAGAGAAAGTGATTAAAGAGAAAAATCCTGGTTGTCAACTGGTTGTCACTGTTCCCGTACAGAAGACACGAAAACCACCCCTACCCGAAACAGGACCTTTTCTTGAAAGGAGCCACGTATGGAAAATATCCGCCCTTTTCAAGGGCGTAAGCAGGCGCCCGACCCTTTAGCGGCGTTGGCGGTGTAGGTCCAAAAAAAATATCCGCACCCCCTTTGGGTCAATTATAGTCCGGCCTTAACAAAAAAGAAGACCGTTCCTGACAACGGTCTTCTCAACATTCAACAACGTGTTATAATTTTTGTTTCAAGTCTTCCAGCACAGCCTGCTGCTTTGCCAGGGCTTCTTTCCCCAATTGCACCTGTTGGGCATTGTTCTCAGGGGCCGGACCGCCGTAGCTGGTCCGGGCTGCCACACAGTTTTCCGGTTTCAGGCATTCCAGGAGATCGGCTTCGAACAGGGGGCTCAGCTCCTTGTATTCAGCCAGGGTCAGCTGGCCCAGCAGCTTGTGTTCAGCAATGGCCTTGGCCACGGCCTTCCCCACCACTCCATGGGCTTTCCGGAAGGGCAGGCCCTTGCGCACCAGGTAATCGGCCAGATCGGTGGCATTGGAGAAGTCCTTGTGGACGGCTTCTGCCATCCGCGCCTCGTTCACCTTTGTGGTCAGGACCATGTCCCGGTACACCTGCAGGGAGAACTTCACCGTGTCGATGGCATCGAAGAAGCCTTCCTTATCCTCCTGCAGATCTTTGTTGTACGCCAGGGGCAGGCCCTTCAGGGTGGTCAGCAGGGCCGTGAGATGGCCATACACCCGGCCGGTCTTTCCCCGCACCAGTTCAGAGATGTCCGGGTTTTTTTTCTGGGGCATCATGGAAGAACCGGTAGCAAAGGCGTCATCCAGCTCGATGAAGCCGAATTCTGTGGAAGACCACAGGCACATTTCTTCACTGAGCCGGGACAGGTGCATCATCAACACGGAAGCGAAGCCCAAAAATTCCAACACGTAGTCCCGGTCGCTGACAGCATCCATGCTGTTGCCGTACACCTGGGAGAAATGCAGTTCCTTCGCCACCTGGAACCGGTCGATGGGCAGGGTGGTCCCGGCCACGGCACCGGCGCCCAGGGGCATGATATCCGCCCCTTCCCATACGCCCTGGAGCCGGCGGAAATCCCGGCGGAGCATATTGAAGTAGGCCAGCATATGATGGGCAAAGGTAATGGGCTGGGCCCGCTGGAGATGGGTATAGCCGGGCATCAGGGTCTTCAGGTGCTTTTCGGCCATGGTCAGCAGGGCCTGTTCGAACTGGATCAGCAGATCCATGATTTCGGTGACCTCTTTTTTCATGTACATGTGCATGTCCAGGGCCACCTGGTCATTCCGGCTGCGGGCGGTGTGGAGCCGGGCTCCCGCATCCCCGATTTTTTCCGTCAGGGCGGCTTCCACGTTCATGTGGATGTCTTCCAGTTCCGTGGAGAACTGGAAGGTCCCTTCCTGGATTTCCTTCAGGATCTCCTTCAGGCCCTTTTCAATGGCCCGGGCATCCTCCTCGCTGATGATGCCGCAGGTTGCCAGCATATGGGCGTGGGCGATGCTGCCCCGGATGTCCTCATGGTACAGCCGCTTGTCGTAATCGATGGAGGCGTTGAAGGCGTCCACCAGGGCATTGGTGTCCTTGCTGAACCGGCCTCCCCACAATTTCGTCTTGTTCATTATTTCAGCTTCCCCTGTTTCATCAGCGCTCTCACCGTCAGCGGCAGGCCAAACAGGTTGATGAATCCCTGGGCATCGGCCTGGTTGTACACTTCGTCTTCGCCGAAGGTCACATATTCCTTGCTGTACAGGGAGTACGGGCTGGTGGAACCGGCGGAGATGATGTTGCCCTTGTACAGTTTCATCTTCACAGTACCGGTAACGGTCTTCTGGGTTTCATCCACGAAGGCCTGCAGGGCTTCCCGCAGCGGGGAGAACCACATGCCATCGTAAACCAGTTCTGCATACCGGATGCCGATCTGTTCCTTATAGTTGTAGGTAGCCCGGTCCAGGCACAGGTTTTCCAGTTCGTTATGGGCGTAATAGATGAGGGTGCCCCCGGGGGTCTCATACACGCCCCGGTCCTTCATGCCCACCAGACGGTTTTCCACCATATCGGAAATGCCGATGCCGTTCCGTTTGCCGATTTCGTTCAGCAGTTCCATCATGGGAACAGGATCCATCTTTTTGCCGTTGACAGCCACAGGAACGCCCTGTTCGAAGTCCAGGGTCAAATATTCATCTTTGTCCGGAGCGGCTTCCGGGGTCTGGCTCATGATGTAGATCTCGGATTTGGGTTCGTTGGAGGGATCTTCCAGGTCACTGCCTTCATGGGACAGGTGCCAGATGTTCCGGTCCATGCTGTAGTCCTTTTTCTTGGTGACAGGTACGGGGATGTTATGGGCGGCCGCATAGTCGATGGCGTCGTCCCGGGATTTGATCTGCCATTCTCTCCAGGGAGCGATGACCTTCAGCTGGGGAGCCAGGGCCTTGATGCCCAGTTCGAACCGAACCTGGTCGTTGCCCTTGCCGGTAGCCCCATGAGCAATGGCGTCAGCCCCTTCCTTCAGGGCGATATCCACCAGGTATTTGGCAATGATGGGCCGGGCAATGGAGGTGCCCAGCAGGTATTTCTTTTCATATACGGCGCCGGATTTCACCATGGGCCATGCGTATTCCCGCAGGAATTCGTCCCGCAGATCCAGGATGTAGGCTTTGCTGGCACCGGATTTGATGGCTTTGTCATGAACCGGAGCCACTTCTTCGCCCTGGCCGATATCGGCGGTGACGGTGATGACTTCACAGTTGTTGTAGTTTTCCTTCAGCCAGGGAATGATGCAGGAGGTATCCAGGCCGCCGGAATAAGCCAGTACTACTTTTTTGATGTCTTTTTTATCCATGAGTATCTCTCCTTTGGGTTGTTGACTATGAAATGGATGACTTGTGTCCCCTTCCCCTTCCGGGAAGGACAACTTTTACAGCACGGCGTCGCTCATCAGCAGGGCCATGATGGCTTTCTGGACGTGCAGACGGTTTTCTGCCTCGTCGAATACGGCCGAATGAGGTCCTTCGATCACATCGTCGGTGATTTCCTCGCCCCGGTGAGCCGGCAGGCAGTGCAGCACCATGGCATCAGGACGGGCCAGATCCAGCAGGTGCTGGTTGATCTGGTAATCGTGGAGGGCCTTCATCCGCACCTCCCGCTCATTTTCTTCGCCCATGCTGGCCCACACATCGGTGTACAGCACATCGGCGCCCTTGGCGGCTTCTTCCATATCTTCCGTCACCGTAATGGTGGCGCCGGTGATGGAGGCATCCACCTTGGCTTCTGCTACGATCCTGGGGTTGGGCTGGTAGCCCTTCGGGCTGGCGCACACCATGTTCATGCCCACCTTGGCGCAGGCGAACATCAGGCTGTGGGCCATGTTGTTGCCGTCGCCCACATAGACCAGTTTCCGGCCCTTGAGCACATCCTTGTATTCCAGGATGGTGAACATATCCGTCAGGGCCTGGCAGGGATGGAGCAGGTCGGTCAGGCCGTTGATCACTGGAACCGTGGCGTAATCGGCCAGTTCCTTCACCGCTTCATGGGAGTAGGTCCGGATCATGATGCCGTCCACGAAACGGGACAGCACCCGGGCAGTATCTTTGACCGGTTCCCCCCGGCCGATTTGGGATGTGGCTTCACTCATATAGATGGGGTGTCCGCCCAGTTGGTGGAACCCCGTTTCGAATGAGACCCGTGTACGGGTAGAAGCTTTGGAAAAGATCATGGCCAGCGTTTTCCCTTTCAGGTACTCGTGCGGCTCGCCCAGCTTCTGCTTTTTCTTCAGTTTTCTGCTTACATCCAGGATGGTGGCAACTTCCCCCACCGACAGGTCATGGATGGAAATCAAATCCTTATTTCTTAAAGCCATGTTATTCCCTCTTCTTCTCAGAATTCTGCCAAAAGCTCGTCCAGTCCTTTCAGCAGTGTGTCGATTTCAGCTTCTCCGATCACCAGCGGCGGCACGAACCGGAGCACGTTGCCGGAGGTGCAGTTGATGATCAGTCCCTTATCCAGTGCTTTGGTGACCAGGCTGGCACCGGGTTTCGCCAGTTCCATGCCCAGGATCAGGCCCATACCTCGAACGTCCGTGACTTTGTCCGGATGTTTGGCTTTCAGGGCTTCCAGGCCTTTCTTGAAGTATTCCCCGGTCTTGCGGGCTTTCTTGTCCAGTTCCAGTTCTTTCATGGCCTTGATGGCTGCATAGCAGGAGGCGCAGGAAAGGGCATTGCCGCCGAAGGTGGAACCGTGGTCGCCGGGCTTGAACACATGGGCCAGGCGTTCCGTCACCACGAAGGCGCCCATGGGGAACCCGCCGCCGATGGCCTTGGCCAGGGTCATCACATCGGGTTTCACGCCGCTGTGCATCCAGGCGAACCAGTAGCCGGTACGGCACACGCCGGTCTGGATTTCATCGAAGATCAGCAGGGCGTTGTGCTTGTCACACAGTTCCCGGGCTTTTTCCAGATACCCGGCAGGCGGTACGTGGACACCGCCTTCGCCCTGGATGGGTTCCAGCAGCAGGCCGCAGACATCGTCGTCCATGGCTTTTTCCAGGGCGTCCCCATCGCCGAAGGGCACGTATTCGAACCCGGCAGGCAGGGGAGACAGCCCTTCATGGTAGTGTTCCTGGCCGGTGGCAGTCAGGGTTTCCATGGTCCGTCCATGGAAGGAATCCAGGGCGGTGATGATCTTGAATTTTTTGGGGCTGATGGCATCCCCGTATTTCCGGGCCAGTTTGATGGCTCCTTCATTGGCTTCTGCACCACTGTTGGCAAAGAACACCCGGTCGAAAGTGGTGACTTCGCACAGCTGCTTGGCCGCTTTGGCCTGGATTTCGTAGTAGAACAGGTTGGATCCGTGCATGATCTTTGCAGCCTGTTCGCTGACGGCCTTGACCAGGGGCGGATAATCATACCCCAGGGCATTCACCGCAATACCGTCCAGGAAATCGATGTATTTCTTTCCGTCCGTATCGTATAAATAGACCCCTTCCCCATGATCCAATGCAATGGGAAGACGGCCGAACACCGGCAGATAGTACTTGTCGGTGGTCTCCATGATTTCTTTCGTATCCATTTCTTCCGCTTCTTCCTTTCAGTCTCTGACAACTTCCGTACCCACACCCTCATCGGAGAAGATTTCCTGGAGGATGGAGTGTTCCTGCCGGCCGTCGATGATATGGGTCTTGACGGCACCGCCGCTCAGGGCGGAGATGCAGGCCTTCACCTTGGGGATCATGCCCCCGTCGATGCTGCCCTTTACGATCAGCTCCTGGGCCTTTTCAAAGGTCAGGGTGGAAATGAAAGTGCTGGGATCGTTGTGGTCTTCGAAGATCCCTTTCACATCGGTGAGCATCAGCAGTTTCTCGGCTTTCAGGGCACCGGCTACTTCACCGGCCACGCTGTCCGCATTGATGTTGTAGGTTTCGCCGTCCGGTCCGATCCCCGTGGGAGCGATTACCGGGATGTAATCGTTGGTGATCAGCAGGTTGATCAGGTCGGTGTTGACCTTTTCCACCGTGCCCACATAGCCGATATCCACCAGATTGACCTGGCCGTTCTCATAGACATCGGCCAGATGTTTGCGGGCTTCGATGAGTTTGGCGTCCTTGCCGTTCAGGCCTACCGCATGGCCGCCCAGGATATTCAGGCGTCGCACCAGATCGGTGTTGGTCTTGCCCACCAGGGCCAGTTCGGCGATTTCCACCGTTTCTTTGTCGGTGACCCGCAGGCCACTGACGAATTCGGACTTTTTACCGGCAGCCTTCAGCATGGCCGTGATTTCCGGGCCGCCGCCGTGGACGACCACCGGGTGCATACCTGCGCAGCGGAGGAAAACAATATCCTCCAGGACTTTATTCTTCAAGGCGTCATTGAGCATGGCGTTTCCGCCATATTTCACGACCACCGTTTTCCCTTTAAAAGCGCTTAAGTATGGCAGTGCTTCAACTAATATATTCATCTCGTTGTTCTTGATCTGCATTGCATTTCCTCCTACTCCATTTTCATTTGCAGGGATTTTCGTTTCCGGAAACCGGAAGCAACCATAGTACGCTTTATCAGTCCATGACTTCGGAAAACGGCTTTCCCCTCATGGATTTGTTCCAAGCCGCCGTCCCTCCTTTATGCTGCATTATTATACGCTCATATGTATAATATTGCAACTCTTTTTTGGATTTCCATTCCTGGCAAGTCTTTTGTCCTGATATAAATCCATTATAGTACGAAAGCCGTTCCCCCTGCCACCATTTTTTGCCCGGGAATGGGATATTTTTGTGACAGGACGGGAGTGAGCAAGTGATTAAGTGATTAGTGGATAGTGGTTAGTGGTGGAACCCACCACCATTGCGCTGATGCGCAACGGTCCCCCGCCCTTATAAAGGGCGGATATTCGTGTTATCAGGGTGATGCATTGCTATTCCTCGGGACCCTCCACTGCCCTTGTAATGGGCGGATATTCGTGTTGGCCGGGTACTGCGTGCTTTGTGGAACCCACCACCATTGCGCTGGCGCGCAACGGTCCCCCGCCCTTAGAAAGGGCGGATATTCGTGTTGCCAGAGTTGCTGCGTTTCTTGAGCAAAAACGATTTGAATCAGCAAAATCCTGACGGATCCATTCCTGAAATTCGACAAGTACCGCCCCACATTCGATCATAGGGATATCCGCCCTTTTCAAGGGCGGGGGACCAGCCGAAGGCTGGTGGTGGGTTCTGCCCCTGTGGATTTTTTCTGTCTTTTCGCTTACAATGGTAGGTAGTTACTTGATTGGGAGGCGATGGGCGTGCGGAAACTTCTGGTGGTACTGGTGATCCTGTCCGGGGCCCTTTGTTTTTATGTGACCCGGCCATCCACCATCCATGAAAAGGTGGGCGGGGACGCGGCCTCTGTGGCAACCCAGTCTACCCGGCTTTCCGGGGCTGCCGTCTCCCTGCCCCGGCCCCTGCAGCTGGTCGGTGAGGCCTGGGACATCCGCAGCGCAGCCCGTCAGCGGATTCCCCGGGCAGACTGGGTACCCCTGCGTGATATATCTCCCTGGCTGCCCAAGGCCCAGGTTGCCGTGGAAGACAAGCGGTTCTACTCCCATCACGGTGTGGATCCGGACGGCATCATCCGGGCCACCCTGATCAACATCCAGAACGACGAGGTTGTGGAAGGAGGCAGCACCCTCACCCAGCAGCTGGTGAAGAACCTGCTGCTGACCTCAGACCGGACCATGGGACGGAAGGCCCTGGAAATGGGCCTGGCCCTGATTGTGGAAGCCCGATGCAGCAAGGAAGAGATCCTGGAGATGTATCTGAATACCACCTTCCTGGGGGCCGGTGCCACCGGGGTGAAGCAGGCCAGCCAGGTGTATTTCGGAAAACAGCCCAGGGATCTGTCCCTGCCCCAGGCAGCCCTGCTGGCGGGCCTGCCCTATGCGCCCACGGCCCTGAACCCCTACAACAACTGGCGGGGGGCCAAAAAGCGCCGGAACCTGGTGCTCCAGCGCATGTATGAACAACAGATGATCACCGATACCCAATTGGAAGAGGCCACTTCTGAACCGCTGAAAATCGGAAACTAAAAAAGCGCTGTGAAAAAAATCATCCACAGCGCCTTTATTTCGCCAGCGTCAGCTGGCTTCCATCGGCT
>OLFW01000277.1_pt1 | contig 47792 bp, 42 predicted proteins | sample 1605351 | NCBI WGS metagenome assembly OLFW01 (sample SAMEA3888918, study PRJEB22519) | human gut metagenome | biome: human gut; feature: human-associated habitat; material: faeces | place: Denmark | collected 2010 | reverse complement strand
AGCAAGACTCTTTGGAACGTGCCTTGCGGCGCATCAGGAAAGCTCAAAGCAACGGCGCAAAACGCATGCCCAGGCTTTGGGCGAGAGCAAAGGGGGGGCAACAAGGACATCGCCGTCAAGACGGCAGGCTTCATCATGACGGTTGCAAACGAGTTCAAGGTCGACGTCATCGTCATGGAACACCTCGATCTCGCCGGGCGCAAACGTGGCTCCAAGCGTCAGCGGCTTCATCACTGGCGTGCCAAGTATGTCCAGCAGATCGTGGAGCACCAGGCACATCGTTGCGGTACTCGCATTCGTCGCGTGTGTTCTTGGAATACATCGAAGCTGGCCTTTGACGGAACCGGTGACGTTACGAGAGACACGGACAACTACAGCATGTGTACGTTCCAGACGGGGAAGCGCTATTCGTGCGACCTGTCAGCTTCGTACAACATCGGAGCTCGGTACTTCCTCAGGGAGTACGAGAAGTCCATTTCGGCAACGAGATGGCGGTGCATTGCGGCTAAAGTTCCGTCATGTGCCAAGAGGATCACACGCACCCTGGACACTCTAATTCGGGTTAACGCGGAGCTGCGCTCCATGTGAGCGCAGATTTCTGAGTTTGCCCGCTATCTGTGCTCAGGCAGTCCTTGCCGGTAAAAGGCAGGGAAGCCCCGTCCAATTAATAATTGGTCGGGGAGGATTCACACGGCAGGCTCCGGCATCAATCGTCGGCGACGAGCTTCTTGAGCATGTCGATCATCTGCTCGCACTCATCGCCCGACAGGCATTTCGCGAAGTCGGCCACTCTGGCGGTATGCGCGGGAAGCTCGGCCGTGATGAGCGCCCTGCCCTCGTCGGTGAGTTCGATGAGCCAGCAACGGGCGTCGGCCTTCGACTGGACCTTGGCGATGAGGGGGTTCTCGGCCTGCAGCATGCGGGTCACCATGACGGAGGTGGTCGGAGCGGAGACGCCGATGCGCTTGGCCAGCTCAACGACAGGCACGGGGCCGTCCGCATCGAAGAGCGTCATCAGAAGCGCGAACTTCCCTTCGGAAAGCTCCCGCTCCCGGAGGCCCGAATAGACCGATTCGCGCACCACGTCGGCAGCTCGGATCAGGTAAAGCATCAGTTCGACGCCCGCAATGTCCTCTTCGCTCATCGCGGCGCCCCTGTGCACCCTGCGCAGGTTCTCGCGAGTCGGCATGAGTCGCTTGGTCATGTAGTCAAATCCTCGTATCGTGACGGCGGACGCCATTTGTTAGCCAGCAATTTATAGGCTGTCTGCACCCGCAATGAAGAGGAATTTTACGATGGCTCGGCTCGGAAGCCGTCTCCTGAAACGATTTGCAAAAAGGGACCGCTCAAAATGCGCACGCAGTCCCACAAGGCTCTATACTTGAGAATCATTCTCACCCAATTCGATCCGAAAGCCCATGACGTCAGAACTTCTCAACGCGCTCGCCCAGACCACCCTTGCGACGGGCTTCACCTTTCTCTGCACGGCAGCGGGGGCCGCGGCCGTCTTCTTCATGAAGCCGGGGAACGGGCGAGGTCGCGGCGCGGAGCTCGCCGAAACGCTCTCGCTCGGCTTTGCCGCGGGCATCATGATTGCGGCGTCAGTCTGGAGCCTGATCATTCCCGCGCAGGAGATGGCGCAGGCACAGGGCGGCACGCCATGGCTTGCGGCGGGTTCGGGCGTGGCGGCGGGCGCGCTCTTCCTGAAACTCCTCGACACGGCGCTTCCGCACCTGCACCCGGGCGCCGCCCGGCCCGAGGGGCCGAAGACCTCGATGCACCGAGCGATGCTGCTCTTCATTGCGATCACGCTGCACAACGTGCCTGAAGGCGGTTCGTTGGGCCTCGTCGCGGGCTCCGCCGCCCTCTCGGGCGAGCCCGCCGAGCTCTCCTCTGCACTCGCGCTTGCGCTCGGCATCGGCATCCAGAACATTCCCGAAGGCGCCGCCGTCTCGCTTCCGCTTGCAGGACAAGGCATGAGCAGAATGCGCGCCTTTCTCTTCGGCGCCTTCTCGGGAATCGTCGAGCCAGTCTTCGGCCTTCTCGTCGTGCTGGTACTCCAGACCGTGATGCCAGCCATGCCCTTCATGCTGGCCTTTGCAGCAGGCGCCATGCTCTACGTGGTGGTGGAGGAACTCATTCCCGCCGCGCATCTCTCTAAGCATTCCGATGCGGGCACGCTCGCCGTGATCACGGGCTTCATCCTGATGATGACGCTCGACACGGCGCTCGGCTGAGTCCTTCGCCTTTTCAGCCCGCTTGCCCCCACCCATGCTTCGCATGGGTGGGGAATGCACGGAGATCAGTTCAAACAAAAGACGGGCTGCAGCGCATGCGTCCGCAATCCATCCTGCCTTCAGGTCCGCACTTGCCGCCGTCAGGCCCGAGCGACATCAAGCGCCCGTGCGGCGCCCGCCTTGAGGCGGTTCACGACACGGCGAAGACTGACGAGGGCGGCGTTTCTCTCGTGCCCGGAGAGTGTCGCAAGTTCGTCGACGAGTCTCAGCATCGGCACTGGCGGCGCGCGCAGTGCCTCGTCATGGGAGTAGACCGAGCCCTCGACATAGGCGAGCGGGATGATCTCGGAGAGCACCCTGCGGGAACGCTTTTCGAAGCGCTTCGGATCGTCCGAGCGGGCCGCAGCCTTGAGAGCCTCAGCAAGAAGATCGAGTCGCGCAAGGACCTCGGAGAGGTCGAGCGAGTCGCCCGCCTTTTCCTGCCACGCCTTCAGCTCGTCCCTGAGTTCGAGCACCTCGGCCGCCGCATCGACGGGCAGTCTTTCGTCAAAGAGCGCATGCGCGAGCACGCTCGCGAAGACGCGCACGTCTCGGGCGAGGTTTTCCGGGTCGAGCTTGTCGGGCGTGTCGGTCCTCGTGTGCCACCAGGCGCCGAAACCGCCCGTCCTGCCGCTGCCGAACATCTTGCCAAAGGCGTCCGCGGCGGCGCCCTCAAAGGGCGGCTGCTCGGAGACCTGAGAGAAGATCGAGGGCACGCCTGCGCCCCAGAAGCTTTGGTCGCAGCTGCGCGAAAAACGGCAGCCGCGCCAGTCCGTGACGCCGGCCGCCTCGCGCAGCGCCGTGCGCGCGAGGCCTCGCGTCGAGGCCATGGCGGGCGACTCGGTCATGACCGTTGCGCCGCGCCCGCCGAGGCAGTCCGAATTGACGTTGAGAAGACAGTGCCTTTCGAGCTCCTCGAAGTGCGCGTCGCACCAGGCGGTCGAGCCTGCGTAGCGTCCGTGGGAGTGCCCCGACCAGAGGACGAAGCGCACGCTTCGGCGCATGTCGGAGGCGAGCGGCGCGAGGATGCGCGCGAGCTCGACGGCGCAGGCGTTGCCCGAGGCGTTGTCAAGGGCGCCGAGCCCCCAGCTGTCGACGTGTCCCGTCACCATTACGAAGTCCTCGTCCGCGCCGCGGATCTCGGCCGTGATGACGGGAATTTCCGTCCAGCGGCTTTCGACGCGGGTCGAAAGCCTTGCGGGCAGCGTGCCGCCCGCCTCGGAGAGGCGGGCCCTGAGGCGAGAGCCGTCCCCAAAGGAGAGGCTTGCGACGGGAATGCCGACATAGTCGTGCAGGGTTTCGGGCGTGGGCGAGCCCCAGACGCGCGAGACGATCATGTTGTGGATCTCCTCGCCCGTGATGAAGACGACGCCTGCGGCGCCCCTGTCCTCAAGGGCGCGCACGACGGGCTCCATTGCCAGACCGTCCGTGAGAACGATCCTGCCGGAGACCTCTTCGGCGGATGCCGACCCGGTTCGGTCGACCGGGACGTAGACAAGATCCGCCTCGAGGCCATCTGCGGAAGGCGTCATGGGGTGAGTGAGTACTTCATAAGCAATGCCGCCCGCTTCGAAGGCTGCGCCTTCGGGCGTGCTGACGTAGCCTGGAAGCGCCTCGCGCGTCACGCGGCAACCCGCGTCCGTGAAGAGCTTTTCCAGAACGTCGAAGGAACGGACTTCCGCCTCGTTTGAAAGACGTTCGCCCGTGCAGATCGCGCGAACGCTATCCATGAGCCGCACTGCATCCACGGCGGCAAGAATGTCTTCGTAAGCCATAAGGTCAGTCCCAATGCTTCTTCGGCAGGTCGATCCTGCGGAAGGCCTCGAGATAGCGGACCATCCAGTCGGTAACGCCGTCCATCATGGCGACGCCCCATTCGCGCGTGGCGAACTTGGATTCAAGACCGCCGAGACCGCCCGTGTTGACGGTGTCGCGGATTTCGCGAATCACCTTGACGGGCGCGCCCTCAAAGAGAACCGTGTTGATGTGGAGCTGCTTGAAGTCCGCGGAAGGCGGCGTGACGACGTTGTCGACGAGCCATTCGGACTTGACGAGCTCGGGCGCGAAGGCCATGACGGCCGCAGCCTCCTGAGCGTCGCCGTGGCCCGTGGGCCAGTCCGGATTGAGCTTGGGCGCAATGCCCCACCAGTTGACGAGTGTCACCTGGGAGCCCCTGCGATACATCTCGAGCGCGGCCTTTTCGATCGCGGGATCGTTGCCTCCGTGGCCGTTGATGACCGCGAAACGCCTTGCGCCGTGCCTGTAGAGAGATTCGAAGACGGCACCCATCACCTTGATCATCGTTTCAAGGCCAAGGTCGATCGTGCCGGGGAAGTTGATGTGATGCGTCGCGACGCCAAACGGAATGACGGGCGCGATGAGGAGCTTTTCCATGCGACCGTCGAGACGGCGGCAGAGCTCCTGCGGGATGAGCCAGTCGGTGCCGAGCGGGCCTACGGAGCCGTGCTGTTCGGTCGAACCGACGGGAATGACGACGAGAGTTTCAGGATCGGCAAGAACCTTTTCGGCCTCCTGCCAGTTGAGATGTGCAAGCTGCATGATGTTTATCCTTTATCAGAAGGCGCGCCACCGGCCCTCCCCTGCGGGAAAGCCGGCTCGGCGCACCGTAATTCTCAGTCGCTTGAGCTTGAATTACGCCTTGACGGGCTTGTCCAGATCGTCGAAGTGGCGGCGGATGGTTTCAGCCGACACGGGCTTCGTGAAGAGGCTCACGCCGATGAGGATCATCATGGTGACGAGCCAGGCGACGATGAGCGGATTGAAGCCCATGGAGAGCGACTTGAACTCGGTGAGAAGCAGGAAGTAGAACGCTTCGCCGATGATCACGGACGCGAAGACGCCCGTGGTCGTCGTGCGCTTCCAATACATGCCGCAGATGATGGGCGCGGCCCAGATGCCCAGCCCCCCGAACGCAAAGAGAATGATCGTGAAGATCGAACCCGGCTTCAAAATGCCGATGCCGATCGCGATGATGCCGAGCACCACGGTCACGACGCGGGACATCTTGAGCGTGTCTTCGTCGGTGGCATCGCGCTTGAGAATGCGCTGATAGAGGTCGCGCGAAACGGCGGACGTGGAGGTGAGGAGCAGCGAGCTGATCGTCGACATGCCGGCCGAGAAGATGCCGGCGACCATCAGTGCGGAGACGATGGACGGCAGGCCTTCCTGGAGAATGAGCGGCACGATGAAGTCGCTTTCCTTGCCCGGGATGCCGGGGAAGCTGGCCGCGCCCGTCACGCCGCACCACTCGATGAAGCTTGCGGAGAACCACATGCCGAGCGTGCCGAGGAGGACGGCCTTGAACATCGTACCGTAGTTCTTCATCGTGAAGAACTTCGTGAAGAGGTGCGGCTGACCGATGCAGAAGAAGGACCACATGACGATCATGGACGCATAGTTCTGCCAGGGATAGGAGTTGTTGTGGCCAGGGAACTTCAGGTAGTTCGGGTCCACGGACGCGAGCTTGGCGTTGATGGTCTCGAGGCCGCCGCCGAGCTTGAGCGAGACGAAGAAGGTCGTCACGGCCGTGACCACCATCAGCACGCCCTGAATGACGTCGGTCATCATGACCGAGCGGATGCCGCCCGCCATGCAGTAGAGGATGACGGTGACGCCCATCACGACGATGCCGACCCACTGCGGAGCGCCCGTGTAGGTCGTGAAGATCACGCCCGCGCCGATCGTCTGCGCGCCCATCATGGGCACGAGGAAGATGAGCATCAGGATGGCGAGCAGGCCGCGGATGGCGGTCGACTCATAACGGTCGGCAAGATAGTCGGCCATCGTGAGCATCTTGTAGCGATGGCCGAGCTTGATGAGCCTGCGGCCGACGAGAAGCGCCGGAATGACCATCGAAAAGGCGATGCCCGGCACCGAGACGCTCATGCCTGCATAGCCTACATGGTAGATCGAGCCCGGCACGCCCATGAAGGTCGACATCGAATACTGCGTCGAGAAATAGGCAAGGCCTGAAAGCACGGCGCCAGCCGAGCCCGACATCGTGAAGAAATCCTGCAGATTTCGGTTTTGGCGGTTGCCCCACCAGCCGATGAAGCCCAAGACCGCGAGATAGCTGATCGTGACGATCAGAAAGGGAACGGTGGATGTTTCAACTTGATACGGCATGATGCTAGTCCTCGTATTCCTGGTATTCGGGACGCTTCATGCAGCTGCGCCACCAGAGAGCAATCGTTCCTATCACCAGCAGCCCGTAGGCCAGCCAGCAGTAGATGAATCGCGGCACGCCGAAGAGCCACGGCGTGTACTCCAGGTCGTAGAACCATGGAAAGGGCATCATGATGAAAAAGAATTCCAAGAGGAAAATGACCGTCCATTTCCTCTCAAAAGCGTTGTCAAATGCGTTCATCTGAGGGGATCTCCTTCGATTTATACGCCTCTCGGCATTGCGGGGTCGCATTGCACATTATGCCCGCACCTTTTCATTGCCGTGCTGTCAAGACGACTTTTGCACGTTGGGACTTTCCCTTTGTCTGCCGAACTGAATTGCCGTTCAGGCATTCCGAAGGCTTAACGGCGGGGCCGGCGGCCGCCTTCCGAAAGAGGCGGGCACGGTATCGACCCTCATCGGCGCAGGATCCATGCGAATGTGCGCGGAGAGACTGGTGCAGGCGTCGCCCGGGATGACCTGTCATTCCCGCCGCCTGAACACCAGGTCGGGCAACAAAATCAAAGTATCCGCATCGCTGTCCTTTTTGCGCCAATAGACCATGACGCGTACCGAGGCTTCACTCATGACATATCCTCCAGCCAGAATCGAGGCGATGTCCTCGCGCGCTTTTTTCGAAAACCGCGCCACCGATGCCTCGCCGCCGCCTTCAGTCCGGCAAAAGAGCTCGAAATCGCGCGGAATCAGTTTTTGACCGCTGTGAAGCTTCTCGATCAGCCTCTGTCGAGAAATGAAGTAGTCCAAAAACAGGCCGTCGTGTCCCAACGACATCTGCAGCACTTCAGCGAGCGGCCAGAGACGAGTCTCGTCAGAACACTCGACGAACGCAAGGCCGGCAAGTTGGGCATGCGGCAGAAACGCCCCCGGTCCATGATGAATCCGCAGGCGTGTTTTAGCCCTCGTGATGCCGACAAACACCTCTCTCAGATACGGCTCCTCTTCCATGCCTCGAACAGCCGTCAATCTCGAGTGCGGCAAAAACCTCATGGGCGCCTTTCATCAGCCCGTGCTCGCGGTCTGCGCCCCGAGCTGCCTCGAGACTCTGCCCGAAGCGGAAATGTCCTGCGGCTGGGCCAAAGTCATCAAGTATGCGGCGCTCAGGGCCGACGGCCTTCTCCCGACGCTCGAAGGCCCCGTCACCGAAGAGGTGCTGGCGGACATCATTTCGACCTGCGTCGAGATCAAGCGCGACATCGTCTCGGAGGACGAGTTCGAGGGCGGCGTGCGCGCTCCTCAACCTCGGACACACCGTCGGGCACGCGGTCGAACCCGTGACGGACTACGGCGTCACCCACGGACGCGCGGTCGGCATCGGCATGGCCGTCATCTTCCGCGGCTGCGTGCGCGCCGGGCTCTGCGACCCGCAGGCCCTGCCCGTCCTCGAGCACCTGCTCGAAAAGTTCGGGCTCACGGGCCTGTGTCCATACGATGCAGAGGCGCTTCTCGAGGCGGCCCGATCGGACAAGAAATCGGCGGGGAGCGCTATCACGCTTATCCTGCCCGAGGCCTTCGGGCGGTGCCGCACGGAAAGAACCTTCTTTGAAAAGCTTCGCGACCTCATCCAACTCGGACTCAATCCCTGATCATGATCGCCACCATCCAGAAGGGCTTCCTTTCGGGCAAAATCCCCGCCATCTCATCCAAGTCCTATGCACACCGCCTGCTGATCGCCGCCGCGCTGGCCGATCGTCCGACGACGGTGCGCTGCGCAACCGTTTCCGAAGACATTCTTACCGCCTCCCGGGTCCTCAAGGCCATGGGCGCCAGCGTCGAGCGCACGAATGACGGATTCATCGTCGAGCCCGTCTCGACGCAGCCCGCGTACTGCGGCGAATCAGGGACGATCGAGCGATTCATTCTGCCCGTTGCCTGCGCGCTCGGGCTCGACGCGAGCATCACCGGGCACGGAAGGCTGCCCGAGCGGCCTCTCAGCCCGCTCTACGAGGAACTCCGCGACCACGGCATCGAACTCTCGCCGCAGGGCGTATTTCCGCTCAAAACCAAAGGACGCCTCCCGGCGGGCGACTACGCCATCGCGGCCGACGTTTCGTCGCAGTTCATCGGCGGCCTGCTCTTCGCGCTGTCGGTCGTGCCGGGCACGAGCACGCTGACGCTCACGGGGCGGATCGAGTCCGCGCCCTACATCGACATGACGCTCGACGTACTCGCGCTCTTCGGCGCGAGAATCACGCGAAGCGAAGACGGGCGCAGATTCACCGTCGAGGGGCTCGAGCGGCTGAGAAGCCCCGGCGCCGCCGAAGTCGAAGGCGACTGGTCGAACAGCGCCTTCTGGCTCTGCGCGGGCGCTCTGGGCAGGGGCGTCACGCTGACGGGGCTTCGTGCAGACTCCCGCCAGGGGGACCGGGCGGTCGTGAAGCTTCTTGAGGCCTTCGGCGCGGAGGTTTCCATGACGGAAGACGCCGTGACGGTGCGCCCCGGCGCGCTTCGCGGCATGACAGTCAACGCGCCCCAGATCCCCGACCTCGTCCCGGTTCTCTCGGTCGTGGCGGCCTTCGCCGAGGGCGAGACCCGCTTCATCAACGCGGGACGCCTGCGCATCAAGGAGAGCGACCGTCTAGCGACGACCCGGCAGCTTCTGGAGGACCTCGGCGCGGACGTCGAGAAAATTCCCGACGGACTCGTCGTGCGCGGACGCACGGCGCTTCGGGGAGGCGCATGCGACGGCACGAGAGACCACCGCATCGTGATGTCCGCAGCCGTCGCGGGTGCTCGCACCTGCACACCCGTCGTCATCAGGGGCGCACAGGCCGTTCGCAAATCGTATCCCGACTTTTTCGACGACTTTGCCCGCCTCGGCGGACTGGTCTTTCAGGAGGACTGATCATGCCCTATTTCGGCAGGAACATCCGGACGGCCGTCTTCGGCCAGAGCCATGCGGCCGCCATCGGCGTGACGATCGACGGGCTGCCTGCGGGCGAAGCCGTCGATGCGGTCGAGCTCGAGGCCTTCATGGCCAGAAGGGCGCCAGAGCAGAACCGCATGACGACGCAGCGAAGGGAAGCCGACAGGCCCGAGATCCTCTGCGGCATCGTCGACGGGCGCACCTGCGGGGCGCCGCTCACGTCGATCATCAGGAACGGCGACACGCGCTCGAAGGATTATGCGGCCATCGCCGACCTGCCCCGCCCATCGCACGCCGACTGGCCGGCCCACGTCAGGTACGGCGGCTGGCAGGATGTGAGGGGCGGCGGCGCCTTTTCGGCGCGCCTGACGGCACCGCTGTGCATCGCGGGCGGCATCGCCATGCAGATTCTTGCAAGACGAGGCATCCGCATTGCGGCCCACGTGCGCTCGGTCGGCGCGGCCGAAGACCGACCCTACGACCCCATGGGCGAGTCGTCCGAAACGATCGAGGAGAGCCTCGCGCGCTCGCCCGTCGCGCTCTCCAACGAAGCGGCCGCCGCCATGGCGGCCGAGATCGAGGCCGCGCGCCAGGAGGCCGACAGCATTGGCGGAACGGTCGAGTGCATGATCTCGGGCCTGCCCGTCGGACTCGGCGGACCACTCTTCGAGGGGCTTGACGGGCGCATCGCCCAGGCCGTCTTCGCCGTGCCCGCCGTCAAGAGCGTCGAATTCGGCGAGGGATTCGGTGCGGCGTTGCTCAGGGGATCCGAAAACAACGATCCCTACGGCATGCGCGAAGGGGCCGTGACGCCGCTCACCAACCGTGCGGGCGGCATTGCGAGCGGCATGACGACGGGGATGCCCGTGGTCTTCAGGGTTGCTCTCAAGCCCACGCCCTCGATCGGACAAAGCCAGCACACGGTCTCGCTGAGCGGCGGATGCGACGCCGACCTCAGGATCACGGGCCGTCACGACCCGTGCGTGGTCGTCAGAGCCGTGCCACAGCAATCGTCGCACTTGACGTCCTGCTCGACGCCCCCGCCAGACTACCCGACGCCCCCGTGCGCCCCCCCCGATGAAGGAGGAGCTCGACATGAAGCAGCGATTTGGCCTGATCGGCGCCAGTCTCGGCCACAGTCTCTCCCCCGAGATTCACGCAAAACTCGGTGGATATCCTTACGACCTGATCGAGCTCACGGAGGACGAGGTCGGCCCGTTCCTGACGTCAGGGGACTTTCAAGGCCTCAACGTAACGATCCCGTACAAGAAGACGGTCATGAAGCACTGCACGGAACTGACGCCGCGAGCGGCGGCAATCGGCTCCGTCAATACGATCGTGAGGCTCCCCGACGGCGGACTTCTCGGCGACAACACCGACTATGCGGGCTTTGCCTGGATGGTCAAGCGCGCTGGGCTCTCGCCCAAGGGCCGAAATGCCCTGGTGCTCGGTTCGGGCGGCGCCTCCCTCACAAGCTGCGCGGTGCTGCGCGATCTCGGCGCGGCCTCGGTCACGACAATCTCGCGCTCGGGGCCCGACAACTACGGGAATCTTGACCGGCACGCGGACGCACAGCTCATCGTCAACACGACGCCCGTGGGCATGCATCCGACCTGCGACGCCTCGCCGCTCGAAACGCTGGAGGCCTTCCCTGCGCTCGAGAGCGTGCTCGACATCATCTACAACCCCGCCTGCACCGAGCTCATGCTGCTCGCCCGAAGCCGCGGCCTGCCGACTGAAAACGGGCTCTCCATGCTCGTGATGCAGGCTCAGGCCGCGGCCGAACGCTTTCTCGGCCATGCGTTACCCGATGCGGCCGCGGAGGACATCCTGAAGGACATGACGCTGCAGTTTTCGAATCTGGTCCTCCTCGGCATGCCCGGCAGCGGCAAGACGAAGGTCGCAAGACGATTGGCGGAACTCCTCCACCGTCCCTTCGTCGACGTGGATGAGCTGATCGTCCGAAAGGCCGGACGATCGATTCCCGACATCTTCGCCCGGGACGGGGAGGCGCATTTCCGCGACCTCGAATCGAAGGTGATCGAGGGGTTCTCCGCCGGACACTGTCTCGTCGTCGCCACGGGCGGAGGCTCCGTGCTTCGGGAGCGCAACCGCCGGCTCCTGCAGCGCAACGGCCTCGTCTTATGGCTACACCGTCCCCTTGAGGAGCTGCCGTCCGCCGGGCGTCCCGTCTCGCTCGCACGCGGCGTCGAGGCCATTTTTGTCGAGCGGGAACCGATTTTCCGCGCCCTCGCCCACCGCATCATCACAAGCCGACGGTTGAGGACGCAGTTCGGCAGATCATCGGAGAAAAGTCGTGAAACTTCTGATCATCAACGGCCCCAACATCAATTTTCTGGGCATTCGCGAACCGGCCATCTACGGCAGCACGACCTACAAGGACCTGTGCGGAATACTCGAGACCTGGTGCGCCGATGCCGGCGCCTCATGCGAACTTTTCCAGTCCAACCATGAGGGCGCCATCGTCGACCGCATCCAGCAGGCGTGGTTCGACGGCGTCGACGGCATCGTGATGAACCCCGCCGCCTACACGCACACGAGCGTCGCAATTCTCGACGCCCTCAAGGCGACCGCAATTCCGACGGTGGAGGTGCACATCTCCGACGTCTCCACCCGCGAGGCCTTCAGACACCACTCCTACGTGTCGCTCGCTGCGAAGCACACGATCATCGGCCACGGCATCGACGGCTACCGGGAGGGCATCGAATGGCTTGCAAGAGAACTGAGGGCAGGCAGGCTCTGAGGAACGCTGCCGAAGGGCGAACCGTCCCGATGATATCTTGTAGAAAGACTGTTCTTTTTAGAGTACAATCTCATAATAATAAAGCTCCCGAAACAGGAGCTTTTTTATGTCGCACAGTCAAGCCACAGCGTACATCAATAAAGTCGAAAACAACTGTGCATCAACCATTTGCAACACCCCAGACGTCGCCCCAGTCACCTGTAAGGGCGCCCTTTGCATAATCCACGACTTTATTTTCGAAAAAGTTGGTGTGCGATACACCCAGCATAGCATCTACCCACGGAAGCGGATTCTTTTTGATACCGAAGATACCCTTCATGCCGAGACCGATGAGGCGGCGGTCGGCGATGTAGCGGATGTAGCTGCGGACCTCCTCGCGGGTGAGGCGGCGCATTTCGGAGACGCCGAAGGCGAGGTCGATGAAGCGGTCCTCGAGTTCGACCATGGTTTCGGCGATGCCGTAGATCTTGGCCTTGAGAGAGTCGTTCCAGAGTTCGGGGTTCTCGACGATGTACTCGCGGAAGAGCTTCGTCATGGACTCGGTGTGGAGCGTCTCGTCGGCGATGGACCAGGCGATGATCTGGCCCATGCCCTTCATCGTGCCGTTTCGCGTGAAGTTGAGCAGCATGACGAAGGACGAAAAGAGCTGCATGCCCTCGGTGAATGCCGAGAAGGCGGCGATCTGCGCGGCGAGGTCGCGGCTGTCCTCGGCGACTTCGTTGAAGAAGTCGTGCTTGGCGGCCATGGCCTCGTACTGCAGGAACTCGTTGTAGATGGACTCGGGGAGCCCGATCGTCTCGATGAGGTGCGAGTAGGCGGCGATGTGCACGGCCTCGCGCGCGGCGAACGACGAGAGCATCATTCGGACCTCGGGCTGACCGAAGCGCGGGAGGTAGTGGTTGACGTAAGCGCCCGAGACGTCGATGTCACCCTGGGTGAAGAAGCGCAGGATCTTCGTGAGGAAGTCGCGCTCGCTGTCGGTAAGCTTCTGGCCGTAGTCTTTGACGTCCTCGAGCATGGGCACTTCGGTCCAGAGCCAGTGCATCTGCTCGGACTGCATGAAGGCCTCGTAGGCCCAGGGGTACTTGAAGGGCTTGAAGCAGGTGCGGGTCGAAAGGAGCCCGCCGGCGGTGTTCTTGTCGGTCATGATGTGGTTCCCTCCGGTCAGCCTTCGCAGGCGAGGCAGGTGGTGTTGTCGGCGACGGCCTGCATGCTGATCTGATCCTCGATGCGGCGGCGCTCGACCTGGACGCCGACTCGGTCCGCCTTGCGGAGCTTGTCGGAGCGGTTGTAGTAGAGGCTCTTGAGGCCCTTCTTCCAGGCGGAGAAGTGGCAGGCGTGCAGATAGGCGATCGAGACGTCGGGCGGGAAGAAGAGGTTCACGCTCTGGCCCTGGTCGATGAATGCCTGCCTGTCGGCGGCAAGTTCAATGATCCAGCGCTGGTCGAGTTCGATGGCGGTCTTGAAGACGTCGCGCACTTCCTTCGGAAGGTCCTCACGGTGCTGCACGGAGCCGTCATGGGCGATGATGTCGGCCCAGACGTCATCCGTGTCAAGGCCGCGCTTTGCGAGCTCGGTCTTGAGAAAGCGGTTCTTCACGATGTAGGCGCCGGAGATCGTATCCTGACGGTAGATGTTGGCACGATAGGGCTCGATCGAGGGACTCGTGCCGCCCATGATGAGGGACGAGGAGGCATTGGGCGCGACGGCCATGCGGTGCGAGAAGCGGCGCATGACGCCGGAGTCGGCCGCGTCGGGACAGGGTCCGCGCTCGGCGCACAGGCGCGCGTCGGCCTTTTCGACCGCTGCGGCGATGTGCCTGAACATGTCGCGGTTCGTGAACTTGGCGGCGGCGGACTCGAAGGCGATGCCGCGCTTCTGCAGATAGGCGTGAAAGCCCATGGCGCCGAGGCCCACGCTGCGCTCGCGCATGGCGGAGTAGCGCGCGCGGCGGATGCCGTCGGGCGCGTGCTCGATGAAGTACTGGAGCACGTTGTCGAGAAACTCCATCGCGTCGTCGATGAACTGCTCGTTGCCGCGCCACTCGTCGTAGTACTCGAGGTTGACGGAGGAGAGGCAGCAGACGGCCGTGCGGTCCTTCGAGGTCGGCAGGAAAATCTCGGTGCAGAGGTTGGAGCCGTGAATGGAGAGCCCCTTGTCCTTGAGCCAGGAGGGCAGCGCGCGGTTGGCCGTGTCGGTGAAGACGAGATAGGGCTCGCCCGTGTGCATGCGCATCTCAAGGAGGCGCTGCCAGAGGTCGCGGGCGGAGACGGTCGCGACGACCTCGCCCGTGGTCGGGTGACGAAGATCCCAGGAGTCGTCCGCATCGGCGTCGCGCATCGAGGCCTCGATCTTCTCCATGAAGGCGTCGGTGATGTTGACGCCGTGGTGCAGATTGAGGGCCTTGAGGTTCTGGTCGCCCGTGGGCTTGCGCATCTCGATGAACGGAATGATGTCCGGATGGTCGATCGAGAGGAAGGCGGCGTAGGAGCCGCGGCGGGTAGAACCCTGACGGTAGGCGAGGCAGGAGGCGTCGTAGACCTTGAGGTGCGGCATCACGCCCACGGACTTCTCGTCGGCCGAGCGGATGCCGACGTGGATGCCCACGCCGCCGCCGAGCATGGAGAGGCGGTTGACCTCGGAGAGCGTCTCGATGAGGCCTTCGGCGCTGTCGTCCATGTAGGAGAGATAGCACGAGACGGGAAGCCCGCGGCCCGTGCGGCCGAAGGCGAGAATGGGCGTCGCAAAGGAAAGCCAGTGGCGGCTTGCGTATTCGTAGATGCGGGCGGCGTGCTCCGGGTTCGAGCCGAAGGTCTCGGCCACGAACTTGAAGCGCTCCTGCGGACTCTTCTCGTCCGCGCGCATGTAGCTTTCGCGAAGGCGCATGAGCCCGAGCTCATCAAAGAGCGCGTCGCGGCTCTGATCGATCTGAACGGCCATCGATGGGGTTCCTTTCAAAAGGGATTTCGGAATTTCGTGGAATCCTGGCAGATGTCTGCGGCAGAGGCGCCTGGAGGCACACCCACAACATCTTGTGGTTTGAAGCGTGAACGGACACAAGAACTTGCGTCCGTGAAGTGAGTCTCATAGTACAGAGAAACCCGCCCGCGCGCCAATAAGGGAGGCCTAACCGGACAATAAGGATTATTTACGAGGCCTGTGCGACGGGACTTTGCACGCTTTTCAGAGGAACCAGGCTGTTTGACCTATTGCGCGAATGCGGTATGGAGGCGTAGAGTATGCGGAAGCGGCGCCTCGAACGGCACCTGCAGTTCAAGATCAATCAAAAGATCAATCGGATTTGGAAACGGAAGTCATCATGACGCACGCCTTCAACGCTCAGTCTCTTCTTTGGTGGTGGCACCCCCAGCAAGCGGGTACCGGCCAGAGATAGTCACGAGCGTCAAGAACGCAAGTCAACAGTTTCCCCACAACCCGCGGATGTCGAATCAGCGGGTTTTCTTTTATCCAGTCTCTCCCTCCGGTTCGGCAACCGCAAGCACCAGACAAAGGTTTTGCGATGTCAAGCCCAGTTCTCCCCCTCATCAGACAACCGCTCCTGAAGACCCTCAAGCCCGAGGCCAGGCCCTGGCCCGGCTTTCTCCGCGCACCCGCCGGCATGGCCGGAATCCCCGCGGGACGCCTCCCCTGAAGCGTCCGCGAAAACACAGGATCAACTGAAAGTCAACTGGAAACCAACGGAAAAAGCCGACCGAAAATGAAAGGAGCACGAAATGGATGCCCGACTTGAAACCCTCTACCGCATGCAGCCCCTGAGCGCTGCCGAAACCGACGCCCTCTTCACCGAGGTCTTTGCAGGCAGCATGAGCGAGCCTGAGCTTGCGTCCCTTCTCACCGCCCTGAAGATGAAGGGCGAGACGCCCGACGAAATCCGCGGAGCGGCCGCCGCGATGCTGCGCGCCGCGAGGCCCTTCCCGAAATCCGCCTTCGAGGTGGGCGAGATCGTCGGCACGGGCGGCGACGGCGCGGGCACGATCAACGTCTCGACGATGACGGCGCTCGCCGCGGCGGGCGCAGGTCTCAGGATCGCCAAGCACGGCAACCGCGGCGTGTCGTCCCCGTCGGGCGCCTCGTCGCCCAGTCCGGCATCCGCACCCACGCCGACGTCGAGCGCGTCGCACGCGCGGCCCGCGTCTTCCTCGTGGGCTCCGTCCTCAATCAGGCCGACGACGTCTCGCTCGCCGTGAGAAGACTCGTCTTCGGCGAAATGAAGGTCTGCGGCATCACACGGGCCGACGATGCGACCAGGGCCGCGCTCGAGGACTTTTCCGCAGCAGGCGTCGTGCTCGCGAAGCGCTCACCCAGAGCGGTCACACCCGAAGGACTCGCGGTCCTCTCGAATGAGATCAAGGAACGCACGAAGGCCCTCGGCCTCACGATGCCCGTCACGGCCGTCGTCGACACAGACGAAACGGACGTTCTCCGGGCCATCGCCTCGCCCGCCGCCACAGACGCCTTCACGCCCCTACAGATCCACGGTGACGTGACGGACGCAGACCTCGAAGGACTTCGTGTCCTGTTTCCGGGAAAGGCCCTCCATCTCGCGGCCGCTCTCCCCGAAGACCCCGTCGCGCTCGCCGAGGCGGCCCGCAGGCTCGAGGGGCTTCTCGAGCGGGGACTCGCCGACAGGATCGTCGTCGACGGCACCTCGGACGGCCTCGCGGGCGGACTCACGCCCGAAAACGCACGGACCGCCGCGGCTGCGGGTGCGGCGGGGCTCGACGCGAACTCGGGCGTCGAGTCGGCGCCGAGTCTCAAGGATCCGCGCCTTCTGGCCCTCTTCGCGGGCGCCGTGCGGTGATGCCCCCGACGCAGACCCGAAAACCGAACACACTGAACTACACAGAACCGAACTCGAAAAAGGAATCTCCATCATGCTGCTCAATCCCTACTTCGGCCAATACGGCGGCCAGTTCGTCCCCGAGCTTCTCCTTCCCGCCCTCGACCAGCTCGAGCGCGCCTACGTCGACGCGAAGGACGATCCCGCCTTCAGGACGGAGCTCGACCGCCTGCTGACGACCTATGCGGGCCGTCCGACGCCGCTCACGAGGCTCACGCGCCTTACGGAGGGCACGAAGACGACGATCTACCTCAAGCGCGAGGACTTGCTGCACGGCGGCGCCCACAAAACGAACCAGGTGCTCGGCCAGGCGCTCCTCACGAAGCGCATGGCCAAGACCCGCGTGATCGCCGAGACGGGCGCGGGCCAGCACGGCGTCGCCACGGCGCTCGCCTCGGCCCTATTCGGCTTCAAGTGCAGGATCTACATGGGCGCCAAGGACGTTGAGCGCCAGAAGCCCAACGTCTTCAGGATGGAGCTCATGGGCGCCAAGGTCGTGCCCGTCACGGCGGGAAGCGGCACGCTCAAGGAGGCCTGCAACGCGGCCCTTCGCAACTGGGCCGAATCCTTCGAGGACACGCACTACATGCTCGGCACCGCCGCGGGCCCTCATCCCTTCCCGACGATCGTGCGTGAGTTCCAGAAGGTGATCGGCGAGGAGGCCCGCGCCCAGTTCGCCGAGGCCGAGAACGGACTCCTGCCCGACGCCGTCATCGCCTGCGTGGGCGGGGGCTCCAACGCCATCGGCCTCTTCACGGACTTCAGGCCCTTCGAAGACACCCGCCTTATCGGCGTCGAGCCCGCGGGCATGGGCATCGCCTCGGGCAAGCACGGCGTCACGCTCGGCGAGGGTCAGCTCGGCATCTTCTTCGGCGCGCGCTCCTACAACATGCAGACGCCCGAAGGCCAGATCAACGAGTCGTACTCGATCTCGGCCGGCCTCGACTTCCCGTCGGTCGGCCCCGAACACGCCCACCTCAAGTACACGGGCAGGGCCGAGTACGTGAGCGTCACCGACCGCGAAGCCCTCGGCGCCTTCCTCGAACTCTCCCTCAAGGAAGGCATCATCCCCGCGCTCGAAAGCTCCCACGCCCTCGCCTACGCGCTCAAGATGGCCCGCGCGGAACCTGAAAAGGAACAGAAGCTCGTCGTCAACCTCTCGGGCCGAGGCGACAAGGACATCTTCCAGGTGGCCGCGAGGCTCGAGGCCGACGGCTGCCTGAAGGACGGCCGCCTCAGCTCCGACGCACTCGGAGCCTACGCCGACTGAGATGCGGAAAAAGACTACGGAACACACAACGGAAACACTGCTGAATGAGAGACGCCATGACCGAACGCTTTGAAAACCTCTTCGCCCGACTCGCCCAAAGGCGCGAGGGCGCATTCGTCCCCTTCGTGAACCTCTGCGACCCCGATCCCGAGACCTCGCTCGCCGTTCTCGAAACGCTCGTCGCCTCGGGCGCCGACGCGCTAGAGCTCGGGATCCCGTTCTCCGACCCGTGCGCCGACGGCCCCGTCGTCGAGGCCTCCGCCGACAGGGCCCTCGCCAACGGCGCCACGCCCGCACGCTGCCTCGACGTACTGCGCAGGTTCAGGACCGCACATCCCGAGACGCCCGTCTGCCTCATGCTTTACATCAACCTCGTCGCGGCGCCCGACGTCAGGCGCTTCATGCAGGCCGCAGCCGACGCGGGCGCAGACGCCGTGCTCATTCCCGACCTCCCGACGAGCATGCGCGAGGCCGAGCCCGAATGGGACGAGGCCGCCCGCGAGGCGGGCCTGCACCTCGTCGCCATCGTGCCGCCCAACGCCTCCGACGAGCGCGTCGCAAGAATCGCGGGCCTCACGAGCGGGTACACCTATCTGCTCTCGCGCGTCGGCATCACCGGCACCGACCACGCCTCGGGCACGCCCGCAGAGCGCATCATCCGCGACCTCGAGAGGGCCAAGGCCCCGCCCACCCTGCTCGGCTTCGGCATCTCCACGCCCGGACACGTCAGGCGCGCGCTCGAAGCGGGCGCCGCAGGCGTCATCGTGGGCTCCGCCCTCGTGAAGATCGTCTCCGAACACCTCGGCGACAGGGACGCCATGCTCAAGGCCCTCGGCAGCGCCGCCGCCTCCTTCAAGGCCGCCACGCGAACGGCCTGAAGAACCATGGACCACGCATGAGTATTCCAAATGTTTTTAGATTATTAAAAAGGGGCACCCGCAGACGAAAACTTCTGCTGGCGCCCTGCCTTCTTCACAAGAAACAGCGCCTAAACGCCTGCAACGCGGTTGCAAAAGATGTCTGACGTCCAACAGTCGCGTCACGCAAGCAGAAAACACTTGCAATTAGAGGATGGTACATGATAGGATGTATCTAACAAATCAAACGACGGCATCCCGGAGGCAGGCGAACCCGCCGCCCCGAAAGCTCCCGTCCTCTTGAAGGAGAAATTCTCATGAACGACATCGTGATGGTCAACGACGCCAACGTCGAATCCGTGATTGCAGCCGACAAGCCCGTGATTCTCGCCATCGGCGCGAGCTGGTGCCCCGACTGCCGCCGCGCCCAGCCCTTCTTCACGCAGCTCGCGGCTGTCAACGCCGAACGCGCCGTCTTCGCCTCCTGCGACTCCGAGCAGAATCCGCAGGTCGTCGCGAAGTACGCCGTGCAGCACATCCCAACGATGGTCGCGCTCAAGGGCGGCAGGGAAGTCGACCGGATCGTCGAGGTGAAGACGCCGGGCGAGCTCAAGGCCTTCGTCGAGCGCAACATCTGACGCCCGCACAAGTCCTTCTCAGGATCTCCCGATCCGAGATATCTTTTTGAGGCACCCGCAGGACAAGACGTCTGCGGGTGCCTTTTTGTCTGAAAAATTCGTTGCACTGACATAGGAAGTCCTCAGTTCCGCCCATGTCTGCGCTAATTTTCACTTCTTAGACTTCAGTCCGATTCGAACAGTGCGCCGCGGCAAGCGAGCCGCTCTCCCGCGCACCGGCAACTGCAACTGTTTGAAGAGGTTTTGACAATGAAGATCAAGAACACCACTGCCGCCATTCTCGCCGCTGCCGCCATGACGGCCGCCACCACCGCCTGGGCCGTCGACGCCGCCCCCGCATCCGTCCCGCAGATCACGGAAAACGCGCAGCCGCAGGTTGGCATGAGCGCCGCAACTGCTGCGGCCGAAGAGGCCTACGGCGGACAGACCCGCTCCGCCCGCCTGCACATGAGCCGCGAATACGGTCCCGTCTTGGACGTCCGCGTGGTGAAGGACGACGGCACGAACGTCCACACCTTCGTGGACGCGCAGACGGGCAAGGTGGTCGCCGCCGACGAATTCGGCATCGGCGAAGGTCGCCACATGTTCGACGGCCGAGGATACGGCCACCGCGATCACGACCGGGGCGACTGCGGCTTCGGCTTCGGTCACGGCTTCGGGTTCCATGGCGGCCGCGCCTGCTGGTGATGAATGATTCCGGCGCACGATGAGGCGCCCGAAATACAGGGATGAAGAACGGGAGCGGACTCGGAGCCGGCTCCCGTTCTTTGCTTTTGGGAACGAAGGCTTTGGAAAACCCGCCCTCAGGAGAAAACCGTGAAGACCGCGAGCGCGAGGAAGAGCACAGCGCTGCCGCGGTTGAGCCAGAGCGAAAATGCGGGGCTCTGCAGCTTCTTCGCCGCAGCGCCCGCCGCCCAGGCGATGGCCGAGAAGACGACGAAGGTGGCGAGGATGAAGGTAAGGCCCTGCACGACCATCTGAAGGACCAGAGCCCAGCCCGTCGTGCCGGGTGCGACGAACTGCGGGAAGAAGGCAAGGAAGAAGATCTGCACCTTCGGGTTCGTGATGTTCATGATGAGGCCGCGGCGCCAGAGTTGCACGGGCGAGAGCTCGACGGCGCGCTCCGTGCCGACGGGATCGGCCGCGTGGGTCCATGCACCCCAGGCAAGATAAAGAAGATAGGCGGCGCCCGCGAGCTTGATCGCCATGAAGAGTGCAGGAACGGCCGCGACGACGGCTGCAAGGCCACAGGCCGCGAAGAACGTCTGCAGCACCAGACCGGTCATGAGGCCGAACACGACGGTGACGCCCGCTCGCACGCCGTAGACGGCGCTCTGCGCGAGCACAAAGAGATTGTCGGGACCGGGAGCGGCAGAAAGCAGCAGGCTCGCGCCGAGGAATGTGAGCCAGACGGAGAAGGTCATGATGAGGGCCTGTTGTGCGTTGTGCAGTGTTGTTGTGTTTTGGCGGACCGTGCGGAAATGCACGGGACAAAAAAACCCGCAGCGGGCTACGGGAAGAGGCTTGGGCCTGCCGCACTGCGGGGAAACAGCAAGCTTCATATTGCGCGAGCTTCACCGGTTGAGCCAGGAGGTAATGATGCAACACGGGAGCTCGAGAGAGAAGCGCAAGTGCTTGCTTGAATCATCATAGAACAAGCATCCGCACTCAAGCCCCTTCTTTGAACGGTTCTTGCGGCACGTCAGGAAAGGCCAACGGACAGGTTTATTACTGCAGGTTCTTCATAGTAAAATGGATTTTTCCCTTCCGATTCAGGGACCTCCGGCGAGGCCCCGTCCTCTTCCCTCCTTGTCCTCCCATCAAAGCCACCAGACGGTGCTCCAGGGCGACAGCGCCTCCTCCACGTCCGCGGCGGACGAAACCGTCTGAACGAGCGGGCGTCCCTGCGAATCGAGGAGAGGATTCTCAAGAAGCCTGATCGCCCACGGCTCGCCCTCCTCGACGATCGAGTGCCACAGCAGCACGGGGTGTCCAAGCTCGAGCGAGAACGCGACCTCGCGCAGGGTGCTCGAGCCCTCCTTTCCCGCCATCACCAGACTTCCGAGCCCGAGGGCCGCGATCGCGCGGTTGCGTGCGCGAAGGCTCTCCGCGCGCTCCTCGTCCGTGAACGAGAGTCCGTTCACCTGAGGGGCGAGCGAGATGAGCAGGCCGTATTCGGCGATGCGGCGCGCAAGGCGCGCGTTGGCGGGCGGCCAGGGCTGCGAGAGCGGCGTCCCCATGACGGCGATGGTGCGCCCGACCGTGCCCGACGGACTCCTCGCCTCGAGCGCGCCCTCGTGGGCGGCGGTGTCGATGCCTGCGGCAAGCCCCGAGACGACGACGGCCCCGCGTGCGGCAAGCTCGCGGGCGACGCGACGCGCATCGGCGCGGGCTGAGTCGGACGCATCCCTCGAACCCACTATCGAGACGCGCAGCTGGCGCTCGGTGAGCGACAGGTCGCCTTCGTGCACGAGCACGGCGGGATGCTCCTCAAGGGCGGCAAGCTCGGGCGGATAGGAGGGATCGGAGGCGGCGACGAGCTTCGTGCCGTCGGGGAGCGTCTCGTCGAGAAGACGCACGACCACTTCGCGACCCGCGCGTTCAAAGGGGCGCTTTTCAAGCGTGACGAGCATGTCAAAGGCGTCGGTGGGGATCTTGTGCATGGTTTCTCCTTGACGGATCGGGGAGCAGAACGCCGATGAAAGGCCTAGTTGGGGGCAGCTGGTCCGGAACACATGCCTGAAACGCCGTTTTTGCGGGGACGCGCGGCATTGGCCGGCCCTCGACTGTCCGTCTTCATGCAGTTCATCATAAGGGCCCCGTCCGATCAGTACCATTGGGTCTTTTGCCAAACGGGTTTACCCACTCGGGGAAAGCCCCATCAACACTACCACTCAGAGGGTATACCTGACCACGTTTCCCCCTATCATCAAATGCACCCGCATTCTGCGCAAGCTCCTCGCGCCGACATCATTCACCCGCCGCCCGCCCATTTAAATAAGGGATCTCACCTACCTCTATATGGGTATTTCAACCTATTGAAAGCGGCACTTTTTTCCTCTTCTTCCCTCTCTCAGTGCGCTTTATTGCAAACGTTTGCGTTACGGCAAATTTCAGGGCGTCTTAACATGGGACTCTCCTCTATATTTAGGGCTGGAAAAAAAGCCGGACCTGTTGTCCGGCACACAATTTCCCGAATGCCCGCTAGGAGAGGTCCGAAGAAGACCGGCGGGGGTTCGGAAGACTTGAGATAGGAGAACTTTCCATGAAGAAGATTCTGGTTGCCACTGCTGTCGCCGCCGCCTTCGGCGTTTCCGGCGTTCAGGCTGCCGAAGACATCACCGTCGACGTCGCCGTGATCGGCGCGGGAGGCGCAGGCCTTTCCGCCGCAGTGGAAGCCGCCAACCTCGGCGCCAAGGTCGTCGTCGTTGAAAAGATGGGCATGCCCGGCGGCAACACGATTCGCGCCGCTGGCGGTCTCAATGCTGCCGGCACGGCCCTGCAGCAGGCCAAGGGCACGAAGGACTCCGTTGAAATCGCCTACTTCGACACGATGAAGGGCGGTCACTGGAAGAACGATCCCGAACTCGTTCGCACGCTTGTTTCCGGCGCTGCCGGCTCCGTCGAATGGCTCCTCGCCCTCGGCGGTGACCTGCGCGACGTCGGCCTGATGGCCGGCGCCTCCCAGCCCCGCACGCACCGCCCGACCGGCGGCGCCCTCGTCGGTCCTGAAGTCGTCAAGACCCTCTACAATGCCGCCAAGGCCCGCCAGATCGACATGCGCATGAACACGCAGGCCACGAAGATCCTCATGAAGGACGGCAAGGTCACGGGCATCCAGGTCACGAACAAGAAGGACGGCACCTACACGATCCACGCCAAGGCCGTCGTTGACGCCGCCGGCGGCTTCGGTGCCAACAACGACCTCGTCTCCAAGTACGTGCCCCGCCTGAAGGGCTTCGCCACGACGAACCATCCGGGCGCCACGGGCGACGGCCTCGTCCTCGCTGAAAAGGCCGGTGCCCAGCTCATCGACATGACCGAAATCCAGACGCACCCGACCGTGGTGCCGAAAGTCGGCGAAATGATCACCGAAGCCGTTCGCGGCAACGGCGCCATCCTCATCAACAAGGACGGCAAGCGCTTCTTCAACGAGCTCAACACCCGCGACGCGGTCTCCGCCGCCATCCTCAAGCAGAAGGACGGCGTGGCCTACCTCTTCTTCGACTCCGACATGCAGAAGTCCCTGAAGGCCACGAACAAGTACATCAAGCAGTCCTACTGCGTCTCCGGCGCCACGATTGAAGAAGTCGCCGGCAAGATGGGCGTTCCCGCCGCCGAACTCCAGGCCTCCATCGACGCCTGGAAGAAGGGCAAGGCTGCCGGCAAGGACGCCTTCGGCCGCGCCGACATGCCGCGCAACCTCGATCAGGCTCCGTTCTACGCCATCATGGTCACGCCGGCCGTCCACCACACCATGGGTGGCATCAAGATCGACTCCAAGACCCAGGTCTACAACACCAAGGGCCAGGTCGTTCCGGGCCTCTTCGCTGCGGGTGAAATCACCGGCGGCGTCCACGGCGGCAACCGCCTCGGCGGTAACGCCCAGGCCGACATCGTGACCTTCGGCCGCATCGCCGGCCAGCAGTCCTACATCTACGCGATGCAGGCCGCTGCCGCCGACAAGGCCAAGAAGTAATCGGACTCAAGCCGATGACTGAAGGCGCCGTCCTCAGGGACGGCGTCCTGCAGGCCTCCAAGAACTCCCGTCTGCCCTGCAGGCGGGAGTTCTTTCGTTTTTCCCTTCTCAAAACGCCTGCCGCCCCGATGTGTCACGGCGTTTCGCGCTCCAATCCGCACCCGGGTTTTCCCTAAGCCTCAGTCAATACAACAAACGCACCAAAGGCACGGCGCACGCACGCCGGCCAAAAAGGCAGCAACATGCCCAGACACCTTCTCGCCCTCGCGCTCGGCGTGTGTGCGGGCGTCGCCGTCATGGTGGTCGCCGCCCGCGGCATCGCGCTCTCGCGCATGCTCTACCTCCTGGCGGGCCTGATCTTCGCGGGAAACCTCTTCGCGGCCCTCGCCTTCGACTACTGGTCGATGCTCGCCGCACGATTCATCGCGGGCCTTCCGCACGGCGCCTACTTCGGCGTGGGCGCCATCGTGGCGATCAGTCTCGCGGCGCCCGGCCAGGCCTCGCGAGACGTCTGCCTGATGGTCACGGGCATGACGATCGCCAACCTCGTCGGCGTGCCGCTCGGCAGCTTCCTCGCGTGGTCGCTCTCGTGGCGCGCCACCTTCGCCGTCGTGGCCTGTGCGGCGCTCCTCCTCATTCTGGCGCTCAGGCTCTGGATGCCCCATGTGCCCACCCTGCCCAACAAGGGCTTCAGGGCCCAGTTCCGCTTTCTCGGACACCTGACGCCCTGGCTCGTGCTCGGCGCCATCGGCCTCGGCAACGGCGGCTTCTTCGCCTGCTACAGCTACGTCAATCCCATCATGGAGACGGTCGCGAGCGTGCCCACCTCGCTCATGAGCGCCGTCATCGCGCTCGCGGGCTTCGGCATGAACGCCCTCATCTGGCCCTCGCCCGAACAGTATCAGGAGGCCATCAGGAAGGTCGACTTCTCGTTTGCCGCCGACAACTTCTACCGTGACGAAACGCATCACGACATGGACATCGTGTTGCCCGCCGCCCTCAACTTCGAGCGCTACGCGCCCTTCGGCGTGCACGGCCGCAAGGTGAGCGTGCGCCGTCCCGTGAAGCCTCAGGGCGAAGTCTGGGAGGACTGGAAGATCGCCTGCACGATCGGCGCCGCCGTCTGCGACCCCGAGACCTTCTTCCACGGCGATCCCGTCAAGGCCTGCGACTCGATCCTAAAGGACTGGGGCGTCACGTATGAAAAGCAGCAGGGCGTGCTTCCGAACCTGCAGACCGTGGAGTTCTTCCCGCCGCAGACGACCGGCAAGCACGAGAAGGCGCTTCTGCGCTTCGACGGCAAGCCCGGCTTCAGGACGCCGTCGGGCAAGATCGAGCTCGACGCGAGCCTTCAGGCCAAGCACGGCTTCCCCGGCCTGCCCGTCTACGTCGAGCCGCCCAAGCCCACGGCCGAATATCCGTTCAAGCTCCTCAACGGCACGAGGCGCCCGTACATCACGCACTCGAAGACCCGTAGCGACCAGCCCTACCTGCTTGAGCTCGAACCCGAGAGCACGATCAACATGCACCCGAAGGACGCCGAAAAGCTCGGCATCAAGGAAGGCGACGGCGTCTGGCTCGTCTCGCCCTACTGCGACCACAAGGTGCGTGCCAAGGTCCGCGTGACGATCCTCTGCCAACCCGGCCTCATCGACGCCCAGTACGGCTGGCGCGGCGATCAGGAAACGCAGCCGCTCATTCCGCGCAAGAACTGGGACCCGATCTCAGGCTACCCGTGCTGCAATGACGTCTGCATCCGCGTTGAAAAGGCATAAAGGAGGTTCACCATGTCCCGTTACGGCATCATCGTCAACGTCGACCGCTGCGCCGGGTGCTTTGCCTGCGCGGTCGCCTGCAAGGAAGAAAACCAGGTCGCTCCCGGCATCTTCTGGGAAAAGATCAAGCGCAACGAAAACGTCCGCGACAACGTCATCAACTGGTTCCGCATGAGCTGCATGCACTGCGACGATCCGGCCTGCATGAAGGTCTGCCCGATGAAGGCGATCCACAAGGGCCCGCACGGCGAAGTGCTCGTCGACCAGCAGAAGTGCATCGGCTGCAAGATGTGCGCCAATGCCTGCCCGTACGACGTTCCCGTCTTCAACACCGAAGGCAGGACCAGCTACTTCGGCGACAAGCAGCCGCTCGTCGTGCGTCCGGCCAAGCCTCACACCGAGCGCACGCCGGGCAAGGCCGAGCACTGCACGCTGTGCGTGCACCGCACCGAGCGCGGCCTGCTACCGGCCTGCGTCGAGGCCTGCGGCATCCACGCCATGACGCTCGTCGACTACGACAACCCGACGCCCGAAACCGCAAAACTCATCGAGGCCGCCCGCCCGATGAACGAAGCTGCGGGCACGCATCCGAAGATCCGCTACATCGCAAGGCACATGGATGCCGCGAAGATGGCGGTGAAGCTCGGCTAGCCGCCGGCTGACTATCGGTCCTAAGGGACCGCGGCCTTCATGGGAAGGACGCGGCCCTTCCTTTTTCCCGCCCATCGTCCTTCGGCTTGTCCTTCGATTCGTTCTCCCGCCGCGCCCTCCTGAAGGCGGAAAAAAAGAAAAAGCCTTTTCGGAATGTGACGCAGGGGATGGCGGCGAAGGCCGGCTTTCTATAATTGCATGATCATCGAATCACTTCCGGAGACCACGAGATGGCTGCTTTTGAGATTACGGGTGGAATCGATCCGCTCCTTGCGGTGACGCTTGAGAAGGGCGAGGCGATTCTCGCCGAGTCGAACGCCATGGTCGCCATGGACACGGCGCTCTCCCTCAAGGGAAAGACCCGCGGCGGCCTCATGGGCTCGATCGCACGCAAGTTCATGAACGACGAGACGTTCTTCCAGCAGAGGATCGAGGCGGACGACCAGGCGGGCACGGTGCTCCTCGCGCCGAACCTTCCCGGCGACGTGCGCATCCTCGACGTGGGTCCTGCGCAGTACCTGCTCTCGGACGGCGCCTTTCTCGCCTGCACCGAGGGCGTCGAACTCTCGACGAAGTCCCAGGGAATCGGCCGCGCGCTGCTCGGCGACTCCGGCGGCTTCTTTGTGATGGGCACCGAGGGCAGCGGCCGCATCGCCGTCTCGGGCTTCGGCTCCATCCGCGAGCTCGACGTCACGCCCGAGCGCCCGATCACGGTCGACAACGGCCACCTCGTCGCCTGGAACGCACGCCTGAGCTACGACCTGAGCATCAACACGGGCAAGAGCGGCTTCCTCGGCAAGCTCGTCAACAGCCAGACGACGGGCGAAGGCGTCGTGCTCAAGTTCCGCGGCACGGGCAAGGTCCTCGTCTGCTCGCGCAACAAGGGCGGCTTCCTCGACTGGATCCTCGGCAACATGCCCGCGCAGAAGACCGTCGAAAACTGACGCAGCCAAGGCACCCGACATGAACGCGAAAGGGCGCCCTGACCATTCGGACGGGCGCCCTTTCTGCGTCTTCGGCTCTCAGGATTTTTCCCTGCACCGAAATCCGCCTCCGGCACGTTGCGTCTTTGCCTGAATACGCCTTTCCTGCAGGGAATGAGAAGCGAATGCGCAAAATGGCGGCGTTTTTCACAGAAACAGCCGCAGGAAGCCTCCGAATTCATTCGGATGGAGGAACGCGGCAAACCTCTCTCTTCCAATCTATTTGTTGTCCCCGATGAAAGGCGTGTGTCTTTCCAGCCCCTGTGCTAAGGTACTTCCATGAGCACGAAATCCTTCATCATCAGTCTTCCGATCATCACCGGAGATCAAGACCGCCGTCGGCTGCGGAAGAGTTTCAGCTTCGGCTGCAACCTTCAGAACGCCGTCATGGGTGGTGGATGGGATCGTGTTCTGAAAATGCGCGCCACGCCCGAGTGGCAGACCGCAAGAGCCATGCCGAAGAGCAGTGAAAGAACCAAGGCTTTCCGCGATCTTCGCGTGCGGTTCCGCTTGAGCGAGTACGACTTTCTTTCCGGACCAATCGAGCGGACTCAGGTAAAGCCTCAGCGGCTCCTCGTCTCGATCGCATCGATTGCGTCGATCACGGCCGAGCGGAAGCCCTTTCTTTCGAGCGCCGCAACGCCGATGATCGTCGTGCCGCCGGGCGAGCAGACGGCGTCCTTCATCGCACCGGGATGCGCGCCCGTCTCGAGCTGGAGCTTTGCGGTGCCCGCAAGCATCTGGGAGGCGAGCGAATAGGCGGCCGCGCGCGGCACGCCGTGCTTGACGGCACCGTCGGCGAGCGCCTCGATGAACATGGCGGCAAAGGCCGGACCGCAGCCCGCAAGCGTTCCCGCGGCGGACATCATCTTCTCGTCGGCGAATTCGGCAAGGCCGAGCTTCGCAAAGAGCTGCTCCACGAACGCCTCGTCGTCGAGCGTCATCGAATGACGGGCCTCGCAGATCACGATGCCCTCGTTGATGGACACGGGGGTGTTGGGAAGCGTCGAGAGATGGCGTGTGCCGGACTCGAGGATGGACTCGTAGAAGTCAAAGAGCCTGCCCACCGCCACCGAGAGGACGAGCCTGTCCTTGAGGATCCCGCGAATGGGCTTCACGACGCCCTCGACAAGATGGGGCTTCACGGCCACCACGACCACGTCGGCCCAGCGTGCGGCCTCCTCGCAGGTCGCAAAGGCCTTCATGCCGCGCGCCTTCGTGCGCGCCTCGAGCACGTCCTGACGGCGGGAGGCGGCGCCGAGCTGCTCCGGCTTCACCGCTCCCGAACGGATCCAGCCGTCGGCCATGGCCGACGCCATGTTCCCGAAGCCCAAAAACGCAATGCGCACCGTGGATAAATCAAGCATCTTTCTTCCTTCACTTTGAACGGCCCGGCACGCCTGACGGCGCCGCAAAACCGAAAACAGAATCTGATCATTATGGCGCACTTCGAAGGCGAACGGCTCAAACGCGCTCCACGCCTCATTCGACAAGAGAGGCGGGCATGCCTAAAATATCCTCCTGCAGGCGTTCCCCGAGGACGCCACGGTGATGACTTCAACCCTCAAACCACAGCCAGAAGACACAAAATGCGCAATTTTCTCAAGGAATTCCAGGCATTCATCTCGAAGGGCAACGTCATGGATCTCGCCGTCGCCGTGATCATCGGCGCCGCCTTCTCCAACATCGTCAACTCGCTCGTCAAGGACATCGTCAACCCGATCCTCGGCGTGCTCGTCGGCCGCCCCGACTTCACGAACCTCTTCGTGGTCCTCAAGCCCGTTGAAGGCTACACGGGCCCCCAGACCTACGAGGCCCTCGTCAAGGCCGGCGCCACGGTATTCGGCTACGGCGCCTTCCTCACGGCCGTCGTGCAGTTCCTGCTGCTCGCCTTCGTGATCTTCTGGCTCATCAAGGTCGTCACGACCATCCGCAAGCGCCTCGAGGCCGAAGCCGCCAAGCTTCTCAAGGCCGAAGAGGAGAAGAAGGCCGCCGCGCCCGCTCCCGCCCCCGCGCCCACGCCCGAGGACGTCGTGCTCCTTCGCGAAATCCGCGATCTCCTCAAGAGCGGCGCCGCCTCGAACGCCGAGGTCAAGGCCGCCGTCGAAAAGCTCCAGCAGCAATAAGACCTCCTTCATCGAAAGTCACCGAAAGGCCGCATCGCAGTCGCTGCGATACGGCCTTTTTCATCCTGCAAAAATTCAAAAGGGGCCCCCGCCTCAGGCGGGAGCCCCTTTCGAATCATGGTTCGAACGTCTTCTCCGTCAGGCCTTGAGCGCCCCGGCGAGCCTGAAGAGCTGCGTGGCCGTGAGGCGCACGCCCTCGGCGCCGCTCGACATGGCTTCGCCGAGCGTCATCGGACGGCTCGTCACGGGCATCACAGCCGTGACGCCCTTCTCGTACAGGGCCTCGAGGTTCGTGCCTTCTGCGATGCCGCCTGCGAGCACGACGACGGGCGTGCCGTTCGCACGGGCCGCCACCGCACTGACGAGCTTGCCGCCCGCCGTCTGGTCGTCGACCATGCCCTCGCCCGTCACGATGAGGTCCGCATCGGCCGCAAGGGCGGAGAAGTTCATCAGGTCAAGAAGCGCATCGCTGCCCGACAGAAGCCTGCCGTTGAGGAAGGCGACGACGCCCGCGCCGCAGCCGCCGGCCGCGCCCGCGCAGGGCATGTCGGCGAGCTTCGGGCCCTTGTTGCGCTCGAAGATCGTGGCCAGATGCGCCATGCCGGCCTCCATCGTCTCGACCATCTCGGGCGTGGCGCCCTTCTGGGGGCCGAAGACCCTCGCGGAGCCGTTCGGGCCGCACAGGGGATTCGTCACGTCGCACAGCGCCTCGATCCTCACGCCGCTCTCAAAGAAGAACGGATTGAGGGCGATGTGGCGGATGGCGCCGAGCGTGGCGCCCGTCGGGATGAAGCTGCGGCCGTTGGGCGCCGTGAAGCGCACGCCGAGCGCAGCGGCCATGCCGCAGCCCGCGTCCGTCGTGCAGCTGCCGCCGAGGGTGATCACGATGCGGCGGTGGCCCGCATTGAGCGCCTCGCCGATGAGCTGGCCCGCGCCGAAGGTCGTCGTGTTGGCAGCGGAGAAGCCGGGCAGCCTGTGCTGCAGGCCCGCAGCCTCCGCGAGCTCCACATAGGCCGTGTCGCCCGCGCTCAGATAGCGCGCGCTCACGGGCTGGCCGCAGGGGCCGGTCACGCTGTGCACCACGAAGGAGCCGCCGATGGAGTTGCGGATGACGTCGAGCGTGCCCTCGCCGCCGTCGGCGGCCGGGATGGACGTCACCTGCGCGTCCGGCATGACGTCGAGCGCCGCCTTCTTCATGATGGCGCAGAGACGGGCGGAGGAAAGGCTCCCCTTGAAGGAGTCGGGAATCAGCAGAATTTTCACGATCAGGTTCCGTAGCGAGAAGTCGGCCGGCGGCCTTCGTGCTCGTCCAGAGCCCCATCGCCGGCCTCATCCGCACGCGTCGGACGGCGTGCGGGAAAAAAGTCCCTACATCATATCGATTTTGCGTGCGTTTTGTACGATTCACGCCCGCAGGGATACATCTGCTCGCCTTTTGTCCGCACGCTCCGCGCGCCCCTATGAACCGCATCCATCCCGTCTGGCATGCACCTCGTCCGCCACGCCGAAACGGTAGTCGTCGAACACCTCCGCCGTCGACGGAAGCACCCACCTGCCCGAGGCATCCCGCTTCCCCGCCTCCGCGAGCCTTGCCCCGTTCGCACCGAGCGTCCAGACGCGTGAGCTGCGCATCTGCGCGCAAAGGCAGGTCTTCTCCCGGATGCCGTCCTGCGCCGTTCCCGCAGCCTCGGCCTCGCGCCAGGCCCTGAGATACGCGCAGCCGCCGTGATCAAGCATGTACCCGTAGGCCGCGCACTGCGGCTTGAGCGCGGCGTTGATCGCGGGACTCGATTTGAGCATCCTCATCGGATAACCCGTCGGCGAAATGCCGTTGACCTCGATGTCCTCCGCCCGCGCGTCGAAGTAGCGCTGCTTGACGGCGTCGGGCAGCCCCGACTCCCTCGTCACCGCAAAGCGCGTCGCGGCCTGAATGCCGTCCGCGCCCGCCTCCGTGATCATCCGCACACCGTCCGTCCCCGTGAAGACGCCGCCCGCCGCGATCACGGGAATCCGAAGCGCATTCTCATGCAGCCAACCCTTCACGTCCCGCACGATGTCGGCAAGCGAAAAGCGCTGCCAGTCCGCTCCGAAGCCCAGATGCCCGCCCGCGAGCGGGCCCTCGACCACGACGTAGTCAGGCAGGCGCCCCGTCTTCGCGGACTTCCTCATGAAGAGATTGAGTGCCCGGCGGCTCGAAACCACCACCCCGAGACACGCATCGCGAAACCTCGGATGCCCGCTCATGAGCGCAAAGGATCCCGCATGCAGGCCCGCCGAAAGGCTGATCCCGTCGACGCCCGCATCAAGCGCCCCGAGAAGGCGGGCCCTCAGGGTTTCGAGCGAGGCGTTCATCGTGAGCTTCTCCATGATGTTGACGTGAATTCGCCCCTCGCCCGTCCTGCCCTCCATCACGCGCCCGAGATAGAGCTTCGCGGCCTCGCGGATCTTCTCCACGGGAAAGTGAAACCCGGCCTCGCCCGTCGTGCGCTCGAGCGCCTTGCAGGCAAGCGCCTTCATGCGCGTGAAGCCCGTCCCGAAAAGACGGTCCGCAAGGTCCGGCACCATCGCGTCCGAGACGTGCCCGATGCCACCGCGCGCGGCCACGGCCTGCGCCATTTCGGCGGTCGAAATGTTCACGCCCATCCCTCCCTGCATGATCGGAACCAAACTTCTCCCCTTGAGCTCAAGGCGAAAGTCGTCAAGTCGAAGGTCTTCGAGGCTTTTCATCTATGATGTCCTTTTCGTGCTTGCGTGCAAAGGCACGGCGCCCGTGCATCGCGTCCGAAAAGTCTGCCCGCGGAACCCTCTCCTCCCCGTCGCCCCATTCTCCGTGCAAACCCCTAGGAACAACCGTCCCCATTATCCCGTCACCCTCGAAACGGCTGCAGCACAATCATGTCAAAACTGCCCGACATGAAGGCTTGTCCGAACAGCCTACCCTTGAGGCGTCATCCGCCTGCATACCGTCAGAAAATGACGACGGGCCCGGAATCGCATGGATTTCGGGCCCGTTGGGCTCTGCATGGATGCAGATGCGCGCCAAAGCGCGCATACCTCTTCAGATGATCATCATTCCATCGGCACAGTCGGCTTCTTCGGAACCTTGCAGCCGAGGATTTCCTTCGTCAGGTCGTTCCAGCGGTAGAGCGTGCCGCCGAATTCCTTCCGGAAGGCAACGGCGGCCTCTTCGGTGCTGAAGGAGGCGAGCGACTTGCCCATCGTGGCCTTGCGGCTCGAGCCCTGGACGTACCAGGCGGTCTTGGCGTCGATGAAGGTGGCGTCAGGATGCTCCCAGTCGTTGCCGACCATGTCGTTGACCCAGATGCCCGCGATCTTGTCGGACTCGCCGAGGCGAAGCAACGTGCAGGTCATGCACTTCGTGCTGCAGAACTTGTAGACGTGGCCGCTCTTCGTCACGATCTCGGCCTTCGGGCCGGGATACTTCGTGATCCACATGTCGCAGCTGTGGCACTGGTCCTGATCGGTGATCGGCTGCGTGCCGTTGTCGGCCGCAACGGCGCCGAAGGAAAGGCACAGAGCGGCGGCGACGCCGGCAAGCCTTGCGGTGAAGTTCATTTCGATTTCTCCCTGTGCGGCCCGTCTGGTCTGAGTGTCAGCGCACACCGCCGGGGGGCGTGCGGAGGCGTCACGGCGTCCGGCCGCAGGACGCTCGTTGTCTATAAGTCGCAGACATTATACTTCACCCAATTCTTTCGAACGCTTCAATTCGTTACGTTCGACTTTACCGAACACATCGTTCGCACCCACCTCTGGGAAAGCCCTTCGGACCTCCGTTAGCTCCTCGTTCACTGCATGGAGAAGAAGAGCATCAGGATGATCTGGCCCGAGATGATGCGCAGGAACATCGCGAGCGGGTAGACGGTCGAGTAGGCGAGCACGGCGAGGCCGCGTTCGGAGAGGCTGTTGACGAAGCTGAGCGCCGAGCTGCTCGTCGAGGCGCCTGCGATGAGGCCCGCGATCGTATGGAAGTTGAGCCGCATGAAGCGGCGCGCGACGACGGCCATGACGGCCATGGGCACGACGCTGATCACGAGGCCGAGCGCCATGTAGACCCAGCCGATGCCGCTCACGAAGGCCTCGATGAACATGTCGCCTGCGGCCAGGCCCGTGCTTGCGAGGAAGAACGTGAGGCCCCACTCCCTGAGCATCAGGTTGGCGGAGACGGTCGTGTACGTGACGAGATGAAAGCGCGGGCCGTAGTAGCTCAGCAGGATGGCCGCGATGAGCGGGCCGCCCGCAAGACCGAGCTTGATCTCGGTGGGCATGCCCGGAAAGGCGATCGGAACGCTGCCCAGAACGAGGCCGAGCGCGATGCCGATGAAGATCGCGAAGACGTTGGGCCTCTCAAGCCGCTTCTCCTGATTGCCCATCATGGCCGCCAGACGCGCCACTGCGTTGGCCGGACCCACGCAGTTGAGCGTGTCGCCGATCTGCAGGCGCAGCGTGTTGTAGGGAAAGAGCACGACGCCCGAGCGGTTGACGCGCGTGATGTTCACGCCGTCCATTCGCGAGAGGTGCAGGTCCTCGATGAGCGCGCCGTTGACCTCCTCGCGCGTGACGCTGATGAGGCGGGAGACGAGCGGCGAGTGCGCGGTCGCAAGGTCGATCTTCGTGTCCTCATCGCCGCAGAAGGCGACGATCGCCTCCTTGTCGCGCGGGCCCGCCACGATGCGCAGCTTGTCGCCCTCGTGCACGACCGTGTCGGCCGTCGGACTCGTGATCACGCCGTCGTGCAGAATGCGCGAGCAGATGAAGTTGCGGCCGACGAGAGAGCGGATCTCACGCAGCGTATGATTGTCGAGCGCATGGTTCGAGAGCGTCACGTGAAAGTAGATCGGCGTCTGGGCGCGCTTCTTCTGCGCCTCCTCCCAGAGCATCTCCTCGTGCTTGACGTCGATCCCGAAGACCTTCCTCACGAAGAGAAGCGTCAGGATGACGCCGATGATCGACACGGGATAGGCGCAGGCATAACCCACGGTGATGTCGCCCTTGTACCCCATGGCTGCGAGCGCCTCCTGCGTCGCGCCCAGACCGGGCGTGCTCGTCACGGCGCCGAAGTGCACGCCGAGGAGCTGCGGCAGAGCCAGCGCGCCGTCCGAAGCCGCCCAGATCCCGACCGTCAGAAGCAGGCTCACGCCCACCGACAGGCACATCAGCCCGTTGAGCCCCCAGCCGCTGTTTCTCAGGGTCGAGAAGAACGACGGGCCCACCTGCAGGCCGATGAAGAAGACGAAGAGGACCAGGCCGAAGTTGCGGAAGAACGAAATGATCGAGGGGTCGACGTCAACGCCCAGATAGCGCGCAAAAAGGCCGAGAAAAAGCACGCAGGTGACGCCGACCGAGACGCCGAAGAACCTGAAGCGCCCGATCCAGAGACCCGCCGCAATGATGAGCGAATACGCGAGAAGCGCGTGCGTGAAGGAGCCCGAGTCGGTAAGAAGAGCTTGAAGCCAGCCCATGACAGAAATTTCCGGAAGTTTGAATCCGCAACCAATTGCAATCCGTCATTGTAGTTCAGGGCGCCCCCGAGCCGCCACACGGGCGGCCCCTGCGCTCCTGCGCTTAGGGCTTCCGGGCCACGATGCAGAAGCTCGTCGTCACCTGCGCCTCTCCGCCGCCCGTCGCCACCGTCCTGCGGTCCTCGCTCGCAACGCGCACCTCGGCGCCGAGCGACTCGAGCACCTCGACGTCCCACGCGGGACGTTCGATACACGACAGCGGCAGATCGCGCGCAATCCTGTCGATGCGCTCGCTGCTCACGCCCCTCATGTACCTCGCCGCATGCCCCGGCGCGGGCGCGGACCTCAGCGCCCAGAGCGCATAGCGCTCGTCAAAGAGATGCAGATAATGATTGCCGTCGATCACAAGAAGCCTGCCGCCCGGCTTCAGAAGACTCATCCAGCGCCTGTACGCCTCGGCGGGCGCAGGCAGGTTCCAGAGCACGCACCGCGAGACGATCAGGTCCAGCGACGACGGCTCCATCCCGGGATCCGTCACGTCGCCCAGCCTGAAGTCCGCCTCAAGCCCGCGGCTCTTCGCGTTCGCCCCCGCGTGCTCGAGCATCTCGGGCGACAGGTCCATGCCCGTCACCCTGCAGCCGAGTCTCGCCAGCACGATGCTGAAGATCCCCGGACCGCAGCCCGCATCAAGCGCCCGCATCCCGGGCTTCGCCCCGAGCTCCGTCCTGAACAGGTGCTCAAGCACAAGCCCCGTCCCTCCGTCAAGCTCATCGCAGTTGTGAAGCGAATAGCCTTCCGCGCGTGTGTTCCAGTAGTCGCGCACGTCGTCCGAGAGTGTCACGGCGCATCTCCTTTCTTCGTTCTGTTGTCGTGCGTATCGCCTTCACGCTCAAGCCTCCCCGTGCATCGTCGGGTGGCATCAGGCGTATGAAGAGTTTGGATTTCATATGATACTCCCAAACTCCGCCACACCGCTCCTGGCCGGCGGTACTACGACGATCGGGCTAGCGACTCCGCCCGATCGAAAGCGTTGCCTGAAAAACGTCCCGCCCGATCTTTTCTGATATAGTTCGACTTTCGGGTTAACCCGACCACGCCTGACGACCTTCGCAAAAGCCTCCGAGCGACCGCCGCGCCTCTCCGGCGCTTCCGGCCGTCCCGCGCAGCCGGGCGCAAGTTCAGAACAACAGGCACCATGTTTATTCGCGCACTCATCTTTTTCTTCGGGCTTCTGATGCTCTCGACGGGCATCTCGGTCATCACGCACGCCGGTCTCGGCACAGGCACCATCAGCTCCGTGGCCCTGGTCCTCTCCAAGGCCCTTCCGCTCTCGATGGGCTTCTTCGTCTTCCTCACGAACGTCTTCTTCTTCGTGCTCCAGACGGCGGTCGATCCGTCACGGTTTCTCGTGAAGCTCGTCAAGCAGATTCCGATCTGCTTCGTCTTCGGCCTCTTCTTCGACGCGGCCTATGCGCTCACGTCCTTCGTCGCGCCCGCCGCCTACCTCGAGCAGCTTGCGACGGTCTTCATCGGCACGGTCTTCAACGGCATGGGCATTGCGGGCATGGTCTTCGCGCGTCTGGCGATCCTGCCGCCCGAAGGTCTCGTCATCAGCATCATCAGGCGCTGGGGCGGCTCCTTCGGCAACCTGCGCACCGGCATCGACGTCTTCCTCGTCATCGCGGCCACCTCGCTCTCCTGCCTTCTCCTCGGCTCGATCGAGGGCGTGCGCGAGGGAACGCTCGTCGCCGCCGTCTGCGGCGGGCAGTTCGCCAAGGTCTTTCTCAAGGTCCTCGGCCGCCTCTTCCCGGCCCACCGCCCCGTCGACTGACGCACGACGCCCCGCCACCTACCTCGCGAGCACCGTCCTCAGGCGCTCAAGCACGCCTGCAACGGGATCGGCCTCCGAGAGCGCATTGACGCGCTCAAGCACCATGTCGGGCACGGGCAGGACGTCCGGGGCCGACGCATTGAAGAACGACCCCTCCTGCGTGCGGTCGTTCGCAACGCTGCCGCAGTAGAGCCAGAGGCCCGCATACACGTCGTCCTTTCTCACCGTCCCGAGCGAGGTCAGGTACTTGAAGGCCTGCTGCATCGCATGGTGCCGCAGCACCGTTCCCACGGTCGAGTACTTGCTGTCCATGACCGCCCAGGCCGTCCTGCCTCCGCTCTCGAGCGAAATCAGGAAGTCGGGCGAATACCAGGCCCTGTCCGTCTCCCTCAGCGTGTCGGCAGCCTCCGCATTGAGGGGCCTCACGGACCAGCGTGTCGTCCTCGCAAGTCCGATGCCGTTCTCGGGCTCAACATTTCCCGCCGCCAGCACGGGCTGGTACCAGAGCCTCACGATCTCCTCGTTCCCTCCGTCGTCTTCCTTCCTCCTGAAGATGAAGGTGTTGAGAAGGGCCGCGGCCGCATTGTCCGCATAAAGCGGACCCGCTCCCGCATACTCGTGCCTCTTCGCCTCCACGCTCGTCCAGCCCCTGCGCTCAAGGCCGCCGAGAAGTGAAACGAGCGAAAAGTACTCGTAGAGCCTCGGACTCGTCACGCTCGCAAGCCTGCTCACGAGCTTCTCAGCCTCGACGGGCCTGAGCTCGAACCACTCGCGCATCAGCTCGTAGACGAGCCTGTACTGGGACGTCTCGATGAAATGCCTCGCGGGCGCGGGCAGCCTGTTCACGGGCTCGGGCGTCACGCCGAGCGCGTCCCGGTAGAGCTCCGCAATGCGCGAGAACACGATGCCGTAGCCCCTCAGGACGTCAGCCTCCGAACTCACGATGCGCACGGCGGCCATGCGGCCGATGGTCCCCGCGTCAAGAGGTCCCGCGCCGACGCGCACCGCGTCCTCGAACGCCTGCGCCAGACGCCTCGTCTCCGACGCAAGATGCAGCGGAAAGCCTGCCACCACGCGGTTTTCATAAAGGTCCCTGCTCAGCTCGGACGTGCGCACGAGCGCATGAGCGGGCATCCAGTTCGCGCCCCGCATGCGGATGCCGTGTCCCGGCGCCACTCTCTGCCACTCGTGCGGATGCGAGGCCATCCAGCGCGCGGCCTCGGGCGTCATGTCGCGCATGCGCTCGATGCTCATGCGTCTGGCAGTGGAGGCGAGCCTGCACTTGGGATCCTCGCGGAAATACGGATACTGCCTCTCGTAGAGAGACGACAGACGCTCGAGCACGCCCAGAAGATCGCCAAGCGAATCGTCGCCCGTCCTGACGGCATCGCCCCCGAAGAGCCTCTCCACGTGCTCCGCCACGCTCTCGCTCATCCTGAGCAGATTGTCCGAGGCAAGCCCCGGCTTGAGAATGATGCGAAGCGGCTCGGCATAGAAGAAGCTGCACGCCTGAGGTCCCATGCTCACGAGCACCTCGAGCTTCGCCACGCCGATCATGTTGTCGAAGGGAAGCGGATCCTGCAGCTCGAGGTGTACGCAGTCCTCCTCGCGATACTGGTCGCCCGCGAGCACCTCGCCGCCCATCCTGACGGTGACGGCGGCCCTCGGCGGAAGGCCCGAAACCTCAAGCGACATGGGCACACCCGCCTCCACGGCGGGCTGCCCCGACCAGTCTCCGATCAGGGGCTCAGCCTCATGAAGCGGCAGCGGCACGGGGGCCGCGCCCTCGGGGCGGACCGTGAGCACGAGCGTTCCCGCCTGCACGCCCGCACCTGCATCTTCAGCAGTCATGGCCACCTCCGTCAGAAGAAGCGGTAGCAGTCCATGGCCTCGTCGCCCTGACGCAGAATGCGGTCGACGACCTCGACGGACCTCGACAGTCCGAGCGACTCAAGACCGCTCCTGAACTCCACGAGCTTCTCGCGGTAGGCGGCGCCCGTGCCCGTGATGCGCGGCAGGCACTTCTGCATCACCGCAAAGTCGGCCGCATCAAGCCAGGCGGGCTTGTCCCCGTCCGCAAAGATCGAGGACGCCGCGCCCACGTATCCGTTCATCTGGCGGATCGAGCGGGGCGAGAGCCTGATGCCGAAGCCTTCGAGCATGGGCATCAGCCTGTCGTGCAGGTCCGAGAGCTCGCGCGCGTTCTTCGAAACGGCCTTCGCCCCGAAGTAGGCCTGAAGCTCCTTCCAGGACACGGGTCCCACGACCTTCGCGGGGCTCGTGTTTTCAATGCAATCGACGACGGGCAGCGTCACGACGGCTGCACGGTCGATGAGGCGCGGCGAGAGCGTCTCGGTCGTACTGTCGTTGTTGATGGTCGCCATGAAGCGCAGCGTCTCGGGCACCTTCGTCGGCGCCTTGTCCCAGAGCGTCACGATGCCGGACGACGTCTGCTCGTCGCACAGACGCATCCAGTCGGACCAGTAGTACTCCATCGGCGAGAGGTTCGCCTCGTCAAGCAGCATCATCGCGGGATAGACCGACCCCGAAGCGCTCCTCTCCTCCGCATCAAGCGTGCAGAGCAGGTCCCATCTGGCGGGATCCGAAGACTCGAATCTGTTCGTGATCGGATTCCAGTAGCCCACGAAGTCGCGCTTCGACGTCCAGCCGTACTCGACCGGCACGTGCACGAAGCGTCCGGCGGAAAGACCCGCACGTTCGTCGGACGACAGCAGGTTGTCGAAGGCGTCCAGACCCAGCGTCCTCGCCAGAATGTGGCAGATCGAGGTCTTGCCCGAGCCGGGCTCGCCCGAGAGCACCGTGAGGAAGTTCTGCGCCCAACAGATGTAGAGGTTGAGCACCGTGTTCTCATCGTAGCGTCGAACCTCCTGCACGGACCTGACGAGCGCATCGGCCAGCTCGCGTCCCCTGAGCTTCGCGGGCCTGACGCCGCAGACGGCCTGCGCGAGCCTTTCGCGACGGCTCCTGTCATCGTCCTCAGTCCAGGCGTCGAGCGCCCTCACGAGGGACTCGGGCATCAGCTCGCCGTCGGCTCCGTGCGTGCGCTCACAGATTCTTTTCGACTCCTCGAGAAGCTTCGTGTGCAGGTTTTCGAGCCTGCGGTAATTCTCGCGACGCTTCTCAAGCATCCCGTCCAGCTTGAGAAGCTGCTCGATCACGTCCTTCTTTGCATCCAGAAGACAGGACGCGAGGGCCTTCCTCCGGAGCTCCGCGTCGAGCTCCTTCTTGCTTATCTCGAGACTGGCGTACTTGCGAGTGAGCTCGTCCCTCTTGCCTTCCTGCACTCGGATGTTTTCGCTGAGCGTCTTCTCCTCGGCCTTCAGGCGCTCGACCCTCACGCCCACGAGAGTCTTTGCGGAGATCTTGTCGATCAGCTTGTCACCGACCGCCACGCGCGAGATCACGGCGTCAATCATGGCGTCGTTGCCGGCCCTGATCTCGTCGAGCACGAAGTTCGCGACATGCTCCTTCACCTCCTCCTTGTACTGCAGGCGGCGCATCACGTTTCTGGCGCGGGCAAGGCGACCGGCCGTCACGTCCGGCTCCACGTCCTCGAAGGCCTCGGGAGACTGGAGCCGGTCCCTGATGTAGGCGGCACGCACAGCAGACTTCTCAAGAAGGCGCCTGAGCAGATCCGCGTCACTCCAGACGTCGACCGAAACCGCATCCATGAAGGCCGTCTTCGCGCAGCGCACGCCCACGTGCACGGGCTGGCCGGCGCCCTCCCACCTGACGTACTCGCGAACCTCCTCGACCTTGTCGGCCTTGATCCTGAAGGCGGAGACGAGCCCCTTGTTGACGGTGCCGGAGAACGTGACGTAGTTCTTCCCGCGGTTGTCCCTCTTCAAGCGCATGGGACCGTAGAAAAGGTCCTTGTGCTCGAGCAGCACGAACTCGTTGGCAACCTTCATCTCGTCTTCCAGATCCTCAGAATCCGTCACGCTGACGGGAATCATCGTCGAGGTGAAGTCGATGCGGTCCAGGTCCTCGGCGGGCTTCACGACAAGATGAATGCCGAAGTCGGACGCGCTGAAGAAGCGCTTGCTGCTCGTGATCCTCGAGAAGTCGACGAACTTGCAGAAGTCGGAACGCACGCGGCCGTTTTCGTCGAAGTTCGGCATCAGTTCCGACGGCTTCAGGTCGATGACGTAGAAGGCGCCTTCCTTGATCTGGTTGCGACCCGCCGACTTCAGGTTGAAGGCACCGTAGGAGGGGAAAAGCTGCTTGGCCTCCGACTCGAGCACGCCGAAGCGGTCCTTGTACCACTCGGCGAGAACATAGAAGTTGAAGAAGTTTCCGCCACTCGTGCGGATGTAGCCCAGATAACGGGTCACACCTCGCGGCAAGGGCGGCACGGTGACGGAGAAGTCTCGCGGAAAGACGGTGCTCGCCTTCGCCCCTTCAGCGGGCACAGGCACGACGGGTGCAGGTACGACGGGGGCAGGCTCGGCGGCAGACTCGGCAACCTTCGCGGCCTCGACGCCGGGGACTTCGTCCCCCGTCTGCGCAGGAGCCTCCCGAGCCCCCTCAGTCTCGGACGCACCGGCAGGGACGGCCTCAGCCGGGGCCTGCTCCTGCGAGGGCTTTTCGGACTTCTCGCCTGCGGACGCCTCTTCGCCTTCAGGATCGCCGTCCTTCCCCTCGTACAGGCTCGGATCAAAGCTGATGGAGAGAGTGGTCTGCGAGTTCGCGCCAAACTCCCTGCAGTAGCGTTCAAGGAAGGCCTTTGCGTACCACGACAGTCCGAATCCGCAGATGTAGATGATGAGCATGGCAAATGCCCTGCGGTCATAAGGAGTGCCGTCGATCTCCTCATGAAAGGCCCTCATCGCCTCCTTCGACTTCTCGTGTGTCGCAGCAGCCTCCACGCGTCTGAAAAAGGCCTCGGGCGTCTTGTCCTCAGACAGCCCCGGATAGTCAAGCGCATGCATCTTCTCCGTGTTGGCGGCTGTCATCAGCGGCAGGGAGCCCAACCCTGCACGATGGGCCGGCCCCGCCACAAGCATCTCGACAAGACTCTTGTCCTTCTCAAACCAGGAGCCTTTCAGCGTGCGTTTTCCCAGAACATGCTTGAGCCTCTTGGTGAGGTAGTCCCTCTCCTCAGCCTTCAAATGTCTGAAAGCCCAACTCAGCATCTCAGCTTCTGCCAGCCATCCTTCCTTGCCCGGTCCAAACATGCCCATATTCTTACCTCTATATCAAAAAAATTGCGAAGCTCGCGCAATCCTGAAAGTATTTTATAGAGTGGTACGAGATGGTGCATGCTTCGCACGGGAGACGGGCGCGGCGAATCGGGATTCTGGCATGGAAAAAAACGGCCGCCCGCTTCACCCGGCCTGCAATCTGTGTCAAAATAACACCTTTCACGCTTTTCAAGGCTTCCGCCTTGAGGGGCGCCAGGCAAGATAGAGGCGCAGGGACTGCATCAGTAGACGGCCGAGGAGGTATCCGAGGACGCCGCTCGAAAGGGCAGCCTGCCGAAATGACGCCGCGGACACGCGGCGGCCATTGGTGACGCGGAGAACATCCGCCTCACTCCCGCCGATCCGCGGCGGAGGAGCTGTCGCTGACCGTTCGGTCGCTTTTCGACAGTGCGGCCGGCAGGCCCGCACCCGGAAAAGTTCGCCCGGACATCTGCTGCAAGCCCGCAAGGCCCCGCCGGCCGCTGCAGGTTCGCTCCGTGTCCTCCCTCCTGCGAACGCATTTCTTTCCGGAGATTCCTACCCACATGTCCGACACTACCACCGGCTCCAACACCGGACTGCGCCGAGACCTCAAGGCGCGTCACATCACGATGATCGCCGTCGGCGGCTCCATCGGCACGGGACTTTTCGTGGCGTCCGGCGCGACGATCGCCCAGGCCGGTCCCGGCAGCGCCCTGCTCGCCTACTCGATCATCGGCCTCATGGTCTACTTCCTGATGACGAGCCTCGGCGAACTCGCCGCCTACGAACCCGTGGCCGGCTCGTTCTCCACCTACGGCCGCCGCTACGTCGACGAAGGCTTCGGCTTCGCCCTCGGCTGGAACTACTGCTACAACTGGGCCATTACGGTCGCAGTCGACCTTGTGGCCGCCCAGCTCGTCATGGGCTGGTGGTTCCCCGACGTGCCCGGAACACTCTGGAGCGCACTTTTCCTCGCGTTCATATTCACGCTCAACTACATATCCGTAAAAGGCTTCGGCGAGACGGAATACTGGTTCGCGCTCCTCAAGGTCGTAACCGTGATCCTCTTCATCTGCACGGGCTTCGCGATGATCTTCGGAATCCTCTCGGGCGACACGCCTGCGGGCTTCGAGAACTGGGCGATCGGCGACGCGCCCTTCGTGGGCGGCCTTCCCGCCCTGATCGGCGTCGCCATGGTGGTGGGCTTCTCCTTCCAGGGAACCGAGCTCATCGGCATCGCCGCTGGCGAAACCGAGCATCCCGAGAAGAACATTCCCAAGGCCGTCCGACAGGTCTTCTGGCGAATCCTGCTCTTCTACATCCTCTCGATCTTCGTCATCAGCCTGATCATTCCGTACACCGACCCGCGCCTTCTCAGGAACGACGTGGCCGACATCGCCGTAAGCCCCTTCACGCTCGTCTTCGAGCACGCGGGCCTGCTCTCGGCCGCCGCGCTCATGAACGCCGTGATCCTCACCTCGGTGCTCTCCGCTGGCAACTCCGGCCTCTACGCCTCCACGCGCATGCTCTTCGTGCTCGCGCACCAGGGTTCGGCCCCGAAGATCTTCGGCAAGCTCTCCGCCTCCGGCGTCCCGCGCAACGCGCTCTTCGCCACGACGGCGGTCGCGGGCCTGTGCTTCCTGACGTCCCTCTTTGACAACCAGTCCGTCTACCTCTGGCTGCTCAACACCTCGGGCATGAGCGGCTTCATCGCCTGGCTCGGCATCGCCATCAGCCACTACCGCTTCCGCCGCGGCTACGTGATGAACGGCTACGACGTCAACAAGCTGCCCTACAAGTCGTCCTTCTTCCCGTTCGGACCGATGTTCGCCTTCGCGCTCTGCATGATCATCATGCTCGGCCAGAACTACCAGGCCTTCCTCGCGGGCACGATCGACTGGGCGGGCGTGGTCGCCACCTACATCGGCATCCCGCTCTTCCTCGCCATCTGGCTCGGCTACAAGCTCATCACGGGCTGCCGCTTCGTGCGCTACAGCGACATGGAGTTCCCGGAAAAGTACCGCTAGGAAACTTCACTGACAACGGGCGGCCCGCTTCCATCAAAGCGGCCGCCCGCAGGCTTCACTCCTCCTGGCTCTTCCCATCTGCGGCCTGCGCAGAAATCGTTCCAACCAGTTGCAGCCTCGTCATGGACGTCAGTCGACTACCTGCCTCTCTTCCCGCCTTCTGCATCAGGACGTATCCGGGTGCCCCTCTCTTCGATCTCACGATCTGCATGCCCGACTCTCCGTCGCTTCGTCGACGGGGTCATCGAGCTGCATTATCCGGATGCGCACTATCCGCGGATTCATCGGCAAACCCGGCAGGTCTTCAAGGTGGTGGGGGCGATCTTTCCCAAGCAGGGAAAGCGCGGGCGGTGGTCGAGCAACCAGCAACCTTGAATGCGCAGGCGGGAGGATCGGGCGCGCAATGCTAGAATTTCCGCCTCCTCAAAGGAAGTTCCATGTCAAAAAAGCCTAGCCCCAAAAAGAAGTACGGTCCGCGCGCAGTAGCTGTTCCGCATTATCTCAACAGCCTCACCTCCGATGTAGATCGGAGCCATGACGCCCGCGACAAGAATCGCGTCTTTCTTCTCCAAGTTGCCAACCGAACTGTCGAGAAGAAAGATCTCGCCATGTACGGTCGGATCATGCAGATAACTTGGGTTCTTGCCGCGAAGATGGAACGCGCGAAGGAACTTCGCCAATGTCTCTACAACGGCCTCGTAGCCATCGGATGTTACATTGCGGAGAAGCCAAAGATTCCGTTCGACGACAAGATGTTCGAGGAGCTCTCACTGGCAACGGAAGTCGCGCGAGATATTCTGGAGAACTCGGGCGAGATTGAGCGCGCGCAGGCTGGTGCGGCTGTCTTGTCGGGGCGTGTGAAGTTCGAGTCGGAGGCGGACAAAATCACGGGGTGGGAGATGGTGTTGCGTTGAGAAACAGGAAAAGGAAAAGGAAAAGGAAAGGCAGGCATGAAGAGGTGCTCTTGTATTGCAATGCAATACGCTTTAGATTTTGACATCCTCCCGCGTATTGATACGCCGGGAGGATGTCAAAAGCATCTCGGCTTTCGCTGATGCAAAGTAGGAGATCCGCCAATGCTCTTTTTCGAAATCGAACAGCTTCATTAAGAAAACGGTCGCCCCTCCAAACGGAAGGGCGGCCTAACTATTTCATGGCGTGCAGGACTCACTTGACGCCGTTGATGCGCTGGATGAACCCGACGAAGCAGCCAAAGCCGATCGGGAGCGACGTCTCATCCTGAATGCAGAAGTCCCCTCGATGATGACCGGGATGGTTGCATCCGTAGTAGAAGAACACCGCCTTGCCGCCATGTTCCTGAACGCGACGGATCAGCATCGTGCAGTCTTCACTGCCGATTTTGGCATTCATGTCGACGACGCTGTCGACGCCAGGAACTTGAGCTGCGACTTCCTTGACAATGGAAACAGCTTCTTCGTCGCCTCGGTAGGTCACGGCCTCGCCCATGCGGGTGAGTTCGTAGTCGACGCCGTAAGCTGCGGCAAGCCCCTTGACCGTCATCTCAACGTTGGCTGCCATGTAGTCGTTGATTTCCGTCGATTCGCCGCGCACTTCGAGCTGCATGAAGGCGTTTTCGGCAATGATGTTTCGACCTGTGCCGGATTCGAACCGACCGATCTGCACGCGGGTGATGCCTTGGCTGTGCCCGGGCAATGATCCGAGCGACATGCAGGTCGCGGCGCCGCACATCAGCGCGCTGCGGCCCTTTTCGGGAGAACCGGCCGCAGCGGCAAGACCGTGGTAGCGGAGGTCGAACTTCGTCGTGGCAAGATAGCCGAAATGAGAGACGCCGACTTGACCGAGACGCGCGGAGCAGCCGATGTGGGCGCCTGCAAACCAGTTGACGTCGTCGACGATGCCTTTGGCTGCCATTGCCGCAGCGCCGCGCACGCCTTCTTCGGCAGGCTGGAAGAGAATCTTGACAGTGCCGCAGAGCTTCTCACGGTTTTCCGAGAGCCAGCGGGCGGCGGCAAGGCCCACGGCCGTATGACCGTCATGACCGCAGGCATGCGAGAAGCCGGGATAGACCGAACGATAGTTGCCGGCATTGGCCTCATGAGCCGGATCGTTGCTTTCTTCGATGGGGAGGCAGTCGATGTCAACACGGATGCCGGTCACGGGGCCCGGACGGCCCGTATTGAGAACGGCCATGGCGCCCGTGTAGCCGCCCAAGTGTCCGAGGAAGTCGGCGGGTACGCCGTGCTCAAGCGCCCGCTTTTTAGCCTTCTCAACCAGATCAGCATTACGGCCCATGACGGCGGAGGGTTCGATGACGTCGATGCCGGCCTTCCACTCGAGACCGAGCGCCTTGAGGCGTTGCACGATGAACCACGTCGTTTCGAATTCGCACCAACCTTCTTCAGGGTGGGCGTGAAGATGGCGACGGTCAGCAATGAGTTGTTCTTGAAGAGTCAATTATGTCATGACGATTCCCTGAAGTATCAAAGGTCGAAGATGAAGCCGAGAAGGATGACGTTAATGATCATCGGGATGGCCATGCGCTTCGAAACCTCAAGCGGAGAGGCCTTGATCATGCCGGCGATGACGAGTGTGGCACCGGCGATCGGCGAACACATGCGACCCAAGGCGCCTGACAAGGCGGCCACAATGCCGAGGTTGGGAATCTGCATGCCGAATTCGGCGGCATAGGGCGTCACGGCCTGATTAAAGGCGTGGCCTGCGGCGTCACCCGAACCGGTGAGAACGCCCATCAGGAAGGGACCGAAGTTGGCGGCGTAGCCAGCGATCTCGCGAGAGTTCTTGAGCGTTTCGATGAGGGCGTCAATCACGCCTGCCGCACGAAGACCACCTGCAAAGCAGCCGGCCGCGATGATGATGCCCATGATGTTGGCATAGCCCTTGCCCATGCCGTTGAAAAATTCTTTTGTGACCTGTTGAGGATCAGCTCGGGAAACAAGGAACGTGAAGATCACGCCGTAGATCATGGCTTCGGCAATCGACATCTTGAAAATCGGCAGAACCGTGGCGCCCAAAAACAGGATGATGATCGGAAGCACGGGGGCCAACGCCATCAAGATGTTCGGACGTTCGGGCAGCTCGCCGCGGGCGTCGGAAGCCACCTCAAGCGATTCGCCTTCTTCACCGGGTTTTGCCTTCTTGTAGTCGCGGAAGACGAAAACCATGGCCGTCACAAGCAGAATGTTGAGCGCGCAGAGCGTCAGGATTTTCGGGGCGAACTCAACGATGAGGTCCATGACTTCCATGTTGGAGATCTTGGCAACCCAGACGTTGTGGCTCGAACCCGGGCTGAGGGAGG
>OLFW01000267.1_pt1 | contig 48912 bp, 30 predicted proteins | sample 1605351 | NCBI WGS metagenome assembly OLFW01 (sample SAMEA3888918, study PRJEB22519) | human gut metagenome | biome: human gut; feature: human-associated habitat; material: faeces | place: Denmark | collected 2010 | reverse complement strand
AGAATACCGTAATGTTGGGAGATGCCGAGCAGCTCAAAGCGGAATATATGCTTGCGGAACAGGATAATCTGATTGATGAGGGGGAAGTATTCGGAAGCGGGGAGCTGACGGTTCGCATCCGCTATCGGAGCAAATCGATACCTTGTTCGGTAAAGCGTCTGGAAGACGGGCGATTGCTGGTGCATTTTGAGACGGAAGCATCTGCCATTGCGCCCGGACAATCAGCTGTATTCTATATTGGAAAAAGGGTGGTAGGCGGTTCGTTCATTGCTTCACAACGTGGTATCGGCATGTATATTTAAAAATTGAAAACTGAAATTTGAAAATAAAAAGAGATTAATGGGGAAGAGATTGGTTATTCTTTCAGCTTTAGTGTTGTTTGTGGCAAGTGTGTCGGCACAGCAAGATACGTTGAAATACCGTATTAGTTTAAGAGACAAGGCAGCTACCGTTTATTCATTGGAGCATCCTGAACAGTTCCTTTCGGAGAAAGCCATTGCAAGACGTCAAAAACAGAACCTGGCGGTTGATTCCACCGACCTGCCGGTTTGCCGTCAGTATATTGATGAAATACGCAGACAAGGAGTAAATATTGTAGTTGTAGGGAAATGGGAAAATTTTGTTACGGTTTCCTGCAATGATTCCGCTTTGATAGAACATATTGCCGCATTGCCGTTTGTACGCGCTACGGAGAAAGTATGGACTGCTCCGAAAATGAATGAAGGAGTGGGGGATGCAATGCGTGATTCTGTAATCAATGAGCCGAAGATATATACAGACAGTATTTACGGTCCTGCTCTCACTCAAATTCAGTTGAGCAATGGAGATAAGTTGCATGATGCCGGATTCAGGGGGCAGGGAATGACGATTGCCGTGATTGATGCCGGATTTCATAATCTGGATAAGATAACGGCTATGCGGAATATCCGTGTCTTGGGCATGAAAGATTTTGTCAATCCTCAGGCGGATTTATTTGCGGCAAGCAGTCATGGACTGAGTGTGCTTTCCTGCATTGGAATGAATCAGCCGGGAATTATGACAGGTACTGCACCGGAAGCTTCCTTTTGGCTGTTCCGCAGTGAGGATGAGGCTTCCGAACACTTGGTGGAGCAGGATTATTGGGCTGCTGCTGTAGAGTTTGCCGACAGTGTGGGAGTTGATGTGCTTAATACTTCTTTGGGGTATTATGCGTTCGATGACAAATCGAAAAATTACAGATATCGTGATTTGGACGGACATCATTCCTTGATGTCGCGTCAAGCCTTGCATATAGCCGATAAGGGTATGGTACTGGTGTGCAGTGCCGGTAATTCGGGAATGGGGTCCTGGAAAAAAATAACCCCGCCGGGAGATGCTGATAATGTGTTGACGGTAGGCGCTATCAACAAACAGGCGGTGTTGGCGCCATTTTCCTCTATCGGCAACACAGCTGATAACCGGATTAAACCGGATGTTGTAGCTGTGGGCGAAGGAGCGGATGTGATTCGCACGGACGGAAATCAGGGTAAGGCAAACGGGACTTCTTTCTCTTCGCCCGTCATGTGTGGAATGGTGGCTTGTTTATGGCAGGCATGCCCCCGGCTGACAGCGAAAGAGTTGCTTGAATTAGTCCGTGCTTCCGGTGACCGTGCCGACTATCCGGATAATATCTACGGTTATGGCGTGCCGGATATGTGGAAAGCATATAATAGCTATAAATTAAAAATGAAGTAAGGACAGGAACTTTGCATACTTATACTTAAAGAATGGATGCCTTATCACTATACGAATTAAATGCGCTGGTGCGTCGCAGCTTGGAGCAATGTCTGCCTGATGCCTATTGGATACAGGCAGAATTGAGTGATGTACGTACCAACAGCACCGGACATTGTTATTTGGAGTTCGTACAGAAAGATGCCCGTAGTAATAGTCTGATAGCTAAGGCGAGAGGAACGATATGGTCGAACGTCTTTCGTTTGTTGAAACCTTATTTTGAGGAAGCTACGGGACAGGCTTTTGTTTCGGGTATCAAAGTGCTGGTGCAAGTGACCGTCAGTTTCCATGAACTGTATGGATATAGCCTTACAGTACAGGATATAGATCCCACCTATACTTTGGGTGATATGGCCCGTCGCCGTAAAGAGATTTTGAAACAATTGGAAGAAGAAGGGGTACTTACTTTAAATAAAGAATTGAGAATGCCTCGTTTGCCGCAGCGTATTGCGGTTGTTTCTTCCCCAACCGCTGCCGGATACGGTGATTTTTGCCACCAGTTGCAGAATAATCCGGGAGGTTTTTACTTCTATACGGAACTTTTTCCGGCATTGATGCAGGGTGATCGTGTTGAAGAATCCGTTTTGTCTGCTTTGGATAAGATAAATTCCCGTTCGGACAGTTTTGATGTAGTAGTTATTATCCGGGGCGGTGGGGCAACTTCCGATCTTTCCGGATTTGATACTTATCTGCTCGCGGCTGCCTGTGCGCAGTTTCCTTTGCCTGTTATCACGGGTATCGGACACGAACGCGATGATACGGTTCTCGATTCCGTGGCCCATACCCGTGTCAAAACTCCCACTGCTGCTGCCGAATTTCTGATAGACTGCATGAATGAGGCTGCCGATGAATTGGAATCGCTGGCTGCCCGCCTATGCGATGGTGTCCGGAATTTGCTGGTACAAGAGCAACAGAAGTTAGTATCATACAGGAATCGTATTCCCTCTGCTGCTTATGGTTGCATTTCGGATGCAAAATTAACTTTGCTTACCGTCCGAAAAGATATTGTACAAGCTGTAACAGCCTCCTTGTTCCGTCAGCATCATCGGCTGGAGTTACTGCAACAACGGCTGGCGGATGCTTCTCCGGAAAAGCAATTAGCCCGTGGCTACAGCATTACATTGAAAAACGGTAAAGCAATAAAGAATGCTTCTCTCTTAAATGAGGGTGATGAAATTATCACTCGCCTGTATAAAGGAGAAGTGGTTTCAGTAGTAACAAATAAACTGTCAAAAAAATAAATAATCCTATGCCTGCACCCAAGAAAAAAGAGACTTATTCCCAAGCGATGGAACGGTTGGAGAAAATTGTCAGTCAGATAGACAACAATGAACTGGAAATAGATGAACTTGCCGTAAAGATAAAGGAGGCAAATGAAATCATTGCTTTTTGCAGTGATAAGTTGACTAAGGCAGACCGTGAGGTCCAGAAACTTCTATCGGACAAGCAGGAAAGCTAAATAACCTTGAGTGGCTTTTTGTTAGCTTGATTTTTGATGTATTAATATTATATAACTTTTTTGGACGCTAAAAGAGTTAATTCTGCTTTTTTTGTATTATGATAATAATTAATTTCGCTGGTAAAATTGTTTAAGATGAATAATAAATTGTAAAAGGGTGGAGGACTTTGCCGACTTTGATTTCTTTTTTAAAGAGTATTATGTCTCTCTTTATTCCTATGCACATTCTCTCATTAATAATTGGGAAGTAAGCCGTGACATAGCGAGCGATGCTTTTGAATATATATGGAAGAATTTTGATAGGATAGAGAAGGCCACAGCTAAGTCGTATCTCTTTATATATGTACGCAATCGTGCTATCGATTATCTGAGACATCAGGATATACATTATGCTTATGCTGAATTCTCTCAGAAATTGTATGAAAATTATACAGAAGTGGAGTTCAAGGAGCAAGATGAGCGTATGATGAAGATTCAGAAAGTGTTGGATGGAATGACCCCGCATACGAGGCATATCCTGGAAGAGTGCTATCTACATGAGAAGAAGTATAAAGAAGTAGCCGCAGAATTGAATATAAGCATAAGTGCGGTTAGAAAACATATTGTTAAAGCCTTGAAGGCTATTCGTGAGGAATTTGCTAAATAAATATAAAAAATAGGCTAAACGGTTCAAAATAAGTTTTATAAACGCATTTATAATAAGGTATTAACTAAACTAGCGGATTTATGAGTAATCAAGATAGTACATCTGAATTTGATAAAGCACTGGATTTAATGGAGAGTTCATCCGATAGCTCCGATAAAAAATGGGAGGATTTGAAAGATGTGGAGACATTAGATGCCTGTAAGGATTTGATGGATGTCAGATATCTTTTGCATAAGTGCCAGGCTTCCGGTATGGTTGATGTGGAGGCTGAATTAGCTCGTTTGAAAGGTAGACAGAATAAGAAAAAATATCTTAAGATGTTTTGGATATGGAGCAGTTCGGTAGCAGCTATCCTGGTAGGAGCTTTTGTTTCATTTAATTATTTATTTAATATACCGGTTGCCCCGCCTAAATCTGTCACGGTATTTGCTGCGGATCCGAATGAACAGCGTATTGTTTTGGAATTAAATGACGGCAAGCAATTCTTTTTGGATGATGAGCCTAAAAAAGAAAACAAACAAGTAGAAAAACGGCGGACTCTTGATTATACTAATCTAGCAAGGAATTCCGTTCCGGTAGTGAAAAAGATGTTACAGACTCATTCTATTGTAATCCCCAGAGGCGAGACATTCAAATTGATTCTTTGTGATGGTACGGAGGTGTGGCTGAATGCCAATAGTAAATTGGTTTATCCTACAGCTTTTATAGAAAGGGAGCGTACGGTTTTTCTTGAAGGAGAAGCGTATTTTAAAGTTACAAAAGATACAAAACCTTTTATTGTAAAGACGGATTATTTGCAAACTAAGGTTCTCGGAACGGAGTTTAATGTGAAAAGTTATACAGCCGAAGACAGCCATGTAACGCTGATTAGCGGTAAGGTACAGGTTCGCAGCCATGAAAATGCACGTTTTGTGGATTTGGAACCAGGTAAAGATGCCATACTCCTTTCCAATGGGCAGTTTGAGGTGAAGGAAGTAAACAGTGAGGCCTATACTTATTGGAAAGATGGATATTTTTATTTTGATGAGTTGACTTTGGCGGATATTATGAAGTCTATTGGACGTTGGTATAATGTGAACGTTATATTTAGAAATAAAGAAGCCATGACATATCGCATACATTTTATGTCCAATCGTCAGGGTGGTATTGAAGAAACAATTCGTTTGATGAACCGTTTAAAAAAAGTAACGTTAACACTTTGTGAGAATACGGTCTATGTTGACTAGATGGAGGCATGTTTTGTGTAATTTCTTCCATATTGTAGATGCTTTTTAGAGAAAAAGTTTCATGAATTGAAAAAAATAAGGTAAAAAGGTATCTTGTTATTCAAGTCATACGTATTATTAATAAATGAAGCTTCGCTAATATTATTAAAAATAAACGTATGAGAAGAAAGAGGTACTTATTATTTCCGCTTTTCTTTTTTCTATTTTGTCTTCCGTTCTGTGCGGAAGCTCAGGTAGGTGAGAAGAAACTTACAGTAGAGTTTAAGAATGAAGAGTTGTCTTCTGTATTTAAACAGTTGAGCAAAATTTCAGGTTATAAAATCCTTTTTACGTATGATGATGTGAAGTCATATACGTATAGCGGTGCCATCAAGGATAAGAATATCCGGGAAATTTTGGATATTGTGCTTTCTGGTAAGAAACTTGAGTATACTATCGATAAGGAGTTTATTACCATTACAACAAAAGGTCCTTCCAAACAGGCTAAAGTGTATACGGTAAACGGCGTTTTGCTGTCTGCCGATGACGGTGAGCCGCTTATTGGAGCTACCGTTATGGTGAAAGGTACTTCTACGGGTGTGCTGACAGACATAGACGGTAAGTTTACATTGCCTAATGTTTCCAGTCGTTCCAAGTTGGAGTTTTCTTATGTCGGTATGCTTCCTCAGTCGCTTTCTCCTTCGCCGACTATGAAAGTGACTCTCCAATCGGATGTACAGACGCTGTCCGAAGTTGTTGTGACGGGTATGCAGCGTATGGATAAACGTATGTTTACCGGTGCTACCGACCAGTTGAAAGCAGAAAACATCAAAATGGATGGTATGGCAGATATCAGTCGCGGTCTGGAAGGACGTTCGGCAGGTGTATCTGTGCAAAATGTATCCGGTACTTTCGGTACGGCGCCTAAGATTCGTGTGCGTGGTGCAACTTCCATTTACGGAAGTTCCAAGCCGCTGTGGGTAGTAGATGGTGTTATCATGGAAGATGTAGCTGAGATAGGTGCTGACGATCTGTCCTCAGGTGATGCTGAGACTCTGATCAGTTCAGCTATTGCCGGTTTGAATGCCGATGATATTGAGAGTTTTCAAATTCTAAAAGATGGTTCGGCTACCTCCATTTATGGTGCACGTGCTATGGCAGGGGTGATTGTGGTAACTACCAAAAAAGGTAAATCAGGTACGAACAAAATCAGTTATACAGGTGAGTTTACCATGCGCATGAAACCCAGTTATAGCAATTTCAACATCATGAACTCTCAAGAGCAAATGGATGTATACAAGAATATGGAGCAAAACGGTTCCCTGAGTTTTGTTGATTCTTATCGTGCTTCGCAGAGTGGTGTCTATGGTAAAATGTATCATCTCATTAATCAATATTCGGCAACAGGCGGTGTATTTGGTTTAGCCAATACGCCTGAAGCACGGGGGGCTTATCTGAAGCAGGCCGAGTTCCGTAATACCGACTGGTTCGACCTGTTGTTCAGCAATAGTATCTCACAAAATCATGCTGTGAGTATGGCTACCGGTACAGACAAGGCTTCTTATTATACTTCCATCAGTGTGATGAACGACCCGGGATGGACTAAGAGGAGCAAAGTGCAACGTTATACGGCTAACATTAATTCTACGTATAATATCTTCAAAAACCTTACACTTAACCTTATCGGGAATGCATCTTTTCGCAAGCAGCAGGCTCCCGGTACTCTTGGTTCGCAAGCTGATCCCGTAAGTGGTGAGGTGAAACGTGACTTCGACATCAATCCTTACTCATTTGCGCTGAATACTTCGCGCACATTGGATCCCAATGAATACTACGTACGTAACTATGCACCGTTTAATATTTTCCACGAGCTGGATAACAACTACATGGATTTAAAAGTTACTGATATGCGATTCCAGGGTGAAATGAAATGGAAGCCTATTCAAAAGGTAGAATTGAGCATATTGGGGGCTTACAAGTACTCATCTACTACCCAAAACCATTATGTGAAAGATTATTCTAATCAGGCATGGGCTTATAGGGCTATGGATGACGCTACCATGCAGCAAGCCAATCCGTGGCTCTATACCGATCCTGACAAAATCAATACTCTACCGGAATCGGTACTGCCCGTAGGCGGTTTCTATCGCGATACGAAATATACTATGTCGAGCTATGACTTGCGTAGTACCGTCAGTTACAATGATGTATTCAACGAAAATCATATCGTAAACTTTTTCGGTGGTATGGAACTAAATGCCACAGACCGCAGCAAAGTGTGGTTTAACGGTGCAGGTATGCAGTATGGCATGGGTATGCTTTCCAGTTACGACTATTTGTTCTTCAAGCAAGGCAACGAGGAAAATACACCTTATAATACTGTTGACGAAACCAAAGCACGCCAAGTGGCTTTTTTCGCTACCGGCACTTATTCATGGAAGGGACGCTATACCGTGAACGGTACAGTGCGTTACGAAGGTTCCAACAAACTAGGTAAAAGCCGTTCGGCTCGCTGGTTGCCTACATGGAATATTTCCGGTGCTTGGAATGCGCACGAAGAAACTTGGTTCAGCAAACTGAATTCCATATTATCTAACTTGACGCTGAAAGCAAGTTACTCGCTGACTGCCGACCGTGGTCCTGCCTTTGTGAGTAACTCGCTGGCAATGGTGAGCAGTTATAATCCTTGGCGTCCCAATGCCGATGTCATGGAGTCGGGACTGGGCATCCTACAAGGCAAAAATTCTGAACTGACTTACGAAAAGAAACATGAACTGAATCTGGGTATCGATTTAGGTTTTCTGGATAACCGTATCAACTTCAGCATGGATTGGTACAAACGCAAGAACTATGACCTGATAGGATGGTTGAGTACTACCGGTCTGGATGGAGAAATTGGCAAGTATGCCAATGTGGCAAGCATGCGTTCGCACGGTATAGAGCTGACTCTTTCTACCCGTAACATTGCCAAGAAGGACTTCAAGTGGAACACTGACTTCATTTTCTCTAAAACCAAGAACAAGGTAACCGATTTGGAGGCATTCTCATCGGTAATGGACATGGTGAGCGGATATGGATTTGCCATGCAAGGCTATCCGGTAAGAAGTTTGTTTTCGCTCGACTTCCGTGGACTGAATGAAGAAGGTCTGCCTACTTTCATTAATGAAAATGGCGAATTGACCACAAGCAACATCAACTTCCAGGAGCGCAACAACAGCGAACTGGTGGGCATCTACGGCAACTTCGTAAACCGTGCGCTGCAGCTCACCAAGAAATACTGGAACGGCGTAGTGCCTGCCTGCGGCGAACTGCAGGACATCGACAAGCAGACCATCGAGGAGTTTAAGGATGTCAAGGCCAACGTTGAGCATCTGCTCGACAACTTCAAGTTCCGCGACGCCCTCAAGGAGGCCATGAACCTTGCACGCATCGGCAACAAGTACATAGCCGACTGCGAGCCTTGGAAGGTTGCAAAGACCGACATGAAGCGCGTGGAGACTATCCTCAACATATCTCTCCAGCTCGTTGCCAACCTGGCAATAGCCTTCGAGCCGTTCCTGCCTTTCAGCAGCGCAAAGCTCCGCAAGATGATAAACATCGACCAGTTCGACTGGAATCAGCTCGGCTCTACCGACCTGCTCGAGGCCGGACATCAGCTTGCTGAGCCCGAACTGCTGTTCGAGAAGATAGAGGACGACGTCATAGAGTTCCAGCTCAAGAAGCTCGAGGAGACCAAGAAGGCCAACGAGGCTGCCAACTACAAGGCCAAGGAGATTAAGCCCAACATACCTTTCGAGGACTTTGAGAAGCTCGACATACGCGTAGGTTTCATCAAGGCATGCGAGAAAGTGAAGAAAGCCGACAAGCTGCTCAAGTTCACTATCGACGACGGAAGCGGTCAGAACCGCACCATCGTCAGCGGCATTGCCAAGTTCTACAAGCCTGAAGACCTCGTGGGCAAGCGTGTCTGCTTCATCGCCAACCTTGCTCCGCGCAAGCTGAAGGGCATCGAGAGCCAGGGCATGATACTCTCTGCTGAGGACTTCGACGGCTCTCTGAGCGTCATTACAACCTCTGCCGACGTTAAGCCGGGCAGCCAGGTGTGCTGATGCATTGGGCATAACGCCGTGAGGGCGGCCCTCGGGCACGCTGCGGCAGGGCTGACATTGCCTTACGGAAGACAACGTTATAGCATATAAAATATAACCGGATAATATAAAGACGCATGCTCCATGATGCTGGTGCATGCGTCTTTTATTTTTATGAATGCCGCCGCCGGAGGCCGCCAGTAATGCCTCTCAGGCGTCAATACATGTCCTGACATAACTTATTATGCCGCCGTTGTGCCGTTATTTCGTGCCGTGTTATTATCTTTGCGGCATGAAATATGTTTTCATGTTGATAGGTTCTGTGTCGCTGGTGCTGGGAGTTGCAGGCATATTTCTGCCCCTGCTGCCCACCACGCCCTTTCTTCTGCTTGCGGCGGCGATGTTCTTTCGCAGTTCGCCGCGTGCCTACAGGTGGCTTCTCGGGCACAGATATCTCGGTCCGTACATACGCAGTTTCCGCGAGGACCGCAGCATACCGCTGCGCGCCAAGATAGTGGCTTTGTCGCTGCTGTGGCTCACGTCGCTTCATTGTGTGGTGCTGATATTCGATTCATGGTGGCTGCGTGCCGCCATGCTTGCCGTTGCCCTGGGCGTGAGCTGCTATATATTGTCGTTCAAGACGCGGCGCAATGCCGACTGAGGGAATTCCTTCAGTTGGCTTACTTGTTGCCTTCAGTTATGTAGGTGCAGTGCCCTTGTCCCCGTTGTTTCTTTATCGGCGTAAATATATAAAATGCGACCGGCGTCGGTTCTATCCGTGATAGATTCTGACGGCCGGTCGCACTGCGATGTGTTGCGTTATAAATAACTTAAACTATTTATTGGTCTGGTCTATTCGTATCCGTTCTCCATTCCGTTCATGTTCTCAGAGCCTTCGTTGGCGCTGTTGTTGACCTTTTTCTTAGGTGCCTTTGCCTTCATGTTACCGAAGTTCCATGTCAGCGAGAGGTTCACGGTGCGTCCGCTTCTCCAGTTTTTCTGATAGCGTGTGAAGGTGTCCGAGCTTGTGTAGTTCTCAAACTTGCGCGAGTTGAGCAGGTCGCGGCAGTTGATGGCGAGCGTCAGCTTCTTGTCGAGGAATGTCTTGCGCAGACCCAGGTCCATGCTGAAGTTGGCCTTGCGGTATCCCTGTGTGATCACCTGGCGTGCGCGGTAGCGTCCTGACAGCTGCAGAGATATGTCCCAGGGCAGCATCAGCGAAGCCTGCATGCGTGCGTTCCATGTAAAGTTGTTGTTGCTCTCGCCTGTAACGGTCTGGCCGTCCACGTCGTATGTAAAGCCGTCGAGCTTGTAGTAGTAGGCGTTTGCCGTGGTGGTGAGGTCGAGTATGCGGCATATTCTGTTCTTCAATACCAGTTCGAGACCGGTGCTCAGGCTGTTAGACACGTTCATGTATGTCTGATACATCATGTTGTCCGTGCTGCTCTGATATTTTATCTGCTGTATGACGTCGCTTGTGGGACGATAGTATGCACTGACAAGCATTGAGTGAGCGTCCCATGTCTTCAGGTAGTTGAGCGAGAACGAGTTGCTGAACTCCGGGGTAAGTTCGGGGTTACCGAACGATATCATCGATGCGTCGCGTGTGTTCTTGAAGCTGTTGAGCTGGCCTCCCCACGGACGGCGCAGGCGGCGTGTATAGTTGAGCTGCAGCTGCTGTGTCTCGTCGAGCTGATAAGAGAGGAACACGCTCGGGAACAGTTCGAAGTAGTCTTTCTTGAACGGATTGTCGCGTTTCGATGGGTCGTGCTCCTGCTCGTAGGTGTAGCTTTCGGTGTTCACGCGCCAGTATTCGCCGCGCAGACCGGCCATTACGCCGAACTTGCCGAACTTCATCGTTGCCGTTGCATAGAGCGCGTGCAGGTCCATGTTGTAGATAAAGCGGTTGTAGTAAGCCTGGTCTTCCACTTGGTTTACGCCGTCCCATGACGTGTCGTCGATAAAAGACTCCTGCGGAGAGTTCTCGCGGCTGAAGTTGCCTTGGTATCCTGCCTGAAGCATAATTTTGTCGGTTATGGGGTTCTCGTAGTCGAGTTTCACCTCCCACGACCTGTTGTTCATCAGCATCGGGCGGTTCTGGTAGTCGTATTCTGTGGGCAGCGGCTCGTCGATATACGTGGTGCTGTCCTGGTAGATGTTGCTCTGGTCCATCTTCCATTTGTTGAAGTCGACGGTGAAGTCGAGATAATGCTTGTCGGTGAAGTTGTGGCGGTAGTTGAATTCGCCGTAGTACATGTTCATGTCAGAGCTTCCCGACGAGCGGCGCAGCATGATGTAGCTGTCCTGCGGTGCGCCTATCGTACCATAGTGATACGGCGTTGTGCCTCCGTTCTTGTGTCCGCCGACCATTGTCATTCCGCTCAGTGTGAACTCGTCCTTGTCGGTTGCGCGGAAGGTTAGTCCGGCGCGTGCGAACATATTGTTGCCCATGCGGTCATTGTCGGCCGTGTACGACTGATATTCGTTTGTGTTGAGATACTCCTGATAGCTCATCGAGCCGCCGTCGTTGCTGCGGTGGCGGTAGCCCAGGCTTGCGTATCCCTCAAAGCGTCCGATGTTGAAGTTGATGTTGCCGTTCACGTTGGCGCTTCCTCGCGTGCTTCCTCCGGCCTGCACAGAGCCGTAGTATCCGGCCTGGCGGTTCTTCTTCAGTATGATGTTAATGATGCCGGCGCTTCCCTCGGCGCTGAATTTTGCCGACGGATTGTCTATCACCTCTATTCTCTCGATGCTCTCAGAAGGCAGCTGCTGAAGGATTTCGGCGCGGTTGTCGCTTGTCAGTCCGCTTGCCTTTCCGTTGATCCACACCTCCACGCTGGTGTTGCCGCGCAGCGATATGTTGCCGTCAGTGTCAACCTCTACCGACGGAATGTTCTCCAGCACGTCTGTGGCGTCGCCTCCGGCATTGGTGATGTCCTGCGAAACGTCGAACGACTTGCGGTCAACCTCGAGCCTCATTGTAGGCCTCTGTGCCGTCACCGTAACCTCTTCGAGCGTCTGGCTGTCGTCGTTCATGTAGATCTTCTTAAAGTTCATGTGCCTTCTGTTTTCGGCCACGCTGAACGCTTTTTCAACCGTGGTGTAGCCTATGTAGGTAAGCTTCACGGTATAGTTGCCATAGGGCAGCTTGTCGATGTAGAACAGGCCTTTCTCGTCTGAGATGGCACCTTTTACGAATTTTGATGTTGCACGGTTATACACAGCAACGTTGACGAAGGGCATAGCCTCTCCCGTCTGTGTATCCTCAACCTTTCCCCTTACGCTGCCTTGCGCATGGCATATGGCGGCGTATAATACTAACAGACTAAAAATAATAAGTTTCTTCATAACACCTATTGTGATGTTTCTAAGCGTGAAAAGTTTAATTGTTAATATGATTTTTCACATTTTATTTGGTTTTACGTCATAAACTGACTAACTTTGCAGTCGGATTGGTCTCATAGTTCAATGGATAGAACAAGTCTCTCCTAAAGATTAGATCCGAGTTCGATTCTCGGTGAGACCACTTTCAGAGCGGCATCCATGCGGTTGCCGCTTTTTGTTTTGCGCCCCTGCCGTATATGTGCATGCCGTAGCCGCTCTGGCCCGCGTGCCGTCTGGCAGCCGGGGCGCAGGCATGAGCGATGGACGAGGGCCTTGCGGCAGATGCGTTGTGCCTCCGCTTTATATATACGCAACAGCCGCTTAATTGTGTCATAACATTATGATATTTTAACGTTGAGGCCGGTTTCAGCCTTTTGTTTTAACACATCGCGGAGCGCGTTTCGGCGTTTCACGGGGCCGTGTCTTGCCGCTCTAATGTCCGTTTTATCCTGTCCGTCACGCCGTTTATGGTCAGAAATTCCCCAAGTTCATCATTCCTTCATTGATTTTCGTCCCGTTTTTCAGTCAGAAAGGCATGCTCTTACGCTGCAAAAGGCATTCTTTTACGCCCTAAAAGCTATCCTTTCGCCTTGCAAAAGGTGGCCTTTCGCATTGCCGTTTCGTGCCATTTGTCATGCCGTTTGCGTAATGTGCTGATTAATAAGGTGTTATAAAACATGCCGTTTTTCGTGTTTTTCATGCCAAAATACGTTCCGCTTTCAAAAATACGGCTGTCTTGGCAATGCCAATTAACTTATTTAACATCTTTTCGTTCCGTCGTCCTGAATACCCATAAATTATTATCCGCCCCGGCAAGTGTGTGCCTCTGCAGGGCCATAAAAATACCGATTTTTTGCTATTGCAGGCATTTTTATTTACAATTAACTTTGCAGCGGTTTTATTTATTAACGAAAATATATATCAAAGTGAAAGCAAAAGGCTTCAGATTAACGCTTATTTTAATTAATGTTCTTATATCGCTTACACTGCATGCGCAGACAGGCGGCAGCGGAACAATATCGGGAAAGATAGTAACAGACGGCAAGCAGGCAGTGGAATACGCCACGGTCAGGCTGAAGGGCACATCATACGGCGGCCATACAGACATGCAGGGCATATATCATATAACCGCCCCGGCAGGGCGCTACAGCCTTGTGGTGTCGGCCGTAGGATACAAGACCGTGGAGCAGACTGTCGCCATCGAGGCAGGCGTAAGGCTGAAACTGAATGTCCGTATGAAGGAAGACGCCATACAGCTTGACGAGGTTTCGGTGGTGTCGGCAGGCGTAAGCAGAGTGAAAAACTCGGCATACAACGCCGTGGCAGTTGACACCCGCGACATGCTCAACACCACCAAGACGCTGAGCGAGGCCCTCGCCAAGACACCCGGACTTAAGCTCAGGGAGTCGGGCGGGGTAGGTTCCGACATGAACCTGATGCTCGACGGCTTCAGCGGCAAGCACGTAAAGATATTCATCGACGGCGTGCCGCAGGAAGGCGTGGGCAGCTCGTTCGGGCTGAACAACATACCCGTGAGCTTTGCCGACCGCATAGAGGTCTACAAGGGGGTGGTGCCCGTGGGCTTCGGCACCGATGCCATCGGAGGCGTTGTCAACATCGTCACCAACCGCAAGCGCCGCAGCTGGTTTCTTGACGCATCTTATTCGTATGGCTCATTCAATACACATAAGTCGTACATAAACTTCGGACAGACGTTCAAGAACGGCTTCACATATGAGATAAACGCCTTTCAGAACTACTCCGACAACAGCTACCGAGTTGATGCTCTGGTGCTCGACTTCGGCTCGCAGAGCATCGATACAAAGAAGCTCTACAGCGTAAAGCGCTTCAACGACACCTATCATAACGAGGCAGTGGTGGCAAAGTTCGGACTGACAGACAAGAGCTGGGCCGACAGGCTGATGTTCGGCTTCACCTATTCGCACATGTACAAGGAGATACAGACAGGCGTAAGACAGAAGACAGTGTACGGACAGAAACACCGCCACGGCTATTCGCTCATGCCGTCGATCGAGTATTCAAAGCGCGACCTCTTTGTCAAGGGACTCAGCCTCGTGGCCACAGCCAACTATAACCGCAACTCAACCACCAACGTCGACACGGCAAGCTACCGCTACAACTGGCTCGGCGAGCGGCAGCGCACAAGCTCTCCGGGAGAGCAGTCGTATCTCTACTCGAGGGCAGACAACGACAACTGGAATGCCACTCTCAACATAACATACCGCATAGCGAGGATGCACACGCTGACATTCAACAACGTGTTCAATGCCTTTAGCCGCGACAACACGTCGCTTCTGTACGGACGAGAGGACAAAGACCCCATATCCAAGGACATGAGAAAGAACATAGCCGGACTCTCATACAGGCTCCTGCCTTCGGAAAAGTGGAACATCTCGCTCTTCGGCAAGTACTATCGCCAGTATGTGTCGGGGCCGGTGGCTGTCGACGAGAACGCAAGCAGTTATGTAAGAACCAGCCGTACGATAGACTCCTGGGGCTATGGCGCGGCCGGAACCTGCTTCATCGCTGACGGACTGCAGGCCAAGCTGTCGTATGAAAAGGCTTGCCGCCTGCCTACGATAGAGGAGATGTTCGGCGACGAAGACCTCGAGACGGGCAGCGTGCTCATACGTCCTGAGCGCAGCGACAACGTCAATCTCAGCCTCAGCTGGAGCAAGTCGTTCGGCAGTCACTCGCTTTACGTGGAGGGCGGTCTGGTCTACCGCGACACGCGCGACTACATCCAGCGCAGCATTGCCGAGCTCAGCGGCAACCGTGAGGGTGCCTACTATGAAAACTACGGCAAGGTGAAGACAACCGGATTCAACCTTTCGGCACGCTACACCATGGGCCGCTGGCTCAGCATTGGCGGCAACTTCACCCGCATGGACGTGCGCGACAACGAGAAGATAATGGTGGGCAGCACCTCGGTGGCCAATCCCGTGTATAAGTCGCGCATGCCAAACGTGCCATGGCAGTTTGCCGATGCCGACGTAAACTTCTACTGGCACGACCTTCTGAAAGAAGGAAACATGCTCACAGTGACCTACGACAACCAGTATCTGCACAGCTTCTGTTACTATTCCGAAGGCGTGCAGGCCGTCAATCTGAGCGACTATATGGTGCCTACGCAGTTCTCCCACAACCTCACTCTTACCTACAGCATGTGCCGCGGACGCTACAACGTGTCGCTTGAGTGCCGCAACTTCACCAATGAGAAGCTCTACGACAACTTCAGTCTGCAAAAGGCGGGGCGCGCATTCTACGGCAAGGTGAGGATATATTTAGGCAGATGAGATGCCGGTTACACGAAGGATAAACGATAAAGTTAAACTAAATAATAAATTTAAGACAAATGAATAAGAACCGTTTCCTTGCCGGAATGCTGGCCATTGCTGCGTCCGGAGTTTTCTTTGCGTCATGTTCTGACGATGCCGCTGACGATGGCGGAGGTGCAGCTTCAGGCATTACGAACCCTTATGTGATAGCAACCACAGTCACAGGCTCTAACACCACGGCCAACATCCTCACCTCGGCAGCGTCGCTTGAGGGCGAGATAACGCCTTCGGGACTTGCCAACGACGGCGCCACCTACTGGGTGTTCCACGGCCGCAAGTATCTTTATGCGCTCAACTATCATCAGGGCGAGAGCGGCACAACCTACTCTTATGTGCGCAACAGCGCTACAGGTGCGCTTGAGCAGCGTGCCAAGGAGTATTACGTTACGCGCTTCACCACCTACGGTCTGTATGACAACTACATCATGACGACGTCGAGCGGCGACGGCAACGCAGCATGGGCCGACCCCGTTACGGGCTATCTGCCGCAGGCGTTCAAGGTGTCTTATCTCGATGTTGACAGCGAGACATTCGAGTCGAACACCGTTGCTACTGACGGCAACGATACTTCCGTGGCCGATGAAGACTATATCTGCGAGAACTTTCTGGGCAACGGCGAGTATGTAACTCTTGCCGGACTGGAGCAGGTGGGCAGCAAGATATACAGCGCAGCCGTGCCGATGGGACTGTCGCAGTATGGCTGTCAGCAGTTTACAGACGACGCCCGCACTCAGTATAAGTGGGTGCGCCCGGGCTATGAAGACCTTATCAAGACCGAGAGCGGCGGCACAAACAGCAGCGCTTACGACAAAGATGAACTGCAATGGACCCAGTGGCCCGACGAATGTTGGGTGGCTGTGTTTGCCGACAGGACACTGAAAGAGAAGAAACTGATAAAGACCGACAAGATAAGTTATGCCTGCGGACGCAACAAGTCGCAGTATTATCAGATGGTATGGGCAACGGACGACGGCCGGTATGTCTACGTCATATCGCCCAGTTATGCCAAGACGATGGCCGATGCACGCCAGCAGACCACGCTGCCGGCAGGAGTGGTGCGCATAGACACGTCGACCGAGGACTTTGACGACTATTACTGCAACCTTGAGCAGCTGTCGCCCAACGGACTTCTGCGCAGTTGGTATATCGGCGGCGACAGCTTTCTGTTCCTTATGTATGATGCCCCGATAACCTCATCGGACAAGACTGCCAACCGCCTTGCCGTGTTCAATGCGTCGGCAAAGACTCTGACCGATGTCACGGGCCTGCCCTCTGACGTGTCAGGCTTCGGCTCTACGCCTTACATGGCCGACGGATATGCCTATGTGTCGGTGAACACCGGGTCGGGCTATCCTGCCATATGGAAGATTGATCCTGCTACAGGTGCGGCCACAAAGGGGCTCACCGTCAGCGGTGCAACCACAGTGACGGCCGTAGGACGCATTGACTGATCAGTGCTGATGATATGTCGCCGTCATGCAGGCGGAGGTCTGCCGGAGTGCATCTTAGCATGTTCCGGCAGATAATAATTTGACAGAAATGACGTTGAATAATAGTATATGAAAAAGATTTTCTTAAAGTTTCACTTGTGGCTTTCGGTGCCTTTCGGCATCATAGTCACGCTGATATGCTTCTCGGGTGCCATGCTTGTGTTTGAGCCCGAGGCCGTTAAGCTGCTCAGGCACGACGTGCTGTATGTAGACAGACCTCAGCACACGGCGCTGCCGATAGAAAGTCTCGTGAGGAGCGTTGAGCAGACGCTGCCCGAAGACGTAAGGGTTACGGGCGTAACGATGTTTGCCGACCCTGAGATGGCATGCAAGGTAAATCTCTCAAAGCCGCGCCGCGCTGCCGTGTATGTAGACCAGTATACGGGTGAGGTGAAGGGGCTGTATGAGCGTCCGGCGTTTTTCGCTACGATGCTGAAGCTTCACCGCTGGCTGTTAGACAGTCGTGACGACAGCGGCGGAGTGTTCTGGGGCCGCACCGTTGTGGGCATATCTACCATTGTTTTTGTGCTGGTGCTGCTGTCGGGCGTGGTGATATGGTGGCCTAAGACGCGCCGCATGCTGCGCAACAGTCTGAAGATAACCGCATCGAAGGGCCGCCATCTGCTGTGGCGAGGTCTGCACGTGGCAGGCGGAATGTATGTCCTGCTGCTCTTGCTCGTCATGGCTCTTACCGGACTTACATGGTCGTTCCAGTGGTACAGCAAGGGCTTCTATGCCCTCTTCGGCGTCAGCGAGGTGCCCAAGAGCGGTGCCGTGGCGTATGCCGAGCAGGCGAAGAAGGAAAAAAGCAAGGCGAAAGGAGACAGGAATAGGGCTGAAGGCGCGCGTGAAAAGGGCCGGAATGATGCTGCCGCGTGTGCCATGTGGCAGACTGCCTATGACGCCTTGCGCGCCCGCAACCCCGAATATGAGCAGATAACCGTGTCGGACGGTACGGCCGAGGTGGCTTTCGGCGGACTTGGCAACCAGCGTGCTGCCGACAAATATACGTTCGACAAGTCGACGGGCAGCATAACGTCGGCGTCGCCCTACGCCGACTCGGCAAGGTCGTCAAAGCTGCGCGGCTGGATAATGTCTGTCCACATGGGCACGTGGGGCGGTATGCTCACGCGCTTGCTGTGGTTCGTCGCCGCCCTGTTTGGCGCCACGCTGCCCCTTACGGGCTATTATCTGTGGATACGCCGCCTGCGCTGCCGTGCGTGATGATGATGTCTTGGATGGCGCAAACTGGGCGTATGTATTGAGTTAATGTAGGCGGCCGGACGGTTGGTTTATGCCGCGTCCTGATGTCATGGCATAGGCACAATTGTCCGGCGGACAGATATATATAAGATGAAAGGTGGTCTTTTGCATTCCAAAAGGCCACCTTTTGCCGTCTAAAAGGCCGTCTTTTGCCGTCTGAAAGATGACCTTTTATATTGTAAGCAATATGCTTTGTTTTGCTTAACGGTTTTCTTTTGTAGATATATTGGCGGCAGATGCTGTAAGCATTAAGGCAAGTTTTGCTTACAGATTTTTGGCGTTAGCGGATTTACAGGCCTTTTTTTGTTTTCCACATGGCTTTTTTATAATGGAAGTATTGTCCGTAAATAAAAATAAAAGACTGTTTCACGCCCTTTTATTTTGTATTTCACTCAACTTGCATTAACTTTGCAAGCATGTTGAAAAATATACTTTTAGTGGCCTTGGGCGGAGCCTGCGGCAGCGTGGCCCGCTATCTGCTGTCGAAGCTTGTGCAGGACAATGCACTGTCTAATTTCCCCTTCGGCACCATGACGGTCAACATTCTGGGATGCCTGCTGATAGGCATGGTCTACGGACTTGCGGAAAACAACATCAGTATAAGCCCTGCGCTGAAGCTTCTCCTCACGGTAGGCTTCTGCGGAGGATTCACCACGTTCAGCACGTTCATGAACGAGTCGCTCTCGCTCCTGCGTGCCGACAGCGCGGCCATGATGGCCCTTTATGTCGGCGGCAGCGTGGCGCTGGGACTGCTGGCCGTGTTTGCCGGATTGCAAATAATAAAACTAATATAAAATGAAGAAGACGTTTTCATCATTATGCTTGTGCACGCTGGCCCTCATGGCGGCCATGCTGACCTCCTGCAACAACAAGAAGTTTCATATAAACGGAACTGTCACCGAGGCCAAAGACTCAGTGCTGTATCTTGAGAACATGAGTCTCGACGGACCGGTGGTGGTCGATTCGGTTAAGCTCGACGACAAAGGTGCCTTCAGCTTCAGCGGAAAGGCTCCCGATGCTCCCGAGTTCTACAGGCTCAGAATAGCCGGACAGATAATCAACCTCAGCGTTGACTCAACCGAGACGGTTGACGTAAAGGCGTCGTATCCCTCTATGGCAACGGGATATACCGTTGACGGCTCGGCCGAATGTGCCACCATCAGAGAGCTCGCCCTGAAGCAGATAGATCTGCAGAACCGCGTGATAGCCGTGCAGAACAACCCCAACCTGGGCTACGACCTTACGCGCGACAGCATCGGAAAGCTCGTGGCTGCATATAAGGAAGACATAAAGCGCAACTATATCTATAAGGCACCGATGCGCGCATCGTCGTATTTCGCCCTGTTCCAGACGCTCGGCAACATGCTGATATTCAACCCGCGCGAGAATGCCGACGACGTTAAGGTGTTTGCAGCGGTGGCAACAAGCTGGGACACTTATCATCCCGACGCCCTGAGAGGCAAGAACCTGCACAACATAGCCATTGAAGGCATGAAGAACGTGCGCATCATGCGCAACAAGATGGCAGCCCAGAACATCGACGCCAGCAAGGTGAACGTGTCTAACATCATAGACATCTCGCTGCTCGACAATCAGGGCAACCGCCGCAGCCTGACCGACCTGAAGGGCAAGGTGGTGATGCTCGACTTCCATGTCTTCGGCTCAAACGGCTCTACAAAGCGTATAATGGAGATGCGCGAGCTGTATAACAAATATCACGACCGCGGCTTCGAGATATATCAGGTGGCGTTCGATCCGGACGAACACTTCTGGAAAACGCAGACTGCCGCACTGCCATGGATAAGCGTAAGAGACCCGCAGGGACTGCAGTCGCAGAACCTTGCCGCTTATAACGTGAGCAGCATACCAACCTTCTTCCTCATAGACCGCAACAACGAGGTGAAGAAGCGCGACTCGCAGATAACGGACATAGACGCCGAGATAAACGCCCTGCTTAACTGATATCAGAGGTAAGGCCAAGGCAAAAGAATACAGGCGGGTTCTATAAATTCGGAATAGACAGCATGACAGCAGCAAAGACAGTCATCGGAAGCCGGATTTATAGAACCCGCCTTAAATTATAACAGAGCGTTGAGGCTTTGCCCCCGCCTTGTGCATGATGACATTCAACATTTATAAATACGTGATAATAGAGATGAAGAACATTAGAAAAATTAGCTTGCTTACCTTCCTGCTGCTCGCATTTGCAGCCGTAAGGCTGTGCGCCGGGCGTCATTACACGGTGATAGTGTCGCTCGACGGATGCCGCTGGGACTATCCGATGATGTACGACACGCCGTTTCTCGACTCGCTCGGAAGCCGCGGCGTTAGCGCCGTTATGCGCCCGTCGTTCCCCTCGAAGACATTCCCCAACCACTATACGCTTGCCACAGGACTCGTGCCCGACCATCACGGAATAATAGCCAACAGGTTTTATGACGTGGCTTCGGGCCGCACCTACAGCATAAGCGACAAGGCAACGAGCAAGGACGGCTCGTTCTATGGAGGCGAACCGATATGGCTCACGGCAAAGCGGCAGGGCGTAAAGGTGGGCGTGGTCTACTGGCCAGGCTCTGATGTGGCCATCAAAGGCATGTACCCCGACTACTACAAGGACTACGCAAAGAAGCCTCTGCTGACCTTTCCCGAACGACTTGACGAGGCAGAACGCCTGCTGACGCTGCCCGACAGCGTGCGCCCGCAGCTCGTGATGATATACTTTAACGAGCCCGACCACAGCGGACATTCGTACGGACCGGCATCTAAGCAGACGCGTAAGGCCGTCGAGGAGCTCGACTCGCTGATGTGCAGCCTGTACAAAAGGCTGCGTGCGCTGCCCTGCGGACAGGACATCAACTTCATTGTTACGTCCGACCACGGCATGGCATCCACATCGCCCGAGCGCATAATACGCCTATCTGAATATCTGAAACCCGAATGGTGTGAGCGCGTCATGGCAGACCTGCCCACGCTGATATTCCCGAAGAAGGGCCACGAAGACGACATAATGAATGCTCTGAAGGGCGTGGCTCACATACGGACGTGGAAGAAGGATGAAGTGCCCGAGTGCTTCCATTACGGCACCAACCGCAACATTGCGCCGATAGTGGTAATGCCTGACGTGGGCTGGGTGGTGTCGGAAGACGGCAGGGTGATACCCGGCAACCACGGATTTGACCCCTACAACTCAGAACTTAACGTGCCCTTCCGTGCCGAGGGGCCCGACTTCAAGCACGGATATGTGAAGACAGCCATGTTCGACAACACCTGCATATATCCTCTTCTGTCGCGTCTGCTGGGCATAGAGCCTGCCCCTTGCGACGGAAATATTGATGACGTGGCAGACCTGCTCGTGCCGGTTGGACAATAAAACCATATACATATATTCTTTGCGGAGGCAGTGCGGCGGCACGCCTCCGCTTTTTTGTTCCGTCAGGTGCCGTGAATGTCAACCGTGAAGGACAGAATAAGCACGCTGAACGGGCGTTGAACGGCATAGAGACATCAAGTAACACAAAGGTAAACACATTGAAACGCTATTGTCAGACGATAGCAACGCCGGAGTAATCAGTGTTTTGTTACTTTGCGGCATAACAAGATAAAACATATAAAAGATGCTCGGAATTTTCAACGACTGCTTTCCGCCGATAATGGACGGGGTGTCTGTAACGGTGCAGAACTATGCGCGGTGGCTCAACCGCAAGTGCAACAACGTGTGCGTGGTGACGCCTTCGGTGCCCGGTACGGTGTATGATGAGGAGTTTCCCGTTTACAATTACTTCTCTCTGCCCATACCCATGCGCAAGCCTTACCGCATGGGTTTCCCGCGTGTCGACCTGCCTTTCCGCTCCCGTATAGGCAAAGTCGGCTTCTCGCTGGTGCATGCCCACAGTCCGTTTTCGTCGGGCAGGCTGGCGCTGAAGATTGCGCGCGAGCAGAACATCCCCATCGTTGCCACGTTCCACTCTAAATACCGGGCCGACTTTGAGCGCGCCATACCAAACAAGATGGTTGTCGACTATATGGTGAAAAACGTTGTTGACTTCTACAGTCAGGCCGATGAGGTGTGGATTCCGCAGGCATCTGTCGAGGAGACTCTGCGCGAATATGGCTACAAGGGCAGGGTGGAAGTGGTGGACAACGGCAACGACTTTGCCGCCGACACACGCACAGACCTGCTCAGAAGCGAAGGCCGCGCGATGCTCGGGGCAGGATGCTGCGAGCCGGTGCTGCTCTTCGTGGGGCAGCATATCTATGAGAAGAATCCGCAGCTCATCATCCGTTCGCTCGCCAACATGCGCGACCGCTCATGGCACATGTATTTCATTGGCACGGGATATGCCGTCGGCGAACTGCGACAGATGGTGCAGTCAAAGGGACTTGACGACAGAGTGACGTTCCTCGGACAGATAACCGACCGCGAGAAGCTTAAGCGCTGTTATGCCGCTGCCGACGTGTTCCTTTTCCCGTCGCTCTACGACAACGCTCCGCTCGTGGTGCGCGAGGCGGCAGCCATGCACACGCCGTCGCTCATGGCGCAAGGCTCGACGGCTGCAAGCGTGATAAGAGACAACGGGAACGGCTTTTTGTGCAGTGCCGACGAGCAGTGCTTTACGGAGCGCCTGGTGCAGATTCTTGCCGACGAACGCCTGCGCCGTGCTGCCGGCGACAACGCACGCGCCACGCTGGCACGCTCATGGCAGGACATAGCCGACGAGGTCTACGACCGCTACATGCATCTCGTGCGCCGTCGCGGAGGCATGCTCTCGGCATGATTTCAAGGATGATTTTACAGCCGTCTGCGTCGTGACGACGCCCGTGGCGGCATACATGATACAGCAAAAACCTTTATTTCTATACTATTTATGACACACATTCTAAGGCGTTGCCGGGCGGACAATGGTGCCGTCGGCAACGCCTTGTCAGTCAGGTAGTTACAGACGGCTTTCCCAAAGACCGTCTTTTAGCTTCTGAAAGGTGCCCTTTCGGGCGCTGAAAGGCCACCTTTTGCAGCGCGAAACATGCCCTTTTGCAAAGCCGTCTGCGGCATGATGAAAAATATTTACATATATCCTGGCTTTTCGTCAGTTCGGGCCATGCGCCCATCAGTTGTCGTTCTGTGATCCATGTGATGCGCCGTGGCGGCGCCGATGAAACCTCCATGTGGCAAAAAAGCCGCGCAGACGGACGAAAGAGCGTGAAAAAATGTATTAAAAGGCATAACTTTTTGCAAAGCCGGATAAAAATCTTATTTTTGCAGACTATATGGTACTGAATTATATTTGGATAGCATTTTTCGTGGTTGCCTTCGTCATAGCCCTGTTCAGGCTTGTGGTGATGGGCGACACCGAGGTGTTTCCCGAAATAATGAACTCCACGTTTGCCTCGTCCAAGACGGCCTTCGAGATATCCCTCGGCCTTACGGGCGTGCTGTCGCTGTGGCTCGGCATAATGAAGATAGGCGAGCGCGGCGGCGTGGTCAATGCGCTGGCAAGGGTGCTTAGTCCGGTGTTCACGCGCCTCTTTCCCGACATACCGAAGGGCCATCCCGTTACGGGCAGCATATTCATGAACATAGCCGCCAACATGCTCGGCCTCGACAATGCTGCCACTCCGCTCGGCCTCAAGGCCATGGAACAGATGCAGACGCTCAACACAAGGAAGGACACGGCAACGAATCCGATGATAATGTTCCTCGTGCTCAACACGTCGGGGCTAACCATCATCCCCGTTTCCATAATGGTCTACCGTGCCCAGATGGGCGCGGCACAGCCCACGGACATATTCATCCCCATACTCCTTGCCACGTTCTTCTCTACGCTGACGGGCATCATCGTCACCAGTCTGTACCAGCGCATCAACCTGCTTAACCGCGTGATGCTGCTCACCCTGGGCGGTCTTTGCGTTGCGGTGGCAGCCGTGATGTGGGGCTTCGGCAGGCTCGACAAGGAGCAGATGAACATCGTTAGCACGTCGGTGGCCAACATTCTGCTGTTCACCATCATCATAACATTCATCCTCGCAGGAGTCAGAAAGAAGGTGAACGTCTACGATGCGTTCATCGAAGGTGCCAAGGACGGCTTCTCGACGGCCGTGAGGATAATACCTTATCTGGTGGCAATACTCGTTGGAATCGGCGTTTTTCGCGCCTCGGGAGCCATGGATATGCTCATAGGCGGCATAAAATGGGTGGTTGAGGCCTGCGGTGGCAACACCGACTTTGTGGGCGCATTGCCCACGGCACTGATGAAACCGCTGTCGGGCAGCGGTGCGCGCGGCATGATGGTGGACGCCATGACAACCTACGGCGCCGACTCGTTCGTGGGCCGTCTGAGCTGCATCTTCCAGGGATCAACCGACACCACGTTCTATATCCTTGCCGTATATTTCGGCAGCGTGGGCGTAAGATACACCCGCCACGCCGTGGCCTGCGGTCTTCTGGCCGACCTTGCCGGCGTGATAGCAGCCATAGCCATATGCTATATGTTCTTCGGATGATGCCGCAGGGCAGTAAGAAGGGCATTAATATGATGTCAGAAAATATAACTTATTAGATATTATGAGTAATCTTAAAGGTCTTGCAAAAGACACGGCCATCTACGGACTGAGCAGCATCGTGGGCCGTTTTCTCAACTATCTGCTCGTGCCTCTCTACACCGCCAAGCTCTCGGCGGCAAGCGGCGGCTACGGGGTTATAACCAATGTGTATGCCTATACGGCGCTGCTGCTCGTCATCCTTACCTACGGTATGGAGACAACCTTCTTCCGCTTTGCCAACAAGGAGGGCGAAAATCCGCAGAAAGTTTACTCTACCACGCTCATGGCTGTAGGCTTCACGTCGCTCCTGTTCGTGGCATTGGTGCTGTCGTTCATAGGTCCCATTTCATCGGCTATGGGCTATGCAGAGCATCCCTCGTATGTATGGGTTATGGCAATAGCCGTTGCGCTCGACGCGTTTCAGTGTATCCCGTTCGCATATCTGCGCTACAAGAAGCGCCCGATAAAGTTTGCCGCGCTCAAGCTCTTTAACATCGTGCTTACCATTGCGCTCAATCTTGTGTTCTTCCTGCTGCTGCCCGCACTCTACGAAAATGGCGGAAACGGCGGTTTCATCGGCAATATCTACAGTCCGGAGGTGGGTGTAGGCTATGTGTTCTACATCAACCTGTTCTGCTCAGCCTCGCTAATGTTCCTGCTTGTAAAGGAACTTACGGGCTTCAAATACACCTTCGACCGCGCCCTCATGCGCCGCATGCTGTCTTACAGCTGGCCTATCCTGGTGCTCGGCATTGCCGGAATACTTAATCAGACGGCCGACAAGATACTCTTTCCTTATATCTACAAGAACGCCGATGCCCACTCGCAGCTCGGCATCTACGGCGCCGCCAGCAAGATAGCGATGATCATGGCCATGATAACTCAGGCGTTCCGCTATGCCTACGAGCCGTTCGTGTTCGGCAAGGCGAAGGACAAGGACAACCGCGAAACCTACGCCAAGGCAATGAAGTATTTTGTTGTCTTCACCCTTCTGGCATTCCTCGTAGTGATAGGATATATGGACATTCTGCGCCATCTCATCGGCCGCGACTACTGGAGTGGACTGAAGGTTGTGCCTATCGTGATGGCTGCAGAGATAATGATGGGTGTATATTTCAACCTGTCGTTCTGGTATAAGCTTATCGACAAGACCATCTGGGGAGCCTGGTTCTCGGGCGTGGGCTGCCTTGTGCTCATCCTTGTCAACGTGATATTCGTGCCCCGCTTCGGCTACATTGCCTGTGCGTGGGGCGGATTTGCAGGCTACGGTACGGCCATGCTGCTCTCTTACTTCGTAGGACAGAAGCATTATCCGATAGCTTATCCCGTCAAAGACATCATGCTCTATGTGGGAGTGGCCCTCGTTATGTTCGTTGCCATGCGCTTTGCCAACGCCGATCTGCCCGTATGGGCTGCCCTCGGCGTCAACACACTGCTCATAGTGATGTTCATGGCGATGATCGTTAAGCGCGACTTCCCGCTCTCCGGGCTTCCAGTCGTTGGCAAATACTTCCGCAAGTAGCGTGCCGCACGGTGCCCCTTGCGCCGTCAGTGGCGGCGCGGGACGTCAGTGACAGTAACAGATATAATAATATAATCGACAATTATCCTTAATCCTTTTAAAACATACACAATGAAAAAAGCAAAAGCTCTATTACTTTCAGCGCTCATGGCGGCTGCCCCCATGGCTCATGCTGACGAAGGAATGTGGACGCTCTACAACCTGCCACAGGCTGTTTACGACCAGATGAAATCTTACGGTTTCAGTCTTCCTTACAACGACATTTATGGCAGCAAGGACGCCATCAAGAACTCTGTAGTGCTCTTTGGCGGCTTCTGCTCGGGCGTGGTTGTATCGCCCGACGGCCTTGTATTCACCAACCATCACTGCGGTTTTGAGGCAATACGCAGCCACTCTACCGTGGAGCACGACTACATGCTCAACGGCTTCTATGCCAAGAGCTATGAAGAAGAGCTTCCTAACGAAAACCTCTTCGTTAGTTTCATGGTTAAGCAAGAGGACGTAAGCCAGCGCCTCAAGGCTCTCGGCATCGACAAACTGTCTGACGAGGAGGCCACACAGCTCATCGACTCTGTTGCCGCCGCTATGACAGAAGAGGCACGTCAGGCCGACAAAGGTCTTCACGTTGAGATTGACCCATACTATGAAGGCAACCAGTATTTTGCCACTACATACCGCATGTTTACCGACGTGCGCCTCGTTTTCACCGTACCTAAGTCTATGGGTAAGTTCGGTGGCGAGACAGACAACTGGATGTGGCCGCGCCAGACATGCGACTTCAGCGTGTTCCGTATATATGCCGACCCGAAGACTAACGGCCCGGCAGAATATTCTAAGGACAATGTGCCTTATAAAGCACCGCACTGGGCACAGGTTTCGCTCGACGGATACAAGGACGGCGACTTCGCAATGACTGTTGGTTATCCCGGAAGCACCGAGCGTTATCTCTCTTCTTACGGCATCAAGGAGATGCGCGACGCAGGCAACGCAACACGTGTGCAGGTGCGCGGCGTAAAGCAGGAGATAATGAAGCGCCACATGCAGGCCGACGAGGCTGTGCGCATCAAGTATGACTCTAAGTATGCACAGAGCGCCAACTACTGGAAAAACTCTATGGGTATGAACAAATGTATCGATTCTATCGGTATCATCGGCCAGAAGCAGGCTTACGAGAAGCTTATCCGCCAGTATCAGGAGAAGACAGGATACCTGCAGGGCAAGCTCGACTTCGACAAGATGGCAAAGCTCTACGGCGAGCGTTTCGACCGCATGCGTGCCTTCTATTACTGGTATGAGACATTCAACGGAACATGCGAGCTGACATCACGCGCGCTCAAATACTGTAACGGCATGGAGGCCAAGGGCTCAGAGAAAGACTCGCTGAAGATGTACAACGAGTTTGAGGACAACAGCGACGCATGGGACGAGGCACTGGATAAAGAGGTGTTCTCTGTGCTGCTCCAGAACTACCGCGAGCACGTAGACAAGCAGTATCTGCCGTCGTTCTACACAACAATCGACAAGAAGTTTAAGGGCAACTGCAAGGCTTATGTTGACTATCTCTACAAGAAGTCTATCCTCATGAAGAAGGGCGCAAAGATCTACTTCAACAAGAAGGGTACAGAGAAAGACCCGGGCATACAGCTCGGACTGTCGCTCCAGAAGTATCTGGCTGACCAGAAGGAGGCTCTTGGAACACTCAGCGACTCGATAGCTCTGCAGGAGAAATATCTCTGCGCCGCACGTCTGCGCATGGAAGAGGATATGCCTCACTACAGCGACGCCAACATGACAATGCGCCTCAGCTACGGACGCGTTGGCGGATTCACCATGAACGGCTCGCCTTCAGGCTATTATACAACAGCCGAGAGCATCGTCAAGAAGATGAAGACTAGCGACAACTTCTCTGACTATTATGCAGAACCTATCATGTCTGAACTCCTTTCAGCTAAGGACTTCGGCAAGTATCAGGACAAGACAACGGGCAAGATGCAGCTCTGCTTCCTGACAAACAACGACATCACCGGCGGTAACAGCGGCTCGCCTATGTTCAACGGCAAGGGCGAACTCATCGGTCTGGCCTTCGACGGCAACTGGGACAGCCTGTCAAGCGACATCTACTTCGAGAAGAACCTGGCACGCTGCATCGGTGTTGACATCCGCTATGTCATCTTCATGATGGACAAGTGGGGCCACGCTGACCGTCTGCTCAAGGAAATGAACGTAGAGTAATGCTCTCTGCGTAAATATAAAATACCGTTGTGATAACGGATTTGTCTTTCATATGATTTAGCTATGGCGCGCCGCAAAAGCGGCGCGCTTTTTTTATGTCTTATGCCTGCGAGGCCTGGTCAGGGCCTTTTCGTGGTCTATGGAAGATACAAGCCTTATTGTTACTATTGCGCGTTGTGGCGGAGATAATAGGCCTTCAGACAGAAAAATTGCCGTTTCATCGCATCCGTGAAGCGTCTGTCGTGCGCCTGTTATGACCGTAAACGCCGCGCTGACGAAAATAATTTGCGCCTATAATGTTTTTTAGATGTTTTGAGAGAAGAGTTTGGCCGTAACTGATTAAATTTGCAGAAACAATATTTTAGCTTATGAAAAAACTTATTTTTGCGCTCTTCGTGAGCCTCGTTCCGCTGCTGTTGCCGGCGCAGACCGACTCAACATTCAACGTTACCCTGCACAACGACGAATATAAAATATACATAACGATGAATCTCTACGACAAGAACGTGGACGTGCCGGGGCAGGCCGTGTTGGGCAAAGTGGACGGATTCATCGCCTCTAAGCAGAGCACGGGCAAGTGGATTATCGTGTCGTCGCAGATTAAAAGCAAGAATGAGGCCGAGATAGAAGTGATCAACGACTACGGCAGCGAAGACTTCACGGCCGTGATAAAGCGCAACTCCGACGGCACCTACTCGTACACCAAGAAGGGCGGAAGCACGCTGAAGTTTGCCGTAAGAGGCAAATGGCAGAAGATTCCCGGCAGTGTCGAGTTCGTGAAATAGCCGATTTCATCGTATTTTTCACCTTGATACATAACCATGTATTGTGCTTTACAGGAGCGCAATACATGGTTTTTGTTTTCCTGCACCTGTTATAGTAAAGCCGCGGGCTCACCCGGTGTGTGGCTTGGTTCTTACGTTTAACTGAAGAATGAAGGTAGAATATTGAATGGTTCATGTGCCGGTCAGATGTCCTGCAGCGGTCTGTGTCAGCTCTCTTGGCGATATATTATGCCGCTGACATTCTGCCGTAACCGCCGCATTATCCGCAGAAAACATAGCCGGCAGCCTTTCCGCCGCCTTGAAAATACATCTGTAACCTTAATCTCCGATATGCTTACACATTGATTTTTGTTGACGCTCTCATACTGCGATATTTGAAAATAAAAACCATTTGGCCGCAAAAATGGCTCAAAATCGTGTGCAAACGTAATAGCCTGGACTGTAGGTTGTTACATGCGCCGATGCCGTTCTGTGCAAAGATTTTTGTCCGATTTGGGACAAAAATGCCCGTTTTTCAATGAAAAAACAGGGCTGTTTGTGCGATGAAACCGGCCTGTTTTCTGCTGAAAAGTGGCCGAGTTATTTTCCTAAAGCATACCTTTTGCATGATAATGTAAATATACTTTACCATTAAGGCAGGCAGACTGCCTTATTATTTTCTATTCCATCGGAAAATCTGTACATTTTTGCGGTGACACAATGACAGGCTTCGGCCTGCTTAACGTTCCACAATGGTAATATTGAAAGCTTTGTATATGTTCACAAATAATATCATGCGGATATGTTTTTAGTATGAGAATAAATACATCATTTATGAATGAAAATATGTTTAACCATTAATTTGTTGAATTATTTTTGCAAAAATTTTATAAACTAGAAAAAATAGATTATCTTTGTCTTGAAATATATGTTTTAAACATAAGTGTTGAGAGAATAATTAAGTAATATTATTAACCTATAGAAAAGGAGGGCAAAAATTGAAATAAAGAAATGAGACGCTAGGAAAAACTTATTCGATAGATAAGCTTCCATTTTATTGTTAAAAAGTAAATTTCACGTTTGATGACGTGGTAAATTATTAACAAGAGAAAAGCGTTTCCATTCTATTTATATGATATTTGGGCTTTTGGCTCTTGTTCTTTTTCTTTCGAATACCGCCAATTTTCGTTACATGAGAACAAGCAGACAGAAAGTTCATGCTCATAGGCGTGAACTATCTTATGTTTGTTATGTAACGAGGTCACTTGGCGGTAACCTGAAAGAAAAACATACATAAGAATGGTTACACGCCTTTTCTATAATATTTTTGAGAATGAAAAATCTTTCAATTATTATTGCATTGATATTCGTTTCGGTGAATATTTTTGCTCAAGACATTATTACAAAACAAAACGGAGAAGAAATTCAAGCAAAAGTTTTAAACGTCAATGACAACGAAATTAATTACATCAAATGGTCTAACATGAATGGGCCAACATATACAATTTCTGTCAAAGAAGTTTTGATGATAAAATATGAGAATGGTGAAAAAGATGTGTTTGAAAATAAAGTAACTAATGAAAGCAATGTTTCGTACGACCAAATAGTCATTGATAATAAATCATTTTCAACCCAAATGGCAAATAGCAATATTGACTTTTTAAAGCGGCAGGATCTTCTGAAAAAGGCAAAAAGTTGTCATAGATGGGGACGTGGTTTATTTTATACTATAATCATTGGAGGTATAGCCGGGGGAATTCTTGGTGGCGTATCGGAATGGAGTACTGGTGCAGTTATAGGTTGGGCTTGTGGAGTTTCTGTATTAGCCATAGTGCCTTTTGCTATTTTAGAAACAAAAGGAAATAAATTGGAAAAAGAGGCGTATAAGATAAATGTTGCGTCTGTTCCTTTCGGAAGGATTGAATTAGATGGCTTTTCAATAGAGCCGCATGCAGATTTATTGTCATTTAATAATGATAGGACATTTGGTTTAGGTGCAAATATTTCATTTTAATAAAAATCGTGAAAATGAAAATAAAATTATCAATTATAATTTGTATCGTTTTTGTAGTTTTAACCTCATGCGGAAGTTTTGGTGAGGGTGTCTTGATGGGACTTAGCAGTATGGGCAGTTATTCGGGCTATTCAAGCGGATATAGTAGTGTTGGATATACAAGTACAAGCGGAAACATGGATTATCTGCTGAATCCAAATTATGCTGTGCAGCAAGTATTATCTGCAGAGGATCAAGAATATCAGACATTTGCTAAATATAATAAGAAGTCTGACGGAAGTAACTATACCAAAAATGAATGGAGAACGATGAAAGGACAGGCCATTCAAAACAGTAAAAGTAGTAGTTCTCAATCGTCAAGGTATAGTTCGTCGGGCAGTTCGAGGGGGGCTACAAGTTCTTCAACAAAAAGATGTAGAAGAACTAGCGCAACGGATATAGCTCATTGCGAAGGAACCGGTGTATGCCAAAAGTGTAATGGTAAAGGGAGATATTACGATACGTCATTTGGTACGGGTAAATGGGTAGATCCGTGTGGTATCTGTAATGGAACAGGTAAATGTCCAAGCTGCAACGGTAAAGGTTACAGATATTAGATGATGCGTTGTAATGTTTATTTGTAGAATTTGTTTTTAAGTAGGAAATATAAAGATACTCAAATTGATTTTGGCTGTCTTTTTAATAATATAAATAATATAATGAAAAATAAGAATAAACAAATATTTAGAGTTTGGCAAAGCCTTAATAAGGCAACGCATAATTTCATTTTAATAATCATGATGTTGCTTTTCTTGTCAACGAACATTTTACAAGCTCAATCATTGTGGGTAGGCGAGACTTATAAATGTGATGCTACGTCAGCCGTAATGGGACTCACGTCGGATGTATCTTGGACAACAAGTGGTGGATACATCCATTTAAGTGGCTCAGGCTTTTATCGTAATGCGAAAGTTACACAATATTTTTCAGGAAGTGCGACTGTTAAGTGTTCTTGGAAATACAGATTGTATTCGGGTGACAGTTGGAAAACAATGTCAAGGTCGTGGAATATATCATGCAAGGATAATCCTGCGTCAATAAATCCGACTTCTATGACTTTGGCTTCTGGAGAAACGGGCTATGTTGGATATAGTTTCAGTTACAGCAATAGCTATACATCAAATGCGGAACCATATTTCAGTAGCAGTAATCCGAATGTTGCGACAGTGTCTACATCAGGTGAGGTTACCGCAAAAAATCCTGGAACAGCTTATATTACATTATATTCAAAGATCTCAAAAAATTCGCCCTATTGCACGGTGCGTGTTACGGAGAAAGAAACGAGCGTAAAACCTACGGCAGTATCTTTGCCGGGCACAAAAGAAATAAATGTGGGAGAGACCGTAAAACTTACACCTACTTTGACGCCTTCTAATGCGACTGCAACTTTTACTTGGTCATCAAGTAAGACATCTGTAGCGACTGTTACATCAACAGGGACTGTTAAGGGAGTAAGCAAAGGCACTGTGACTATCACTGTGACTACGGATAATGGAAAGTCGGCCTCATGCCGTATAACTGTAATCGACAATAGTACATCAGATGACGATGATGCAGATTTGTCTGATAAGCTGAAACGTGCAAAAACAAAAATTAATGCGCTTAAAAGTAAATCATTAAAATATTTGGACTAAAAATACAGAAACAGATGAGAACAAAAATAAATATAATACTTCACTACATGGCAGTAGTACTTGTTGTGTTCTTTTTTTCAGGATGTAGTGATGACGATAAAGAGATATATGTATTTAACAAACCATGTCTTCAATGGGGCGTATCTCAAGAGACTGTAAAGCAGCAAATGAACAATTTTATATTATTGTATAATGATAATTATACTTTGATATACAAAGGACAAGATTCAGAAAGCTTGATTTCATACGCTTTTGAATCAGATGAGCTTTATGCTGCGAATGTCTTTATCAGAGAAGATATGACCACGCTTTCCGAAATAGAGCAGTCTTTTAACGGATATTCAAAAGAATTGGATGGTCAAACCCTTTCATATGTTAACAAGAAAAAAACAACATTAGGGCAGATAAGTGTCGAGACTAAATCAGGGAAAGATTATTTTTGTATAAGTTGGTGTAATTATGATTTGCCTTAATTTGTCCATAGAATAAATTTGAAATATATAAATACTGTAGTGACAAGGTCTTATTATAAAATAAAGGCCTTGTCACACTACAAAGTATCAGTGCAGACAATTTATTATTGTGTTGCCCGTAGATGTTATCTTTATTTTTATGGATAATCCCATCTTGTCCATATTTTTCGTATATCCGTCTATGTTTTTGGTCTATAAAACACTGCGGTTTAGTATATGCATGGTCGGCAGCCTGCCGTGATTCTTTTCGCGGCTCATACATTTTTGCTAACTTTGCACCCGAATAAGATAATAGAGGATAACAATGAAACAAAACATGAAAGTATTTATTCCTGCCACGCTCGGCATGCTTACGGCCTTCGGTCCGTTCGTTACAGACTTCTATCTTCCGGTGCTGCCGGAGATGACAGGCTATTTCCACACCACGCCCGCGCTGGCCTCCATGAGCCTCACGGCCGGCATGATAGGTCTTGCCGCCGGTCAGCTGTTCATAGGGCCGCTCACCGACAAGTATGGGCGCAAGCGCATATTGGTTGGCTCTATGCTGCTCTTTGTGGTGGCGTCGCTGCTGTGCATATTCTCGGGAGATATATTTATGTTTAACGCCATGCGCGTGCTGCAGGGACTGGCCGGCGCGGGCGGCATAGTGATAGCCAAGAGCATGTCGGCCGACATGTACACAGGCCGCGAGCTTGCCAGCTTCATGGCTCTGCTCGGCGCCATCAACGGTATTGCACCAGTGTGCGCCCCGGTGGTCGGCGGACTTATGGCCGGAGTTACGTCGTGGACAGGCGTTTTTGCCGTCATTCTTGCCGTGGGACTTGTGCTCATGGTGTGCAGTATGTTTTTGCCCGAGACGCTGCAGCCTGCCTACCGCATACGGAAGAGCGTGATAAAGGTGTACGGCAATCTGTTCCGCGTGTTCCGCAACTCTCGCTTCACTCTTTCCGTCATGGCCGAGATGGCTTGCTTCTTTATGTTCTTTGCCTATATAGCCTCTTCGCCGTTCATCATGCAGCAGGTGTATCATCTTTCGCCGCTCGGATATAGCCTCTGCTTCGGCCTGAACGCGCTCATGATAGGCGTTGGCGCCGCCATGGCCACGCGTTTCCGCAGTCAGGGCACATGCCTGCGCTTCGGCGGTCTGGGCATGCTTGCCGGCACGCTGCTGCTTGCGTTCCTGCTCAACACGGCCATGCCCCTCTGGATAGTCATGCTGGCATATATCTACACGCTGATATGCTTCGGACTGATGCAGCCGCCTTTGACGGCCATAGCCCTCGACAGCGAGCGCGACAATGCCGGTGCTGCCAGTGCCATCTTCGGTGCCTCTGGCTTTGTTGCCGGTGCCCTTTCGAGTCCGCTTGTAGGCATTGGCGACATAACCGTCACTTCGGGCCTCGTCATGGCATGCGGAGCAGTTGTATGCCTCCTGTTTATCCTGCCGCTGAGCAGCAAGTTGCGCGCCGTTGCGGCATAGGCGTGTTACGTTGAGGCTGATTCCTTCTTAATTGTGCCAGACTTTTGTTACAGAAAATAAAAACAGCGTGGAAACTGCCAAGACAGTTTCCACGCTGTTATGTTTTATGGTCGGGTTTATATTATCTTATAACTTTTTTTGCAGTCTTTCCATTGGCGTACTTAATGATGTTTACACCCTTTTTCGGAGCAGTCAGTTTGCGTCCGTCAAGGCTGTAGTATGCAACAATGCTGCCGTTGTCTTCTGATACAGTTCCGCTTATCGATGTAACGTCTTCGTTTGTAAATTCGACGGTTATCGACGGGCCTGCAATTCCGTCAGAAGTGTCGTTGGCATCAGCGAGCTTCTTCACTGTATATGTTATGGTCATCAGCGAGCCGGGCTTTACGTTGGCTACAGGGTTGTCGCCAAAAGGATTATAGTTGGCGTCGAGTATCCATTCGTCCATGAACGGTTCTGTGTCGCCCATCATTGGTGATACGGCAGAGGTGTAGCTTCCGGCTTCAAGGTTAGGCGACTTGCAGTTGACGAAGCATATCTGATATGCAGTTCCTTCAGTCATCTCTTTTATGGTATAGTCAACTCTTGCGTAAACCGAGCCTTCCACGTTCTTTTTTACCGACAAGCCCGAATGAATCACAGGGCCGTAGAACGTATCGTTCTCAATGTTTGTACGTTTTATTGTAGTGCCGTCTTCTATTACATTTCCTTCGGCATCAATAAAAGAAAACGTGTTGTCAATCTGTGCGTTGGCAAACAGGCTTCCTGTCAATAAAGACAGTGCTAAGGTAAAAACTCTTCTCATATTTCTAAAGTTGGTTAATGTTTTTTGTTTATATTATATATGTTATTTTAAAATTAATGAAAAAATCTGTCGGGCTATTAACAGAAATTCATCTCTTAAATCACAGTTATAAATGTTTATCATAGCGTATTCTGCAAGATACACCGGCGTTTTTTCGTCTTTAACGATGAGTTTTTTGCTCATACGGAAGAGCTGTCGTATTTTAATATAATGTGTCCGATGTTCTATATTGTCGGTGCAAAGATATTAAAAAGAATGATATTGTGTATATGTGTCGTGTAATATTTTGATATTTATTATCCGTTAACGGTTTTATAATGATAATCTGTTGCGCTGTATTCTTTCAATATGCATAAATATTCATAGGTATATGAATATGTATTGTATATTTTTTTTAGGGCATATAGCTCAACAAATTGTCTTTATGTACGCATTTTTTGTATGATTCTAAGTGAAATGTATGTTTTTTGCTCATGTTTTAAAGTATGATGTAAAAATTTTTGATAATTATTTTTAGTATTATGCGACTTATTTTTATAATATTAGCACATATAGGTTAAAAACAGTATATAAATGTAAATATTTACCCGTGCCTTTTAACTTTTTATGTAATATTTTTTTATACTTTTTTTATTTTATGATAAAATAAAATTAAACTATGGTTATTTACGATAAATTTTTATTAAAACAATTACATTACTTTTAATGTGTTATTTTTACGAATTTTAACGATAACGTTTATTCTTGCTTTTGATGAATTTATATTAAATTGCTAATTTTGTGAACAATTAGATATTAAAGACACACATTCTCTATTAATTTATATATAAAATTCGGTTAAGTGTAATATTATGATAAAAGGTTCTACTTTTGTTATGGGGATGCTGATGCTCCCAATTTGTATGTCTGCACAGACAAAAATAGGTTACAGTAATGGTGACTTCGAACGTACAGACGGTGTAAGGCTCAATAGCAGCGAACAGCAGTCGGCTGCTATCAGGATACCTGTGTCAAAGTTGAAGACCTTGGCAGGTAAGAAAATTACAGGTGTCAGAGGCGTGTTCGGTACGAGAAACGTCGAGTCGGTTAAGTTCTTTATCACGGACAATCTTAACGGCACTCCTTTGTACGAGCAGGCTATTAGCGGAGTAAGTACAAGTTGGAAGAATTTTACTCTTGACACACCTTTTGAAATAACAGCAGATAAGGACCTTTATTTCGGTTTTACAGTTACGAGCACCACTAACTACAGACCTTTGGCTTTCGACCGCAGCTACGGAGAGAAAGGCTGTTCATACGGCGTAAATGAAGACGGAGAATGGGTGGATCTGTTCAGCAACAAGATGGGATGCTTTAACATTATGTTGCTTGTTGATGATGCACCGGCTTTTGTTGATGTGTCAGTGCGTCCTTTCGATGCTGATGGCTATTATAAGACTGAAAGCGAATATAAATTTCAGGGTCAGTTGTATAACTTCGGAAGTGAGACTGTGACAAGTTTTGACGTTCACTGCAAGTTTGACAACAAAGAGACAGAGACATTTACAGTAAGCGGAGTGTCGATACCCAATGCGTCAACATATAATTTTGATATTCCGAATATACTGACAGAGAGCCAGGGACGCAAGGTGGTCGAACTGTCTGTAGATAATATAAACGGCACGGCAGACACTGACGCCACGGATAACGAGTGCCAGAGTACGGTCTATTTCTATCCGGCTGACATTCAGCGCTCATATTTGCTTGAGAATTTCACTTCTCAGCTTTGCATCAACTGCCCTGACGGCCATGAAGTAATGGAAGCAACGCTTAAGGACCGCACCGAAAGCATTGTTCAGATCGGACACCATTCTGGTTATCAGCCTGATTCTTTCACTATGGAAGAGGATGATGCCTATGTTGACTTTTATAACAGCAGCTCAACGTTTGCTCCTGCTTTTATGCTTAACAGAGCTACGAATGAGAATATAAGTGCAGCTTCACCGGTGTTTAACGTAAGCCGTGTTTATATAAATGAGAGCATTGATAAACAGGCAACAATTCAGCCCTATGTTGAATTGCAGTTGAATACAGATTTTGACAAGAACACCAGTCTGCTTTCCGGTACGGTTAAGATAAAGACCTATGTAAAGCCGGCAGGAACAGATCCGAGACTTACATTGTGCATTGTTCAGGACTCAATTATGGGTATGCAGCAGAACGGAGGTTCGGCTTATATGCACAGACACGTGTTCAGAGGCTGTCTGAACGGTGCTTGGGGCGAGTCGGTTGCTCTTGAAGAAGGTAAGGAATTTACAAAAGAAATTTCATATACATTGCCTGACAGCATATTGTCTACATACTATGGCATAAACGTAAAGACACTGCCGGAACAGATGTATCTTGTTGCTATCGTAAGCAACTATAATCCTTCAGACGTTACAGACCGTAAGGTGTATAACTGTGCTGAAGTGAGATTTACAGACGGAGGTGCTGCCAGCGGCATTAGTGAAGTGGTGGAGAATAATGTCAGCGGACGCCTGTATGGCTCTTCAGACTGTGTTAAGGCAGACGGAAACTTCGACCGCATGTATGTATATGACATAAACGGAAAACTTGTGCGCAAGTGTGAAAATCCGGGTGAAACATTTGCTCTCAGTCCTGGAATATATGTAACCAGGGCTGTCAGAGACGGCAAGACAGCTACGGCTAAATCAGTTATTGCCCGCTGAATAATGTAAAAATAAGTTTAGCATGAGTAGAATGTGGGGACTGGCATATGGCACCAGTCCCCGGTTCTACAAGCTATCACGCATGGTGTTGTGTGAAAACTTTGACGACTCTTAAACGTTGTTACTTAACATTTAATACTAGGGGTAAATCATTATATACTAATTTTTTTAACAATTAAAGCCTATGATTAAACATTACGCTGCTGCATTATTGGCGGCAATTACTGTAGGTGGAACTGCCTTTGCGCAGAGTCCGGATATGAAGTTGAGATGCGTAGAAAAATGGGGTGATGCTATGGGTGATGCCAAAGGTATCAGCACCAAGGCTGTAAGTTATTACAATTCAGACAATCAGATTGTTTCTGAAACAGACTATGGCGCTGATTATGTCACCGGTGAGTATCTTCCAAGCAGATTCACTGTCTATGAGTATAATGACAAGAAACAGCTTGTTAAGAAGTATTCTCAGCAATATGGATTGTATGACGGCGAGGATCTCGCCTTTAAGGCATCTGTCGACACTGTTTACTATTCGTATGACGATGCTGGCAGACTGATCTGTGAACAAGGAATTCAGTCAAAGGATTCTATTGTTTACGAGTATGACGATCAGGGCAACAAAGTGAGATATGCAAGATATTTGCCTGATTTCTACGGAACTGTAAACAACGGACAGCCTTATATTATGCAGGAGGAGAGATACAGCGACTTCGTTGCTCCTAATTGTCCGAGAAAAATAGTAGGTGACGGCAGATATGACAGCTATAAGGTTTCTTACGACATTGCCTATGATGCTGACTTTAACATGATTTCCAAGAAAAAGTTCAACTCAAGCGATGTTCCGACGGAAAGCGAGTATTGGACATACAATAACGGACAACTGACCAACTATATTAAATATAAGGTTAGCAGCGTTGCCGGCGAGAACGATGAAACGACTTATGAGGAAACTCCTACCACTAAGACGGAATACACTGTAGTTGGCGAAGATCCTTTGCGTATAAAGGAGCAGGGTTATAGTTATAACAAGCAAAATTCAAGTTGGGGTACAAATGTTTATTATTATGTATCAGAATATTTTAAACCAGATGCAACTTCGGCTCCTATGTTATCTGCTGAAAAAGTAACGGATAAACTTAATGCTGTTAAATTAACCTTCAATGCTGTGCCTTTGAGCGGTGTTCAGAACGTAGCTTATGACATTATGCGTCATGGAATAAAGGTTGCACGCCTGACATCTGCAGATGCGAAAGACGGTCAGATAACCTATACAGACGAGAATGTAAAGAATGGTTACTACGACTATTTTGTGCAGACTGTTGACGCTGATGCCGACACAAGTGGTGAAGAGGCACTTAATTCTTATGGATTTGGTATGAACTCTTCAAATCTTATCCGTGTTAACTTTGATACGGAGCTACCTGCTGTGACGAATATACATAAGGCATATGTAGATTATGTTGACGGCCAGTGCTTTGCTACGTTGAAATGGGATGAGCCTGCCAATAAGGATTATTATAAATTTGTCAAGTATAATGTGTTCGTTAAGGGCATGAAGATACAAGACAATCAGGGTGACACTCTTACCACTAACAGCTATAGAATAGCCATTGGATGGGGTTCTGAAGCTAATAATATCTCAAAGGATATTTATGTACAGGCTGTTTATGCCATAGGTAAGGTTAACAGTGATACTGTTACTATAGACAACAAGGCTTACAGTCTGGATGGATATGTTGCCCGCTCAGTTGAGAAATGGGGCGATGTTATGGGTACAGCCAAAGGTATCAGCACTAAGGATGTAAGCTATTACAACTCAGACAATCTTATTATTTCTGCTGCCAATTATGGTGCTGATTATGTAACTGGCGAATTTGTTCCGAGCAGATTCAATATCTATGTTTATAATGATAAGAAGCAATTGGTTAAAATGTACTCACAGCAATATGGTCTGTATGATGGTGAGGACTTTGCTTTCAAGGCTTCTAACGACACTACATTCTATTCATATGACGATTCAGGAAGACTGGTTTGCGAGTATAACATGCAGAGCAAAGACTCTATCATATATGAATATGATGAAAACGGCAACAAGGTAAGATACGCCCGTTACAGACCAGATACTTATGGAACAATGAACGGCGGTAAACCTTATATCATGCAAGAAGAGAGCTACAGCGATTTTATTGCTCTCGACTGTCCTACAAAAGTTAAAGGCGACGGAAAATATGATAACTATAAGTTTACCATGGACGTTGTCTATGATGGTAGAAACAATGTGATTTCAAAGAAAAAGTATGATGTTAACGGCGTTCCTACACAGAGTGAATATTGGGACTATGTTGACGGTTTGCTTTCTACTTATATAACTTATGATATAAATGCAGAAGAAGGAGAAAATGGCGAAACCGTTTATGAGGAAATGCCAAACACTAAGACTGTATATACGCTTGAAAGCGCTGAACCTATGCGTATAAAGAATCAGGCATATACATATAATCCTTATGATTCAAACTGGGGCGAAAACGCTTATTATTATGTTACAGAGTACTATAAGCCGGAGAGCGAGACAGCTCCTAAGCTGGTAGCTGAGAAAGTTGCAGATAAAATTAATACTGTAAAACTTACGTTTGATGCAACAACAATAGAAGGTGTTCAGAATGTTGCTTATGACATTATGCGTCATGGTATCAAGATTGCCAGAGTAACTGCTGAAGACGCTGTTGACGGTATGATTACTTATACTGACGAGTATGTAAAGAATGGCGACTATGAATATTTTGTTCAGCCTGTTGACGCAGACGCAGACAAGAGCGGCGAAGAGCCTATGAATTCATATGGATATGGTATGAACGTATCTGATTTCGTGCGCGCTAATGTTTACACAGAGCTTCCTGCAGTTACAAACGTTCATGGTGTTGACGTTTCTTATGAAGCAGGAGAGTGCTTTGTTACAATAGAATGGGATGAGCCTGCAGACAAGGACAAGTATATGTTCGTTCAGTATAATGTATTTGTCAAGGGAATGAAGATTCAGGACAATTTCGAGAATCCTATTACAACCAACAGCTACAAGATGTCTATTGGCTGGGGTGACGAGAATACAGAATTGTCTTCAGACATCTATGTTCAGGCTGTATATGCCATAGGTAAGGCTAACAGTGATACAGTTACTATCTCTAACGATATAATTCCGTCTGCAATTGATGCTGTTAATGCAGGTCCTGATTTCAGCTATAACAATGGCATATTGACAGTTGCTGATGGTGCTACAATGGATGTCAGCTCAATCAACGGAACTGTAATAGCAGTAGGCCGCAAAGAACCTCTTGACCTTACAAGCAATCCTGCCGGTGTATACCTTGTTAAGGTAACCAAGAATGGTGTTTCTTCTGTATACAAAGTTGTTGCAGGCAGTAAGCACTAATGTAGATATGTCCAAGTATGCGCCATGAAAATGGTGCATACCTGGACTTTTTAAATCTAATACAGGCAACTACAATCATAATAAAGCGTATAAATAGTTTCTACATGAAAAGAGTACTTACAGGTGTAATGGCTGCTGCTCTCTCTGTTGTGGCTATGGGACAGTCAAAGGTCTATTTGTCCGAGAATTTCGACAATGGTATTCCTTCAGACTTTGTTACTATAGACCGTGACGAGAATCCAGTGGCTACGTTCTGTTATAAAAATGTTTCCATAAATCCAAGCTGGATAGCCAATGTCATAGATGTTAAAACAAATAAGGCTGCATTCAGCTTCACGCAAGGTAATTATAACTTCGCACAGGAAAACTGGCTCATAACTCCGCAAATTTCCATTGATTCTGACTCAGAGGCTTATCTCTGTTGGGACGGCAAGTCTGTGTATAATGATTACTTGGAAGACTATAAGGTAATGGTGTCTACAGGTAATGATGATACGGGCAGCTTTAAGGAACTTTTTAGTGTTAATGGGGAAAGCTATTTCTGGAAGACTCACACCGTGTCGCTTAAACAGTTTGCTGGTCAGAAGATATATATTGCTTTTGTGTGCACCAGCCTCAATAAGTATATCCTGGCTATCGACAATATGTATATAGGCGAACTTGATGGCTACAATTTTGATGTGAAAAATACATCAAGCCGATTCTCCGGTAATGTTGCTTCGGCTACAATCAGCGGTAAGGTGCGTAACATTGGCCGCACGGCAGACATCAAGTCTGTGACATGTACCATTGGCGGTTCTGTCCTTTCTGAAGATGTAAATGTCTCAGACTTTGAGCCGGAGGAAGGGCTCGACTATAAATTTGACATTCCAATCACTGCAAACAGTGTTAACCGTTATGACATCAGTTTGCGTATGGCAGATGGCACTGAACAGAAGATTTATACTGACAGTGTGATCAGTTCTTATTTTCCGCGCACACTGTTGCTCGAGGAGATTACAGGCGGCTGGTGTCCTAATTGTCCTGACGGCACTCTTTATCTTAATGAGGTCAAGGAGCGCATGGGCAGCGACGTCATAGTAGTATCGATTCATATGAGTCCGGATCCTCTTATCTGTAATGAGTATGCAAATGGAATGATTCGCTGGCTGTCAAGTCTGCCTTCTGTGATATACAATCGTGACTTCGATTACAAGAATACAGATATGTATCACACTGAAGGCTATCTTGAAAAGGCAATGCTGGAGCCTACAACAGCCATGGTCACTGCTACGGCTGCTCTCGACGGCAATAAGGTAAATATGCATGCCAATGTCTCTTTTGCCGCAGATTATGATAATTCATCAGACAAATATAGGGTAGGCTTTGCCATTGTAGACAAAGAATATACTCAAGGCAATGTGGTTCAGCGCAACTCATGCACTTTGTTAAGCTCAGGCGAATATTATTATCTGCCTCAGGAGATTCCCGGATCGTTTGTTCGTTTCCACGACATGCCTATTGAAGGCAGCACAATCATTAACGGAGTGCCTAACAGCTTGCCTGCTGAAATAAAGTCTGGCGGTGAATACGGATGTGATTATCAGCTTACTTTGCCAGACCGCGTGTATGGCGTAGACAGTCTTTGTGTCGTTACAACGGTATTTGACAGCCGTACAGGCGTGGTACTCAATGCTTCAAGTACAGACCTCGTTGTTGATGTTACGTCTGCTATAAATACTGTTGACGGAAACACTTTGAACGCACAAATTATCAGTTCTGATAATGGTGATGTCTGCATCATACTACCGGAAGCACAGCCTTCGTCGGTGCGTGGGGTAGGTATCGACGGCCGTGTTGTACGTGAGGCATCAGCCAATGGTTCAGACCGCTTAAGTGTAAACTGTCAGGGCCTCAAAGGATGCTATATCGTTCAGGTAATACAGAATGGAAGAAAAACAGTAAAGAAAATCATATTATAAATAACTAAAAAAATCAACATGAAAAAATTTTGCATTTCGGTTTGCCTTTCTTTGCTATGCATGAAAGGTCTCGCGGCCACTAAGCCTGTAATCTTGTACAGCGACCCGTATCAGTATGTAACGGCTCTTTCTGCCAACGGAAAGTGGGCTTGCGGTACTCTTAATGATGGCACAGGTTCACTTGTTGCATTTGTATGGAATCTTGAGTCAAACGAACTCAAGAGTCTTGGTACAGGTACCATTGCTTATGGCATTTCAAATAATGGTGTTGTGGTAGGTTCTTATCCCGACTCAGAGGCTTCAACCAATGGGGCAGAGGTTACTTCTGCAGGTTATTGGAGTGATGGCAAGTGGCATCATCTTGAGCTTCCGAATGGTTTGAAATATACCAATTCTGACGCCAGCAGTATAGCTAACTGTATCAGCCCTGACGGAAGGTTCATCGGTGGATCTATTTATTCTGCCACAGGTCTTTATTCTCCGGTTATATGGGATAATGGTAAGTTCGCGCGTGATCTGAGCGGCGGATATGCAGGTTCTGTATATGCTGTTACCGACGACGGATCCAAGGCCGGTGGATGGACTTATACTAAGGAGTCTGGCAGCACACGTATCACTGTTATGTGGGACGAAGAAGGCAATCGCCATTTCCTTACAGATAATATTTCTCATGGTTCTCCTTATTTTGCCATACAGAAGTTCTCAACCGACGGTAACATAGCTCTTTATGAACAAGGTCTGTATGACTTTACAACAGGAAAAACTACAACAATTTCTGCTATCAACCCTGACTTCTGGGGATTTGTTCTTTATGATTTCAGCGACAGCCTTTCTGTTGTTGGTTATGAGCAGACTGCCGATGGCGCTCAGTTCCCTGTTATCTATAAGGACGGCAAGACACAGAAGCTGGAAGACTATCTTATAGCTAAGGGCGTTGACTTTGCTGCAGATGGAATGATAGCTCCCCGTATTGACAGTGAGGGACAATATAATCTGATGATAGCCCGCTCTGTTTCAAAGAATGACAGTGTTTTCGCGTTTACTTTTGTTGATAACAACCAGAATCTGCGTTCTGCAGTTGTAAAACTCAATCAGAATTGTTCTAATCCGGAGCCTGTTGCTGTTCAGGGCGCAATGCTCGAAGGCCTTTCAACAGCCAAGATTACATGGAAGGCTCCTTTGCTGAACAGTGAAAACATTAAGGGCTATAATGTTTATCGCAACGGCGAGAAGGTGAATACATCACTGCTGACAACTGCAGAATACTATGATGCAAACCTCGCTGTTGGAGCATATCAGTATTACGTTACTGCTGAATACAACGACGGACAAGTTTCTGCAGCTTCAACTTCTGTTACTGTTAATGTAGAAGCAGATGGAGCTAATGCTCCTTATGCTTTAAGCGCACGTATGAAGAATGCAGAAAATGTGCTTCTCACATGGAATCGTCCGCAGAGCAATCTTCCTACAAAACAGTATTATGCTGCTGAAGACGAAGTTAGCGGATTTGGCGGCGGCAGCAACTCGTTCGAGTCAGCTATACGCTACAGCAAGTCTGAAATGCAGATGTATAAAGACTATAAGATTTCTGCTGTTAAGTTTGTTCCGAGAACCAAGATCAGCGGTTGGGATATCAACATATATAAAGATCAGGAGTTGGTTTATACACAGCATGTAGACCAGGAGCTGATTTATGGTCAGGAGAACACAGTTACTCTTACTAACCCTGTAAGCGTTCCTCAGGATGGCGATGTTTATATCGCTGTCAAGGCCACAGTTCCGTCTTCATTGAACAGCTCTGACGTTATTGGTATAATTTACGAGAAGTGCGTATCAGGCTATAGCGATATGGTTAGACTCGTGACAGAGAAAGAGTTCTATTCTCTTAATGAGGCTTCACAGTCTAGCATGGGCATTACATTCCCGGTTACATGGGCTATAGGAGCTACATTCATGGCTGATGACATGACAAGCGACATTGATAATGTTGCAAACTATAACGTTTATCGTAATGATGAAAAGGTTGGAACATCTGAAACAACCAACTTCTTAAATGAGTCTGTACCTGCAGGCGATTATACTTATGCCGTAGAAGCTGTTTATGAAAATGGCAGCGTGTCTGAAAAAACAGCTCTCGACTTCACTGCTGTTACAAATAAGGCTGCATACAAGGCTGTAAATGACGTTGCCGTTTCAAACGGAGGCGACGCTACTACAGCTGTGTTCAATTGGCCTGTTCCGGTAGATAATGATGAAACTGTCATTGAGTACTGCGGCAAGAATCCGTCACCGGGTGCCATCGCTTCTGAGAGCACTAACTATGGATACATGGCTCTTACCAATTATTCTGGCGATAAGTTGTTAAGCTTTGGAAACTATGACGTTAAGGCTGTTCGTTTCTATCCTACAGCTGATGCAGACTTCACTGTAATAATTAGAAAAGACGGCGAGGAAATTGTAAATCAGTATGTTGAGAACTACAAACTCAATGAGTGGACCACAGTAACACTTGACGAGCCGTTTGTTATTGATGAGAACTCTTCTTATGACCTTATCATCGACTGCTTCGATGTTACTCCTAATGAGGCTCCTCTGGCTCTCGACGGCGAGACTCCTTTCACAGGCATTGCCAATATGTATTCTCTTGATGAGGGCGCAACATTCTCTTCTACCGGTTACGTAGGCAACTGGATGATGGGTCTTATTGCTACTGATCCTAATGCAAGTGAGCTTCCTGTTGAAGGTTACGACGTAAGAGTTGACGGCGTTAAGGCTAACGAGCAGACTCTCACAGAGCCTACATTTACCTATGCATTTGGCGAAGGTGCCGACATGAATGCTACACACAAGGTTAACGTTGACGTTTACTACAGCGTTGCAGGTAAGGTTGAAGGCGGTGCAGTGTTCTTTACTCTTGCTGCTGCTGCCGGCATTGGCGAGAATGTCATCAACGACATCAAGATCACACGTGACGGTGATAGCTATATACGTGTTGAGGGTGACGGCGTTCTTGGCGTAGACCTCTACTCTGTAAACGGAACACTTGTAAGCAGCACTGACACTAATGTTGTGAACATTTCTGGCGTTCAGGGCGGTGTTTACGTTCTGAAGGCTAAGACAGCCAACGGTGTAAAGAACTTCAAGGTTCGCGTTTCTAAATAATAATGTCTATGTTGTTGTCTGAGGCCTGACATGGTTTTAGACAACAACTGCATGATAAAAAGAAGGTGATTGACGGCATATTAATGTCGTTCTCCTTATATAAAAGTTAACGGACAATAGCTTTAGAATAAACATAAAGCTGTTGTCCGTTAACTTTTATATTATGTGATTACTGATTTTAACCCAAATCAGTCATTAGTATTCGGTCTGTATTTTTGCTTTATATTGAGCGGATTTTGGTTAGATTTTTCGCAGGTATAGCGGGCTATGTTAAGAATAATCTGACAAAAGGACGCCAATAGAAATAAAAAGACCGGCTGAAATCATCAATGCACAAAATTGATAAAGTAATATGCGGTCTAATTACCGATTGGGGTTTAATTGCCGTCAGACCTCATTCTGCAGCCTGTATTGATATGTTTTGCCGACGGTGGCATAGTTGATAGCCGGTCAATTTTGTGCTCTTTATATCGATTTTTTCAAAGTTCAGGCTGTGTTACATGGGCTATATTGTCTTCACACGCATTATTACGCATCCCGGTTCAGTCGATGTATATAGTTTCGAGGTCGTCAGGTACAAAAATGTTGCCCTTGAAGCTCTGCGCCGCCTCGCGGGCATATTCGGTCCTGCGTGTGGCCAGCGTCTTGTCTTCGGTGTGGTATAGCAGCAGATTCTTCACGCCCAGCTCGGCTGCCACGGCTCCGGCGTCCATGGCCGTGCTGTGAAACTTCTCGTAGGGCTTGAACACGTCGCGGTCCTTATACAGACAGAAAGCCTCGCACATAAGCCAGTCGGCACCGCGCGCAATAGGGTAGTTGGCCCTGTTACACGGCTCGTCGCCCATGCACACCAGCGTGGCTCCTCCCGGCATTATGGCACGGAAGCCAAACTGCTTTTCCTTGTCCGACAGCACGTCGAAGCACTGCATGCTGATGTCTCCGGCCTGAAATTCGTCGCCGCTCAGCTTCTCGCACAGCATGATGCGGCTGCCGAACAGCGCGTTATAGTTCTTGTGCAGCGTCATGAGGCATATCTGCTTTAGCGTGCTTATCACTTTGTCGTTGCCGTATACGTTCAGGTTGCCCTTATATTCGCCGCCGAGAATCCTGTGCATAATCATCCTCACCACCCACACGGCGCCCAGTATGTGGTCGGTGTGAGCGTGCGTTATGAACATGTGGTGTATGTCCGTAAGGTTTATGCCCGCCTTTTCTATCTGCGACATTATGCCGTTGCCGCCTCCTGCGTCCACGAGCAGCGATGTGTCGGCTGTCTTCAGGAAGAAGCATGTGTTATAGCATCTTGTAACTCCTGCGCTGCCTGTGCCCAGCATTATTATCTTGTTGTGGCTGTTGTTCATGTGGTGTATTGTCTGCAAGGTGTAGCCGTTGCGGCTAAAAGTGATGAATTATACAAAAACAAAAAAGGAGTTACCGAAGCAACTCCTTTTTGCGCTTCAAGATGGGCTTGAACCAACGACCCCCTGATTAACAGTCAGGTGCTC